>Ga0209643_1000314_pt1 | contig 105388 bp, 96 predicted proteins | sample AutmiccBRH37_all_FD_187383 | JGI IMG/M metagenome (GOLD analysis project Ga0209643, IMG submission 187383) | Deep subsurface microbial communities from Mt. Terri, Switzerland - Autotrophic microbial communities BRH/37_all (SPAdes) (version 2) | ecosystem: Environmental > Aquatic > Deep...
CTATCCCGTGTTAGACTCTTTCGAAGCCGCCGCACGGGGAAAGACTATGGTCTCGCCAAATCAACAATCGGCTCTTTCCGCCGGCTCCCGCGTGCCCTCCAACGAAGGGGTCCGGGTGCCGGTTTTGCTGCCATTGCCGCTCAAAGGACCATACGACTACGTGGTTGGTGATGCGTTAACGGTGGCGCCGGGGGAATATGTCCGGGTGCCGCTCGGTGGCCGGGTTGTGCTGGGCGTCGTGTGGGACGGCGCGCCCGACGGCGGGGTCCCTGTGGAAAAGCTCAAGGAGATCATCGAACGCGTCGAGGCGCCGCCGATGCCGCCCGTGTTGCGCCGTTTCGTCGAATGGGTGGCGCGCTACACAGTGTCGGCACCGGGAGCGGTCTTGCGGATGGCGCTGGCGAGCGCCGCCGCATTCGAGCCGGTGCGCACGCGCAGCGCGTATATCGCCGGCGGCCCCATCCCCGAGCGGATGACGGCGGCGCGGCGCCGCGTGGTCGCGACCGCGCTTGAGAGTCCGCCGCTTCCGATCGGGCTGCTGGCGAGCGAGGCGGGCGTAACCGAGAGCGTTGTACGCGGGCTGATCGACGCGGGCACGCTGCTGCCCGTGGCATTGCCGGCCGATCGCCCGTTTCCTGAACCCCAGGGCGCGCCGTCACGGCGCGATCTCTCCCGCGCGCAGGAGGAGGCGGCAGCGGCACTGCGCAGTGCCGTTGTCGCGCGGGACTACGCGCCCTTTCTTCTTGACGGCGTGACGGGCTCGGGAAAGACGGAGGTTTATTTCGAGGCCATCGCCGCCCTGCTCGACCAGGGCGGCCAAGCCTTGATCCTGCTGCCGGAAATAGCGCTCAGCGTGCAGTTCCTGGAGCGTTTCGCCGCGCGCTTCGGCTGCAGGCCGGCCGAATGGCATTCCGATCTGACGCCCGGCGAGCGGCGGCGCACCGCGCGCGCACTGGCACGCGGCGACGTGCGCGTTGTGGTGGGCGCGCGCTCGGCGCTGTTTCTTCCGTACCCGGATTTGCGCCTCATCGTGGTCGACGAGGAGCATGAGCGCGCCTTCAAGCAGGAAGAGGGCGTCGTTTATCATGCCCGCGACATGGCGGTGGTGCGTGCCAAGCTCGCCAACATCCCGATCGTGCTCGCCTCGGCGACGCCTTCGCTTGAGACGATCGCGAACGTCGATGCGGGCCGCTATCGCCGGCTTCAGTTGCCTGAGCGCGCCGGGCGCGCCTCGATGCCGGACGTCGAGACCATCGATCTGCGGATCGCGCCGCCCGAGCGCGGCGGCTACCTGTCGTCGCCATTGATCGCTGCGGTGGGCGAAACGCTGAACGCGGGTGAGCAGGTACTGCTCTTCTTGAACCGGCGTGGCTACGCGCCGCTCACACTGTGCCGCACCTGTGGGCATCGCATGGCATGTCCCAATTGCCGGACATGGCTGGTGGAGCACCGTTACCGCAGACGTCTGATGTGCCATCACTGCGGGTTCGAGCGCGATCCGCCCACAGCGTGCCCCCAATGCTCGACCTCGGGTACGCTGGTACCGTGCGGGCCAGGCGTCGAGCGCATTGCCGAGGAGGCGGCGCAACGCTTTCCCAATGCGCGTCTCGAAGTGCTCTCAAGCGACGCAATGGAGGGCCCCCATGCGCTGGAGGCGGCGCTGGGGCGCATCGCCGCGCACGAGGTCGATCTGATCGTCGGCACGCAGCTCGTCGCCAAGGGGCACCATTTTCCGCTGCTCACCCTTGTCGGGGTCGTCGATGCCGATCTGGGGCTTGAGGGCGGCGACCTGCGCGCGGCGGAGCGCACGTTCCAGCTCCTCCATCAGGTTGCCGGCCGTTCGGGGCGTGCGGAACGGCCCGGGCGCGCATTGATCCAGACGTTCAATCCCGAGCATCCGGTGATCGGGGCGCTGCTGTCGGGCAACCGCGACGCGTTTCTCGCGCGCGAAAGCGATGGCCGCCGGCAACTCGGCTATCCGCCATTCGGCAAGCTTGCCGCCGTCATCGTCTCGGGGCATGAGGAAAAGGCGGTCGCGCGGGTTGCCCGTGAGCTGGCCGCCTGCGCGCCGCGCGGGGACGCCGTGCATGTCCTCGGCCCGGCACCGGCGCCGCTGGCCGTTCTGCGCGGCCGGCACCGAATGCGGCTCCTGCTCAAGGCCGAGCGCAGTGTCGACGTCAGCGCGATGACGCGTGAGTGGCTGTCACGGATTGGCGCTACGGGCCCGGTTCGCGTCACGATTGACATCGACCCCTACAGCTTCATGTGAAAGCGCGTCGCCGCTCCCGGTGCGCACCGCGTCATACACGAATGCAAGGTTGGAGGGATCGCGCAGTGCCGCCTCGCGATAATATTTCGCGGCCTCCTTCGTCTCGCCAAGCTGCTCCAGAATTGCCGCCAGGCTGTGGAGGATGAAGGGATCGTCCGGGGTCAGGCGGCGCGCGGCATCGCAGTCGGCGCGTGCCGCGGCGAGTTGGTTCCGCCTGACATGGGTCCAGCAGCGATTGCCGAGCGCCAGCGCGTCCTTCGGGCGGATGGCCAGCACCGCGGTATAGTCGGTCGCCGCCGCATCGAACTTTTCCAGCGCGAAATAGAGACCGGCGCGCTGGAACAGGGCGTCGGCCTTGATGTCGCCCTCAAGGACCGGCAGCGCGTCGCTGAGCGCCTTGATCGCGCCGCGCTCGTCATGCTGACGCCGGTAGAATTCGGCGAGCAGCAAATGCAGGCGCGGGTTGTCGGGCTCCAGCGCGAGTGCGGCATCAAGGTCGCGCCGGGCGGCGGTGAAGTCCTTCAGATCAAGATTGAGCCAGGCGCGCCAGTGCAGCGCACGCACGTCGCGCGGGTCCCTGGCGATCATGTCGTCGAGCGTTTTGAGCGCCTCCGGCGCCGCGCCGGAGTCAAAATACACCTGAACCCTGATGAGCTGGGGCCAGCTTTCTTCCTTCGCAAGATTTACCGCGCGGGTGATGTCGGAGCGCGCTGCCGCGCCTTGCCCGCCCGCCTTGGCCCGTGCGAGCGCGCGGTGCGCGAGCGCCAGGGCGTCATCGGGAAAGGCCTTAAGCGCGGCGTCGTAGTCGGCGAGCGCTTTTTTGGTGTTTCCGGTGTCGAACAGGGCGTCGCCCCGCTGGCGACGGACCAGCGCGTCGTCCGGGTCGACGGCCAGGGCAAGGTCATAGTCCCCGATCGCGCCGTTCAGATCACCCAGAATCGCCCGCGCGAGGCCGCGTTCCCGCAAAATATCGGGGCGCCCAGGCGCCAGCTTGAGGGCATAGTTGAATTGTCCGAGCGCCTCTCTGTAGCCGTGGCCTCGCATATAGATGCGGCCCCGCATGACGAAGGCATGAATTCGCTCCTCGCGGGTAAGATCCCGGGCGTGGGATGCGGCCCTGAACGCCTCGAGCGCGGCGGCGTCGTCGTTGGTCTCGTACGCGATCTCGCCCTGGCGCAGGGCCTGTGCCCCTGTCTGGGGGCCGCACCCGGCCAGCAAAAGCGCTACTGCAAGGAGCGTCCCGCAGAATTTCACCATGCGATCCTGTCCACCGACGTGCCGAATTGGCTCGTGCGAGAGCAACAAGTATCGAACGGCGCGGACGCGAAGATCAATCGCGCCGTGGCGCGCACGCGCATTATGCGGCGCGGCGTGCGAAAATTGCGTCAGGTTGACGCGTCTTGAAGGGATGCGAGGGGCAATGTTGCACCGCTTTCAGGCGTGTGTTACCACACGCCCGGTTTCGGGGGCATCGGTTTGATGCGCGGCTTTTTCACATGCTTTTGTGGCAGGAAAAGGGCTGCAGGCGTTAAACGCTCCCGGCCGGTATCGTCGGGCGGCACATAAGCTGACGCCCCTGGCATTTCCGTCGTCCTTTGAGGGCATCAGCGACCGTGGCAGGCGAAGAACCTTCTGTATCCGGTAAAATCGGTGTTTCCGGCGTGGCCGGGCGCTACGCGACCGCGCTGTTCGAGCTGGCGGACGAGGGCGGCGCGCTTGATGCGGTCTCGGCGGATCTGGCGCAGTTTGCGGAACTGGCACGCACCAATCGCGATCTTGCGCGCGTGTTGAAAAGCCCGCTTTATTCGCGTGACGATCAGGCGCGCGCCCTTGACGAAATCGGCCAGCGGATCGGCGTATCGCCGATCACCCGCAAGTTCATCGGCCTGCTGGCCCAAAAGCGCCGGCTCTTCTCGCTCCTGGACATCGTGGCCGCATTTGATGCGCTGGTGTCGAACAAGCGCGGCGAGATCAAGGCGAAGGTCATTTCGGCTCAACCGTTGCGCGACGGCGAGAGCCAGGCCATCTCCGATATTTTGCGCGTTGCGTTCCGGCGCGACGTGAAACTGGAAAACGCGGTTGATCCCTCGATTCTTGGCGGCCTGATCGTCAAAGTCGGCAGCCGTATGATCGATTCTTCTCTCGCGACCAAGCTCAACCGGCTGAAGCTCGCGATGAAGCAGGCATGACCTTTCAAAGAGGCCGATAGCGATGGACATCCAAGCCGCCGAAATTTCCAATATCCTCAAGCAGCAGATCAAGAACTTCGGGGCTGAAACCGAAGTCTCCGAGGTCGGCGAGGTGCTTTCGGTCGGTGACGGCATTGCGCGCGTCTACGGGCTCGACACGGTCCAGGCCGGCGAAATGGTCGAGTTCCCGGGTGGCATCAAAGGCATGGCGCTCAACCTCGAAGCCGACAATGTCGGCGTGGTTATTTTCGGTGCCGACCGCGACATCAAGGAAGGCGATGTCGTCAAGCGCACCGGCACCATCGTCGACGTCCCGACCGGCAAGGGTCTGCTGGGCCGCGTAGTCGACGCGCTCGGCAATCCGATCGACGGCAAGGGCCCGGTTGTCTACACCGAGCGCCGCCGCGTCGACGTCAAGGCGCCCGGCATCATTCCGCGTAAATCGGTCCATGAGCCGATGCAGACCGGTATCAAGGCCATCGACAGCCTGATCCCGGTGGGGCGCGGCCAGCGCGAGCTGATCATCGGCGACCGCCAGACCGGGAAGACGGCGATTGCCCTCGACACCATCATCAACCAGAAGGCAATCAACGCCTCGGGCGATGAATCAAAGAAGCTGTACTGTGTTTATGTCGCCATCGGCCAGAAGCGCTCGTCGGTCGCCCAGATCGTCAAGACGCTCGAAGAATTCGGCGCCATGGAATACACCATCGTCGTCGCCGCGACAGCCTCGGAAGCCGCGCCGCTTCAGTTTCTCGCGCCCTTCGCGGGTTGCGCCATGGGCGAATTTTTCCGCGACAACGGGATGCATGCGCTGATCATCTATGATGATCTCTCCAAGCAGGCCGTCGCCTATCGCCAGATGTCCCTGCTCCTGCGCCGCCCGCCGGGCCGCGAAGCCTATCCCGGCGACGTGTTTTATCTTCATTCGCGCCTGCTCGAGCGCGCGGCGAAGCTGAACGAGGAGCAGGGCTCAGGCTCGCTCACGGCGCTTCCCGTCATCGAGACCCAGGCCAACGACGTGTCGGCCTACATCCCGACCAACGTGATTTCGATCACCGACGGCCAGATCTTCCTGGAAACCGAGCTGTTCTATCAGGGGATCCGCCCGGCGGTGAACGTCGGTCTGTCGGTCAGCCGCGTCGGCTCGTCCGCCCAGATCAAGGCGATGAAGCAGGTTGCCGGCACGATCAAGCTCGAACTCGCGCAGTATCGCGAAATGGCGGCCTTCGCGCAGTTCGGCTCGGATCTCGACGCCGCGACGCAGAAGCTCCTCAGCCGCGGCGAGCGTTTGACCGAGCTGCTGAAGCAGCCGCAGTACCGCCCCTATCCGGTCGAAGAGGAAGTGATCGTCATTTACTCCGGCGTGCGCGGCTACCTCGATCAAGTCAAAGTCGCGGACATCGGCCGTTTCGAGGGCGATCTGCTGCGTCTCATCCGCAACCAGCACGGCGACATCCTCGACGCGATCCGCACCGAGAAGGCGATCAGCGCCGATACCGAAAAGAAGCTGACCGGAGTGCTCCAGGCGTTCCTCAAGAACTTCGCTTAAGAACTCAGGCAGGGATCTGACCGGTTATGGCGAGCCTCAAGGAACTCAAGCTTCGGATCGCGAGCGTCAAATCGACACGCAAGATCACGAAAGCGATGCAGCTGGTCGCAGCGGCGAAATTTCGCCGCGCGGCGGAAGCAGCCCAGGCTGCTCGTCCCTATGCGGAGCGCATGGAACGGGTTCTTGCCAATCTCGGCACCAGCATGATCGGCAACCCCGCTGCGCCGCGTCTTCTCGCGGGCACCGGCCAGGACCAGACGCATCTGGTGATCGTGGCGAGCTCTGAGCGCGGTCTGTGCGGCGGTTTCAATACGCAGATCGTGCGGCTGGCGCGCGCCCATATCGAGCGGCTTCTCGCTCAGGGCAAGACCGTCAAGATTCTGTGCGTGGGCCGCAAGGGACGTGACCAGTTGCGCCGCGTCTATTCGAAATACATCATTGAGACGATCGAGCTTGCGAATGTGCGCAAGCTCGGCTTCGCCAATGCGGATGCCATCGGGCGGCGCGTGCTGGAGTTGTTCGAGCTTGGCGAATTCGATGTCGCGACCTTGTTCTATGCGCGCTTCAAGTCGGTCATCAGCCAGATCCCGACCGCCCAGCAGCTTATTCCGGCGTCATTGCCGCAAAGCGAAGATGCGGCCACCACCGCGGCCAAGCTCGGCGGCGCGATCTACGAGTACGAGCCCAGCGAGGAAGAGATCCTCGAAGTTCTGCTGCCGCGCAATATTTCGGTTCAGCTGTTCCGTGCGCTGCTCGAAAACGCCGCGAGCGAGCAGGGCGCGCGCATGACCGCGATGGACAACGCGACCCGCAATGCCGGGGACATGATCGACAAGCTGACGATCATCTACAACCGCTCGCGTCAGGCGGTCATTACCAAGGAACTGATCGAAATCATCTCGGGCGCCGAGGCGATCTAGGCGTCACGTTGATTTTTTGGTGAGTGCGACAAGGAAACGACACGCAAGGGAGATAGGCTAAAAGGTTGATGCGGCCCGCCGGGGCGGACTTGGGGAAGTCGGCCACGCGCGAGAAGACCGGGCGATAGGATAGCGGCGCAGATCCGAAGGGAGGGGTCGGCGCGGCAAATTGGCAAGAGGGGGTTTGCCGATGGTCTCGCTCAGTCGTGCGGTTTCGGGTGTCTGGCACGCATTGACCAGCTTTGGTGCACGTGTTTTTGGACTGCGGCGCAGAACGCTGTTACTGCTGCCCGTGCAAGAGGCAAGTGCGCCGAGCGCCATTGAACTTACGGCGGTGAAGATTGAGCGCAAATCAAGTGCGCCGGTAACGCAGCCCCGGGCAAAGCCTGAGGCGGCGATCGAGAAACCAGTGAGCCGGACTATCCGGATGGAATTTGAACGTGCAAGGACGGATAACATGAGCACGAATATTGTCGGCAAGATTTCCCAGGTCATCGGCGCGGTGGTCGACGTTGAGTTCGAGCATCACCTGCCGGCGATCTTGAACGCGGTCGAGACCACCAATGCCGGTCAGCGGCTGGTGATGGAGGTCGCGCAGCATCTGGGCGAGTCGACGGTGCGCTGCATCGCGATGGATTCGACCGAAGGTCTGGTGCGCGGCCACGAAGTGCGCGACACGGGCGCACCGATCTCGGTGCCGGTGGGACCTGAATGCCTCGGGCGCATCATGAACGTGATCGGCGAGCCGGTCGACGAGGCCGGCCCGATCGGCGCGGCGATGATCCGCTCGATCCATCAGGAGGCGCCGCCCTTCACCGAGCAATCGACCGAGGCGCAGATCCTCGTGACCGGCATCAAGGTCATCGACCTTCTGGGCCCCTACGCACGCGGCGGCAAGATCGGCCTGTTCGGCGGCGCGGGCGTCGGCAAGACCGTGCTCATCCAGGAACTCATCAACAACGTCGCGAAGGCCCATGGCGGCTATTCGGTGTTCGCCGGCGTGGGCGAGCGCACGCGCGAGGGCAACGACCTTTATCACGAGATGATCGAATCCGGCGTGAACAAGCACGGCGGCGGCGCTGGCTCCAAATGCGCGCTTGTGTACGGGCAGATGAACGAGCCGCCGGGCGCGCGCGCGCGCGTCGGCCTCACCGGGTTGACGGTCGCCGAATATTTCCGCGATCAGGGCCAGGACGTGCTGTTCTTCGTGGATAACATTTTCCGCTTCACGCAGGCGGGTTCGGAAGTGTCGGCGCTGCTCGGCCGCATTCCGTCCGCAGTCGGATATCAGCCGACTCTGGCGACCGACATGGGCGCGCTGCAGGAGCGCATCACCACCACCACCAAGGGTTCGATCACCTCGGTGCAGGCGATTTACGTGCCGGCCGACGACTTGACCGACCCGGCGCCTGCCACCTCGTTCGCGCATCTCGACGCGACGACGGTGCTCAATCGCGCGATCTCGGAAAAAGGCATCTACCCCGCGGTCGATCCGCTCGACTCGACGTCGCGCATGCTCGATCCGCGCATTGTCGGCGACGAGCATTATCGCGTTGCGCGCGAAGTGCAGAGAATCCTGCAGCGTTACAAGGGCCTTCAGGACATCATCGCGATTCTGGGCATGGACGAGCTCTCCGAAGAGGACAAGCTGGTCGTCAGCCGTGCGCGCAAGATCGAGCGCTTCCTGAGCCAGCCCTTCTTCGTCGCCGAAGTGTTCACCAACACGCCCGGCAAGCTGGTCGATGTGAAGGACACGATCCGCGGCTTCGACGGCTTGTGCAAGGGCCAGTACGATCACCTGCCGGAGCAGGCGTTCTTGATGGTCGGCACGATCGAGGAAGCCGTCGAGAAGGCCGAGCGCCTGGCGCGCGAAGCAGCTTAGTTAAGGAGCGGCCTTGATGGCGAAGCTGCATTTTGAACTCGTGAGCCCGGAAGCCCTGCTGCTGTCGGAGGAGGTCGACCTCGTGACCGTCCCCGGCCTCGAAGGGGATTTCGGCGTGCTCGCGAACCATGCGCCGCTGATCGCCGTCCTGCGCCCGGGGATCGTCGTGATCCAGGGCGCGAGCGAAGGCCCGCCCAAGATTTTCGTGCGTGGCGGCTTTGCCGAAGTGACGCCGGATGGCTTAACCATTCTGGCGGAGGAGGCCATTCCGCTCAGCGAGCTGAACGGCCAGCGCCTCGCCGAGCAGATTCAAAATGCGGTCGAGGATGTCGCGGACGCGAAAACGGAAGAGACCCGCCGCCGTGCGCAGGAACAGCTCGACCGTCTGCGCGAGCTTGAAGCCTCGCTCGGTCAGGCCGCCTAGGTAGGGCCAGGCCCGAGGCGTGAAAATGTTCAGATCTGGTTCATTATGAAACTGGCGCCTGTGATCGCGCGTTGATATAGTTTGAGTAATGACGAGGGTATGGCTTGGGGCAAGGGCCAACCGACGAGGCGTTGAAGGGGCCGTTCCGCGCTGCGCGGGCGTGATGGTGCATGAAGCCGCATTGGTCGCTTGACGATATTGCGTGGTCGAATTTCGACGCCGCAAAAGTCGACCCGGAGACGCTCAAAGCCGTTAAGGCGGCCGCGATGGTCGAGTACAACGCCGCCGACTATGTCCGCTATCTCACCGACGTGTTTAACGCCGATCCCGAGATGATCGCCGCGATCGTCCAGTGGGGCCGCGAGGAAGAACAGCACGGCCTGGCCCTGGCGCGATGGGCGACGATGGCCGACCCGACCTTCGATTTCGAGATGAGTTTCAAGCGCTTCCGGGACGGTTTCCAGGTCCCGGCCGGGGTCGCGTCGTCGGTGCGCGGAAGCCGCGCGGGCGAGATGGTCGCGCGCTGCGTGGTCGAAAGCGGTACCTCGTCCTATTATTCGGCGATCCGAGATGCCAGCGACGAGCCGGTTCTGAAGGAGATCGCCGCCCATATCGCGGCTGACGAATTCCGGCACTACCGGCTGTTCTACGAGGGCTTCCTGAAATATCAGAGGCAGGAGAAGCGCCCGCTGATGGAGCGCCTCAAGGTTGCGCTCGGCCGGGTGCTCGAGGCGGAAGACGACGAACTCGCCTACGCGTATTACGCGGCGAACGAAGCCGTTACCGGGCTCAAGTATGACCGCGCGCATTATTCGCGCGAGTATAACCGCCGCGTGCTGCGGTTCTACCGCCCCAAGCACATTCAAAAAGGCGTTGCCATGATCGCCAAGGCGGTAGGGCTGCCGCCGCAGGGCAAGCTCGCTCGTCTCGCCGCCAGCTTGCTGTGGTGGGGCATTCGTGCGCGCGGCCGCATGCTCGCGGCCAATTAATCAAGATGTCGCGTATTTTGCGAAGCGCCGCTCGAGGGTGAGATAAATCTCGCGCTTGAACTCGACGCCGAGCGCTGAAAGCTCAGAGAGCTTCTGCCAGCGCCATGACTTGAACTCCGGATGGGCGGTGTTGAGGTTAATGTCCGCGTCCGATCCGACAAAACGCATCGCGAACCACTTCTGGGTCTGCCCGCGATATTTGCCGCCCCACACCTTGCCGATCAGGTGCGCGGGAAGGTCATAGGTCAACCACTCCTCGATTTCGTCCAGAAGCTCGGCCTTGGCGGTGCCGATCTCTTCCTCGAGTTCGCGAAACGCGGTCTCGCGCGGGGTCTCGCCCGGGTCGATCCCGCCTTGCGGGAGCTGCCAGCTTTCCGCCTTCTGGTCGATGCGGCAGCCAACAAACACCATCCCGGCGCGGTTGAACAGCGCGATGCCGACGCAGGGACGATAGGGAAGCGATGTCGGGTCAGCCTGGCTCAACCGCTTGGCTCGCGCTGGGGAGTGGTGACGACAGCCGACACGGGCGCGAGCACAAGGCCCTTGGCGTCGAGCGACTTCGACCACTCCTTGATCTGATCGATCGTGGTGGGATAGGCGAACCCGGTGGCGAGCGCCGTGCCCTTGCCGCGCGCGTCCTCCTCGATCTGCAGCAGCCGCAGCTCGATTCCGTTGCGCGACGCCGGCTGATCGACGGGTCCGGTCGACAAGGTCCACGCAAGCCCAAGTTCGTGCGCGAGACGCCCCGCCATCGAGCGCTTGGCTTGCGCCGGATCGACGAAATAGAGCCCGCGCTCGTTGAGCTTGGCAAGGATCGGGCGCAGATCCTCCATCGAGCCCAGCATCTTGTCGCCCTGATCCGACACGACGCCGGCGTAACCGGTGAAGCGGCTCATGATCCAGTCGAGCTTGTCGAGATTTTCGTCGACGTCGGCCTGCGTCAGCAATGTGTAGGGACCCGGATCGTTATGGGGATAATCGAACGGCTCCATCGGAAGTTCGAGCATCACCTCGTGTCCGGCGGCGCGTGCCTCGTTGATGAGCAGCTGCAGGTCCTTGGCGTAGGGCGTGAATGACAGCGTGACGGCACCGGGCAGTGCCTTGATCGCCATCTCGGTCATCGAGCGGCTCAGACCCAGACCACCGACAATCAATGCGATGCGCGGGCGCGGATCCGACAATTCAAACGGGCGTGCATAGACCTTGCGCGCCATCCGTCCATCCGGCGCGATGACCGGGAGCGGTCCGTGCCGGCCATAAAAGACAAGCGCCGGATCCGGGACCGGCGCCAGCGCATCAGGGCCGGCGGCGATTGCCGGCGCGGCGGGAATCTCGGAGTGAATGTCGGGCGCCTCTCCGGCCGCATCCGGGTCGGCAGAATCGGGCTCCGCTTCGGGAAACACCGGCATCTCGGTCTTGGGGATCGTCGAGCGATCGATCCCCAGGAACGCGTCTTCCGGCGACATTTTTCGCGAGGATTCCGCACCGTCCGGCGTCACGGTCTCAATCTTGAATTCGTCGGGCTCGAATATCGCGCGCGCGGACGGGCTCGCGTCGAGCGCGGAGCCCTTGATGAGCGCGAAGGCAGCCGCACCGGTCAGTCCGAACAGCAGGAGCAACCACGCGAAGGGTTGGAGCGCCACCCCACCGCCGCGCGGGTCTGCGTCCAGTCGTTGGTGTCGAGCGGCACGCGCCATCACTATTTCCCCGCCCCGTGACGGGCCCCGGCGCATGACACGCCGGAGGCCAGCCTGTCGTTTGCGCCGTTAATTCGCTACCGAATGCTTGGCAACGGCAACACCTTTAAGGAGGTTGAGCGCGTAGGTCAGCTGGACGTCCGCCGCTCCCTCCTCGATCGGTCCCGCCTGGATCGCCTTGTGCTCTTCGCCTTCCGCGCTCAAATGTCCGGGAAGGTCGGCCTCGGAGCGCAAGTCCATCGCCGCCGACGGGTCGCCTTCTTTTTCAGGCAGGCGCACCTCGATGTCGGGTTCGATACCCTTGGCCTGGATTGAACGGCCCGACGGCGTGTAGTAGCGCGCGGTCGTGAGGCGGATGGCGCCTTCAAGCCCGCCGCCCAGCGGAATGATCGTCTGCACACTGCCTTTTCCGAATGAGCGCGTGCCCAGCACTGTGGCACGGCGATGATCCTGCAGCGCGCCTGCGACGATTTCGGACGCCGAGGCCGAGCCGCCATTGATCAGAACGACGATCGGCAGGTCCTTCGCGTGGTCGCCGCGCCGTGCATTGTAGCGCTCGATGTCTTCCGCATGCCGCCCGCGGGTCGAGACGATCTCGCCATCCTCAAGGAACGCATCCGACACGCGGATCGCCTGTTCGAGAAGTCCGCCGGGATTGTTGCGCAGGTCGAGCACCAGTCCGGTCATGTTGTCGCCAAGCTCGCGCTCGATCTTGTCGAGCGCCTTGTCGAGACCTTCGGACGTCTGTTCATTGAAAGTAGTAATGCGGACGTAGCCGACTGTCCCTTCGACCCGCGAGCGGACCGACTGGATGCGGATCACCGCGCGCGTCAGCTTGAAGATGATCGGCTCTGCCACGTTGGCGCGGCGAACCGTGATGGCGATCTGAGTGTTGGCGGGGCCGCGCATCTTCTCGACCGCGTCGTTGAGCTGCAGACCCTGGATCGACTGGCCGTCGATATGGGTGATGAAGTCGCCGCCCTGCAATCCGGCTTTCGCGGCCGGAGTGTCGTCGATCGGCGTCACGACCTTGATGAAGCCGTTTTCGGACGTGACCTCGATGCCGAGACCGCCGAACTCGCCCTTGGTCTGCACCTGCATGTCGCGATAGCTTTTGGCGTTGAGGTAGCTCGAATGGGGGTCGAGCGAGGTGAGCATGCCGTTGATCGCGTTATCGACCAGCTGGCTATCCTCGACGGGTTCGACATAGTCCTGGCGGACGCGGTCAAACACGGTGGCGAACAGATCGAGTTGACGATAGGTCTCCGCATTCGCGCTTTTCGCGCTGTCGGGGCTCAGCAACAGGGCCGTTGCGCCCGCGATCATCACTCCGCCCACCAGGCCTGCTACAAACGCGCCACGCATTATCCGCTCACCTTTTCTCTAGAAATTGCAAACCAGGGCTCCGGGTCAATCGGATTGCCGTCGCGGCGCAGCTCGACGTAAAGCGCGGGTCCCTCGGCCGTGTGGCCGAAGGTATTTGTGTCCGTCCCTGCAGTACCCATGACACCGATCGGCTCACCCGTCAGGAGTTTTTGTCGTGCCACGGCGTCGATCCGGCTCATTCCAGATAGAACAAAATGATACCCGTCGTCCGACCGTATGATCAAGAGTAACCCATAACCTCTGAACGGACCGGAAAAGACCACCGTCCCGTCGCACGGCGCGACAACCTGCGCTTTTGGCCGTGCGGCGATCAGAAGACCGCGACTTTTGCCGCCATCTTCAGTATCCGCGCCAAATGTGAGCGTAATTTGTCCCGCCACGGGCGGTCGCAACTTTCCCTTAAGGTTTAGGGCGCCGCCGTGGAGACCGGCGATTTCCTCCCCCTGCGGCTCGGGTTTGGGGCGCGGAGCCGGGTCGAGACCCTTGGCCGACAGCATGGCCAGGAACTGGCGGACATCCGCCGCCTGACGGGCGAGGGCGGCCAGGCGATCCTGTTCGGCCTGCGCGGACGCCATCGTCCTGTCGCGCTCGCCGGACATTTCGTTGACCTTGGCTTCGAGCGCGGCGCGCTCGCTGTCGAGGGATTTGGCGGCTGCCACGGTCTCGCCCTGCTCGCGCGCGATCTGCTCGCGCACGCCCTTGAGGTCTTCCAGCTCCTTGTCGAGTTGGGCGGCCTGCTCGGCGATTTGCGGAATAAGGGCGTTGAGCAGCATTGCACTTCGAGCAGCCTCGGTGGCGTCCTGCGGCGTTACGCCCAACGTGGGCGGGCGGTTCAGCGCGAGCGACTCGAGCGCGCCGATGAGCGCGGCAATCGAATCGCGCCGCTGCCCGAGCGACTTCACGGTGCGGTCCTGGCGATCCAGCAACGCGAACAGCCGCGCCTCGACGTCCGAAAGCGCCTGCTCGGAGGACTGGACCTTGTTCGCGGCTTCGATCAGCTGGCGCTGCAGGTCCGCTGACTCGATGGCGAGCGTCTCGGCCTGCTGGTTGAGCTGGTCGAGATGGGCCTTGCCTTGCTCGATCTGCGTTTCGATCTCGTGGAGCCGGTCGGCCGGCTCCGCGTCCGCGGTGCCGGGAACGGCGGGGCCGGGTGTGCCGGGATCGGTGATTGCGGCCGCGCCCGCGAAGGCGGGGAGGAATGCGAGCGCCAGCGCGACGCCCGGGAGGGAGTTGGCGCGACGGGGTCGCGCGCGCCGCGGCCGGGAGGTGCGCTTTGCGTCAATCGGCACGGGCGGCCTTTGAAATCAGCGAATGACCGGTCATTTCCGCAGGTGGCTTCAATTTCATCAGCGTCAGGATCGTCGGTGCGATGTCGCCGAGCGTTCCGTCCTCGATCGACAGCCGCTCCTTCGCGTTCACGACGATACACGGCACGAGGTTGGTCGTATGGGCCGTGTGCGGCTCGCGGGTTTCAGGGTCGCGCATGCACTCGATATTGCCATGATCGGCCGTCAACAGCATCACGCCGCCGGTTTTTTCGAGCGCGGCACCGACCCGTGCCAGGCTGGCGTCGATGGTCTCGACCGCCTTGATCGCGGGGGCCAGCATGCCTGTATGCCCCACCATGTCGGGGTTGGCGTAGTTGACGACGATCAGATCGAACTTGCCGCTCTCGATCGCCGCGACAAGATTGTCGGTGACGGCGACGGCCGACATCTCAGGCTGCAGGTCATAGGTCGCGACCTTCGGGCTCTGCACAAGGATGCGCTCCTCGCCGGGGAACGTGTCCTCGCGGCCGCCATTGAGGAAGAAGGTGACGTGCGCGTATTTCTCGGTCTCCGCCAGGCGCAACTGCTTCAAGCTGGCCGCCGCGACGACCTCGCCGAGCGTATTGCGCGGATCTTCGGGGGGAAACAACGCCGAGATCACGGGCTTGAGGTCGTCGGAATATTCGATCAGCCCGGCAGCGCCGCCGAATCTCACCACGCGCGCGCGCTGGAAGCCGTCGAACCCGGCGAACAGGAAGGCGCGCAGGATCTGGCGTGCCCGATCGGCACGGAAATTTCCCATCACCAGCCCGTCGCCGTCTTTCATGCCGGGATAGTCGTCAAGCACGATCGGGTCGACGAACTCGTCGCTCTTGCCCGCGGCATAGGAGGCATCGAGCGCGGCGAAGACGTCGTTGGTCATGACGCCGGCGCCATCGACCATCGCGTTGTAGGCCTTCTCGACCCGCTCCCAGCGCTTGTCGCGGTCCATCGCGAAGTAGCGTCCGGTCACCGTGGCAAGCCGCACGCCGGGCGAGGCGGCGGTCTTCGCCAGGAAATTCTTGAGGAAGCCGGCGGCGCTTCTGGGCGGCGTGTCGCGCCCGTCGAGGAAGGCATGGACCCACACCGTCAGGCCGCGCGCGGCCATGATGTTGGCGAGCGCCGCGATCTGGTCCTGATGGGAATGGACGCCCCCCGGCGACATCAGCCCCATCAGATGCACCGCACCCTTGGCCTTCTCGACCCGCTTGCAAAACGCCAGAAGATGGCCGTTTTTGGCCAGCGATCCGTCCGCAATCGCCTGATCGATGCGCGGCAGGTCCTGCAGGATTACCCGGCCCGCGCCGATCGCCATGTGACCGACTTCGCTGTTGCCCATTTGCCCCGGCGGAAGGCCGACCGCGTGCCCGGACGCATCGATCCGCGAGACCGGGCATGACGCCATCCACCGGTCGTAGGTCGGGGTGCGAGCAAGCGCGATCGCGTTGTCGGCGTCGCCCGCGTTGAAGCCCCATCCATCGAGGATGCACAAGACGACGGGGCGCGGGCGGTCAGACGGTGTCATCGAAAATCACGTAACCTTTTCAAGAGATTATGGAAAAAATAGCGAACGCGGGGGGCGGTGTCCATGAAGCGGACGCACTTTATCCGCCCCGGTGGTAGGGATGGTTAACGAGAATGGTTGCCGATCGGTAAAGCTGCTCGGCCAGCATTCCGCGCACCAGGAGATGCGGCCACGTCGCCGCTCCAAAGGAAATAAGAAGATCGGCCTGCTCGCGCAATCCGCCCAGCCCGTCGGCGCCGCCGATCAGAAAGGCGAGGGCGGGATTGCCGTCGTCGCGCCGCTTGGCGAGCGCCTGGCTGAGTTCTTCGCTGGAAAGGGATTTCCCGCGCGGGTCGAGGGCGATCCGGGCCGCGCCGCCGGGAATTGCCGCCGCCATCGCATCAGCCTCGCGCAGTTTCCCGCGCGCGACCACCTCGTGCAGCGTGAGAGGTCCCAGCGAAAGCTGGCGGCCGATCGGCGCGAAACGCTCCGCAAAATGCTCGTACAGCGCCCGCTCGGGCCCTGCATCGAATCGGCCCGCCGAGACGATGTGGATCCGCATCAAGGGATCAGGCGGTCGCGGCTTTCGGTTCGGCCTCGCCGGACCACAATTTCTCGATCTTGTAGAAATCGCGCACTTCGGGACGGAACAGGTGGACGATCACGTCGCCCGCGTCGATCAGCACCCAGTCACAATTGGGAAGGCCTTCGACCTTTGCCGTCCCGGCACCCGATTCCTTAAGCTTTTCAACGATGTGTTCGGCAAGCGCGCCGACGTGACGCGCCGAGCGGCCGCTGGCGACGATCATGTCGTCGGCGATGCTGGTCTTGCCGTCAAGGTCGATCGAGACAATGTCCTCGGCCTTGTCGTCTTCGAGCGATGTCAGGATCAGTGTGAGGAGATCGGTGCCGTTTGCGGCCTTCTTCGACGTCTTTCGCCTGGCGGGACCCTTGGGGGTTTGACCCTCGATCTGCGTACTCAGCGTGTCTTCTCCCATAGCTTTCGCGGGACCTTCACTTTGGCCCGCAGCAATCATCTTAGCGGGAAAGGGGTTGTCCGTCTATCAACGCCGTGCGCGCAGGGCGGTCGAGGAGAGCGGATTGAGGCGGGCGTTCAGGAACACCCAGGCCGGCGGATCCCGGGTGACCAGGGTGCGGGCGGCGCTTTCGGGGATTTGTGCGAAGCCAAAGGCCTGCGCGGCGGGCCCGTTCAGGGCTTTTAACCCTGAACCCGGACGGGCGATCACCGCCACGCGCATCTGCCGCAAGATCGATTTCCAGTTCTGCCAGCGGTGAAAGCCCGCCAGGTTGTCTGCCCCCATGAGCCACACGAAGGTGACGCCGCGGTAGCGCCGGGTGAGCATATTCACCATTTGAGCGGTGTATTGGATGCCGAGCTGGCGCTCCACATGGCTCACCCGGTGGCGCGGGCCTGGCGCAATGTGCGCAACGGCACTGCGCCGCCCCTCGAACGACCCCGATTGGGGTTTCAGCGGGTTCTGGGGGGAGACGAGCCACCACACCTGATCGAGCCCGAGCCGCTTGATCGCGGTCTCCGCCACGTGCACGTGGCCGGCATGCGGGGGATCGAACGAGCCCCCGAACAGGCCGATCTTCATACCCGGATAGACCAGCGGCGCGCGGAGGGTGGAAAGCGGCATGTCAGGCCCTTGGTGAGGCGAGGAGCAAGGCACCGAGCGCCATCAGGGCGACGCCGGCCCAATTCTGTATAGAGAGTTTTTCGCCCAGGAACAGCACCGCGAAAATGGCCACCAGCACGACACTCATCTTGTCGACCGGCGCGACCAGCGCGGCATCGCCAAGTTTCAGCGCACGGAAATAGCATAGCCAAGACGCGCCGGTGGCCAGCCCGGACAACATCAAAAAAAGGTAACTACGCCGCGACACCGAGCCGAACGCCTGCCACGTATTGGTGGCGGTGAGGATCGCCGCGAGCACTGTGCCGATCACCAGTGTACGGATGAATGTCGCGAAGTCGGACCCGACATTCTCGACACCGACCTTGGCGAAAATCGCGGTGAGCGCCGCGAACAGCGCCGAGAGCGCCGCCCAGAACTGCCATGAGCCAAATACATTTGTCATTGTCCTACATCCACCTCAGATCTGGACGCCATTTTCGACAGGCATTTGTGGCACCGGCGGCACACAAGCCCGCCCGCAGCTCCGCCGGCGGCGTTATGGCTTAACCATAATAGCGCCCTGTGGTAATGACACTTGTAAACTCAAAGACGTGAGGGGGAGAGCATGGGTGCGGTTCGCAGTTTCTTCGTCATTCTCGCCATCGGCCTGGCGGGGTGTTCAACGAATATCGAACGTCATGGCGCGGTTCCGGCCGTCGTCTCGAACGGGGTCAATGTGACCGCCATGGAGACCACACTTCAATCGCCGAAATTTCCCCCTGCGATTGCGGGACAGCTGGAAGCGGCGCTCCGCCAAGAGCTCGCAAAGCACAGGTCCGGGCCGACTCCCGTCACGCTCAAAATCCTCGTTACGGAATTCGATGTGCGATCGGAAGGCGAACGCGTGGGCGGCGTATTTGTTGGCGACAATGCGATGAACGTGCACGTCGATGTGCTCGACGCTCAGGGCAACGTCGTCGACAGCTTCGAGGTCAAACGAAGCTCAAATCCCGGCGGTTACGGCATGTTCTACGACCAGAAGGCCGCGACCATCAAAGCCACGGCCGAGGGTATCGCCGACGCGCTGTACTAGAGCATCGAGGAGCGCTACGGCCGCACCTGCCCGTTGCCGCGCACGACATATTTATAGCTCGTCAGCTCGTTGACGCCGACAGGGCCGCGCGCGTGGAATTTCCCCGTGGCGATGCCGATTTCCGCGCCCATGCCGAATTCGCCGCCATCGGCAAACTGCGTCGAGGCATTCCACAGCAGGATCGCGCTGTCGATCTCATTGAGAAAGCGCTCGGCGACGGCGCGGTCCTCCGTGATGATGCATTCGGTGTGGTGGGACCCGTAATGCTCGATATGGTGGATAGCTTCACCGACCCCGTCGACGACGCGCACCGAAATGATCGCGTCGAGATATTCCGTGGTCCAATCGGCTTCGCTCGCGGGCTTGACGCGCGCATCGGTTTTTTGGGTCGCATCGTCGCCGCGCACCTCGCAGCCGGCATCGAGCAGCTCGCGCACCAGCGGCGCGAGATGCGTCGACGCGCATGCCTGGTCGACCAGTAGCGTCTCCGCCGCGCCGCAAATGCCGGTGCGCCGCATCTTGGCATTGATGACGATCTTGCGTGCCATCCCAAGGTCGGCGGCCTTGTCGACATAGACGTGGCACAGACCCTCAAGGTGCCCCATGGTGGGCACCCGCGCCTCTGCCTGCACCCGCGCGATCAGCGGCTTGCCGCCGCGCGGAACGATCAGATCGACCGCGCCGCCCAAACCTTCGAGCATCATGCCGACCGCCGCGCGGTCGGTGGTGGGAACCAGCGAGATCGCGGCGTCGGGCAGCGCCACTTCGCGCAGGCCGCGAACCAGACTTGCGTGGATCGCGCGGCTGGAATGAAAGCTCTCCGAGCCACCGCGCAGGATCACCGCGTTGCCGGCCTTCAGACATAACGCTCCGGCGTCGGCGGTCACGTTGGGACGGCTTTCGTAGATGATGCCGATGACACCCAAGGGCACGCGCACGCGCTGGATCTGCAACCCATTCGGGCGCTCCCAGCCGGTCATCACCGCGCCGATCGGATCTTTCAGGGCGCGGACTTCATCGACGCCCTTCGCCATCGCCTCGATGCGCTTGTCGTCGAGCGCGAGGCGGTCGAGCAGGGCGGAGGAGAGGTCCTTGGCCTTGGCGGCCGTCATGTCTTTGGCATTGGCCGCGAGAATGATTTCCTTGTCCGCGCGGATCGCGGCGGCCATTGCGCCAAGCGCGCGATCCTTCGCGGCGCCCGATGTCTTGGCCAGCACACCTGCGGCTTCGCGCGCGGCCTTGCCAAGCGCGAGCATGGTCTCGTTCAATGTGGCATCGCTCATGTGCCGGTTGCTCCTGCTTCGTCGCCGTCGCGCTCGTCATTGAGCGCGAGGTCGTCGCGGTGGATCATTTCGTCGCGCCCACGATAGCCAAGAATGGCTTCGATGTCTTGGCTCTTGCGGCCCTTGATCGTTCTCGCATCGTTGCTCGAATAAGCGCTCAGGCCGCGCGCGATTTCGCGCCCGTCGGGTCCTTTGACGATGACCGCATCGCCCCGCTCGAAGTCGCCTGACACGTCACGCACACCCGCGGGCAGAAGGCTCTTGCCCTGCCGCAGCGCGGCAACCGCGCCCGCGTCGAGAGTCACGATTCCCTGCGGTGTCAGGCTCGCCGCGATCCACTGCTTGCGCGCGGTGCGGGGCGAGCGCTCTGCAACGAACCATGTCGCGCGTGCATTGCCGGTTTCGATGGCGCCCAGGGGATGCATGATCTTGCCGCTGGCGATCACCATGTGACAGCCCGCGCCGAGCGCGATCTTGCCGGCGGCGAGTTTGGTCGCCATGCCGCCCGAGCCCATGCGCGCGGCGGTCTTGGGGCCCGCGTCGCCGGCCATCGCTTCGAGCGCTGGTGTGATTGCGCGCACTTCCGGGATGAAACTGGCGCCGGAATTCTCGCGCGGGTCGGCGCTATAAAGTCCGTCCACGTCGGAAAACAGCACCAGAAGATCCGACGATGTCATCTGTGCGACTCGCGCGGCGAGGCGGTCATTGTCGCCGTAACGGATCTCGTGTGTCGCGACGGTGTCGTTCTCGTTGACCACCGGCACCACGCCGTATCTGACCAGCGTTTCGACGGTCGAGCGGGCATTGAGATAGCGGCGCCGGTCCTCGGTGTCCCACGGCGTAACGAGAATCTGCGCAATGGTGACGCCGTGCGGGCGGAACGCCTCTTCGTAGGCGTGGGCGAGGCGCAACTGGCCAACCGCCGCGGCGGCCTGCGCCTGTTCGAGCTTGAGTACACCGTCGGGAAGCGCCATCACGCGCCGCCCGAGCGCGATCGCGCCCGAGGACACGACGATTACTTCCTTGCCGCGCCGCTTGAGAGTCGCGAGGTCGCTGGTGAGGCTTTCAAGCCAGGGGCGCCGTAGCTCGCCGCTCGCGCTGTCGACGAGAAGCGACGAGCCGATTTTGACGACCACGCGCCTGGCATGCGCGATCAGCCCCTGGCTCATGGCCGCCACACGGCGTGGGGGTGCGCCTCCTCCTCCGCCTCGTCGGCTGCGACGATCGCCTTGACGCAGCGCCGCAGAAGTTCATCCACGCCTTTGCCCGAAACGCCCGACAGAATGAGAGGCTTCTTGCGCGCCACCTTGGCGAGTTGCGCGGCGCGCTCGGCAATCACGTCCTCGCTCAAGGCATCGGTCTTGTTGAGCGCGACGATCTCGGGCTTTTTCACGATCTCGCCGCCATAGGCCTTGAGCTCGCGCCGCACCGTACGATAGGCGTCGGCGACGTCATCCTGCGTCCCGTCGACGAGATGGACGAGCACGCGGCACCGTTCGACGTGCCCGAGAAAGCGGTGGCCAAGGCCGACCCCTTCATGCGCGCCTTCGATGAGCCCGGGCAGGTCGGCCATGACAAAGACCTGCTCGTCCTTCTCGATCACGCCGAGATGAGGCGTGAGCGTGGTGAAGGGATAAGAGGCAATCTTGGGTTTGGCGCGGCTGACGGAGGCGAGCAGCGTCGATTTTCCGGCATTGGGCAGGCCGACCAGCCCGATATCGGCGATCAGCTTGAGGCGCAGCCAGATCCAGCGCTCTTCGCCGACGGACCCCTTGGTGAACTGGCGCGGCGCGCGGTTGGTCGAGGTCTTGAAATGCGTGTTGCCGAGGCCCCCGCGCCCGGCTCGCGCGAGCAGCACGCGCGCGCCGACATGATCGAGGTCGGCGATCAGCGTTTCCTCGTCCTCCTCGTAGATTTCCGTGCCGACCGGGACTTTCAACACGCAGTCGTCGCCGTCGGCGCCGGTGCGCTCCTTGCCCATGCCGTGATGGCCGCGCTCGCCCTTGAAATGCTGCTGATAGCGGAAGTCGATCAGCGTGTTGAGGTCGTCGACCGCCTCGATCCACACATTGCCGCCCCGCCCGCCGTCGCCGCCCCACGGCCCGCCGAATTCGATGAATTTCTCGCGCCGGAACGCAACGCATCCGTCGCCGCCGTCGCCGGCCTTGACGTAGACTTTGGCGCGGTCGAGAAATTTCATGCCGCGGCCCTCCCGGATGTGCGCGCGCACACGTAGCCGACAAACGTCGCGTTGTCGCCGCGCCCGATCGAAAAGCGCGTGCCGCGCTCGCCAGTGGGCGTAAAGCCAAGCTTCTCCAGTACCCGGCCCGACGCCGGATTGTCCGCAAAATGCCCCGCCGTCAGCCGATCGATTTCAAGGCGCGCAAAGGCGGTCCGGCACACGGCATGCGCAGCTTCCGTTGCAATGCCGCGTCCCCAGTGCGCAGGCGTCACCCAATAGCCCAGCTCGGCCTCCATGCCGTGCACCACGATGCCGCACGAGCCCGCCAGCGCGCCATCAAGGCGGATCGCATAGGCAAACTCGCGTCCGATCTGCCAGCCGCGCTCGATCAGTGCAAGAAACGCAAATGCATCGGCTGGGGTGTAGGGATGAGGGATGCGCGCGGTCATCTGCGCGATGCGCGCGTCGTCGAGCGCCGATACCAGCGCAACCGTGTCCTCGCGCGAGAAGCACGTCAGACGGAGGCGGGGGGTGATCAGTTCGCAGTCCATGAAGAAGTGGCCAACAAAAAAGGGAGATGGCGGCCCATCTCCCCGACAATACACTGGAAAAGGCCGTGCCTGTTATTCAGCAGCCTGCGGCAACGGCTCAACCGAGACATAGACGCGCCCTTTTTTCTTCCGGGCGAAGCTGACCTGGCCTTCGATCAACGCAAAGATCGTGTGATCCTTGCCGATGCCGACATTGCGGCCGGGATGCCATTCGGTGCCACGCTGGCGCAAAATGATGTTGCCGGGAATGACGTGCTGGCCGCCCGACTTCTTGAGACCAAGGCGCCGGCCTTCCGAGTCACGTCCGTTGCGGGATGAACCGCCTGCCTTTTTATGTGCCATGGGAGATCTCCCTTAACCTTGAATGCCAATCAGCCCTGGATGCCCGTGATCTTGATCCGGGTAACTTCCTGACGGTGACCGATCTTGCGGCGATAATTGTGGCGGCGCTTCTTCTTGACGGTCAGCACCTTGTCGGTCTGTTCCTGGCCGAGCACCTCGGCCGAAACCGATGCGCCGGCGAGGAGCGGCGCGCCGACGCGCACATCGCCTTCGCCGCCCACCATCAGCACTTCGCCGAAGGAGACCGTATCGCCCGCGGCGGCGCTCAACTTTTCGATGAGCACGACGTCGTCGGGCGCGACCTTATATTGCTTGCCGCCGGTCTTGATCACAGCGTACATGGAAAACCTGCCTTGAAATCTTTGACCCTGAAATGGGGAAGCGGGGACTATAGTGACGGGCAACCCGCTGTCAAGCATTTCACGCTGCGGGAAGCCCCCCGGCCGGGCCTTGACCCGTCCCGCGCACCCCTTATTCTCGCCGCCAACAGTGATGGGGTATCAAATATGACTATATCGGCGCAGATCGCGGTGGACACGCCCAGGCACGACTGGACGGTGGACGAGGCGCAAAGCCTGCTGAGCCAGCCCTTCAACGATCTGATGTTCGAGGCGCAGCGCGTCCATCGGCGCCATTTCGACCCCAACAAGGTCCAGTTTTCGACCCTTCTGTCGATCAAAACCGGCGGATGCCCTGAGGATTGCGGCTACTGCCCGCAAAGCGCGAGCTTCGAGACCGGGGTGAAGGCCGAAAAGCTGATGGCCGTGCAGGCGGTGATCGAGGAGGCCAGGAAGGCCAAGGCTGCCGGCGCCAGCCGCTATTGCATGGGTGCCGCCTGGCGCTCGCCCAAGGACCGCGATATGGATCAGGTCTGCGCGATGGTCGAGGGCGTCAAGGCGCTCGGGCTTGAGACCTGCGCGACGCTCGGCATGCTGACCGGCGAACAGGCACAACGTCTCAAGGCGTCGGGCCTCGACTATTACAATCACAACCTCGACACCTCGCCCGAGTTCTACGGCGAGATCATCACGACCCGCACCTATGCCGACCGCTTGGAAACGCTCGCCCATGTGCGCGAGGCGGGCATGAACGTGTGCTGCGGCGGCATCGTCGGCATGGGCGAGGGGCGCCGCGAGCGCGCCGGGCTGCTGGTCGCGCTCGCCAATCTTCCCGAGCATCCCGAAAGCGTCCCGATCAATATGCTGGTGCAGGTCGAGGGCACGCCCTTGCACGGGGTGGATGAAGTGGACGGCCTCGAATTTGTGCGCACGATAGCCCTTGCCCGCATCATGATGCCCAAAAGCTTCGTGAGGCTTTCGGCGGGCCGCGAGCAGATGAGCGAAGAGCTGCAGGCGCTGTGTTTCCTTGCGGGCGCGAACTCGATTTTCCTCGGCGAGAAGTTGCTGACCACCGCGAACCCCGCGGCGCATGACGACATGAAGTTGTTCGACAAGCTCGGGATCGGCCCGCTCGATATCTGATGAGCGATTGGTACACGGACGGTCTGGACCACATCTGGCTGCCCTACACGCAGATGAAGACGGTGGCGCCGCCACTTGCCGTCGCGTCGACGCAAGGTTGCCGCATCCGCCTCGCCGACGGGCGTGAGCTTGTCGACGGCATCGCATCGTGGTGGACGGCGGTGCATGGCTACAATCATCCCCATATCCGCGAAAGCGTTGCACGCCAGCTTGAAGTGATGCCCCACGTGATGCTGGGCGGGCTGGTGCACGAGCAGGCGCTGACGCTCGGCGCGCGCCTTGCAAAGCTGCTGCCGGGCGATCTGACGCGCGTGTTTTTCTCCGAGAGCGGTTCCGTCTCGGTCGAGATCGCGATGAAGATCGCGCTGCAATACTGGATCAACAAGGGCGTGCGGGGCCGCACGCGATTTTTGTCCTTCAAGGGCGGCTATCACGGCGACACGTTCCAGACCATGAGCGTGTGCGATCCGGACGAAGGAATGCACGCGTTGTTCGGCGGCACGCTCGCGCCTCAGCACGTGGTCGATCTCCCCGCGAGCGAGGATGAGGCGCAGCGCTTCGAAGCGTTTCTGCACGCGCGCGGCGAAACCATTGCAGGACTGCTGATCGAGCCGCTGGTGCAGGGAGCAGGCGGGATGCGCATGCACGATGCGTTGACGCTGAAGCGCATCGTCGATGCGGCGCGCGGGGCTGGCATCCTCGTCATCTTCGATGAGATCTTCACTGGATTTGGGCGCACCGGCTCGATGTTTGCCTGCGAGCAGGCCGGTGTCGTGCCCGATATCGTCACGCTGTCGAAAGCGCTGACCGGCGGCACGCTCCCGCTCGCGGCGACCATCGCGCGGCAAAGCGTGTTCGACGCCTTCTGGAGCGACGACGCCGGCCACGCCTTGATGCACGGCCCGACCTATACCGGCAACGCGCTCGCCTGCGCGGCGGCCAACGCCTCGCTCGACCTGTTCGAGGCCGAGCCGCGCCTGGCCCAGGCCGCCGCCATTGAAGCGCAACTGACAGAGCAGCTCGGCCCGGCGCGCGACCTGCCGGGTGTCGAGGCCGTCCGCATCAAGGGCGCGATCGGCGCGATCGCGCTCGATCATGCCCCGGATCTGGCGTGGCTCAAGGCCCGCTTTGTTGAAAAGGGGATCTGGATCCGCCCCTTCGGGCGCACGATATACACGACTCCCGCGCTCGTGATTTCGGTGGACGAGCTGGCACAAATTGGGGACGCGATGGTGTCGGTCACCAAGATGTGGGGGGAGGAACGGCGCAAAAGGGCGCTCTGAGCGCTTCGTCCCTTGACATTTTGCAGCGCACACGTCAAGGTGCCGGCCATGGCCGCGTGGCGGCCCCCGGCATTACGGGTGCGTGTGCGACCTTATCCAAGGTTGTCCAGCTCGAGCGCCGCTCATTCTTGAGCCCCCTTCAAACACGCGAAGAGCTCTCAAAGACATCCGCTTTTTGGCATGACGCCAGCGGATGATCCGTAAGGTTTTTTTATTTGACACAGTTTAGTGAACTCGGCCTTGCCGAGTCCCTTCTTACCGCATTGGCGGCAAAGGGTTACACGACGCCGACTCCGATCCAGGCCAAGGCCATTCCGCAGGTTCTGGAAGGCCGCGATCTGCTCGGCATCGCCGCGACGGGCACCGGCAAAACGGCCGCCTTCGCACTGCCGATCCTCGACCGGCTGACGCGCAACCCGCTGCGCACGCCCCGCAAGGGCTGCCGCGCGCTGATTCTGAGCCCGACCCGCGAACTCACGGCGCAGATCGCCGAGAGCTTCCGCGCCTATGGTGCGAATCTCAACCTGCGCGTCACGATGCTGATCGGCGGTATGCCGATGCGTCCTCAGACGACCGCGCTTTCGCATGGCGTCGACATCGTCGTCGCAACGCCGGGCCGTTTGCTCGACCATATTGAGCAGGGCAATCTCAAGCTCGACGGCGTCGAAGTCTTCGTGCTCGACGAGGCCGATCACATGCTCGATCTCGGCTTTATCCCGGCGATCCGGCGTACCGTCCGTATGCTGCCGAAGCAGCGCCAGAATCTGTTCTTCTCGGCCACCATGCCGAAGGAGATCGCGGGTCTTGCCGCCGACATGCTGCGCGATCCGGCGCAGGTTTCCGTGACGCCGACCTCGACTCCCGCCGAGCGCATCGCGCAGACGGTGGTTTATGTCGATCAGTCGCGCAAGGCCGCGCTGCTCGCGCAGATCGTCCGTGAGAAAGAGATGGCACGAACCCTCGTATTCGCGCGCACCAAGCATGGCTGCGACAAGATCGTGCGCAGCCTCAATGCGGCGGGGATCGACGCGCTTGCCATTCACGGCAACAAGAGCCAGTCCCAGCGCATGCGCGCGCTCGCGCTCCTGCGCAGCGGTGAAGTGCCGGTGCTGATCGCGACCGATATTGCCGCACGCGGCATCGATATCGACGCCATCGGCCTGGTCGTGAACTATGATCTGCCGCATGTTCCCGAGACATATGTTCATCGCATCGGACGGACCGCCCGTGCGGGCGCCGAGGGCGAAGCGGTAGCATTTTGCAGCGGCGAGGAAAAATCGCTCCTGCGCGCGATCGAGAATGTGATGCGCGTCAAGGTGCCGGTGCGGATCGTCGAAGGACTGGCGGAGCTCAAACCGGCGCCGGCGGCGCCGCGCGGCGAACATCAATCGCAAAAGCCCCGGCCGCATTCTTCCAACAAGCCACGGCGCGATGATCGTGCCGCGCATGCCAAGCCACGGCGCGACGAGCGCGCCGCGCAAGAGGGGCCCCGCAAGGCCCATACGAATTCGAATGGAGAGCAACATGGACAACGCAGCGAAGGCCGCCGCGACGCACCCCGTCACGGCACAGGCGCCGGGCGCAAGGGTGCAACGAACGGTGGACCGGGCGGTTGGTCCGGGCCGCGCGGCCAAGGAAAGCGCCGGCCCGCACAGGGCGCCCCTCGCAACGGGCGTCCGGCCCAGGGACGTGTCAGCCAAGCCTAGCAAGGGCGCGGCGTTCCGCCGGCCCTCGCGTGATGAGGATGCCGGCAGCGACGCGGCTCTCGCCCGTGCGAGCGGCGATGTGGCGACCAAGCGTTCCTGCATCGCCTGTGGCCGGTCCTTCGAGAGCGAGGGCTGGCACAATCGCATGTGCCAGCCGTGCCGCCGCTTGAGCGACCCGGTCCGCTAGACCGCTTTCAGGAAAAGTGTGTGCAGTGTTCCCTCCGCAAGCGGTCCAGCCCTTTAGCGTAGTGCGTTTTCGGACACAAAACCGGACTCCACGTTCGTTGAGAACGCACGTGTCAGCCTGATCGCGTGGGCGCGCGCTTTTTTGCGCGCGCCTTTGCGGCCGGAACGGCGGCCGCCGCAACCGCCTTGCGCGCCCACCCGTTGAGCGCCTCCTCGTCATCCAGCACCGAACCCGGCGCCTCGTAGAAGCGCTTGACCTCGATTTCGCGGCCCCTCGCCGTATAGCGGAACGGTGCCGCGCCTTCGGCGATCAGCGCGCCGCGCATTTCATCATCGGTACACAGATAAAGCGTGTCGTTCAGCACCATCGCGAACATGCGCCCGTCGAGATATAGACCGGTGCCGCCGAACATGCGGCGCGGCGCCACCGGCCCAAGCGCGCTCAGCACGTCGATGACATAGTCGGCAAGTCCGCTCTGAGCCACTTCGTTATCCCTGCTTCAGGACCCACTCGGCCGCGGCCGAAAGATCGTCCACCACAGCGCTCGGCGGGGGCGAGATTTTCGCTTCCGCGCCCGCCTGGTATTTTCCGGTGCGCACCAGCACGCCGGCCGCGCCCACCGCCATCGCCCCCGCGATATCGGCCTCGACATCGTCGCCGATCATGACGCACTCCTGCGGCTCGCATGAGAGGCTCGCGATCGCCGCGCGGAAGAACGCGCTCGCCGGCTTGCCGAGCACGCGGGGCTCGCGCCCGCTTGCAAAGCTGAGTGCCGCAACGAACGGCCCCGCGTCAAGGCTCAAGCCCCCGTCGGCGTCGCGAAAGCTGCGATTGTTGGCGAGCGCGAGGAACTGCGCGCCGCGATCGAGCGCGCGGAAGGCCGCATTGAGGGCACTGTAGGTGAAGCGGTCTCCCGCGTCGCCGATGATTACGGCCTCGCGCGTGCCGCCGGACAAGCCTGAAAAATCGCTCCGGAGCGCGGGATGAATGAGGAGGTGCGGCGCGAGCCCTTCGTGCTCGATGATGTGGCGCGCGGCGCGCGCCGGCGTGAACAGCTCATCCTGTGCGACCATGACGCCCATACGCTTGAGATCCGCGCGCAGTTTCCTGAAGGAGGTACGGGTGGTGTTGGTGAGAAAGCGCAGCGGTACCTTTGCCGTGCGCAGGCGCGCAAGCGCGTCGAGCGCGCCGGGGATCGGCGTGGTGCCGACATAAACTACGCCGCCAAGATCCAGCAAGACGCCCTTGAATGCCACCATGGCGACAGTATCGGGTGTGCGACGCGCCTATGCCAAGCAGTGATTTCGCGGCGGCGCGGCGCTTGATCCAGCTCAATGCCGCCGCTTCGGGCCCGGGGCACGATGACGCAGTTCACCCTCGTCGGAGGATGCCGAGATGGATCAGGCAGAACTCGGAACGATTCGATCGTTCCTGTCGCAAGGCACAGACCTCACGCTCGCAACCGTACGGCCCGATGGCTTTCCCCAGGCGACGACCGTCAGCTATGTCGCCGACGGACTGACCGTCTATTTCGGGTGCGGAGACACCTCGCAAAAAGCCGCCAACTTATCCAGGAACCCCAAAGTCTCGTTCACCGTCGATTTGCCCTACCGCACGTGGGAGGAGATTCGCGGTCTTTCGGCGGCAGGTCTCGCGGCGCCGGTGACGGAGGCGGCCGAGATCGCGAAAATCTCGCAGCTCATGCTCGCAAAGTTTCCTGAGCTTGCGGGCGCCGACTCGAGCGCTCTGGCGCACATGACACTCTTCAAAATCGAGCCGAAGGTGTTCTCCGTGCTCGACTACGCCAAGGGCTTCGGCCACACACAGCTGGTCGAGCTTTAGCCGCGCCGTTTCACCGCACGATGACATTTCTGAACTGCCAGGGATCGTCCGGGTCGAGGTCATCGGGAAACAGGGTCAGGCGATCCTCTAGCGGCGTCCAGTCAGTGTATTCGCCGATGACGGGCCCCAGATAAGGTGTTTGAACCTCAAGGCAGCGTTTGTAATCCATCTCGTCGGTCTCGACGATCCCGGCGTTGGGATTTTCGAGTGCCCATACCATGCCGGCAAGCACCGCGGACGTCACCTGAAGGCCTGTCGCGTTCTGGTAGGGTGCGAGTTCGCGCGTTTCCTCGATCGAGAGCTGCGAACCGTACCAGTAGGCGTTCTTGCCGTGGCCATAGAGGAGCACGCCGAGCTCGTCGACGCCGTCGATGATCTCGCCCTCGCTGAGGATTTTCCACTTGCCCTGAAAGGTCCATTGCTGGCCCGCCATCTCGTGGAGCGACAGCACCGCGTCGTCGCACGGGTGATAGGCGTAATGGCAGGTCGGGCGATAGACCGCCTTGTCGCCGTCCATCACGGTGAAGTAATCGGCGATCGAGATCGCCTCGTTGTGCGTGATCATGAAGGCGTGCTGCGCCCGGGCGGTCGGCGTCCACGAGCGCACCTTGGTGCCGGCGCCCGGACGCATCAGATAGATCGCTGCGCCGTTGCCGCTTTCGTGCGTACGTCCGTCGGGCGGAAGCGCCTTTTCATGCGTCCCCCAGCCGAGTTCGGCAGGTTGGAGCCCCTCCGAGATAAAGCCCTCGACCGACCACGTATTGACGAAGACGCCGCGCGGTTTGGGCAATTTTGCGCGCTGGGTGTCGCGCTCGGCGATGTGAATGCCCTTCACGCCAACCTGCTGCATCAGCCGCGCCCATTCCTCGCGCGTGGTGGGCTCGTCCGCATTGATATTGAGCGCGCCGGCGATGTCGATCAGGGCTTGCTTGACGAACCATGAAACCATACCCGGATTGGCGCCGCAGCAGCTCACGGCCGTTACGCCGGGTCCAAGCTTCTTCTTCAGCGCGCGTGCCGTTTCGCGCAGCGCATAGTTTGAGCGCTCGGCGACGGTGAGCTTGGGGTCGGTGTAATAGCCGAGCCACGGCTCGACGACCGTGTCGATGTAGAACGCGTCGCACTCGCGCGCGAGCGCCATCATGTCGACGGAGGAAACGTCGACCGAGAGATTGACGATAAAGGCGCGTTCCGGTCCCGCTTTGAGGAGCGGGGTCAGCACGTCGCGGTAATTGTCCTGCTTGATCGCGACCTTCTGGAAGGTGATCCCGGCGGCCTCGACCATCTTGCGATGTGTCTCGTCAGGGTCGATCACGATTATTTTTGTCCGGTCGCAGTCGATGTGGCGGAAGACTAACGGCAGCGTGCCGCGGCCAATGGAGCCGAAGCCGATCATGATGATGGGACCGTCGATACGAGCGTGCACAGGCCGAGATGCCAAGATGGGGCCTCCTCTCAGAGCAACGAAAAATAGCGGGCGGCGCCGCAGCGCCCATTAAAGGCGCTGCGGTGCAATTTTGGTACCCTTAAGTGGAATCAGGCGGCGATCGGAACGCGAGCCAGCTTGCGCCCTGTTGCCGTGATGCGGCCCTTTGCGCCGGCCAGCGTGCCGCCACACAGCTCAAGCCCCAAAAAGCGATCGAGATCGACCGGGCCGGGCAGGATCAGTCCCTGCGCAAGAGAGCGCGAAAACCCGAAGCGGGCATAGTAGGGAGCATCACCCACCAGCAACACGGCTTTGTGTCCGTGCGACGCCGCCTCAGCGAGCGCATGGTGCATGAGCTTGTGCCCGATCCCTTGTCCCTGCAAGTGCGGGGCAATCGCGATCGGCCCCAGCAGAAGGGCGTCGCCGGCACTGCCGGCGCAAATCTCCCATAGCCGCACCGTGCCGACCAGCGCGCCGCCGTCGAAGGCACACAGCGCCAGCCCTTCGGCGGGCATGCGGCCACGGCGTAGTCTGGCGACCGTCTTGCGATGGCGGGCAGTGCCGAAGCACCGATCAAGCAAAGCCTCGCGCGCCGGGCTGTCGCCGGGCGCCTCTTCTTTAATATGGATCATCGCTGCCCCCGTCAGATCACGTAGGATTTGAGGGGCGAGAACCCGTTGAACGCCACCGACGCGTAGGTCGTCGTGTAGGCGCCGGTCGCCTCGATCAGAACCTCATCGCCGATCTCCAGCGAGATCGGAAGCGGATAGGGTGTCTTCTCGTAGAGCACGTCCGCCGAGTCGCAGGTCGGGCCGGCGATGATGCAGGGTGCCGTGACGTCGCCGTCACGCGGGGTGACGATCGGGTAGCGGATCGCTTCTTCCATCGTCTCGGCGAGACCGCCGAACTTGCCGATGTCGAGGTAGACCCAGCGCGTGTCGTCCTGAGCGGACTTGCGCCCGATCAGCACGACTTCGGCCTTGATCACGCCGGCATCGCCGACCATGCCGCGGCCTGGCTCGATGATCGTCTCGGGGAGACGGTTTCCGAAATGCTTGCGCAGGGCACCGAAGATCGCCTGGGCATAATCCTGGGTCGCGGGCACGTCTTTGAGGTAACGCACCGGGAAGCCGCCGCCCATATTGACCATGGAAAGGCGGATGCCACGCTCGGCGAGCGCGCGGAACACATAGGACGCATCGGCGAGCGCACGGTCCCAGGCCGCAAGATTGCCCTGCTGCGATCCCGGGTGGAACGACACGCCGTACGCATGCAGGCCAAGCCGGTGCGCGGCTTCCAGCACGTCGATTGCCATTTGCGGCGCGCAGCCGAATTTGCGCGACAGCGGCCAGTCGGCGCCCTCGCCATCGGTCAGCACGCGGCAGAAGACGCGGGCTCCGGGGGCGGCGCGCGCCACCTTTGCGACTTCCTCGACGCAGTCGACCGCGTAGAGGTCGATGCCGAGCGAGAAGGCACGCGCGATGTCGCGCTCTTTCTTGATGGTGTTGCCGAACGAGATGCGGTCGGGGGTCGCGCCGGCGTCGAGCGCCATTTCGATCTCGGGGACCGAGGCGGTGTCGAAGCACGAGCCCAGATCGGCCAGAAGGCGCAGCACTTCCGGTGCCGGATTGGCCTTCACGGCATAGAAGATGCGCGACTCCGGCAGCGCCCGTGCGAAGGTCTGGTAGTTGCGGCGCACGACGTCGAGATCGACGACGAGGCACGGGCCTTCGGGGCGTCGGGTAGAAAGAAAGTCCATGATGCGCTGGGTGGCCATCGGCTCAATCCCCTTGTCCTAAGCAGTCCATGAGGCGGAGCGAAAGCAGCCCGGTCGGCGCGGTGGAGACGCCGGCTCCGGGCGGGCTCGCGGCCCGCCAGACGAGGACGAACTTGCGTTCATCCCGGTGATGGTCGCCTTAGGATTGGAACGGGGATGCCCGGTCCGCACGGTCGGCAAAGATGGTGTGCCTCTTCAGTGTCGCTGGTCTGTGGACGACCAACTGAGACCAAAAAAGCCCTCACCGTCGTTGCTTTAGGACACCTATTCGCTCCTGGGGGAGCGCCTCCCCCTCGGGAGGACATGCCGGTGTCTACGGGCACGTGCGACTATGGGCAGCCGCGATATAAGACGTGACGTCCTTGCAATCAAGTTAAATTTTGGGCGTGGGGCAAAATTTTTGGGCAGCGCGCCGCTGCGCGGGGCGGCGCGACCGGCTTTTTGATCCTGGGCGCTGGATATTGCAGCGCTCAGCTACTACACGGGAGGCAGGAGACTGCCGCTCTTCGGGGAGACCGCCATGGACGATACTGTTATCGAGCAATCGCACGTGCTCGATCTGGTGTCGGACAGTCTTTTATTCTTTGGCATCGCCGGGCTCGTCGTCCCGTTGCTTCAGCGTCTCAAAGTTTCCCCGGTGCTGGCCTATCTCCTGTGCGGGATCGCAATCGGCCCCCACGGGTTCGCGGCTTTGCCCGGCGCCAGGGAGTGGCTTGCCCCCTTAACCATCGAAGACAAGTCGACCGTCGAGATGCTGGGCGAGCTCGGTATCATCACCTTGATGTTCATGATCGGCCTTGAGCTATCGCTGGAGCGACTGCGCGAACTGAAGCACTATATATTCGGCCTCGGCTCGGCGCAGATCCTGGTGACAGCGGTCGTCATCTTTGCGTTGGCGCGGATGTTCGACAATTCGCCCAAGGCCGCAGTGTTGATCGGCGCGTCGCTGGCGCTGTCCTCGACAGCGATCGTCATGAAGTTGCTCGAAGATCAGCGACTCGCCAACCGCCCGATCGGTACGCTGTCATTCGCGATCCTGCTGATGCAGGACCTTGCGGTCGTGCCGATCCTGATTGTGCTTGCCTCATTCGCCGGAGCCGAACAATCAGGACTTGGCGAGATTTTCAAGATTCTCGGTATCGGTGCGGCCACCGTGCTGGCGATCTTCGTGCTGGGCCGGCGCATCGTGAAGCTGCTCCTGGGCGCGGTCAGCACCCCGCGCAATGCGGAATGGCTCACGGCGTTCACCGGGTTTTTCGTCGTGGCCTGCGCCGCGACCACTCACGCCGTGGGCCTCTCCCTCGCGCTTGGCGCTTTTCTCGCCGGTCTGCTCATTTCGGAGACCGAGTTTCGCCATGAGGTCGAAACCATCGTCGGTCCCCTGAAGGGCCTCCTTCTTGGCATTTTCTTTCTGTCGGTCGGGATGACGATCGACGTGAGAGGTGTCGCGAGCGCACCGCTGCTGCTGGCGGCGTCGGTGGCCGGGATCTATCTCGTGAAGGCCGCAATCTTGTTCCCGCTCTGCATCGCGTTCAAGGTGCCTCCGGCGCGGGCGGCGGAGGCGGCGGTTTATCTCGCCCAGCCGGGAGAGTTCGCGTTGCTGGTGCTGGGCGCGGCGATGGCGACCCACGTGATCCCCGTGGAGAGTGCGCAGTTCTTCCTGCTCATGACGACACTGGCCATGATGATTACGCCACTCCTGTTTAAATGCGCGCCGTTGGCGGTGTCGCTCGCAAGCCGGTTCCAGAAATCCTCCACGCAGGACCCGGAATTTCCGGACGCCGACGAGCACGTCGTCATCATTGCCGGATTCGGACGCGTGGGACAGCTGCTTGGCAATGCCCTGGACGAACTCAAAATTCCGTACGTCGCGTTCGATAACGACGTCGAGCGCGTGCAGCTTCTGCGAGCCCGCGGATTCCGGGTCGTTTTTGGCGACGCCCGCAAGCTCGATTTGTGGCAGCGCCTGCGCGGCGGACATGCCGATGTCATTGCCGCGGTGATCGCGATCGACGACCACGCGGCAACCCATGGGGTGCTCAAATCGATCCGCGGCGAATGGCCGTTGCTGTCGATCATCGTACGTGCCAAAGACACACACGAAATGGAGCGGCTCTACGATATCGGCGCGGATTATGTCGTCGTGGAGACGCTGGAATCCAGCCTTCGCATGGCGCGCCTTGTGATGGAAAACATCGGGACAGAGCCGACCGCGATCGAAAAAATTATCAAAAATCTATGGGAGCGAAATGCGCTATCGGGAAATCAAGAATAAGCTCTTCGAGCTCTACGAGGGCAATTCCGCGGCGGCACACCGCTTCCGCTACATTCTGGTCGCGCTCGATATCGCGACGATCATTTTTCTCGTCGTCTCGACTTTTTTTTACGGCTCATTGCTGGTCGAAATCTTCGACCTGATCTTCGGAGTCTATCTCGCCATCGATTACCTCGCGCGCCTGTGGATCGCCCCCAAGAAGGCGGCGTTCGCCGTCCATCCCCTCAATATCGCGGATCTTGTCGCGGCGATCTCGTTCCTTGCACCCGTCCTTGGTGAGAATTTTGCATTTCTGCGGGCGTTGCGCGTGCTTCGGTTGCTGCGCTCCTATCGGCTGCAGGACAAGCTGCGCCAGGACTTCGATTACTTCCGCCGGCACGAAGACGTGATCCTGAGTGCGACCAATCTCTTTGTGTTTATCTTTCTGATGACGGAACTGGTCTTCGTCAGCGAAGTCGGCAAGAACAGCAATGTCAGTAATTTTCTCGACGCGATGTACTTCACGATCACGGCGCTCACGACGACCGGATTCGGCGACGTGACGTTGCAGGGTCAGCACGGACGACTGCTTTCGATCGTTATCATGATTTTCGGCGTCTCATTATTCCTGCGCTTGGTGCAGACGATGTTCCGCCCTTCAAAAGTGCGTTTCACGTGCAAGGATTGCGGCCTGTTCATGCACGACGCCGACGCGGTGCACTGCAAGCATTGCGGATCGGTGCTTGCGATTCCTTCGGCAGGTGAAAGCTGACGCTCGCTCACCCGGCGCGGGTGGAGAGGTGTGCGAGCCAGTTGCGCAGCTCGGTCATCCGGTGTGCCGGATCGCGCACGTCGTCTCCCAACGCATCGAGGCCGAACGTGGTTGGCCGTGCGCCGCGGTCCAGTGCTTCGTAACAGGATGAAAGCTTGAGAAGTTCGTCCGCATTTGCAAATAGCCCCTCCGCTACAAGCGCATCGCGATAGCGCCGCATGCATGCGGCGACCTCACCGAAATGATATTCCGGATGATATTGAACACCCCAGAATTCACCGCGCTCGACGAAGAATGATGCGGCCTGTACATCCGAGATTGCGTTGGAGGCGAGAATCTCCGCACCCGGAGGAAGGATGGCGATCGTATCCTTGTGAACGGCTAGCGCGTCGAAGACGTCACCTTTCCCCACATACATGGAATGGGCACGCCCGGCCGGCGTTAGGCGAATATCGCGGGCGATGCCGATTTCGCGTCCTTTCGGATTCTTGATGACATCGCCGCCTGCGGCCGCGACCGCCACCTGAAGGCCCCAGCAGCTCCCAAATTGCGGCACGCCGCTGGCAAAGCAGGCCCGCGCGAGATCCAGCTGCCGCTGGACCGGGAATCCGCCCTGGTAAATATTGAGCGCCGATCCGGTCCACACGATTCCGTCGTAACTTTCCAGAACGCTCCCGGGGGGAAGCGCTGCGTCCGCATCGGCGGCGAAAATCACATCGTGGGTGAAGGCGATGCCTGTGTGCTCAAGTGCGCGCGCATAGAGCCGGTGCGCGATTTCGCCGCCGGTTTCCACATGCTTGGCGCGAATATCGGCCGTATTGCCTTCGACGATAAGGAGGTGAAGCATGGGATAGCCTCAGACGGCATCCACGCGCCCAGCGACGGCCGCACGGAAAATGTGTTCAAGCGCGTCTGCTTTGATCGGAACCGGGTTGCCGCCCGTCGAGGGGTCGGCCTCCGCGAAGATGCCGATTTCCTTTGCCTGCGTGTCGTCGACGCCTATATCCGCCAGAGCGTGAGGAATGTGAAGGGTTGCGCGCAGCTTGAGGACGAATTCGAGCACGCCGTCGAACCCGTGCCCGCGCAGGTCGAGAACGCGTGCCAGATGGGTCATTTTTTCGGAAATCGCCTCGCGGTTGAACATCATCACGTAAGGAAGGACGACAGCGTTGGTGAGCCCGTGGTGCGTATCATAGAGCGCGCCGACCGGATGGGAGATCGAGTGGACGGCGCCCAGGCCCTTCTGGAACGCGGCGGCCCCCATCGAGGCGGCCGCAAGCATGCGTGAGCGTGCCTCCATATCGGTTCCTTTTTCAACCGCGCGCGGGAGGAACTCACGGATCAGCCGCATCCCTTCCAATGCGATGCCATCCGCCTGCGGATGAAAGCCGGGGGCGCAATAGGCTTCGAAGCAGTGGGTGAACGCATCCATCCCTGTGGCAGCGGTGAGCTTGGGCGGAAGTGAGACGGTCAGCCCGGGATCTGAAATCACGACCGCGGGCATGATCTTGGGGTGAAAAATGATTTTCTTCTCGTGCGTTGTCTCGTTGAGCACGACTGCCGCGCGTCCGACCTCCGAGCCCGTGCCCGCGGTGGTCGGGACGGCAATGATCGGGGCGATGCCTTCCGGGTCCGCGCGCGTCCACCAGTCGCCGATGTCCTCGAAATCCCAGATCGGCCGCGTTTGACCGCTCATGAAGGCGATGGCCTTGCCCGCATCCAGCCCCGAGCCGCCGCCGAAGGCGATCACGCCGTCGTGGTCGCCTTGGCGAAACGCCATGACGCCGGCTTCGATATTTGCACCGACCGGATTGGGCTTGATGTCGCTGAATATGGCATGCGCCAGCTTTGCTTTCGTCAATACGCCACGCGCATCCGCGGTGATCGCAGCGGACACGAGGCCCGCGTCCGTCACGAAGAGCGGACGCTTGATGCCGAGTGTCGCGCACGTTTCGGCAAGCTCCTGGATGCGCCCCGGTCCATGCAGGATCCGGGTGGGGTAATTCCATGCCGCAGTCAGAATCGGGGACATGACGTAGGGGTCTTTCGCGCGTTAGCGGGTTTCGAGACGCAAATGAAACGATTTGGGGCGGGTCAGCTGACCGTAGCCCAGAACCGAGAGCGTGCAGCCTCGCCCGGTGTCTTTCACCCCCGTCCAGGCGAGGGCGGGGTCAAGATAATCGCAGCGGTTCATGAACACAGTTCCAGTTTCGATTTGCGCGCCGAGGCGCTGCGCCGCTTCGACGTCGCCGGTCCAGATCGCGGCCGTGAGCCCGTAGGGACTGTCGTTCATCAGGCGGAGAGCTTCCTCGTCACCCGACACTTTCATGATGCCGACCGCGGGCCCGAAGGTCTCCTCGGTCATGATCCGCATCGTGTGATCGACATCGACGAGAATTTGGGGTGCGAGATAGGGCGAACCCACCTCGTTTGCCGGGAAATGCGCCGGATCGATCAGCGCGCGGGCTCCCTGACGCTGCGCCTGATCGATCTGCTCGCGGACGAAAGCCGCCGCCGAAGGCCGCACGAGCGGACCGAGATTAGTCTCGGCGCTGGTGGGATTCCCCAGGCGGTATTGTTTCGTCAGCGCCACGGCGCCCTCTACGAAATCCTCGTACAGCTTTTCGTGCACATAGATTCGCTCGATGCCGCAGCAGCTTTGGCCGGAGTTATACATCGCGCCGTCGACAAGGTTTTCGATCGCGTGTTTCAGATCGGCGTCGTGGCGCACATAGGCAGGATCCTTGCCGCCGAGTTCGAGACCGGCGGTGGCAAACTTCTCGGCGAGGGCACGCTGTACCGCGTGACCGCCTTCGACCGATCCGGTGAAGCACACGCCCGCAACCCGCCGGTCGGCGGCAAGGCGTGCAGTGTCGAGGTGGTTGAGGTGAAGAACCTGGAAGACGCCGTGGGGCACGCCCGCCGCCTCGAAGGCAGCCGCAAATCGTTCTGCGCAGAGCGGCGTTTGATGGGAGTGCTTCAAGATCACCGCGTTGCCTGCGACAAGCGCGGGGACGACCGCATTGACGGCGGTGAGATAGGGGTAATTCCACGGCGCGATGACGGCGATGACGCCGAGCGGCTCGTGGGCGATGTAGCGCATGAATCCGGGTTTGGGTCCGGGGTCGAGCGGCTGAAGCGCCGCGCTCGCCGCGTCGATCATGTAGCGGGCGCGCTCTTCAAATCCGTTGACCTCGCCGGGCGTCTGGGTGATCGGGCGCCCCATCATCCAGGTCAGTTCGTCGGCGATCTCGCTCTTTTTCGCGACGAAAACCGCGACGGCCTCTCGCAAAATGGCCTGGCGTGCGGAGAGCGGCATGGCGGCCCAGCGGCGCTGAGCGCCCAGCGCATCGCCAAGGGTCGTCTCGATGCGCGCGGCGTCGGCGAGCGGAAGCTCGACATAAACACGCCCGTCAACAGGACTGATGCAGGTCAGCTTGTCACTCATCAGATAATCTCGAAATACCGTGCAAGCTCCCAGTCCGTGACCGCCCTGCGGAACTCGCGTTCCTCCCACTCGCGCGATGCGGCGTAGTGGTCGACAAACGCGTCTCCGAAGAGCGTGCGGGCCGCCTTCGATTTCTTCAGCCGCGCCGCCGCGTCAAACAGGGTGAGCGGAAGGGCGCGCTCATCCGCCATCTGCTGTGCGTAGGCGTTTCCCGTGATGGGAGCGCCCGGCTCGATCTTGTTTTCGATCCCCCATAAGCCGGAACCGATTGCTGCCGCAAGCGCGATATAGGGATTGATGTCGGCGGCCGCAACCCGGTACTCGACGCGCTGGCTCTTGGCCGAGCCCGGAATCACGCGGAGCGAGCAGGTGCGGTTCTCGACCCCCCAATTGGCGTGGGTCGGTGCCCAGAAGCCCGGAATGAGTCGACGATAGCTGTTTACGGTGCAGGCGATCATCGAGAGCAGCTCGGGCATCAGCGCTTGCTGGCCGCCGACGAACCAGCGCATGACGTCTGACATCCCGTTGGGTTTGGCGCTGTCGTAGAAGGCAGATTTGTCATCCTTCTTGGCGAGCGACACATGAAGATGCCCGCTCTGGCCGGGCCAGTCCGCCGACCACTTGGCCATGAAGGTCGCCATCCAGCCGCGCTGCTGGGCCAAGATCTTGGTGAACGTCTTGAACAGGGCGGCCTTGTCGGCCGCTGCGAGCGCCTCGTCGTGATTGATAGCGGCTTCAATCACGCCGGGGCCGGTCTCCGTATGCAGTCCCTCGAGTGAAAAATCCATCTTTTTGCACAGTTCGAGAAGGTCGCGGTAGAAATCCGCGTGAACTGAACTTCTGAGCATCGAATAGCCGAAGAAACCGGGCGTGATATTGCGCAAGTCCTTGTAGTTCTTCTCGCGGACCGAATGGGGCGTTTCCTCGAACACGAAGAACTCGAACTCTGCAGCCGCGCGCACTTTGAATCCCATCGCGTCGGCGCGCTTGAGGACCCGGCGCAGCGTTCCGCGCGGGCAGATGGCTTCCGCTCCGTTCGCGAACTCGCCGAGGAAGAGAAGCATGTCGCCTTCCGAGGGTACCGGACGGCAGCTTTCGGGAATAATGCGGACAGGCGCGTCGGGGTAGGCGGTATGCCAGCCCGTGTAGGTCACGTTGTCGTATTGCTGATCGTTTGAATCCCAGCCCAGCACGACGTCGCAGAAGCCGAAACCGTTCTCGAGCGCCGACAGGAACTTCTGCCGCCCCATGTATTTGCCGCGCAGAATTGCATCGACATCGAAGATCCCGACCTTGACGTGGTCGAGGCCGCGTTGCTCGACAATAGCGCGGGCGTCCGCGGCGGTTTTGACCTGACGAGGATCCATAACGCGATTTCTCCGGCGAAATAACATGGGCTGACGCGATGCGATACCGGACCGCACCCTGTTGAAAGGATGCGGCCCGGCGTTTGCGCCTGAATCAGTGACTGGACTTGCCGCCCGTCACCGCGAACTCCTCTTCGGGCGAGAACACCAGCTTGTGGCGCCCGATGAGGAGGAAATAGAGGACCATGATCCCGTAGTAAACGGCAACCGCAATCACCGGCACCTGGAACGAGGGATCGGTGACCTGGAAGTAGATCGTGACCAGCGCGATGACGATGGTCAGCACGGCCCCGAGGATGCCGAACGGGCTGCGATAGGGCCGCTCGATATGAGGCATTCTGTGACGCAGCAGGATAAACGAGGCGCCCTGCATGACGTAGGAGATCATGGCGCCAAACACCGCCATGTTGAGCAGCACCGCGCCGATCAGCGCGCCGCCTTCGTCGGCGCCGTAGCCGTAAAAGACGATGAGCATCACGCCAAGCCCGACCAGCGTCCCTGCAAGAAGCGCAACGTAGGGAGTCTTGTGCGTGCCATGTGTCACCGACAGCCCGCGCGGGAAATATCCGGCCCGCGAGAGCGAATAGATCTGGCGGCCGAAGGCGTAGATGATCGCGTGAAAGCTCGCTACCAGCCCGATGATGGCGGCCAGCGCGAGTAGATTCGCGATGTCCGTGCCGAACAGCGTGCGGAAGCCGTCGAGCAGTGGTTCGCCCGATGTCGACAGTCCGAACGCTCCGGGCGCGATGCTGGAGTTGAGATAGAGCACGGCAAAAGCACTGGCGATCAGCGTGAACATGCCAAGCAGAATTCCCTTGGGCATGTCGCGGCGCGGATCGACCGACTCTTCGGCGGCGAGGGGAAGTTGCTCGATCGCAAGAAAGAGCCATACTGCAAACGGCAGCGCGCCTAGAACCCCGTGAATACCAAACGGGAGAAACGGCCCATTGCCGTCTTCGAGCACGACTGCCGACCCGTCAGGACCGACACCAAGATTCATCGCCCATTTGCTGAAATCGGCGACGGGCAGGGCGTTCACATAGAAGAACACCAAAATCCCGAGCGCCAGAACGGTCACCAGCACGGTCACACGGAACGACAATTCCACTCCGAACAAGTTGAACGCGAGGAAGATCGCGTAGCCGCCGATCCAGTATATGGGCTGGAACTGCGGTCCTGTTTCGAAAATAGCGCCGAGATACGATCCGATAAAGTAGACGATTACGGCCGGCGTGAGGACGTATTCGATGTTCTCCGCGACGCCCGTCAAAAATCCGCCTAACGGCCCCATCGCGGATCGCGCAAAAGAATAAGCACCCCCGGTGTGAGGCAGCGCCGGCGACATTTCGGCGATCGAATATGTCAATCCCAGATACATGATCGTAATGATGATTGTCGCCAGGAACATCGAGCCCCAGCCGAATGCGAGCCCCAGGTTCCAGCCCGAAAACTGGCCCGAGATCACCGCGCCGACGCCGAGCGCCCAGAGCGAAAACACCCCGGCGTGCCGGCGCAGACCGCGCTTGTCAAAATATTCCGTACCGACCTTTTCGTACGTGACGCCACCTGACTTCGTCTTTGACTCGCTCATCGCGGTCCCCTTCTCATCCAGCCGGCGCCGTGCACGAATGAGGCACACTTGCGCCCCGGTCAGCCCGCGCCCCGAACCCTGATAATCCGCCCGTTATCTGCTCCGGCCCAGCGCCGGGATAATCAGACCACGCGCAGACGCCCCCCAAGGAGCGATGGAATAAGCATTCCAGAGGTGCGTGAATTGTGTCAATCTGGAGTCTGTGTTCCGGACGAAATAATTTTATCAAGTCGGGCGGGCATACACCGCGTATGGGGGGACATGACCAGCAAGGGCGCCACGATTGCCGAATTGCTGCGCAAACACAGCGCTGAGCTGACGCGAAATGAGGCGATGGCCGCCGGCACGCTCCTGGGGAACTATCCGCTTGCCGGGCTCCAGCCGATCGCGCGGTTTGCCAAGGAGTCCGGCGTCAGCGCCCAGTCGATTTTGCGTCTGCTTACAAAACTCGGCTTTTCCAATTACGGCGCGTTCCAGGATCGGCTGCGCGTCGAGCTCTCCACCGTTCTGCAATCGCCGCGCGGCCGGCTGAGCGCCCACGAGCGCGGCGGCACCGCTGCACCCGATTTCATCGGCACATTCTCCGACCGCCTGGCGCGCAACGTGCGTCAGACGCTGGGGCGGATCCATCGCAGCGACCTCGAGCGTGCAGCCCGGCTGATTGCCAATCTCAAGCGCAATGTCGTCGTCCTTGGAGGCCGGCTGACGGGGACAGTGGCCGCACATCTCGCAGCGCACCTGCAGGTGATCCGCCCCGGCGTTGTCTCGCTTGGCGGGCAAAGCGCCGCCTGGCCAGATCACTTGCTGGACGTCGGCAAGCAGAGCAGCGTGGTCGCCTTCGACGTGCGGCGATACCAGAGCGACGTTGTGCGGTTCTGCGCGGTGGCCGCCGAGCGCGGGGCACGTGTCATTCTCGTGACGGACAGCGCCGGGGCGCCGGCGGCGAAGACGGCGCAGATCGTGCTCGTCGCGCAAACGGCGAGCCTGTCAGCGTGGGATTCGTTCGCCGGACTCCTCGCGCTGTCGGAGCTGCTGATCGCGCGGGTCAGCGACGTTCGGGGCGCGGCGCTGCGCGAAAGGATGGAGGAACTCGACGCCGTGCGCGACAAGTTCTTTCCGACGGATTGAAATTTACACCCGCCAAGGGGCGATAGATCCCGATCTGCCGCGATTTCCGCATAAGCGGGCATGATGCGGCGGGCTATGGCATACTGTCCCCAACCAAATCAAAACAGGAGGCCCCCATGGATCGCCGCGCACTTTTGATTGGACTGGCCGGATTGATCACGACACCGGCACTCGCAATCTCGCTTGACGACATTTTCAACTCCGCTACGTCGGGGAAAGGGAGCGCGCCCGGCACCGGTCGCGGCCTGCCTCCGGGCGTGAGTTCATCGGAGGGTGTTGCCGGACTGAAGGAGGCGCTCACCGACGGCGCGGTTGCGGCCGTGCTGCGGGTGGGGAAGCTCGACGGCTACTGGGCCGACGACAAGATCCGGATTCCGCTGCCGGGCGCGCTCAACACAATCCAGAACACGTTGCGGCCGATCGGCGCCAGCGGCCCGCTCGACGATCTGCAGCTCAGGATCAACCACGCCGCCGAGACGGCGGCGCCCCAGGCGCGCGACCTGTTCGTCGATGCGATCCGGTCCATGACGGTGAGCGATGTCGCAAGCATCCTGCGCGGCGGCAATACGGCCGGCACGGCGTATCTGCGCGACAAGACCGGCGATGGACTTGCCACCTTGTTCCGCCCCCCGATCCGCTCTGCACTGGACTCGACAGGCGCCGTTTCGGCATTCAACACCGCCGTTGCACAGCACGGCGCGGGCGGGCTGGCGGGTGATCACGCCGAAACAACGCTCACCGATTTTGCGGTCACCAAGGGGCTCGATGGCATATTTCATTATGTCGGTGTCGAGGAGCAGGCTATCCGGTCCAATCCGCTCAAGCAGAGCTCGTCGTTGCTGAAGAAGGTTTTCGGCGGCCTGTAGGCGCGATTCCACGCCGATTACCGCCGAATGTGCCCCCGCGAGCGCTTGCACCGCTTAGGCCGCGCGCTGCATTCATCGCAGCGCGGCGAAATAGCCGCTCGCCTTCCCCTGAATGCCCCTTGTCAGGCGGCTGCAAAGACCGCTAAAAGCGGCGCTCTTGCAGGTCTCGCGGGATTGTTCCCCGTGGCCCGTTCGAGTTCGCCGGAACGCCGGAATCGTCGCAGCCAAAGCAGACGAGCGTTCCGCGGTTGGAGAGGTGGCTGAGTGGCTGAAAGCACCGCACTCGAAATGCGGCATACTCGCAAGGGTATCGTGGGTTCAAATCCCACCCTCTCCGCCACCGAGTTTATCTTTTAGAATCAATATGTTAGAGTTATTTCCCAGACGCCTTTAAGTCCCCGCAAGTGCGGGTGTTTTCGCGCTGAACCGGCGATATCCTTGGTTCTCTGAGAGGGCTTTTAGGCGGCAAATTGGGTTCTCGCGCGCTGCATTCTCAAGAGAGGGTGTGCAGCAGTGACTTAGATTTTCCGCTTGATAATGGTCCAAGCCTGAACAATTCATCTCGTTACGGATGATTGTCGGAGACGGCCGTAAAACTGAGCGGATGTTAGGACTGCGATGCAAAGGATATCGCCATTTCAGCTCATGCATCGTCCGCCAGGCTTTTTTCTCTATAGGTTTAGTAACTTAGAAAGTTGGGATTAGCTGCACTAAGCCCCTGAATTCGTAAGTCATTTCGGGGTGTCGGCTTAGGTGCAGGTGCTCTCAGAGGGCTTGGAATGCTCCCAAGATTACCCTTTTCCGCGCTCCGTTCTCCAAACGCCCTTTGCAGCAGTGACTTAGACATTCTCGGCCCTCCGCTTCTGGGGTTCAGGGGATAATTGCCCGCGCTTTGCAGTCAGCTATGCGCCATGAGGAGGACATTCCGTGTCGCTCGGAGCCTCGGGAGACGGGCCATCATTCTTCCGGCGTACTCGTGATTTCAGCCATCTGGTTTCCATTAATAGATCAGATAATAGAATCCATATAGATCATTTTGAGCTAAATGGATTTATTACAGTTATATGCTACTATTAGATCGAATAAGGTCAATTAGTTCCTCTGTCGGAGTACCACTTTGGGGGGAGACATCTGGGCGACCGGCGCTCAAATTCGGGCGGCCCGAGCGCTCTTAAATATCTCCGCTCGGGAGCTCGCGAATAAAACCAAGCTTAGCCGAGGCACTATCCAGCGCGCTGAGCTGGAGAGCGCGCAGGTGACGGCCTCCAACATCGCTAGAATTGTCGAGACCTTGGAGGCGTTGGGGGTCATTTTTATCCCCGCCAATGGTGAGGGGCCTGGTGTACGATTGAAAGGATAATGGATTTCCAATGATCAATTTCGATCCCACTCCAGTCTTCGACAGCTACTGGAAGTTCGCGGCTGAGCGGCTCAGTATTTATTATAAGCGCCTGGTCGATCCCGACGGACCTTGGACCCACGACCCCATCATAGCTGCGCATCGATTCACCAACAGCTATCGCGCGGCAGACCGGGTTAGCCAGTTTCTTATCCGCGAAGTACAGTATCGAGAAGATCGGTCGCAAGCGCCGACGGAAGTCTTCTTCCGCACGTTGCTGTTCAAGATCTTCAACCGGATTGACACCTGGCGCAGCCTCGAGAGCGAACTAGGCCCACTTAGCTGGCAATCCTGTGATCTCAACCAAATCTCGAACATACTAGACCGGGAGATATCGCGAGGCTCGCGGATATATTCCGCAGCCTACATCATGCCCTCCCCCGGCCTCGGACATAAGCGCAAGCATGCCAATCATCTGGCGCTGCTCGCTCGCATGATTGACGATGGGTTGCCTGGCCGGCTGGCGTGCGCTTCGTCGCTCGCCGAGGTTTACGAGATGATTTTGGCCTATCCCGGCCTCGGTCCCTTTTTGGCATTTCAGTATGCGATTGATTTGAATTATTCGACGCTGATCGATTTCAACGAAGCCGACTTCGTCGTAGCGGGGCCAGGCGCTCTCGACGGCATCTCAAAATGCTTTCACGATGGCGCCAGGCTCAACGCAACAGAAGTCATCTATGCCATGACCGACCGGCAGGATCGCGAGTTCGTGCGGCTTGGTCTTGACTTCAACGGGTTGTTTGGACGGCGGTTACAGCCGATCGACTGCCAGAATCTTTTCTGCGAAATCTCCAAATATGCGCGGCTGGCGCATCCCGAGTTCGCGGGAATATCAGGGCGCACGCGCATTAAGCAGCAATATCGCGCCCAACTGCCGGAGGCTGTCTTAACGCCGTTTTTCCCGCCCGGCTGGAAATTGTCCGTTCGATTGCCCGAAATCAAACCGCCCAAAGCTAAACGGGCAATGTCAAGCGCTCAAATGCGCCTCATATGAGGCGCAGGTTATTCGGCCGTCACTTCGCCGGCGGATCGGGAGGGTAGACAAGCTGGTTATCGTTGGGCATCGGCCTGAACGTTAGCGTTCGAGCGATCATGTCCACTGCGATAATGCCGCCACTCGCGGCCCGTAACTTATGATAACAGTCGTAGCCATCGCGAATGGCGTTCTCCCAATCTTGTTTCGGGTTCTCGTCGACTTCGTGTCCGCCACATAGTTCATGAAGGCGCCGCAAGAATTCGAAGTTCAAAGAGCCGATACAATTGTAGGGCGACCCTTGGATCGGCTCTTTCGCCTCGAGGAAATATCTATTTAACTCTTCCGCCCGCCGATGGATTTCGAGAATGACGGCCTCCTCAAGGATCTTAGCGCGGCCGCCATCTTCTACTTCGTCCGTTTTCTTTACCGACCGCCGCTGGAGGCCCATGAAGCTGCGCAGGACTGGCGACCAGCGAAGATGAACGGTGAAGGCGACGTGCATCACATCGTGGAAGCGATAACCGTCGCCATCATGGTCGTTGTCGGTCAGTGTAGCACCAAGCTTTCGGATCACCTGAACACCTTGAACCCAATACATGTTCGACCGCTCGCCACCCTTATCCACGAAATGAACCTCGAAGCGGTCGGGAAAGCGCTCAGTCGGCTCTTTGCTTTCATGCCTGGGACCCGGCGTGTTTTCCGGATTGCGGAAGCGAGCTTTCTCTTCAGTCAGCGAAAGAATGCCTGACAGGGTCAGATCGTAGAGGCTTGCAAGCGCTGAGAGATGCCACATTATTTCGCCCAGCGCGTCCACGGGATCTTTGGGGCGGACTTCGTGATTGAGCGTCATCTCCTTATTGGGAAGGAAATCGCGGCTGAGCTGTGCGGCCAACTGCTGCAGGACTGCAACACAGACATTGCGCAGCAGATCATTCTCTGTCCTTCGGGTGAGAAACGCTATCTTCTGATAGTCGTCGACCAGCGGGGTGCCCAGTTCGAGGTAGGGTGTCGCGGCGGCAAGAAACTCCGCGCAACGATCGGCGCCAAGCTCTTCCTGCACCCGTCGATCGTCTCGTGTGCGACCGCTAAGTTGTCGACGGAGCATGTCGATGTCCGACTTGAAGATGTTCTGTGCGCGCGGATCTTCAAGGCGTTGTGCCAGCATTATAGCATACCAGATTGCGTCGCCGATCTGTTCGCGCAGTTCGCCCCGCACTAGAATCCGTGTTGCAGCATCCTGCTCGGGAGGTGCCAGCATAGCCTTCTTGAGAGCCGCAAGAACCGAACCGATCTCGCCCACGATGCCGAGCGTCGCGATGCGCTCGCGCCGCTCGTCCGGCATTCCGGCCGATACATCGGTTCGCGCGACAAAGTCATAGAGTTCTCTCACGTTCATGATACGGCCTCAGCTTTGAAGTAGCGCCGGTTGTCCCAATCTGCCGGGTCGCCCGCCAGGCGCATGGGCTGGTTCAGGCCGATCAAGGCGTGGAGCTGAGCGAGCAGCGCCGCGTCATGAATGCATTTCTGGCCGCGAAGTGCGGGAAACAGCGGCAAGAGATGATCGGGAACCGCGGGGCCAGACTTCCCCCAATAGGTGTAGTGCTGGCTCAACAGAACGCGATCGATCTTGGTGTCGCGCACAACATGTCCGCCATTGGATTGCGCGACGGTGGCCACATAGTGCATCGACGTGTCGAAGGACCAGTCGGCGTCACCCCCCTCATGACGGTAGGTGCGATCTCCCACCATGCTCATCTTAGGCCCCGGAATTTGGGGCCTTTTGCGCGTAAATCTCGGATCGTTCCAATATTGGTCGAAGGTCAGCTCTACGTCGACCCGCATCCAATAGATGAGCTGCGGGTGATATCGGCCGAGCCCCCGCTTACCGGAGCCGGCCATACCGATGATGATGTCATTCAGCTTCGCATGCTTGCGGATATCGCCCATGCAGCAGGCCAAACTGCACCACCCGAAAAACGGGTTGGGCGCAAATCCAAGGTCATGGTCAAGGCGATAGGTGCGGGTGACCATGGCCAGCGGTTAGCATTTGACCTGGCCGGATATAGGCCGCGTGACCACGGTTCCGCCGCTGTCGCGGGGCGCCGCCGATTTGGGATCTTTGACACAACCGTCAAGCTGGCCAGCGGACCAGCCGCACTGGTTGCCATACTTCTCCGCGATCGGATGCAGACCTTCGTACGTGAAGCCATCGCCGAACAGGACGATGACGCGCCCACCGGCCTGCCCGCACTGCCGCCCGGCAACATCCAACTCCGGCTCATCACAACTCGCCTGATCGATCGGGATCACAACCGGCATATCGCCGATGTCGGGGCAATGCTCGGCTACCTCTTCGGGCAGCAGGAACATGACCGCTGCCTCGTCGATGCCCATTTCCGCCAGCAAGGTAAGAATCGCTTCCTTGGTGACGGCGCAAGTGGGGTGCAGGATGACGATCACAAGCCCGTCATTCATTTTATGGATCTCGAAACCGTCGGACATAAAGCCCCCTTTCCGCTTCCAAAACCGTCCCAAGGGATGGAGCAAACAGACGTCGCCGACGGCTTCCTTTTTGGGCGGCTATGTGCGACTCTGTAGCATCGCCACAGGATGCCTCAACCTTACCGGTGTGTCAAGGCGTGGCGTTCGCACGGAGAACCATGAGAAAATTCGAAGAAAAGCTGATCAAAGCCGTCATCGAGAAGCGCAATCGGCTTGAATTGAGTATTCGCGGACTGTCGGCACAGGTGGGAATAAGCTTTTCGACGCTGGCGCGGCTGGAGAGGGGTGCGGGCCTTCCCGACAACAATTCGAAAATTAGACTTTTGGAGTGGTTGGGCGACGACGCGCAGGATCTTGGTCTAGATTTCGAGCGCGCAGCCTTTGTGCATTTCCGCGCTATGAAAAATGTCCAATCCGGCACGGTCCAGGCACTTCTCAAGGCCGCCGACTGCCTCAAAGACAAATTCGCCGACAATGATTCAGACGCCGACACGTCCAGTCATTCGATCGGTGAGGAGCCTTACCCGGAGCTTTCCAAGGATCAGTTGGAGGAGATTGCAGCCAAGCTTCGGCGCGACCTCAATCTGGGTGCAGACGATCAATTAGACTCCCTGAAAATCAATGTGGAAGGCGTCCGCGTCGTCAAGCTTACGGACACTGATTGTCTAGACGCGCGCACGGTTCGGAAGCTGCAGGACGACGCATGCAGCGAATGGTCCGCGATGAGTGTCCCTCTAGACAAGATGATGAACAGTTGGGCAGTGCTACTCAATGATTGCCATTCGGCAGAGCGCCAGCGAGTTACGCTGCTGGAAGAGTATTGGCACATTCTCATGGGTCACAAACTGACCAAGGTGGCCAGGATCTCCGAGGCGTATGGGCGGACCTACGATCAGGCGGAAGAGCACGACGCTTATTATCTCGCTTCTGCATCACTGCTTCCGCGTAAAGCTGTGCAAGATGCGGTTATAAAGGGATGTTCTGCGGCCGATATAGCAAAACGCTTCGGCACCTCGCCCGAGCTGGTCGAATACCGCATAAAGCGCCTCGGATTGTGGCGCGAGCACATCGGCAAGAAGGTCGCCCTTGCAAAGTATTGAGGATGAGTTCTCTATCGAACGTCCGCTCTGGTCAACTTGCGCCGTGTGCGTTGGCCATCTATACGGCTCGCTCGCGCTATGAGCAGTCATAGGTCTGCATTTTTCGTAAACAGCCGTTTTATCCTAGCCTGCCGCGGCCTTGTCTTTTCGATACGCATTTCCGCGGATTACAACACCACGAAGGTTGCGCGCGAGCTCAGAAACTGAACCTCGGCGGCGAGGCCGAAAATCCTGTCCGATGCGATCACCGAAGGTGGATTTCCTAAGTACGGGTTAGCTTTGGTCAGGCTTGTTCGTCGATCTCGACGTGCACACGCGTTACGATGTGTTGCTCGACCGTACCGGGTGCCGCTTTCTCCGGCTTAAAGAGCGCCAAGTTCATACCTTCGCCGATAGAACTGCGATAGATGACTCCATCATAGCCGCATTTCTTGATGAACTCGCATAGATATTGGCTCGGGGTATATTCAAACGCTGCAACGTGTGGCAACACAGGCTGCGTAAGCTCATCACCCAGCCGTTTCAGAAACGCAATTTCCAAGCGAATTTGGCCGGGGTTCGCTTCGTCGGGGAGAAAGTTAGCCAAGGAAAAAGGCGAGACCGATTTGCGAGGATGACGTAGATCGATGAGGCTAAGGTCGCCGGGCGTCGTAAAGTCGGCAACACAGACCTTTTCGCCCGTGTGAGGGCGCACTTCTGAAATCGCAGTGCGGCGATCGGATGCGACATACAGGTACGGAATCCCAGCCGGGTTTGCTCGGCCATGCGAAGCAATGTTGGGCGGTGGCGCTTTCATCTTCTTGATAGGGTAGATGACATCTTCGGTCTGGATGCGCGCGCGATACCACGTCTTCGGTATGTTCTCCGGATTGAGCATCAGCGCTGGAAGCAAGTTGCGTAGACGCTCCAGATCGACCTGCACGTCGGGGAAGAAGCGGTTGCGGTGCATCAGCTCTTCGCGCAGCTCTTCCCAGCGGCTCACTGGGGCCGTGTCGGAAAATACTACCGGGGCGAAATTTTGGCGTACGACATTTCCATCGCTTAAAATGTCGCCCAGCAGCTCCTTGGCGTGTGTGTCGTCCATATCTGGGAACAGATCCCAATCGTCCCGAAGCCACTGCACCAACAGCCGCCCGTCTTCCTTGGGCTCATAGGCATCAAGAAGCGCTCTGAACTTGTCGCCCAGCGTGGACGGTTCGACAAGATCGACTGTGAGTGCCGAACAATACCCACAGTTTCCGGAAATCATAGACGCTGTGGCGATTTCAACCTTAAGGCCGAGGTTTCCAAAGCAACTGGCGCAGCAGCCCTTATCCATCGCAAACCCTAGGCAAAATACGCGGCCAGAGTTTCGATGTGGTGCTGCATCGACAGCTTTTTGACATAGCCCAAACCAGGGAAGTGCTTCTGGGCCTGAAGCCCGCGAAATTCTTTGATCGCTTCCGTCTCCAAAATTTTGGACGAACCGGGCTTACCGAGTATCTTCATCATCTTGGCCAACGCCTCACCGAACTTGCCCGCAGGATCTTTCGGCGTGTCCTGACTGTCCGAAACGAAGTGATACACATACATCGCGTTGTCATTGTCGCCGTCGATGAACGTGATGTGGATGGCCACGGCGTATGCTGGACCGCCAGTCTCGGAATAGTCGTCGCCCACGATCAGAAAATCGCCAAAGCCATCCATGCCCTCGTCACCAAACGTGGCGTGCAAGTCAGAGAACAGCTCCATTTTTGGATGTTCCCGGTTCTTGCGGCGCTGAAACCCGTCGCGAATGAGGACTCGGCGCGCGCCTTGAAAATGCTTCTGATAGAGCTTTCCGCAGTCTGGCTCGAAAAAGACATGCAAGATATCGGACGACTTGCCGCCCAGCGCACTTGCAAGTCCCTTGGCGTCTGAAAAGCCCGCGTGAATGAGTGCCAAAGGATGCTCCTCGTGCACCTCACAACACTCCATGGCTTCAGGGGTCGTCATGTCATCTTTGAGAAGAACGCCCGCAAACACGCCGTCCTCGCTCTCAAAATGATTGGCGAGCAGCTCCGAAATGCTTTGGCCGTCGCCAGAGAAATCGCCGTGAAACGGATTGACGATAACGACTGCGCTACCCTCGGCTTCTACTACGGCGTCTAGGGTGCGCTTGAGCCCGCTCAATGCTTCCTTCACTGGCTCAATGATTGGAACGAACTTGCGCGCTGCGAGCAGCGGTGCGGTCTCGCGCACAGTAATCAGCTCATTAAGTTTGCCGCGAAAGTATGGATGATACATGCCGACCTAAGCCCACTTAATCGCATCACGCATGCGTGCGTTGACCGCGTCCAACAAGCGCTCGTGATCGGCCCGACGGAGCGGCACCGACAGCGCTGCCGATTGCAATGAGCGCGGCAGGCTCTCGACGAGGTCGGCGAGAGGAAGCAGATTTCGCGACTTCTTGAGTACCTGCACCATACCCTCATGCGCGTCGCGCGCCGTTAGCCTAACGAACTTCGCTCGCAGCGCCGCGTGCATTTCAATGTTGGACACATCTGGAATGGTAACGTCGTAGCGTTGGAGAACTTGCTTCGCTTCGCTAAGACGGATTGAATCGAAAATCGCCGACGGACTCGTGCGGTCGGGCCGATCTTCAGCCTTTCTCAGCTCAGAAATCCGATAACGATTGTGTAGCTTAAGTACGCCGACATCAGGTGCAACCGTGTTGAAAATTTCATCGACATGGTTCTCGCCGGCGATCACATAAACCTTGGCAAAGACCTTCTTGTAGGCATGAAGCTGACGCTCCAGTCTACTTAGGGAGTCGCGCTCCGACTTGATCTCATAGACCGTCGCCGTGCCGTTTAGGATCGCGAGATCTGCCTTGCACTCTCCCACGCGAAACTCCGTGAGCATCGAAGCGGTCTGCAGCGAATGAGCGCCCAGCAAGATCTTGTGTGTCAACGCCGCCTTGTAGACGTACTCGTGGCGGTGCGCCTTCATCTTCAAGATGTCAAATGCAACGTCGAAGAAATCGCGGACGTGGCTCGGTGCGGTGGCATCGAGGAGCGACGCTTCACGCAGCAAACGCGCGAACATAGGCGATTTTCCCTTGCGCGCCATTTCGCGGACAACGCTTGAGGAAAACAACCGCGAAATCGCGGAGACTTGGTGGGCGTCAAACTTGCTCATTTCTTCCCGTTCGGGTCGCCCATAGGTGGACGTTATCTACCTGAAGTTTAGATCATTTTGGCCTAAATGGAATCCCCCATTTCCTACATCTCTGACTTCTCAACGATTCGTCCCGGTCCGCCTCCATAGTACTGCCTTTGCACGGGAAAATGACGGCGTGTCCTTCAGGGCGGACTCTCATCCGCCGAGTCCCGAAAGTGGTCTCGGCCATCCGACTTCAATCACTTGCGGAATGTCCGGATCGGGTCGATTTTGTTGAAAAACACCTCGTGATCTGCGGACTTCTGTGATTCCATAGGATCTCCACGATGCGGAGATCGGGTGATGATGGGCGAGCGGCGAGTGGATCAGGGTGCTCTATTTTACAAGTTCTCGCTCGAACACCACGTGCCGGCCGGTCACATGCTCAGAGCCATCGACCGGTTCGTCGATCTCGGCGATCTGCGTACCCGTCTGGCTCCGTTTTATAGTTCGACGGGGCGGCCTTCGATCGATCCTGAACTGCTGATCCGGATGCTTCTGGTCGGCTATTGCTATGGCATCCGCTCAGAACGCCGGCTCTGCGAGGAGGTCCATCTTAATCTGGCCTATCGGTGGTTCTGCCGCCTTGGCCTGGATGCAGACGTTCCCGATCACTCGACCTTTTCCAAGAACCGTCATGGGCGCTTCCGGGACAGCGACCTGATGCGCCATCTGTTCGAGACGGTCTTGCGCCGTTGTATGGATGAGGGTTTGGTCGGCGGCGAGGGTTTTGCCATTGATGCCAGCCTGATCAAGGCCGACGCCAATCGGCAGAAGGGTGTCGAAGGATCGAAGGGACTGTCGCCCGAGATGACCAGCCGAGCGATCGACGAATATCTCGCCGTGCTCGATGATGCCGCCTTCGGTGCCGCGAGCGAGGTGACGCCAAAGTTCATCTCGCCGGCGGACCCTGCGGCACGCTGGACCGGCGCCCATGGTGGCCAGGCCTTCTTTGCCTATTCCACCAACTATCTGATCGATCTCGATCACGCGATCATCGTCGATGTCGAAGCTTCAACCGCGGTGCGCCAGGCCGAAGTGACAGCGGCAAAGACCATGATCGCCTGGGTCGATGAACGGTTCAATCTATACCCGGAGCGGCTCGCTGCTGACTCCGCTTACGGATCAGCTGAGATGCTACAGTGGCTGGTGAACGAGCGTGGCATCGAGCCTCACATTCCTGTCTTCGACAAGTCGCAGCGGGCCGACGATACCTTCTCCCGCAGCGACTTCACCTACGATCACGAAGGCGACGTTTACTTCTGCCCTGGCGGCAAGATGCTGAGCTGCAAGGGAACGATCGTGAACGATAACCAGCTTATGTATCGGGCTAGCAAATATGACTGCGATACTTGTGCGCTGAAGCCCCGCTGCTGTCCGAAGGAGCCCGCGCGAAAGGTGCCGCGGAGTATCTATGAAGGTGCTCGGGACATGGCGCGCGATATCGCCAAGACCGACGCCTACGTTATCTCCCGCCGTGAGCGCAAGAAGGTCGAGATGCTGTTCGCCCACCTAAAGCGCATCTTAAAGCTCGATCGACTTCGGCTTCGAGGGCCGCGCGGTGCCCGTGACGAGTTCCTGCTCGCTGCCACCGCTCAGAACCTGCGGAAGCTCGCCAAGCTAATCCCGATGCCGGAGCCAAAACCCGCGTGAGCCGATGCGACCCACCCCAAAACAATCCTGTCTTCAGCTCAGTGCGCCAGTTCTTCAACAGAATCGGTCACAAACGGCCATTCGAATATGGCCGCAGTTCGAATCCCAAACCTTTCCTCTGCTGCTTCCATTCCACTGGCACATCCATCTCCAGCGTCAACGCATCGGCGGTGAGCCCATAGGGCTGCCGACCATCGAGGATCGCCTCAACGATATCGGGCGCGAGAAATGCGAGGCGCAGAACGCGGATGAGGTAGGAGCGCGTGACGCCCTCGGCGGCTGCAAACTCGGTCATTGAGGTGGCGTTACCTAGGCGAATCTGCTCCCACCACACATGCGCGCGAGCGACGACCTTGATCAGCGACGCATCAGGCTGCGGGGGTGTGAGATTGCGGTCATCCGCGAAGACGAGTTTTAGGACGGCGCCGCGCGTGCGGATCTGCGTCGCGATGATGACGTTGTACTGTGCCGCGGTGGGATGCTTTGAGTGACCACCAGCATTGGCACAGTCGTCGGTGCCTAATGTCGCGGGCGGCAGGCAAAGCACCTGCCGCAGCGCATCGCGGTCGATCTGAAGGTGGATCGCTCCATTGTGTAGAACGATGCCAATGAGAAAGGTCCGGATCAATGCGCCGAGTTCGGCCGGGGTTGCTGCAGCGCGGATCCGGTACCGGAGTTCTTCTGCATTACGCCGTGTTTGCTCGTAGAGGTGAGCCGTAATGACGTCGCCGGTTGCAGCAAAGAGCTGCTTGGCGTCACTGAGGAAATCACACAGCCCCTTGCGAACCGCCTCTTCGAGTTCAGGTGCAGGGATGCGCCGCAGTTTGGCGTTGGACGCGTCCTTGCCGGTGAGAAGCGCCATGTCGATGTAATAACGATAGCGCACGCCGCCCTTTTGGGCATGACCGGTGGTGAAGCGATTGCCCTGCGCGTCGCTGACCAGCCCGGCAAGGGGACTTGGGTGTTTGGTGTTGCCGTGAACGTACCGGCCCTTGTGATTGGCCCTGAGTTTGGCCTGGACCGCGTCCCAGGTCTGCTGATCGATGAGGGGTGGGTGATTGCCGGGGTGGCTCTCGCCCTTATGGGGGATGCGGCCAATATAGAGCGGGCAGGTCAGGATGTGGTGGATGTGTCCGGGAAAGAAGCCACCACCGCCTGAAGGCTTGCCGCTCCGGATGCGCGGTTTCGTGTGGAGACCCGATCGCTTCGCTTCGAGCCACACCAGGCGAATGGAGCCGAGGTCAAGATACAGACGGAACAGCGAACGCACCGTCTCCGCCTCGGTCTCGTTGATGACCAGCGTGCGTGCTTTGGCGTCATAGCCCAACGGGACATTGCCGCCCATCCACAGACCCTTCTTTTTGGAGGCAGCAATCTTGTCGCGAATGCGCTCACCCGTCAGCTCGCGTTCGAATTGCGCAAACGACAGCAGCACGTTCAGCATCAACCGCCCCATGGAGGTGGTCGTATTGAAGGCCTGGGTCACGGAAACGAACGAGACGCCATGGGCATCGAACTGCTCGGCGAGCTTGGCAAAGTCCATCAGCGAGCGGGTCAGCCGGTCGATCTTGTAAATGACGATGACGTCGATGCGCCGCTCTTTGATCAGGGCAATCAGTTGCTGGATGGCGGGACGCTCCAACGTGCCGCCGGAATAACCGCCATCGTCGAAGCGGTCGGGCAGGGCGCGCCAGCCCTCATGGGCCTGGCTCTTGATATAGGCGGCACAGGCCTCCCGCTGGGCATCGAGCGAGTTGAAGTCCTGCTCCAGCCCTTCATCGGAGCTTTTGCGGGTATAGATCGCGCAGCGGATATTTCCTTTAGCCGCTTTACTCATGGCAACAACGCCGGACCGAGCGAGGCGCTCAAATCATCGCCACTTGCCATGCGCGGCTTGCGCTTGGCCTTGAGTCCAAAGAAAGCCGGTCCCGACCAGGACGTCCCGGTGATGGCGCGGGCGACACCGGAAAGGGAGGGATACATCTTGCCGCGCCAAGCATAGCCGCTCGTCACCCGTTCGACGATATGGGTCTCGCCGTTCCATTCGCGCATGAAGCGCGTGCCCTTGCCCGGATTGGCCGTGACACGGGGTGTGACTGCGGCGCCGTCGCGTAGAGCCGCCGCAATACGTTTCAGCTCGCGCGCCGTGGCGGGCTTGAGTCCGCCATACGCCACTTCCTGCATCCGATAGGCGACCGCGCGCATGAGGAAATCGCGCCGGAAGCGGGGCGGCGGAGGTGTCCCAAACAACTCCGCCCATTTCGCGCGGAGGGCCGGAGCGTCGAGAGCTTGGAGCGCGGTGAGCTGGTCTTCGATGGCAACCTGCTTGCGTCTCATGAGCGCCCGCGCTCCGTGCAGCCGGCGCTCATCATAGCTGCCGGCACGCCCTCTCTACTCTCCTGCTTGAATTCGTGCAGCGGTGGTGTGATGCGTGGTTCCCTCCGTCGTGCCGCTTCGAGATCCCGAAGACATTCGGCATAGCTCCGCAGTGGCCGCTGCAGATAGGGGCTGATGTCATGCTCGGTCTTGGCCATCGATTTTCTCCAATCCATTCGATGACGGGTTACCGGTTGGCAATGTGATAGACGCGGCCACGCCCTTCGACCGTTGCGGAGGTGACGGCGAGACCGAGCTTCTTTTTGAGTGTGCCGCTGATGGCGCCTCGCACGGAGTGCTTCTGCCAGCCGGTTGCTTCGACGGCCTCGGCGATCGTGGCGCCAGATTTGCGCTTGAGGAGGTCGATCAGTGCGGCCTGTTTGGTGCCCTCGCGCCCCTCGGTCTGCGGCTCGGTCTTTGCTTTCGGCTGCGACGCCTTCGACTTTGCTCGCGAGGACTTCGACTCCTTCATAGAGCCGGACGCCAGAACCACGTCGGGTTCGTTGCCGATCGCTGTGTTTCCGGCTGTCGTAATCATCAGCGTGAAGCGCCCGCCATCCTTGGCAAGCCGCCAGGTCTCGTCGCCGGCCGCGGCGGGGCGCTCGGCAATCAGCTTTTTCTTGATCAGGCTTTTCAGCACGATCGCTGCGGCGCCCTGGTTGAGCTTACAGGATTTTGGGAGAGGCAGAACGGTCCCGCTTTCACGTTGCGCCGCTGCAGAGAGAATAATGAGCTGGGAATCAGTGAGTTTCGTCATAGTGAAAACCTCCGGTGATCGTGCACCGCGCTGATCGCGGCGCTTCCACCACCGCAAGCCCCGCCGGTGGGGGGCCGGTCGGGGCGGCGGGCCGGTCACATTCACCGGCCCGCTGTAGGTCATCCCATGGACGCTCTGTCGGGCGGCGAAGTCCAGTTGTGTTTGCGCAGGTGCGACGGCGGATCGCGGTGTCCGGTTAATGCCGGTCGCGAGGGCCTGCGCGCCGGGCAATAATCAGTGCCGCCTGCGCCAGGATCGCCGCATCCTGCGCGGCCTCGCGCAGTGCGCACGCGGCACCGACGGTGGCTTTCACGCCTGATTTTGGCGACTGTCCCGCCACGGCGATCTCATGGGCGTCTTCGATCAACACGGTGGCGGCGGCAAACAGGCGTCCGATCAGCTCTTTGTCCTCGCGGTCCATGGGTCCCTCGTCTTGCCAGGGCCCATGCACGCTTCCTTTCACGAGGAAGTCCAGGGTTTCCGACAGGCGCTTGCGCACGAAGCGGCGCGCTACATCCCGATCGTTCGGCGCGAGCGGATGATGGGACGCCAGTTGCTCTGCACCCAGTTCAGATATTGCGAAACGCTGTCGACCTGATCGTCATGCCGCCCTCCCGGAAACGACAGCATCTCTATCTTGAAGGCCGCGAGCCAAGGGATATCGCGCGGGATATGGACCCGCCCCTCTTCGATGATGGCCAACTGGTTGCTCATGCGCGTGACTTTGTCGGCGTCGACGGGGCGGGCAAGCACGCTGAAATAATGCCCCCGGCGCAGGCTCATGTCCTGTTGGAGATCCTGGCACAGCTGGGTGCCCGATCCCTTGTCTTCGAGCAGGACGATATTCGCGTTGTAGCGCTGGGCCATCTGGACGGCCTTCTTCTTGAGCGCGGGGTATTCCAGGCGCTCGCGCAGGACATCCATGAGATAGTGATGGCCGTCGAGCTGCATCCAGGTGGTGCAGACCGAATAGTCGTTGAGCTCGCCCGCCTTGGAGGCGGTGTCCCAGCTCTGCACGAACCGGACCTTCTTGTTGGCGGGCGGCAAGTGATCATAGATCTTGAACCATGCCCACTTGACGAGATTGCCGTCGAGCGGCACGGGCCGCTGCTGGTACTGGGCAGAAAAGTTCATGCTGCCAAGGGTGGCCTTGGCCTCGTCGAGTTTCTCGAGCGGCTCGCGTTTCGGCTGGAGCACATCGCCGGCCTTGCGCTCATGGACCGAATTTGGGCCGATGGGAATGTTCTGATCTTCTTCGGCGATGGCCGGAATGTCGAGATGGGTCCAGCCGTCTTGCTCCAGAAGCACGCCCGCGAGATCGTCGACATGGAGACGCTGCATCACAACGATGATGGCATCTTGCGTCTTGTTGTTGAGACGGCTGAGCAGGGTGTTCGAGAACCACTGCTTCACACGTTCACGTTCGACCTCCGACTGGGCGTCGGTCGCCTTCATGGGATCGTCGATGATGACGAGATTGCCGCCGCGCCCGGTGAGCGTGCCGCCAACCGAGGTCGTAAAGCGTCCGCCGCGCGCGGTGGTCTTGAACTCGGTCTCGGCATTCTTATTGGGATCGAGCCGTGTGCGCGGGAAGATACGCCGGTACCATTCGCTGCTCATGACCGCGCGGCAGTCATTGGCGAACTTCTTCGAAAGATCCGTGGCGTAGCTCACACAGACAATCTCGCGGGTGGGATCATGACCCAGGATCCAGGCGGGGAAGGCGACCGACGCGCAGATGGACTTGAGGTATCGCGGCGGCATGGTGATGAGCAGGCGCTTGATCCTGCCGTCGCGCACCTCCGTCAAATGCCAGGCAATGGCCTTGATGTGCCAGTTGGGCAGGAAGCGATCGCCCGGCGACACGGTGCCGAAGGCTTTGTGGACGAAGCTTGCAAAGTCCTGGCGCAGGATCGCGTCCAGAAGGTCGTGGTCGGTGATGGCGGTCATCGGAATATCCTCATTTCAGCCAATCTTCAAAAGTCTTCTCTTTCTGGGCACCGGTCTCCGCGGGGGCAGGCGTCTTCGCCGTGGAGACCGGAGATGGCGCGGTGACCGATGCCGCCGGAGCAGGCGTTGAAGTCGATCCCGTGGTCACGATGGGTGCGGATGCCGCTGGGGTATCGACACTCTTCTTACCCACGAACTCAGCAATGATTGCCTCGTCGTCGGCGCCGAGCACGCGCTCGAGGTTTTCCTTCACATCGTTGAGCCCCAACTCGCGCTGGAGTCCGAGCACGATCGTGAGGGCTTTCTTGTCACCCTTGAGCGTGTCGGCGACGAGCTTCTTCACCATGGCCTCCGATTTGGTGACCTTGCGCGTCCGCTCACCTTCGCGAATCGTGACCTTCGCGTTGAGCTCATCGGCCAGCAGGGTCTTCAGGTTCTTTGATCCTTTCGGACGTCCCTTGCTGTTACCGGATTGTCCCGGCTTGAACCGCCACATCGTCGGCGGTTTGCAGTAGCCGGTCCTATAAGTCTTCTCACCTGAGCCAGGCATCGTCATCATCTCCATCGATTACGGGGTTCTCAGCTCTGGTGGCGGCGGTCTCGGCAAAAGAGAGGCCGGTCTGCGCATGCTTTGCGAGATCGCCGGTATAGGTCTCAAAGCGGCGGATGATGGTGTCGACGAAGCGCGGCTCGAGTTCGATGAGGGCACCGCGGCGGCCGGTGCGCTCGGCCGCGATCAGCGTCGAACCGGAGCCGCCGAAGGGGTCGAGAACGAGAGCGCCACGCTTCGAGCAGTCGAGAATGGCATCCGCGACGAGGGCGACCGGCTTCACGGTCGGATGCAGCGCGAGCGCCTCGCGTTCGGCGCCGAAGCTGTTGACGCCCGCATAGGACCACACATTGGTGCGATAGCGGCCGTTCTTGCCCAGCTCGACATTGTTCACATGGGGACCGGTTCCGTTCTTGAAGACGCAGACCAGCTCATGCTGGGACCGGTACAAGCTCCCCATGCCGCCATTGGTCTTGGTCCAGACGCAGAGGTTCTTGAGCTCGGCATAGGCGACGCGGCCGGCGCTCAACATCTCATGGAGATGTCGCCAGTCGATGCAGGCGAAGTGGATCGACCCATCGACGGAGAAGGCTGCGAGATTATGAAACACCGTCTCGAGAAAGGCGGTGAACGCCGCTTCGCTCATCTCGCCCGACGCCATGGCAAACTCGGCATGCTTGATGCGCCCGAGGCCGCAGACATGGCCGTCGACCGGCACGTTATAGGGCGGATCGGCGAAGATCATGTCTGCCTTTGAATCTGCGAGCAGGGTCGCATAGCTTTCGGGCTTGGTGGCATCCGCACACAGCACGCGATGACGCCCCAGGATCCAGAGGTCACCGGGCTGCGTCACGACGGGCGCATCCGCGGCGCCGTCCGGAATCGCATCGGCGGCGGGATCCGTTCCTTCCGCATCCGCGATCATCGCGTCGATCTCGGCGCCCGAGAATCCCGTGATGTCGATATCGAAATCGAGGTCGAGCGCGCTCAGGTCCTGAATCTCGAGGACGAGAATGTCGTTGTCCCATCCCGCCAGCTCGGCGAGGCGGTTGTCGGCGATGACATAGGCGCGGATCTGCGCAGGGCTCAGGTCTTCGAGGCGGATGATCGGCACCTCGGTGATGCCAAGCGTCTTTGCAGCCTCGATGCGGCCATGGCCGGCAATGACGATGTCATTGCGGTCGATCAGGACCGGGTTGGTGAATCCAAATTCCCGGATAGAAGCGCCGATCTGACGGATCTGCTTGGGCGTGTGGGTGCGCGGATTGCGCGGCCGCGGCGCCAAGGACGCGATAGGCCGGTATTCGATGTTGAGGTGACGCATAAGAACGCTCCAGCTGTTGGGACAACTGGACGGTCTCACGGTGGAAGGAGGATTTCCTTCACATCAAGTCGCGCGGTTTTTACGTGAAGAGACGATGTTCAGAATCGTCAGCGAATGCACGGGTGGTCCGAGATGACGCAGCGCATGCGCCGCGAGGAGGGCCGCTTGCTGGTGAACGGGCGCGTCCTGCCATCGTGTGTCCCGGAGCCAACAACAGGTATGGCCATAGCGCGCCTTGCGTTGCTGCAGCCATCGTCGGCGGCGCTCATAATAAGGGGGAATCAAATCGTTCCGGAGATCCGTCAGAAGACCGGCGGGCTTTCGTCCGCGGGGCTTTTTGATCGCGCCGCGGAGGTGACTGAGCACGAGCTTGCGAACGTCGTCCCTGAGCATGGCTTGCGGGTTCACCTCCAATAGGGCCGCGAGCTCTTGCGGAGAAATATAATCATCGCGTTCGAGGCGGCGACACAGCAGATTCAGTGATGCCGGTCCGAAGTCGTCGTCGAGGGTCATGACATTCGATCTCACATGATCGAGCGCGCGAAAGGATCGCGCGCTCGATGCTGGTTACAAGGAGCCGCTCACGCCGCCGAGGGGACGTCGTCGTTCGCAGGCTGGGGGATGTGCAGGTTCTTGGTCATGGCGAGGAGGCGCCTGACCTCGTCCAGCGGTGCGCTCTTCGCCCAGGCGATCAGCTCCGCGCGTTCGGGTTCGGGATCGATCTGCGCGGGCGCCTCCGCGTGCGTGTTGGAGGACTGATCCTGAGTCGCCGGAACGGCGCATGCGGCCGACTTCTTGGCGGCGCGGTGCTTGACGCCACGCTCCTTCGCCTTCTCGCGGATCTCCACGACCTTGGCGCTGGAATCCTCAGCGTCGACGATGCTCAGGAGTTCGTAGACACGCGTGCGCCTGATCTTGAGGTTCGCCTTCGCCCAGTCCTCCCAGGTGATGTCGCCGGCGTCTCCCGCGAGAACACGGCGGCGCGCTTCTCCGAGAAGCGTCGCTGCTTCCAGGGTGTGAGCAACGGAGCGTTCATCGGCACCCTCGATCAAGCGCGCAAGCGCGTCGAGAGTCACCGTTTCAGACAACGGATTGAAATCACTCATAATTCACCTAAATCATTTGGCACCTATGGCCATTGTAAGCTCTGATATTTAGATGCTATCAGAGTATAATACACTCGAATAGATGATATTAGAAACAAGGTGAATCCGTGGAAGTTGATCTCAAGAAGGTCCGGCGACTGACCGTGACGCTACCGGAGGAGTTTATGGTGGGGCTGGAAGACTGGGCCGACGACATGAACGTTACGGTGACCGAAGCCGTGCGCGAGGCCGTCGCGACGTTCCTGATGGAGCACTACTGGAAGGAGACGGTGAGCAAGGTCGCAGGCGAAGCGATCGCCAAAGGCGCAACCAACGAACATGCGCTGGCGGCCGTGAAGAAGAAGTTCCCGGAAGCCGCGACGTCCATGGCGTCGATCGCCTGGTACCGTAGCAAGTTGAAGAAACAGAACCCCGCCATTCCCACGGACCGCCAGGCCCGGGAACGCCGCGGCATCAAGAGCGAGCGCACCTCCTGAAACAGGGCAATGCGCCTAAGCGAGGTCCTGCAATGACAGTCCGTTACGTAACGGACACATCCTGCTTCGCAGATATCACGTGTGAGCGGGCAAGATCGTCGAAGAGGATCCCAGTGATCTCCTCAAGGCTGTCGTGCCGAAACCGGCGGTAGCGGTCGGCGCTGCCGGCGAGGATGCAAGGCGTGATGACGAGCTTCTCGGCCTTCCTGCGGGCCACCGTCTCAAGTTCCCTTGCGGGGATGAGCCAGCCGGTCTGGAAGCTTGTTTCCCTCAATAGAGCAGCCAGAAGATAGCCGCCGCCCTCACGTGTGAAGGTGCTCAAGCCCACATTGAACTCCACGGTTCCGGCCTTGTGGTTGTCGAGGGCCGTCCGGCATTTGATCTGGATCGGTGCACTCTGTCGGGTGAGCTTGTCGTAGACCAGGAGGTCGACGCCGCCGTCGTCGGCAAAAGGCTTGAAGGGAGCGAGCCGGCCCTTGGAGGCGTAAACGAGCCCTGCGGCCAGGACAGCCTCGCCGACCGCCCCGATCTGGGTGCTCGTTAACCAGCTTGTCCTGATCTGCTCGTGTCCGCTGTCCATGCCGGCAGCAACACTTGGCGTGGCGCCCAAGTCAAGCGGATTGTGACTCATCGTCTGTAGAACGATCGGCTGCAACGTCGCCCCCTCAGGGGCATGGATATTCGCAAGCAATTGGGGCTCAACGTCCAACGGCTCCGCCGCGAGAAAGGCTGGTCGCAGGAGGCGCTCGCCTTCGAGAGCCACCTCCATCGCACCTATATCAGCGGCATCGAACGCGGCGTTCGCAATCCCACGGTCACCATCGTCGCAAAGCTCGCCAGGACGCTCGGCGTACCGGCGAGCGTTTTGGTTCAAGTGCCGCCAAGAAAATCCCGCTAAATCCCGTGGGTTGGCTTTGAATCACCCGTGAGAATGGCGCAGCGCTGACGCGCCTCCCGAATATCTCGGCCGCCATTGGACAGGGCAAACAAGCCAGGAAGATAACGGGCAATGAAGAGGCCTGAGACGAGTCCGATAGCGACGGTAATTGTGACGCTAACGACATAATGGATAAGCATCCAAAAATCGGTATCGGTCGGAACCAGATACCACAATGCTTGCTTGACGACAGCCAATAATGGGAAATGCGCACTATGGAGAAAGAAGGCCACACCGCCATAACGTGCCACGGTCGTGCCCAACTGCGTTAAAGCGACGCGTTGAAAGATTCCCCAGCAGGCGAGGACGCCCACGATGCGCATCGCACGTGTCGCCGTGGCAAGCACCCCAAATTGAGTGTATGCGGCATCCGCAACAAAATACGGCGCCATAGCTCGCAAAGCCGCCAATAAAATGTAGGCCACCAGGAGAACGGCGGTCGCGCGTCGGCTGATCTCCACCGGCATTTTATAGAGGCGAAGCAGCCCGCCGAAATAAAAGAATGTCGGCACATCCATGCGAAGAAACCCGGGCACTTCGTAACCGCTGAGCCAAATCGTAACGAGAACGGCGCCCCCTGCCCAAGGTGCCCTGCGCAGACACACCCATAAAAGTGGGCTGATGAGGATCGTCACGAACAGGTCTCGCACGAACCAGAATTGGAATCCGATCGGGTTCTTGGTCAGCGCGAAAACAGCATTGACATAGTCTTTCCAGATTGCCGTCTTGAAATCGATATCGATGGCACTGAGAAGCCCATGGTTGGGGAAAAGCGCGAAGAGTCCTAAGAAAATCGCGAGGTAGAGAGCATTCCAGCATACGAGCGGCAAATAAAGAGATGTGAAGCGACGGCGAATACGGCGTGTCAATGCGCCCTTTGGGTCCTCGGAAAACGAGAAGAAGAGCCATCCGGAAATAATGCTGAGTAGCGGAACGACACTAAAGAAGAAGAACAGAATGAAACTGTTGATGAACGTCGCGAATTGGTGCTGATCGATATTCATTCCATTGAAGGGCGACCGCAGCGCGTTGGGAAACCCACCATAGTGCAGAAATACCAAACCGACGATAAGCGTAATGCGTGCGAAGTTTATCGTTTGAGACAGTTCAGCTTCCGACAGAGAGCTTGCGTCACTGCGCCATATCATGTGCAGCGCATTGCGGTTATTCGTAATGAACTCACGTAGCGTCATTCTCGCCCCACTCTTGTTTTTTTTGCGTCACCACGAGAATGTTCTTCTTCCGAAGAACTGTTACGCGGTACGAAACTTGAGATGTCTAATGCACGGTCTCAGATACGCCCCTTGTCACCTAAGCCTCCAGCGCTGAGGTTAAAACCAGACCCTCAAGCCAACAGTGAACTGGAGAGCATCTGTTTGCTCTCCATCCGACCGCGCAAATTGAGCCGTATCGCCGAATTTTCGTTCATACGTAAATCCGATATAGGGCGCGAATTTGCGCGTGATTTCGTATCGCAATCGCAAACCCGAATCGATGTCGGAGAGACCAGAGCCTATGCCGCGCCCCGGATCTTCCTTGGTGTAAAGATTCATTTCGAACTCGGGCTGGAGAATGAGGCGCTGTGTAATAAGAAGGTCGTAGCTCCCCTCAAATTTTGCGGCGTAGTGGCCCGTGTTGCTGATATAGGCGTTTGCGGAAACATGAAAGAACAGAGGCGCAAGCCCTTCTATGCCGAAGGCACCCCACGCGCGGCCGGGCCCGGAATCGAGGTCGTACCGTCCGCCGATCTGCGCGTCGAAATATCTCGAGATGGGTCGGCTGTAATAGATTTCCTGCTTCCCGTCTTCAAATCGATTCTCGCGACTCCATTCACCCTCGCTTTTGAGGCGAATGCGATTCATGTCCGTTCCCGCCCAGACTTCACCTTGCCAGCGCAGGACCGATGCATCATCTCCAAAACGGCCTTCAAATTGATCCAGTATGGCGTGAACCCAGACATGCTGGTCATCGATCGGATTGCCAAACGGGGCGGCCTCGTTCGGCTTTGTTACCATCTCATGGGCGGCGGCAAATTCCGGTCCCATTGAGAGCACGACGCTGCCCATCAGGAGCGTCACAAAAGCTGGGGAGTGTTTCATGCGACCAGCACCGTACGAAACATGCCGGTTTCCATGTGATACATGAGATGGCAGTGGAATGCCCAATGTGCCGGCGTATCGGCCGTAAAGATGAAGCTCGTGCGCTCGCCCGGCTTGACATTGATCGTGTGCTTCAAAGGAAGCTGTCCGTCATTTCCGTTTTCAACAGAGAACAAAAATCCATGCAGATGAATCGGGTGCTCCATCATCGTGTCGTTGATCAGCACGAAGCGCACGCGCTCGCCGAGCTTGATGTTCACCGGCGGGGCTTCTGAGAATTTCTTGCCGTCGAAGCCCCACACCCACCGTTCCATATTCCCCGTGAGGTGAAAGGTTATCTCGCGGTCGGGGGCGCGCGTTTCCTTGTCGGGGTTTAGCGCCTTGAGGTCGGTGTAGACCAGAACACGACGGCCATTGTCATCGAGGCCGGTGCCGGGCTCATCGAGCCTGCTTTTTGCGTCCATCGCGATATTATCGACAGCGGGCCCAGTTTTGAGGGTCGCTTGCCCATCGGTCATCGAGGGTTGATGATCGGCCGGCATGTTCATCGCACTGTGGTCCATACCGGCCATATCCATGTCCGACATATCCATTTTGCTCATATCCATCGCGCCATGGTCCATCCCCGCCATGTTCATCCCGCCGTGATCCATTCCGCCGTGATCCATTCCGCTCATGCCCATATCGTCCATGCCCCGTATCGGCCGTGGGTCCATGGGAGGAACAGCCCCTTCCATACCCGGTCGCGGTGACAGTGTGGCGCGCGCATAGCCGCTGCGGTCCTGCGCCTGCGCGAAGATGGTGTAGGCCGCATCCTTCTTCGGCTCGACAATGACGTCATAGGTTTCCGCGACGCCGATCCGAAATTCACCCACCGTGACAGGCTCGATGTCATTGCCATCGGCGGCAACGACTTTAAGGGGCAGGCCCGGAATGCGCACATCGAAGGTCGTCATGGACGCACCATTGATGAAGCGTAATCGTACTCGTTCGCCCGGCTTGAAGAGCGCGCTCCAATTGGCCGCCGGCGGCTGGCCATTGATGAGAAAGGTATAGGTCGCGCCCGTTACATCCATGATATCGGTCGGGCTCATGCGCATCTTCCCCCACATCAGCCGGTCGGCCAGCGTGGCTTTGAGGCCCTGATTTTTTGTATCTTCAAGAAAAGTTCCGGCCGTGCGCTGGCCGTAATTATAATAATCACCTTGCTGCTTGAGATTGGAAACGACGGTCATCGGATCCTCATCAGTCCAGTCCGACAGAAGGATCACGTAATCGCGGTCATAGGCATAAGGCTCCTTGCCCCGCGGCAGGAGAATCAGCGGACCGTAAAGCCCGGTCTGTTCCTGCATACCGCTATGGCTGTGATACCAATAGGTCCCGGCCTGCTTGATCGCAAAGCGATAGGTAAAGGTTTCGCCGGGCGCGATGCCGCGAAAGCTCAATCCGGGGACGCCGTCCATATTGCCGGGGAGCAACAGGCCGTGCCAATGGATCGAGGTGTCCTCGTTCAGCCGGTTGGTGACATTGATCGTAACGGTCTCGCCCTGCTGCAAATGCAGCGCCGGGCCAGGCACCGTGCCATTGACCGCCGTCGCCATGCGCGATTTCCCCGTGACATTGAACGGCACGGATCCGATTGTGAGATCAATTTGATTGCCAGCGAGAATGGCGGGTTGCGCTGGAGGCATGGCGGCGCGAACCGCCTTGCCGCCAAGACATGCAGCCGTTCCGGCCAGCGCAAGGCCCTGAACAAACCGGCGGCGGGTGGGCGCATAGGAATAGGGGCTTGAGGGATAAATCTTTGTCACGGGCAACACCGAGAAGATGACATGAAAGGAAAGGTCGGCGAACGGACATAATACGTTCCGGCCGGGGCTATCCCTCTCCGGAAATATCCGATAACGCCTCAGCCAGTTTCAGCCGCGCCCGCCGCAGACGCATTTCAATGGCCTTGGCCGTCGTATTGAGCTGTAGAGCGGCCTCCTGTTGCGAAAGCCCACCGACCGTAGTCAACAATAAAGGCTCCTTGTAGAAGCCTGGGAGCGCGGCAACGGCCTCATCGAGGCGGCGCAATCGCAGCGTCTCAGGCGTGTCGTGCTCCATTGTCGCATCGGAGGCGGGGGCTCGGGCTACTGTCTGCTCCAGCGCGAAAAGCCTCAGAAACTTCTGCCGCACGCTTACTCTGCGCCCGTGATCGCGGCATTTATTAAGGGCGATGGCCCGCAGCCACGTCGCGAATGATCGTTCAGGGTCGTAGCGCCGCAAAGCCATCCAGGCGGAAATAAATGTGTCCTGAAGGATGTCGTAAGCATCATCGCTATTGCCGATATAGCGGCGAACAAAGCGATAAAGGCTTGCCTTGTGCCTCAACACCAATTGATTGAAGGCGTGTCTGTCTCCGTCCTGCGCACGAAGCGCAAAATCACGATCCGAAACGTCCCAGCCACCCGTCACGGCGCGTCCGACGTCAGAGCCTCAACGACGATGGCGTCGAATTGCTGCGCCTGATCCGGCGTCAAAACGCTCCGCATCTCCAGGATGTGCTTGATGGTCTCTTCCTGAAAACTTGCCGCTGCGAGATGAAACCGCTCGATCGCACCCTTCGCGTCCGGGCCATAGACATGTTCGCGCTGAAGCGCCGTAGCAAGGTCCCGGTTTGCGGCACTCATGGTTTGCTCCAGAGCAGCACGGTGCTTGGCGAACTCGGCTTCCAGGGAAGAAATTTGTTGCTCCTGCTCCGGTGTGAGATCGAGCTGGTGATGCAGAAATTCGTCCAAGCCCGAAACGGGCTGCTCCCTGTGCAAGCCATACTGCATGCCAACCCATGCGCCCCCGGCCGCCGCGACAATCGTCAACAGCAGAACGCCCAGAACCATCCGCAAGGTCGCCGTCATGAGTGGCGTCCCAAGAGCAGGGTTGACGGCGCCAGGGTCATGCCATTCGTTGAGGCCCACAGGCCAGAACCTGACGCCAGCGCAGTATCTTCAAGCCTGTTTTTGACCGCGATGCCGCTCATCAACACCAAAGCGACCGCTGCAGCCTGGGAGGCCATGACAATCCGCGACATACGCATGGCTTTCTGCCGCGCCGAAACGCCCGCCCAAATGTCGGCTTCCAGATGGTCCAATGCCGGAACCGGCACCGATCTATCCAATTTACCAAGTTCGTCATCAATCGTCATGTTTTGCTCTTTCAGAGGCCACCGACGCTTATACGCTCAAAAATCCGTCTTCCCTCCCGGGAGGGACGAGCGCTGGACCTGCGTATATCAACATCTGCGCCGTCAAAGCAGAATTTTCACTTATGCTTCAAAGGAGCCGCCATGCAGCGTAATTCTTCCAGAGCACTCCCGGTCTTCCTTGGCGCATTGGCGGTTTTGGGTTCTATCACGACATACGCATTTGCGCATGCGACGCTGGTCAGTGCGGAACCCGCCCCGGATAGCGAGGTTACCGCACTAAAAGTCATCCAGCTCCATTTCAGCGAGGCGTTTGAACTCAAATTTTCGCATTTCAAGCTCACCGACCTGGATGGCGCTGAAGTCAAGATTCAGCCGACCGAGGCAAAGGACGCAAAAACGCTCGCCGCCATGCCCGCCGCGCCGCTTGAGCCGGGACTCTACACCGTGTCCTGGACGACGATCGGACACGACTCCCACAAAAGGACCGGAACATTCAGTTTCAGCGTGAAATAAGCCCATGGCCAACTGGGGCATCATTGCCGCGCGGTTTTTCGTGTTCAGCCCGGTCCTCATCCTGTTTGGATCGTCACTGTTTTATCTCTACGGTTTTCGGCGGATGCCTCACGAGGCCCTGTATCGGCGTTGGGCATGGCCTCATCTCACGCTTCTGAGCGCATCGCTTGTCGCGCTTTTGGGCACAATGGGGTGGCTGATAACTGAAACTGCGGTGATGACCGGAACGCCCTCGGATGCTTTTCAGATCCCGGCACTCTGGTCCGTATTATCAGAAACAACCTTTGGCAAAGTCTCCGCTCTGCGCCTCATTCTCCTCGCCTTCTCAGTAACAGCACTCGTCACGCTAAGCCCTTCAAAGCGACTATGGACCCTCGGCGCTCTTTCGGCAGGTACGGTGCTTGTAAGCCTCCTGCTGACCGGCCATGGCACGATGGATGAGGGCGCCGCAGGCCTCGTTCATCGCGTCAGCGATGTGCTGCATCTTCTGGCGGCCGGCGTATGGATCGGCGCGCTCATTCCCCTGGCCATTCTTGTCATTCTTTCGCATAGCAAGCGCAATCTGATCGATGTGGAGGTCGCCTATCACGGGCTCGATAGCTTTTCCGGGGTCGGCCTGCTTGCCGTTTCTGTCCTGGTTCTCACAGGGATCATCAATAGTTGGTTCCTGATCGGCCCCTCATATTGGCGCGAGGGCTTCACAACGCCTTACGGAATCGCACTCATTATAAAAATGGGCCTTTTCATAGGAATGCTGGCGCTCGCAGCAGCAAATCGCTTCGTTCTGACACCCCGCCTGAACGAATCAATCCAGCGTGACAAGCCTTTAGCAGAGACCGTCAGCTTACTGAGAAGTAGTGTTCTTCTCGAAACGGGTCTCGCCGCTTTGGTTATCATGGCGGTGGGCGTTCTGGGCACTTTGGAGCCGCCTGTTTCAGGTGAACCATAATATGGAGATGTCACAGAGGGGCCGCAATGCGTGTTTGCGCAGCCTTCTACCGAAGGTCCGATCCCATGTTATAATCATGAAAGGAAACGCCATGCGTATCGCGCGGTTGGTTTGTTCCGCTCTACTCGCAATGCCTCTCTTGTCGACAGTGCCTGCTTTTGCAGACGACAAAACACAAAATATTCCAAGCTTAATTCAGGCATGTTTGAACGAGGCTACTGCAGGCCACACACTCAGCCACAAAAATCCGCCGAGTTACCTGGTTCTTAAGCATCGCACGCGCATGCGCGAGATTTGCAATGCATGGAAGACAGTCGTGCCCAATGATATTCCAGCATTGCAGGCTGATTGCGAAAAGGAGGCAACACGCTTTTCTGATCGATATAGTTTTGACATCCTTCGTGTACGCAAACATGCAGAAAAGCAGAGGGAAATCTGCCGGGAACTTGGATCTGCACGAAGGTAAAATGGTTCGATGTCGACAATGATGTTCCGAGATATGCAAAGACAGACAAAGACGGCCTTCGAGCGACGTCGATTTCTAGGGTTCCTGTTGGTTGGAGCCGCGGTCTTCGCTGCCCGACAATCCTTGGCCTCCACCGCTCCAGTGGAAATCAAGGTCTATAAAGATCCAGCATGCGGGTGCTGTTCGGCGTGGGTGAAGCATATCGAGGCGAATGGCTTTGTGGCGCTGGTCGAGAACCGTGCCGATCTCGTTTCTTTGAAACATGCTCTCGGCGTGCCCGATGATCTCGGATCCTGCCATACCGCTGTCGTCGAAGGTTATGTGCTGGAGGGCCATGTTCCGGCAGCAGACGTCCATCGCCTCCTTGAAACGCGGCCTGCCGGTATACATGGACTCGCAGTTTCCGGCATGCCGCTCGGATCCCCTGGAATGGAAGAGCCCGGAGGAATACGCGACGCCTTTACGGTCATCGCCTTCCGCAATGACGGAAGTCGCATGCTTTTTGCCCGCTATCCTGCCCGTACTTGAGGCATATCAAGGCGCTCGCGCATGCCAAGGAGAAACATAAAAATATAGGAGAGCGAACATGTCAGATATAACAACGCATGTCCCAAAACTGGGTGTTTTTCATCTGGCGATAGTTGGGGCCGCACTTTTTGTCGCTTTATACGTCTTGTGCTGGGCCGGTGCTGCCATCGGCATAAATACAGCATCACATCTTTATCTCGCGCTTTTCACGACGGCAAATATTCCGTCTCTGGCGGCATTGACGCAGGGCGTTCTGTTATCGCTTGGCTTCGGCGCCCTTACAGGTGCCCTTGGAGCAGTGTTCTTCAATTTATTTAGGTTCGTAGTGCCGCGCTGAGGGCACATAAACAATGGAGGTTCATATGCGATTTTTGATTCTTGCGGTGATTTCACCCCTCTTCTTGTTGGGCGGCTGCTCGACCATGTTCGGTGATCCGCATGCCGACAATCATTCGGCGACCTCAGCAGTATCTGGAGATACCCCAGCTAAGAACGACTGCCAAATGATGTCAGGAGATGGAGCGATGATGGATCCGCATAGCGGCATGGCGAGTGGCGCCCATCCGGAAGGCAAGCCCATGTCGCAGTCCGGCATGCAGATGGATCACGCGGCGATGGCGTGTCCATCAGCAGCGGGATCCTCAGGTGATGCTCATAGTCATTAGGCGTCTTTCGAAATGGTGTACATAGCCATTCGGGACGGGGGGTCCGCTTTAAACTGTCGAGCTATTTGATCCAAGTACCTGGGAATGGGAGGCGCATATGGCATCATTTCTTCACGGTCTAACAGGGCGCGGTTTTCTGATTATGTTAGCCACGGCCTTTGCGGCAGGAGGCCTATTCTTCCTTTTACGCGAGCATTGGGCACATGCGCTGGGTCTTGCGCCTTATCTCCTGTTTCTCGCATGCCCACTCATGCACTTATTCATGCATCATGGCCACAAACATGATCACAACGCGCATAATCATGCTCCGTCACGAGATGGCGAGTCGACGTGACTTTAGCTTCCTGGCCGCTAGATTGTGTTTTTTGATCGTGGTCTTTCCGGCTTCATTGGTTGCATCTGAAATCGCCAAGTCATCCAGAATCGGGCAATCGGAACGATCATCTCCATGACAACGTTCGGAAAGACTGCGCAGGGTCCGCACAACCGTCTGCATTTGTTTTATACGCCGTTCGAGATCGGCAATATGTCTTTCCGCATGCCGTTTCACCTCCCGGGATGGGCGTGTGTGGTTGCGCCAGAGAGTAAGCAATTCTCCCACTTCATCCAACGAAAATCCAAGGTCGCGCGTTCGACGGATGAATTGCAATACGGCCACATCGGGATCTCCATAGTCACGATATCCATTTTCGCGCCGCGCGGTGGCAAGAAGTCCGATGCTTTCATAATAGCGGATCATCTTTGCGGAGATCCCCGATCGACGGGCGGCTTCACTGATGTTCATAACCCGTACCCAGGACATTTTTAGTTCTTGACCTTCCTATTGTGGGAAGGTCTAGCCTGACTTTCAAGTGAAACCAAGGAGCCGCATGAATGCGGTAGGGCCAATGAACACAGACCCGCGTCACAAGCACGAACAGCACCCGTCGCCCAGGCACGATCCTGTCTGCGGCATGATTCCGAATATGGATACTCCGTACCGATTGACCTGTGACGGCGAGGAGATTCTTTTCTGCAGTGCGGGTTGCAAGACCAAGTTCGAAGCCGATCCGGCCCGATACCGGATAGCCGCAAGTAATCATGCGGACTGCGCGCATCACACAGACCATTCTGTAGCGTCACAAGCTCCACCGGTCACCGTCCAGACCGTGCACGCCGGTGCGCAATGGACCTGCCCGATGCACCCGGAGATCATCCGCGATGCTCCCGGCACGTGCCCGATCTGTGGCATGGCCCTTGAGCCGCTCGTGCCGAGCGCGGACGCCGGGCCCAATCTTGAACTGCAGGATATGACGCGCCGCTTCTGGATTGGTCTGGTGCTTTCGGTACCGGTTTTCACTCTAGAGATGGGGGGGCATCTTTTCGACTTTGCCCATTTCATGGGCCAACAAACATCGAATTTAATCCAGTTCGCTCTTGCAACGCCCGTTGTGCTTTGGGCTGGCTGGCCGTTTTTCGCGCGCGCGTGGGCATCGCTTCGGAACCGCAGTCTCAACATGTTTACGCTGATTGCGCTGGGGACCGGCGCGGCCTGGCTTTACAGTGTGGTGGCTACGTTTTCTCCGGAGATTTTCCCCGCTGCCTTCCACACGATGGATAATGCGGTCGCCGTCTATTTCGAGGCCGCTGCGGTCATCACCGTGCTTGTGCTGTTGGGACAAGTGCTGGAATTGCGGGCCCGTGAAACCACAAGCGGCGCCATCAAGGCTTTGTTGGACCTTAGCCCCAAGCTGGCGCGGCGTGTCCGGGCGGATGGCACCGATGAGGAAGTGCCGCTTGAAGCCATCTCGGTCGACGACGTGCTGCGCATTCGCCCGGGCGAGAAAGTGCCCGTTGACGGCGTGCTGCTGGAAGGGCGCGGCGCTGTCGATGAAAGCATGGTGACGGGAGAATCCATGCCGGTCACCAAGGAGGCTGGGGCAAAACTCATCGGTGGCACGATGAACCAGAGTGGCGGACTGTTGATGCGCGCCGAAAAAATTGGCCGCGACACCATGCTCGCACGGATCGTGCAGATGGTGGCGGATGCGCAGCGCTCGCGCGCGCCGATCCAGCGACTGGCCGACCAGGTATCTGGCTATTTTGTGCCGGCTGTCATGGCTGTGTCAGCTGTGGCTTTCATTGTCTGGTCGGCCTGGGGACCCCCACCAGCGATGAGCTTTGGCTTTGTCGCGGCCGTCGCTGTGCTCATCATTGCGTGTCCCTGTGCGCTCGGACTGGCAACACCGATGTCGATCATGGTTGGAGTAGGACATGGTGCCCGCAGTGGTGTGCTGATCAAAAATGCGGAAGCCCTTGAGCGCATGGAGAAGGTCAACACGCTTGTCGTGGATAAGACCGGGACGCTTACGGAGGGCAAGCCCAGGGTTGTCGCGATTGAGACAATCGGAGAGTGGATTGAGGCGGATCTCCTCCAGCTCGCCGCAAGCCTTGAACGCGCCAGCGAACATCCGCTCGCGCAAGCAATCGTCGCTGCGGCTCAGCTACGCAATTTGACTCTCTCGGAACCGCGAAATGTCGACTCCCCAGTCGGCAAAGGTGTTCGAGGTCAGGTGGATGACAAAACGATTGCAATTGGCAATGCACGCTTCTTGAGTGAAGTCGGCGTCGATGCAGCTGCGCTTGAACTGCAGGCCGAGGCGATACGCCGGGACGGCGCAACGGCGATTTTTGTCGCTGTCGACGGGCGTGCCGCGGGTGTGATCAGCATTGCCGACCCGATCAAAGCATCGAGCCCGGAGGCGCTGGCCGCGCTGAAATCCGCTGGTGTTCGTGTGATCATGTTAACAGGCGACAATCGCACCACAGCGGAGGCGGTCGCAAGAAAGCTGGGGATTGACGATATCGAGGCGGACGTTCTTCCCGATCAGAAAAGCGCCATCGTAACCAGGCTCAAAGCGGAGGGCCGGATCGTGGCCATGGCAGGCGACGGCGTCAATGATGCACCGGCCCTGGCTGCAGCGGACGTCGGCATCGCAATGGGGTCGGGGACAGATGTCGCAATCGAAAGCGCTGCGATCACACTGCTGCGCGGTGATCTCAACGGCATCGTTCGCGCACGGCGGTTGAGTCAGGCAACAATGCGCAATATCCGACAAAACCTGTTCTTCGCCTTTGTCTACAATGCCGCCGGCATTCCGATTGCCGCCGGTGCATTCTATCCGCTGTTTGGATTACTGCTGTCCCCTGTCATCGCAGCAGCTGCAATGGCGGCGAGTTCCATCAGTGTTATCCTCAATGCGCTGCGCCTTCGTAGTGCCCGGATTTAAGGCGCACTGGTTGGGGAGCTTTTTGAGCGCGCTAAAACTGATTAACCCTCTACCCTTCTTCACTTATCGTAAAATCCAAAGTGTGGTAGAGTGAGATATGCGATCAAAGGAACTACCTTTTTCTAATTTCTCCGCCAGTCGGCTTTGGCTGACGAGCGTGGTCGCTCTTGCATTTATTCTCGCTTCAACGCTCGGTCCGGGACGTAATGTGGCGTTCGCCGCGATGCCGGATGCTGCGATAGGCTCGCATATGGCGATGGCATCGGACGATATGCACAAGTCCATGCCGTGCTGTGACGATCACGGCAATATGCCCGCCAAGACATGTGCCGATACTGCCCTCTGCACAGCGATGTGCGGCAAGATGCCGGTTCAACTGAGTTCTGTGATCCCGTTGCCTTTGGCAGGCGACGTCGTCATGATCACCATGCCGCCCGATACCCATTCGGTCGGTCTTTCCCCCTCTCCATTACGACGACCTCCTCGAATGGCATGACCATTTGCGCAAGGCTTGATGGGCTTTGCGCCGATTTGTCATGACCATTAAAGGAGAATCTTATGCTTCGCAGACTCACTGCGGGCGCGGCATTCATGCTCGCCACGCTCCTGACGCTTGCCGGTTTTTGGACAAGCGCCCAGGCACAATCACAAACGTATCGCTTCGAGGCCGTCTCAGGCGACATCGCAACGGGACCGTCCGTTCGTGTCGAAGTCCGACTCCTGGATCCGGATGGAAAGCCGGTTCCCGCCGAGTTGATTACGGTCACATCCACGCGGCTCGACATGGGCCCTGACGGTATGGAGATGATGGCGACGCCGCTGAAGCTGGTCACGGCCGACAAGAAGGACGTCCTCGTGTTCGAGGCTGATATCCCCATGGCCGGAGGATGGGCCTTGACCATTGAGGCCAAGGTTAAAGGCGTTGAAGCGCCCGTCAGAGGCGTCGTTGTTTACCAGGCGGCCCAAAAGAAAGCCGAAATCGTCACTCCTGCCGCACCCGCGGCAGGAGAACGGCGCGTCGTTTATTACCGCAATCCGATGGGCCTCGCGGATGTATCGCCGGTACCAAAGAAGGATTCGATGGGGATGGACTACATCCCGGTCTATGAGGACGAAGCCTCCGCGCCCGCGGGAACCGTGCGTGTCAGTCTCGACAAGGTGCAACGGGCGGGCGTGCGCACCACTCCCGCGCGAAAGCACATGCTTATCCGCAATATCCGAGGCGCGGGAACGATCATGCCCGACGAGAGCCGGATAGCGGTCGTTGCGCCTCGTTTCGATGGGTTCGTCGAACGTCTGATCGTGCGGACGACAGGAGAAGTCGTCGAGGCCGGGGCTCCCTTGGTGACCGTGTGGATTGAAGGCGACACCAATGCCGGGGAAGACAGCGACGATCTCCTGCGGATGCAGGCGGATTATCTCTCCGCGTTGGGACGCGGGGGGCCAGATGTTGAGAGGGCCGCGCACAATCTGAGCCAGTTCGGCGTGCCTCGCAGTTTCATCGACGAGCTTGCCCGCACGCGCAAACCGGTGCGTGCGGTGACACTGACCACACCTTTGTCCGGCACGATCCTGGAAAAGCCCGCGCTCGATGGCATGCGCTTTGAGACCGGAGACATGCTGTTCAAGATCGCCGATCTCTCGACGGTTTGGATCATGGCTGAGGTTGCCGAGCAGGATGTCGGCTCAGTGCAGGTCGGCCAGCTCGCGCATCTCACTCTACCCGCGATGCCCGGTGAACCCATTGAGGGCAAGGTCGCCTTCATTTACCCCGACCTCGATCCCTCGACGCGTTCCGGCAAGGTGCGGATTGCTGTTCCCAATGCGGACGGACGGCTCAAGATCGGTCTCTTTGCCGATGTCGAAATTGCCGCGCCGGTTGAGAATCAGCCGGTTCTGACAATTCCCGTCGACGCCGTGATCGATGATGGCACGAGGCAGGTCGTGTTTGTCGCCAAGGGCGACGGGCTGTTCGAGCCACGTCATCTCGTGCTCGGACCGCGCGGAGATGCCGGAATAGAGGTGAAAAGCGGGCTTGCCGAAGGCGAAAACATCGTCGTCTCGGGCACCTTCTTGATCGATGCCGAAAGCAATTTGAGGGCAGCATTGGCGGCGTTCGCTCCGGTGGAGCTGGGCGAATGATTGCACGGATTATTGCCTGGTCCGCACGCAATATCGTTCTGGTGCTGATCGGAACCGTCTTCGCCATTGTCGCTGGGCTGTATGCGGTCACGCGCATTCCGCTCGACGCCATCCCGGACCTCTCGGACACACAGGTCATCATCGCGACCGATTATCCCGGTCAAGCGCCGCAAGTGGTGGAAGATCAGGTCACTTATCCCTTGAGCACCGCCATGCTCAATGTGCCGCGCTCGCGCGTCGTGCGCGGATTCTCCTTTTTTGGCGTTTCCTTTGTCTATGTCATTTTTGAAGACGGCACCGACCTTTATTGGGCGCGGAGCCGCATCCTCGAATATTTGAGCGCCGCGTCCAAACGGTTGCCAGCAGGGGTGATGCCTGCTCTCGGACCGGATGCCACGGGTGTTGGCTGGGTTTATCAATATGCGCTGAAGGCCTCAGATCAGAACCTTGCTGAATTGCGCTCGCTGCAAGACTGGCAGGTGCGCTTCGGTGTCGCCAAGGCGGAGGGTGTGGCTGAAGTCGCCAGCGTCGGCGGGTTCGTCAAGCAATATGCGATTGTCGTCGATCCGCGTCTTTTGAAGCATGTCGGGCTGACGCTCGATGATGTGCGCACCGCTGTTCGGGCGAGCAACCGGGATGTCGGCGGGCGAACGATTGAGATTGCCGAAACCGAGTTCATGATCCGCGGGCATGGCTATCTCAACGGCGTGCCCGATATCGAACGCATCGTGCTCAAGGCCGAGGGGGGAACGCCCGTCCTGTTGCACGACATCGCGCGTGTTGAAATGGTTCCTGCCGAACGACGGGGCATTGCCGAACTCAATGGCCAGGGTGAAGTCGTCTCCGGAATTGCTCTTCAACGCTTTGGCGCCAATGCGCTCGATGTGATCAAGAACGTCAAGCAAGAGATTGCGGCGCTGCTGCCAAGCCTGCCCGCAGGGACAGAGATTGTTCCTGTCTATGATCGTTCGAACCTCATCTATCGCGCGATCGAGACATTGGCGCGGACCCTGACAGAAGAAAGCATTGTCGTCGCGCTCGTGTGCTTTCTCTTCCTGTGGCATGGACGCAGCGCGCTTGTCGCCATCGTCACGCTGCCGGTCGGCATTTTGATGGCGCTGACCGCCACACATATTCTTGGGATTCCCTCCAATATTATGAGTCTCGGCGGTATCGCGATTGCCATCGGCGCCATGGTCGATGCGGCCATTGTCATGATCGAGAACGCCCATAAGCGGCTGGAGCACGCACCTCCTGACACGCCACGCAGCGAAGTTCTCATCAAGGCCGCGCAGGAGGTCGGCCCGGCGCTATTCTTCAGTTTATTGATTATCACGGTGTCGTTCTTGCCGATCTTTACGCTGGAAGCGCAGGAAGGACGGCTCTTCAAGCCTCTGGCCGCGACCAAGACCTTTGCCATGGCGGCGGCGGCGCTTCTCTCGATCACCCTCGTTCCAGCTCTCATGATCCTCTTTATCCGGGGCAAGATCGCGCCAGAGGGAAAGAACCCGATCAACCGCGTTTTGATCTGGCTCTATCGGCCCGTCATCTGGCTCGTGCTGCGCGCCAAGACTTTGACGATCCTCCTCGCGCTTGCCGTGCTGGGCGTCTCCATCATTCCCGCATTGCGCCTCGGCTCCGAGTTCATGCCCAACCTCAATGAGGGCACGCTCCTCTATATGCCGACGACATTGCCAGGCTTATCGGTCACCAAGGCCGCCGAGCTTTTGCAAACCCAGAACAAGATCATCGCTACCTTTCCCGAGGTCGAATCCGTCTGGGGCAAGGCGGGCCGTGCGGACACCGCCACCGATCCCGCACCTATCGAGATGTTCGAAACGGTCATCAATCTGAAACCCGAAGGCCAATGGCGCTCCGGCCTCACCCTCGACAAGCTCATTGCCGAGATGGATGCGAGCCTTCAGTTTCCGGGGGTCTCGAATGCGTGGACGATGCCGATCAAAGCCCGCATCGACATGCTGGCGACCGGCATCCGCACACCGGTCGGCATCAAGATTTTTGGGCCGGATCTCGCAAAGCTCGAAGACCTCGCCAAGGAGGTTGAGACCGTGGTGCGCAACGTACCAGGCACAGCCTCGGCCTACGCCGAGCGCGTCAATAGCGGGTATTTCCTCGAAATCCGCCCCGACCGGGATCGCATGGCGCGCTACGGGCTGTCGATGGACACGGTTCAAGACACGATCGCCATGGGGCTTGGCGCCGAGGCCATCACGACCACGGTGGAAGGACGTGAACGCTACGACGTCGTTGTGCGCTATCCGCGTGCGATCCGCAGCGATCCCGACGCCATTGCCCATGAGGTGCTGGTGTCCCTGCCCAATGGCGCGAGCGTCCCCTTGGGCGAAATCGCCAGCATCACGCGCACACGTGGTCCGACCATGGTGCGCACTGAAGATGGGAAGCCCGTCGTCTATGTCTTTGTCGATATCCGCGGGCGCGATCTCGGCGGTTATGTCGAAGACGCAAAGCGGCTTGTCGCGGAGCGTGTGGCGTTTCCACCTGGCTACACAGCGCTCTGGAGCGGCCAGTTCGAATATCTGGCGCGTGCCGAAGCACGTCTTGCGGTGGTCATTCCGGCGACGCTGCTGGTGATCTTTCTTCTGCTCTATTTGAACTTCGGCCGTTTGACCGAAACCTTGATCGTCATGCTGTCCTTGCCATTCGCGCTCGTCGGTGGGCTCTGGCTGATGGATTATCTGAACTTCAATATGAGTGTTGCGGCTGCCGTGGGTTTTATTGCCCTCGCAGGGGTCGCCGCGGAAACCGGTGTCGTGATGTTGCTCTATCTCGATCAATCCCTGCGCGAGGCGAAGAGCCGGGCCGAAGCGGACGGACAAATCCTGACGCGACGCGATCTTCATTCCGCCATCATGGAAGGCGCGGTCGGGCGCGTGCGTCCCAAAATGATGACGGTCGTGACCATCATGGCGGGCCTGCTGCCGATTCTGTGGTCCACCGGCACGGGCTCTGAGGTCATGCAACGTATTGCCGTGCCGATGATCGGCGGCATGGTGTCATCCACCTTGCTCACCCTGATCGTCATCCCTGCCGTTTATGGACTAATTCATGGGTGGAAGCTGGATCGATGAGCATCAACTGCTCGATATTTCCAACTTGAGGAAATCGCGAATAAGCGCCCCTCTTGAGTGAGTGCTCACACATCCTCATGGCGAAGTGCAAGGCACTGACTGTGGTCTGCAAGCACCTCCATGATACGGCACTGCGCGACCTCGCCGCCGCCGCATTCGGCAATCATGCGATCGAGTTCAGTTCGCAGCGACTGCAATCGCACAATCCGGGCATCGATCTCCTCGCGCTGCCGGCGCGCGATACGATCGACGTCCGAGCAGGAATGATCGGGTTCGTCTGACAGGCTGATCAGCTCCCGTATCGCATCGAGATGGAGCCCGAGCGTCCGTGCGTGCCGCACGAAGGAGAGGCGCTCCAGATGTCGCGGGGCGTAGCGCCGCTGGTTTCCCGCCGTGCGCGCCGGCGCGGGGAGCAGGCCGATCTGTTCATAATAGCGGATTGTTGGAACCTTGCACCCTGTCCGTTCCGCAAGGTCTCCGATGGTGAAGGTTGCCGCCATAAATGCCTCTTGAAGCTCTAGTCACTGGAGGTCCTATTCTCGATCAAGCGAGCCCCTATTGTCAAAACAGGGGCGAGGTGATCCCAGAGAGCGTACGCGTTCACCAGAAGCCGTCGAGTGAGCGTCAAAGGAAAATGACATGAGGACAGTTCAGGAATATCGCGTTAAAGACGTAACGCACTATCGCGCTCACGTTACGATAGTCGCGGAGGGTGCGAACTATGCGTCGGGCTTGACGCAGTCAGCGGGATATTCTGTTTGCCGATCGGTGTTCTTGCGCATCAGCTCAGTGATTTTATCGTGATCGGCAACCGCCTTCGAATGCTGCGAAGCCGATTGTCCATGCGCTCCGTTTCCCCAATTTCCGTGGCGGGTGGCATCTTGATCCTCGACCAGGGCGCCAAGCATCTTGCCGAAGTCTCGTTTGCAGCGAACCCCATAGCGGTGACGCCGTTCTTCAATCTTGTGCTTGTCTACAATCGCGGGGTCAGTTTCGGGCTTCTGTCGTCCGATCATCCTTTTCTTCCCTATGCCCTGGCGCTCTTCTCATTGGCCATTGTTGCAGGGCTTGTGCTGTGGCGCTGGCGCAGCGACAGCCGCGCCCAGAGATTGGGTCTCGCCGCTATCATTGGCGGAGCAACCAGCAATGTTATCGATCGGCTGGACGACGGCGCCGTCACCGACTTCCTCGATCTTCATCTCGCCGGCTACCACTGGCCGGTCTTCAACATTGCCGATGTGATGATCATGGCTGGCGTCGTCGTGATGATAGCCGGCCCGCTCTTGCCTATTCAGTCAACGAGCTCCATTCAAAACCGTTCGAGCTAAGGGCTGACAATGGCGCTCATGCAGCTCACTTCGTTTGATTTCGTATCGCGGCGAGAGGGCACACCATGACGGAAGCTTGTACTAACGGTATTGACACCGGATTCGTGGCATTGGGCTATGCCAAGGTCATGGCGCTCGGCGTGGTCCAGGGAATCACGGAGTTACTGCCGATTTCCTCAACGGCACATATGAGAATCGTGCCGGCCCTCTTTGGCTGGCAGGATCCCGGTTCGGCCTTCTCCGCCGCCATGCAGCTTGCAGCACTTGCGGCCGTCCTCAGCTATTTTTGGAGTGACGTGAGCCAACTGGTTGCGAACTCCTCGCGCGCTCTTGTTCGTCGTGATTTCCGGGACCGTCATTTCCTTTTCTCCGTTTGGATCGTCTTTGCAACGATTCCGATTGCAGTGGGGGGCCTGTTCTTGACGAAGGTTCTGAATGCCTGCGGTACGCCCTTGCGCTCGCTTGCCGTAATCGGCTGGGCTTGCGTCGCTATGGGTGGCCTTCTCGCTTTGGCAGAGATCTTTGCACGCCATCGGCGCACGCTAAAAAAACTGTCACTTACCGATGCACTCATGGTCGGGATCGCGCAGATGGGGGCCCTAATTCCGGGGGTGTCGCGGTCTGGTTCGACGTTGACCGCAGCACTTGCGCTGGGCTTGAGAAGAAACGAAGCAGCGCGCTTCTCTTTTCTGCTCGGGCTGCCGGCAATTGCCTTAGCCGGCTCAAAGGAGTTATGGGAGCTCCATGGGGCACAGCTGTCGCTCGAAGGCTGGGCCATCCTAGCTGTGGGCCTCATCACGGCGTCAGTCTCTGCCTATTTCGCGATCTGGGGATTGATGCGCGTGCTCGAGAAGTTCTCGGCTTGGCCTTTTGTAATCTATCGGATCGTGCTCGGCATTGCACTTCTCGTAGCAGCCGGAGATGGCTGGCTTAGCTGATCATTTTGCCCATTATCGAATTCGCGCCGTGAGAGCCGGCCGTGCCGGCAAGTCATTCAATCAACGACAAAGAATCGCACAAACCTAACAGACACTGCTTATAAGACTAAGGCCTTGAATCTCTAGTTACTAGAGGCCCTATGTTGGGATCATTCAATTCATCGAGCGAGGTTTTTGGTGGCTCATATACACCCGATTGTTTCCCAAGATACCGGTGCACCGTGCTGTGGCAAGGATGAGGCGACAGTCGAAGCGCCGGCCTTCCGGGAAGGCCGCTCCTTCAAGATCAACGGGATGGACTGTGCCGAGGAAGTCGCCGTCCTGCGGCGTGTCGTAGGGTCGGTTGTTGGCGGTGAAGATCGGCTCGCATTCGACGTTCTGAAGGGCCGGATGACGGTGTCGGCTGCAGCGCGCGATGTCCCGGACGCGGCCATTCTCAAGGCGGTTCGCGAAACCGGCATGGGTGCCGTTGCGTGGATCGACGAGGCGGCGGCCCTGCCCGATACGCACAAGCGACAGCAGGCGCTGTTCGCGGCGGCCAGCGGCGCGTTTGTGCTGCTCGGCTTCGCATTTCATGTGCTGTCGTCGGGAGGCTGGGCGCAGGCCTGGACGCTTCTCGAAAGCCATGCGGGGCAAGCCCTGCCCTGGCATGAGATCGCGGCCTATCTCGCCGCCATTTTGTTCGGCGGACGGTTCGTGGCAGCCAAGGCCTGGTACGCCGCACGATCTTTACGCCCGGACATGAACCTGCTGATGACAGTCGCCGTGCTGGGCGCCATTGTCATCGGGGAGTGGTTCGAGGCGGCCACCGTGGCTTTCCTGTTTGCCCTCTCCATTGCGCTTGAGGGCTGGAGTGTAGGCCGCGCGCGGCGCGCAATCGCGGCACTGCTCGATTTGACCCCGCCAACCGTACGGCTTGTGGGCGCGGACGGCTCGGAGCGGGACGCGCCGGCCACCGGCGTGTCGATCGGAGAGCACTTCATTGTACCGTCTGGCGAGCGTATTGCGCTTGACGGCCGCGTCATCAAAGGCGAAAGCGCTGTCAATCAGGCCCCCATTACGGGTGAAAGTGTACCGGTTGAGAAAGGTCCGGGCGCCGACGTCTTTGCCGGCACCATCAATGGCGACGGCGTTCTTGTCGTCGAGGCGACCAAGCGCGCGGAAAATACGGCTCTGGCTCGCATCGTGCGCATGGTCGACGAGGCACATGGACGCCGCGCGCCCTCCGAGCAATGGGTGGACCGCTTCGCCCGTATCTATACCCCGGCCGTCATGGTGCTGGCGCTGTTCATCTTCTTGGTTCCACCCCTGCTGCTCGGAGGGACATGGAGCGACTGGTTCTATCGTGCGCTTGTTCTGCTGGTGATTGCCTGTCCCTGCGCGCTTGTGATCTCCACGCCCGTATCCATTGTCGCTTCGCTGGCGTCGGCGGCCAAGGCTGGCGTGCTTGTCAAAGGCGGTGCCTTCATCGAGCTTCCTGCTCGGCTCAAGGCGATCGCGATGGACAAGACCGGGACGATCACCCGGGGCAAGCCGGAAGTCGTGCGTGTCATTCCGAATGGTCAGCATACGGAGGCAGAATTAGTGGTGCGCGCGGCGGCGCTCGAAGCACGCTCCACACACCCTCTGGCCGGCGCCATACTTCGCTATGCGGAGCAAAAGGGCGTTACGCCGGCGCCAGCCCAGGAGGTCCAAGTCCTGCAAGGAAAAGGCCTCATCGGGATGTTCGAGGGAGAGCCCTACTGGCTCGGCTCACATCGCTATGTGCTCGAACGCGGCCAGGAAACACCCGAGATCAGCCGGGCGGCTGAAGCTCTAGAGGCCGAAGGCAAGACCGTGATGATTATCGGTAATGCCCGTCACATCTGCGGCCTCATCGCGGTCGCCGATACCATTCGACCGGACGCCCGTAATGTTGTCGCACAGCTGCACGCGGCCGGGGTCAAGCCCGTTGTGATGTTGACTGGCGATAATCGTCGGACGGCTGAGGCCATTGCGCGGGAGGTTGGTCTCGATGAGGTGCAGGCGGAACTTCTCCCCGAAGACAAGCTCGTTGCAATCGAGAAACTGCTCACCCGCCATGGGACCGTCGCGATGGTAGGTGACGGCATCAACGATGCCCCGGCGCTCGCGCGCGCAAGCCTTGGCATCGCCATGGGCGCGATCGGCTCAGATGCCGCCATCGAAACCGCTGATGTCGCGCTGATGAGCGACGATATCGCACGTCTCCCCTGGCTCATCCGTCATTCAAGGCGGACGCTCGCCGTCATCCAACAGAACATCGCCTTTTCGCTCGGCATCAAGCTCATATTCTTTGTGCTGACTTTTGCCGGCATGGCGAGTCTCTGGGGCGCGATTGCCGCGGATATGGGCGCGTCCTTGCTCGTCATCATGAATGCGCTTCGACTGCTGCGCGTGGAAGGCCGCCCTGATGAAACCCGAACGGCGAATGCGGCCTTCGTAACCAGCCCGGTACGATAGAACGAGGGAGATAACACGACTGAAGCGCTGGAACGCTCCCCTTGAACACGTCAACGGCCGCTTTCCCGGTGAACCTCCCGTGCCGCTCGTTTCAAAGAAATGATTTAGATCAAGTGCGGGGCGTAAAGAACAACGTAGCGTTGGGTCGAAAATTCGAGTTCAAAGAAATGGAGAAGTGCCATGTCTATTCGCAGATTTGCTGCGCCGCTCGCCGTGGCCCTGTTGATCGGCGGATCGCTAAGCATCCCCACCATCGCCCAACAAAGCACGTGGCAGCAGGGATGGGGACCGGGAATGATGGGATCGGGCAATACGCCCGGCTGTTACGGCATGATGGGCCCGGGTATGATGGGTCCTGGAATGATGGGGCAGGGCATGATGATGGGCCCCGGCATGGGCTGGTGCATGATGGGCTCGCCCGCGCCCGCCAACCTCAATCTCTCCGTCGCAGACGTCAAAACCAATCTTGAACGGTGGCTCGCCTGGCAGGGCAATCTCCGGCTGAAACTCGGCGACATCAAGGAGAAGGACGCCAACATCGTCACTGCCGATATCACGACAACCGATGGTTCCCTGGTTCAGCGCCTCGAGGTCGATCGCCGCACAGGCGTTTTTCGCCAGGCGCAGTGACGCGACATGTGGTGGAACATGCAAAGCGGAGAGCATTGGACGGGATGGTGGTGGATGCCGTTTCACGGCTTCTCCTTCCTTCTGTTCCTCGTCATCGTGATCGCAAGTGTCGTGGCGCTCTTTCGTTTCATCAAAGGAGACGGAGGACACGGGATGCCGCGCGCCTCCGCCCTTGACGCGCTCGACGAGCGCTATGCCCGCGGCGAAATCAATCGCGAGGAATATCTGGAAAAAAAACGCGATCTAGGCGGCTAAATTAGTTCCATCCTCGCCAGGAGACCCTCATGACCTACTACTTCGCCAAGACACTGGCCGTCGGATTTGACGAAGCGCTGCGCCGGACGGTCGATGCCTTGAAACTGGAAGGGTTCGGCATCATCACAGAAATCGATGTAAAGGAGACCTTTCGCAAGAAGCTCGACATCGAATTTCGCAACTATCGGATCCTCGGGGCGTGCAACCCCAAGCTCGCCTATGAAGCGCTTCAAATAGAGGACAAGGTCGGCACGATGCTCCCCTGCAATGTCGTGGTCCAGGAAATCGACGACGGCCAGACAGAAGTTGCCACGATCGATCCCGTTGCGTCCATGCTGGCAATCGACAACCCGCGCCTCAAACAGGCAGCTGAGCAGGTGCGGGTCAAGCTCCGTCAAGCCATCGAACGGCTTTGGCTGCCGCAAGGATGCTGAAACGAGGCGCTCGAGCAGCCCGCAACCTGCTGCTGTTGTGCTAGATACATCATCGAACTCTGCCAGACATTGCCACCCCATTCTGCTTAAGGCGTAGCCGCTTCAGGGATTAAGCTGTTTGATTTCTTTGCCTTCAGTAACGATTAAGTTCTATCCGACATAATTAGGCTATCGAGTCTGGGCGTCCATTTGGCGTGTTGTCGCCGCCCGCTATCTCCGCTATAAGGCCATTATGAAGCGTTTGTCCGCGATTATCGTCTTGATGCTTTTGTCGGTCGGCCTGCTGGACGCGACCGGGATAATCTCGCGTATTTGGTGCGTGGGAGCCGACGGACATATCTCGGTCGAATATGTTGCCGGACGCGATTGTGTCGATGCCGTCACAAAGAGCGTGTCAGCCGTATACGCGCCGGCACTGGACGAGCATTGCGGTCCCTGCACGGACACGGTCGTCACAAGCGACCAATCGACCTTGCGAGCCGCCCTGTCGGTTCAGGCGCCTCTTGGTAAGGTCGTCATACCAGTACCCCCGTTTGCGCTGGTGACTGAGACATCAGACGTCAATTCCGTCATGCGGATTGACTTGTCGCGCCTCGATTCCCCACGATTGCCGCACGGGCTTGCCCAGCGTCGAAGTGTTGTCCTCCTGATCTGAATCCTAAATCGCAATTGAACGAACCATGCCGTGACCGGCGTGGAGCGTTTGGCTGTGCGTGCCGATTTCAGCAGGAGAGTCTTCATGGTTTCGCGATCCCCTTGCCCTCACGGGCGGGCCGGGCATTCCATATGCCGTATCATTATACTGAGTATGGTGCTTGTCATCCCGTCGCCGATAATTGCCGGCAATGCGACATTCGCAGAGGCAGCACCGGTGGAAAGCGGGGAGCCGAAAGGCGGCGCGCAGCTTTCACTTAAGTCCGCCATCGATCGCGCACTGGAGGCATCGCCTGGGCTTCAGGCCGCACAGGCGGGCGTTGATGCCGCCAAGGGCAGCGAGCGGCAGGCAAGACTGCTGTCTAATCCTGAGTTTTCACTTGAGGTTGAAAACTTCGAGGGCCAGGGGCCCTATCAGGATTTCGATTCGGCGGAACTCACATATGGCATCTCGCAAAATATCGAATTGGGCGGCAAGCGCTCGGCGCGGCGCAACGCAGCCATCGCCGAACGGGAGGCTGCGGAGTTCAGTTCGCAATCAGCCCGGCTCGATCTAATTCAAGGCGTTACCACCGCCTATGTGGAAGCTGTTGCGGCGGAGCAATCCCTCGCCCTGGCAAAAGACCTGGAAAAGATCGCAAAAAACGTCCTCGAGACGGTCAACGAGCGCGTCAAGGCGGCGCGCGAGCCCGAAATCCAGAAGAGCAAGGCCGAGATCGCCCTTGCGACAAGCCGGGTCGCCCGGCAACGGGCTACGACCGAGCTCGACGCGGCCCGCAAGACGCTTGCGCGATACTGGGGCGAAACTTCGTTTTCAGGACAGCTCTCCAGCCGGGAATTCTTCACGTTTCCTGCACCGCTGGCGCTCGACGCCTATGAAGCAAGACTTGCCGAAACGCCCGACATTGCGCGCCTAGGTCGCCTGCGCGATGCGCGCGAAGCCGAACTGAAGCTCGCGCGCGCGGGCGCCGTGCCAGATCCCACGATCAGTGTGGGCGTCAGGCAGTTTCGCGACACCGACGAACAGGCGCTCGTTGCGGGGATTTCGGTTCCGATCCCTGTGCTCAATCAAAATCAGGGCGAGATCTCGCGGTCCGGCGCTGAGGTGGTACGGGCCGACAGCGAACGCCGACAGGCAGAGCTCGATCAGGCGCGGCTGCTCACCGATGCATGGTCGCGCTGGGAAAGCGCTGCCCTCGAAGCAAAAAGTCTCAAACAAAGCATTCGTCCACAGGCACAGGACGCATTTCGCCTCACGCTTGAGGGATATCAGGCGGGCCGCTTTTCCTATCTTGAAGTGCTGGATGTGCAACGCACGCTTTTCGACGTTCGCGCCGAAGAGGTCAATGCGCTGACACGTCTCCATATTGCGCGCGCCGAAGTCGAACGCCTCGTCGCGATGTCGTCCCACGATCCGGTCCAATAGGTCACCTCATGATGTTCAAACGCAAACTGCCCCTGCTTCTCGTTATTGTTGCGATCGCGGCCATGGCGGGCGGGTATGTCCTCTTGCAGCCTCCTGCCGCAACCACCGCCGCCCCGGGCGAAAAGGAAAGCCATGAGGACGGGGAAGAAGCGGGACATGGCGAGGGCAAGCATATCGAACTGACGCCCGAGCAGATCGCGAGCAGCAAGCTCACAATCGAGCAGGCGGGCCCCGCCCGGATCACGGTCGCAATGCAGCTCAATGGCGTCATCGGGCCGAATGAAGAGCGCACCACACAAATCGTACCGCGTTTCGAAGGCGTCGTTCGCACGGTCCATAAACGCCTGGGCGATCCCGTACGACGCGGCGAGCTGCTGGTGACCATCGAAAGCAATGACAGCCTCAGAAACTACGATGTCACGGCCCCTATCGACGGCACGGTCATTGCGCGGTCCGCCGCGCTCGGAGAATTCGCCGGGACGGATCGGAGCCTGTTCGTGGTTGCGGACCTTTCGACCGTGTGGGGAAATTTCAACGTCTATCGCAACGACTTCGACAAGGTTCAGATGGGGCAAGCCATTCATGTCGGCTCCGCCGATGCCAATGGCGATCGATCCACCGCCACGATCTCCTATGTTTCTCCGCTCGCGATTGCCGATACGCAATCGACCATCGCCCGTGCCATTCTCGACAATCCCAAGGGTCAGTGGCGGCCAGGCCAGTTCGTCGCGGGCGACGTCGCGATATCCGTGCAGGACGTAAAAGTCGCCGTGCGCAAGACAGCGCTGCAAACCGTCGAAAACGAAACCGTCGTGTTCGTCCAGGAGGGCGAGGATTTCGAGCCCCGCACCGTCACGCTCGGCGCCTCCGACGATCAGATGGTTGAGGTGCTCACGGGTCTCAGCGCGGGCGAAGCGTATGTCTCCACCAATAGTTTCGTTCTGAAATCCGAGCTCGGTAAATCCTCGGCTGAGCATTCCCACTGACGGAGATCGAGCCATGAAACAGATTACAGCTTTCATCAAACCACATATGGAAGGCAAGGTTGTGAGCGCGCTCCACGATCTGCCCGAGTTCCCGGGCTTTACGGTGATCGAGGCGCGTGGTCAGGGCCACGGCCGCGGCGCGGGCGGGCGCTTCGTCGCCACCGAAATGAACTTCACCTATCACCCGCGCCATATCCTCATCGTGGTCTGCCCGGACGAACTGACCGAAACAGTCTGCCGCACAATCATCGAGAACGCGAATACCGGCCTTAAAGGCGATGGCATCATTTCTGTCAGCGAGGTCGCGCATTTCTTTCATATTCGCTCGGGGCACCTCCCCGACGGAGCGTTTGGAGCTTCGGGAACAAAAGGAAGCAAGTAATGGGTGCGATCATTGCCTTCGCCATCCGTCAGCGTTGGCTCGTCCTGATACTGACATTGGGCATTGCTGGAATTGGCGTCTACAATTTCACGCGCCTGCCCATCGACGCGGTTCCCGATATCACCAATGTGCAGGTTCAGATCAATGCATCGGCGCCGGGTTTCTCGCCGCTAGAGGCCGAACAACGCATCACCTTCCCGGTTGAAACCGCCATGGGCGGGCTTCCCCGCCTTGCTTATACCCGCTCGCTGTCGCGTTATGGCCTCTCCCAGGTCACCGTCATCTTCGAGGATGGCACCGATATTTACTTTGCCCGCCAGCTCGTCAACGAACGCCTGCAACAGGCGCGCGAGGAGTTGCCCGAAGGCGCTGACATTGAAATGGGACCCATCGCAACCGGGTTGGGCGAGATTTTCCTTTATACCGTCGAGGCGCAGAAGGCCGATGATGGAAAGGGCGCGCCTGCGCTCGATCCGACTGAGCTGCGCACAATTCAAGACTGGATCATCAAGCCGCAGCTCCGCAATGTGTCTGGCGTCATCGAAGTCAACTCCATGGGTGGCTTCGCGAAGCAATTTCATGTGGTGCCCCATCCCGAGCGGCTTGCCGCCTATGGCCTGAGTATCCGCGATGTGCTCGAAGCTGTGGCGCGCAACAATGCCAATGTCGGCGCGGGCTATATCGAGCGCAATGGCGAGCAGTATCTGATCCGGGCGCCCGGACAGGTCGCGTCCACCGATGACATCGCGAATATTGTGATCAGCGCCCATGATGGACTTCCGATCCGCGTGCGGGACGTCGCCAATGTTGAACTCGGCAAGGAGCTGCGCACCGGCGCGGCCACGCTCAACGGCGAAGAGGTCGTGCTCGGCACCGCCATCATGCTGATTGGCGAAAATAGTCGCACCGTGGCGCAGCGCGTCGCGGACAAACTCGAAAGCATCAAATCAAGCCTTCCCGATGGCGCGACGATCCGCACAGTCTACGATCGCACGCATCTCGTGAATGCGACAATTGAAACCGTGCAGAAAAACCTGTTCGAGGGCGCGATCCTTGTTATCGCTGTGCTGTTCCTGCTTCTGGGAAATTTCAGGCTCGCGCTGATCACAGCCTTTGTCATTCCCCTTTCCATGCTCTTCACAATTACAGGAATGGTCGAGAGCAAGGTCAGCGCCAATCTCATGAGCCTTGGCGCGCTCGACTTCGGCATCATCATCGATGGCGCCGTGATCATTGTCGAAAACTGCCTGCGCCACCTGGCCGAGGAGCAGCATCGACAGGGGCGTTTGTTGAAACCCGCAGAGCGCTTCGCGGTTGTCGATCAAGCGACACGAGAGGTCGTCAATCCAAGCTTGTTCGGGAGCCTTATCATCATCGTTGTGCACCTTCCCATTCTCACGCTCACCGGCGTTGAGGGGAAAATGTTCACGCCGATGGCGCTGACCGTTCTGATCGCGCTCATTGGCGCAGTCATTTTTTCCGTGACCTTCATTCCCGCTGCTGTCGCCATCTTCGCGAGCGGTCCCGTCTCCGAAAAAGAGAATTGGGTCATGTCACGGGCGTCGCGCATCTATGCTCCGCTTCTCAAGGCCTGCCTCGCTCGGGGGCGAACCGTTGTCGCGACCGCAGTGGCACTGGTCGCAGTAACAGTCGTGGCGGCCTCATTGATGGGTTCTGAATTCATCCCGAGTCTGGACGAAGGCGACCTTGCCGTCCAGGCACTGCGCATACCTGGCACGAGCCTGACGCAGTCGCTCGAAATGCAAAAGGCGATCGAGACGAGGCTCACACAAATTCCCGAGGTGAAGGAAAGTTTTGCGCGCACGGGGACGGCTGAAGTCGCGACCGATCCGATGCCACCCAGCATCAGCGACGGCTATGTTATGTTGAAGCCACGCGACCAGTGGGGACCGGGCCGGGACAAGCAGAAGGTTCTCGCCGATATTGAGGAGGCCCTGGAGGAAATTCCGGGCAACGCCTATGAGGTCTCGCAGCCCATTCAGTTGCGCTTTAACGAGCTGATCTCGGGCGTCCGCAGCGATGTCGGGGTCAAGATTTTTGGCGACGATCTTGACGTTCTTGCCAATCTCGGGAGCGAAGTGACCGAGGTTCTGGGGCAGGTTCCCGGTGCGACTGACACCAAGATGGAGCAGGTCGAAGGGCTTCCCATGCTGACGGTCGAGATCGACCGGGCCAAGATTGCACGGTTCGGTCTCTCCATCGCCGAGGTTCAGGAGATCATCGAGATCGCCATCGGTGGCAAGGTGGCGGGACAGGTTTTCGAAGGAGATCGCCGATTTGACCTTGTGGTGCGCCTTCCTGAGCACATCAGAAGCGACATCGACGCTATTGGACGAATCTTGATTCCTCTGCCGCCGCGTGACGAGGCGGGGACCGATCTGGTCCCGGCCGCATTGACACCCTGGGCACCGAAATTCCCGGCCTTCGTTCCCCTCGCGGAGATCGCGAATCTCAAACTTGCGCCAGGTCCGAACCAGATCAGCCGGGAGAATGGCAAGCGCCGCATTGTGGTGTCGGCCAATGTCCGCGGGCGCGATATCGGCTCTTTCGTTGCGGATGCTGAACGTCAGATCAAGACGGGCGTTGCTTTACCACCGGGCTATTGGATCGAATGGGGTGGCCAGTTCGAACAGCTCGCGTCCGCCGCAAAACGTCTCACTATCGTTGTGCCGCTGGCGCTCAGCCTGATCTTTCTGTTGCTGTTCATGAGTCTCGGCTCGGCCAAGGATGCGGCACTGGTATTCACCGGTGTTCCGCTGGCGTTGACGGGCGGCATCGCGGCATTACTGCTGCGGGGTATTCCGCTCTCGATCTCCGCGGGCATCGGCTTCATCGCGCTCTCCGGCGTCGCGGTTCTTGACGGTCTTCTGATCGTGTCTTTCATCAAGAAGCTACGCGAAGAGGGGATGAATCTTGATGACGCCGTTACGCGCGGGTGCGCCGTGCGCCTGCGTCCTGTGCTGATGACAGCGCTTGTCGCGTCGTTTGGTTTCGTTCCGATGGCCATCGCGACGGGCGCCGGAGCGGAGGTTCAGCGTCCGCTCGCGACGGTCGTGATCGGCGGGATCATCTCATCGACAGCCCTTAAGCTGCTTGTTCTCCCCGTGCTTTATCGGATGTTCCACCGAAGAAACGAGGAAGCGATCAACGGTTTTGCAAGGTGAGATGGGAAAGAAAATGAAGATGGAGAGCATTCCTTTCCTTATTGCGGCAGTGGCTCAACTGCTTTTGACCGCGCCTTCGGTTCAGGCCGAAACCGTGGAATCACAAGGTCTTTATCGTCTGGTTGAACAATGTCGAGAGATTGCCCAGAACGGCCACGACTCTGTCTCGGCCTATTCCGATGTGGCACGGCACAAAAAGGCAATGGCCTCGATCTGCAATGAGTGGATCGAGATCGCGCAGCGCCCCTTGGAAGAGCGCAAAGCTTTAGCGCCCGACATGCAGCGTCTATGCACACGTGAAGCAATGTCAGGACGAGATGGAGGTGCAAAGGCACTCTCCTCACTTACGACCCACAAAAAGAAAGGAGTCGATATCTGCTCACAGCTATCACAAGCCGTCTCACAATGAAGATTGCCTGCCTAGTTTTAATTTGAGTGTGTCTATCTCTCACGAATAATGGAGCCTTCGATGAATACGATTTGCAAGTTAATTGTGGCTAGCATGTGCCTGCTCAGTACGGCAGCATGTTCGGCTATGGGTCATGGTGACGGCCTTCCGGTCGAGAAGGTTCTCATTCGGCACCATCGGTTCTCTCCGTCGACTGTCACTGTCCCCGCAAATGCCGCTTTCAATTTGGAATTTGCTGTTCTCGATGTTCACCGCTCTCCCGTCATCGTGTCGGGGCCATCGCTGGGATTTACCTCGCTATTCGTCCCCGGTTCCGCTCGAAATCCCAACTCAACAAAACAAATCACTTATGTGGATCTCAAGCGAAAGCATGTGACCATTCCTCCCTTGGCGAGTGGGACATATGAATTTTCATGCGAATGCTTTGGAGACAAGGCCGTGGGCCGTGTGGTGGCAAAATGATGCTTCATGCCGGCCCTCCTTCAGACCTAAAAGGGAGCCAGGGACGATCGTCACCTTGCACAGTGCGAGAACACGGATCCGTTATCGTCACGGCGCCACAGCACGGCACTTTGAGCGCGCCAAGCTTCGGAGGATTGAAGGCATTCAAGCCTAGTCAATCTGTGCTTCGAGATCGCCACGTCATCGTTCATCCATTCGAATGGTAGTCGCTTGCTGAATTCGACTCCGTATACGGACTTGTTGTCTGGCCCGCTTTGGAGGAAGGCTGGGCGTCATCTCATCTCGGAGCGGATTGATGGTGCCATGCACTATCGGATCGGGACTTAAGATTTAGGGCGAGGCGCAAGAACCAACATGCCCTCCAGACCCCTTAATAGGTCCGCGCCGGCTGGCCACGACATACCCACACGAGCACATGCGTCCACGCGACGGTTGCCAGCGGACGCACCCGTAACGGCGCTGATCTCGAAAGACCCGAATGCGTTGAACAGCATTCTCGCGGAAACCGAAACGGCTGATCTTGGACGGTTGCACGTCTTGTGGCGCAAAGCACTTGGAACTGACGGCCTTATTCCGCTGGGCTATGACATTAAGGACAAAATGCTCATTCCCAACAAGGAGGAAGCACAGATTGTTCGGTGCATCTTCCAGCGATACCTGGAGCTAGGCTCGTTGATCGCCTTGCGCAATGAACTCAGGGCTCAAGGCATACATTCAAAGACTCGAACATCCGCCACAGGCCGCGCCACAGGCGGCAGGGTCTACTATCCAGGAGCGCTTGCTGCAATTCTCAAGAATAGAACGTATATCGGCGAGATCGTCCATAATGGAACCGCCTATCCCGGTGTTCACGAACCCATTCTTCCGCGTGAGCTGTTCGATCGGGTGCAGCAACAAATCGTTGTCCGTCGAGTGAGACGCGCAACCCAGACGTCGCCCTCGGCCGATAAGATGCTTGCTGGCCTCATCTTTGATGACCGTGGCAACCGCATGAGGCACTTCCATGTGAAGACATTGGCTGGGCGCACGTATCGGTACTATGTCAGCAGCCCATCGCTCAAAGGCGAACAAGTGAATACCAGATCTATCTCCCGCGTTTCTGCATCTGTTATCGAGACGATCGTCACGCACGTCCTGGAGCGCATTGTCAGTCACAGGGCACCCAATGGCATCGCCGCTGATCTCGCGGGCCATGAGCTCATCCATCGCCTTGTCCGTCGTGTGGACGTTTACACGTGTGCTGTTGTTATGCGTCTGGACCGAGCTGCCGTCACGGAGGCAATTGGGCGCGGTAATGTCACGGAGCCAGTTAAGAGCTCGAAGGACAGTACGATGATTTTAGCGACTCTGCGCGAGAAGCTCCCCACCGCTGAGCAACTTGAAGCTTCCGACAATGAACTGACTCTGTCCTTGTCCGTCTCTGTAAAACGGCGCAGCGGACCGGGATCATCGACGAGCATTGATTAGGGGACGGACGTTCAAACACTCGTGGTACACAATGCATCTGCACCGGCACATACTTAGCTCAAGCTCATCAATAAAGGCGATGCCGATTCCCTGAATGAGGTCTCACGAAAGACCGGATTGCATTGTACTTACGTGCGTTTGATTCTCCGGTGCGCATGAGGATATTTAAGCGCACACAAACACGGCGAGGGCTTTAATCTATCAATTGGCCAAAGAATTCGCCTGTGGTTTGATTTGGCTGGCCCAATATTTTTCGACCTGCGTCACCAATCTCGGCGGTAACGAGACATAGTGAAGGGCCGACGCTTCATCCTCGCCGTTCTCAAGCGCCCATTTGAAAAAAGCCAGGGCCGCTGCGGATCGCGTGGGATCTTTCGGTGCCTTATACATAAGCACGAATGTCGTGGCCGTGATCGGATAGGCGTCCGGCGCACCCGCTGCATCGCCGATCGAGACACTGAAGTCTTTAAAATATTTCCAGTCGACGGTATCAGCTGCTGCTTGGAAGGTATCGGCATTTGGGGTCATGAACAGGCCTCGGCTGTTCTCGACCTGACCATAGGCGAGCGCATTTTGAATCGCATAGGTATATTCGACATAGCCGATAGCGCCGGAGGTTTGAGTGACGGCAGCAGCCACACCGGCATTGCCTTCGCCGCCGACACCTGTCGGCCATTCGACAGATAATCCACTGCCGACTTTGTTGTTCCAGTCCGTGCTTTTTTTCGAGAGAAAATGGACCCAGTTGAATGTCGTGCCCGAGCCATCGGAGCGGTGAACAACAGTGATGGGGAGCGCCGGAAGTGCAACACCCGAATTGACGGCCCTGATCTCGGGCGCATTCCACATCGTCACTTTGCCGAGATAGATATCGGCCAAGAGTGAACCAGTGAATTTGACTGTGCCGGAGGTGATCCCGGGAAGATTGAACACCGGAACCACACCACCGATCACAATTGGAAACTGACAAAGACCTGCCGCTTGAAGCTCAGCTGGTGAAAGCGGCTTATCAGTCGCGCCGAAGTCCACTTCGCCCGCTTGAATTTTTTGAATGCCTGCGCCCGAGCCAACCGCTTGATAAACAATTTTGACGCCTGTGCTTGCTTCATAATCCTGCGCCCATTTCGTCATGATCGGCGCAACGAAGGTTGATCCCGCGCCTTGAATGTCATCGGCATGCGCTGGCGTTTGGCTCGCCAGGAGCGCGGTGACGACTGAGAGGACAAAGATGAGGGGCGGCGATTTACGCAGATTCATGGCGTGCTCCAATGATCCCTGTGACCGGCACGATTATGTGTCGTCGCTCGACCTAGCCATTCGAATTGAGCCAATTACTATATTTCCAATATTATGGAATAGTAAAAAAGAGTCAAGAAACAAGTGCGTTTCAATCACGCGCTAGTTCATGACACTTTGGCGACGATGTGACGGGCGTAATGGAAACGCTCGCATAGGCGTCCATACCAAACGGAAATGGCGGGCAGGCGCGGCCATGGGCGGCGTGCCAAATGCCAACGGTGGACCAATGCGCCCAGGCTGATATCGGCCACCGAAAGGGCATCACCGGCAATGAAAGAGTGATGTGTGAGCCTCGGCTCCAAAGCTTGCCAAATCGTAGCAACGTCCTCAGACGCCTTTTCAATGATCGACGTTCGCTGCTCGTCGGTTTCGGGCACCCGGTGAGCTTTTCGCAAGGCATCGATTGCGGGGGCGAGGGACAAACTCGCCCAATCCATCCAGCGGTCCGCATCGGCCCGCGCATGGGGATTATCCGGCCACAGATGGCCTGCACCATATTGAGATGCAAGATAGCGAATAATGGCGTTGGATTCCCAAAGGACAAATCCGTTGTCATCGAGGGTCGGGATTTGCCCCATAGGGTTCAGCGCCAGATAAGCGGGTTCCTGCGTTCCACCAAAAGTGCCGCCAATGTCGATCCGCTCACAGGAGAGATTGAGTTCACCAATCGCCCACATGACTTTTGCAACGTTTGATGAATTGGCGCGGCCCCAGATTCTCAAGGTCATGGCCTATGCTCCGGTGAACTCAAATGGAAGCTTGGCGCTCATACCAAACCCGCGTCCGGCGAACGATGGCGACGACCGACAACATCACGGGAACCTCAATCAGGACGCCGACCACGGTCGCGAGAGCCGCTCCCGATTGAAAGCCAAACAGCGCGATTGCCGTCGCGACCGCCAATTCGAAGAAGTTGCTGGCACCGATCAAAGCGGAGGGACCCGCCACGCAATAGGCGACGCCAAAGCGGCGATTGAGCCAATAGGCGAGGCCCGCATTGAAATAAACCTGGATCAGGATCGGAACAGCCAACAGCAAGATGACGAAAGGTTGCGCCAGGATTTGCTGGCCCTGAAAGCCGAACAGCAAGATCAGCGTCAACAAAAGAGCGCCCAGCGATATGGGGTTCAAGATTGCGAGCATATGGGCGAGGGCGCTCGGCCCCCCGCGACGCAAGAGGAACCAGCGTCCCAATTGGGAGGCGATCACGGGAATGACGATATAGAGACCCACCGACAGCAGCAGCGTGTCCCAAGGCACCGAAATTGACGAAAGGCCGAGAAGGAGGCCGACCAGTGGCGCGAAGGCGATCACCATCACGGTGTCGTTCAAGGCGACTTGCGAGAGCGTGAAATGCGGCTCGCCGTCCAGAAGGTTGGACCACACAAACACCATCGCGGTGCACGGCGCGGCGGCGAGCAGGATAAGGCCCGCGATATAGCTATCGATTTGGTCCGAGGGGAGCAGGCCTCGAAACAGAATGCCAATAAACAGCCACGCCAAAAACGCCATCGAAAACGGCTTGACGGCCCAATTGATGAAAAAGGTGACACCGATGCCACGCCAATGCGCGCGCACATCGCTTAAGGCCGAAAAATCGATCCTCAGCAGCATCGGAACGATCATGAGCCAGACCAAGCCCGCGACCGGAAGATTGACTTGAGCAATTGTCATGGTCCCCAAGCTTTGAAAAACGCCGGGAACGATTTGACCGAGGGCAATTCCGGCCACAATGCAAAGCGCCACCCATAGCGTCAGATAACGCTCGACCGGACCGAGCGATGCTCTCGGGGGATCTTTGGCCGTGGCCTTTGCTGAAGACGTCATGTTCATGCGCAAATCGCCGTCAGGCTTTTGCGCTCTTACGAACCGCTTTCTTGGGAGCGGGTTCACAGGAAGGCCCACAAGCGGCACTAAGCCCTTCAAAGAGGCCAGCGCAGATTTCCGGCCTACCCCCGCAGCAATCCTTAAGCAGGAAGCTTACCAGCGCCCGCACACCCTCGAAGTCCGGCGCATAGATAATCTGGCGCTGAGCCCTTTGCGATGTGACAAGGCCCGCGCGCTCCAAAGACGCGATATGGAATGACAGCGTCGGCGCTGGCACATCCAATCGGGCCGCGATCTCCCCAGCAGGAAGACCTTCGGGACCGATCTTGATGAGGAGCCGCAGGATGGCGAGGCGCGTCTCCTGTGAGAGGGCGGCGAACCCCGCCTGGGCTTGACTTGATTTCATGTTTTCATAATAATTGAAATGTCAGGAATGTCCATCCCAATCTGGTGACATTGGGTACGGGCGCCTATTCCCACCCTATCATAGGGTATGAGATGCCCCGAGGAGTGCCGATGAAGAGGCTGCATGTTCACATCTCTGTTGACGATCTTGAGCGCTCGATCGGGTTTTATTCAGCGCTTTTTGCCGCAAACCCTACGGTGCACAAACCCGATTACGCCAAATGGATGCTTGAAGATCCGCGCGTCAATTTTGCGATCAGTCAACGTGTTGGCGTCTTAGCGGGGCTCGATCATCTCGGTATCCAGGCCGAGACTGAGGGCGAGCTTGAGGCGGTGCAAGAGCGCCTGACTCATGCCGACGGTCCCGTTCTCGACGAGGGAGACGTCACCTGCTGCTATGCCCGCTCGCGCAAGAGCTGGATCGCCGACCCTTCAGGCATTTCGTGGGAGACCTTTCTCTCGCTGGGTGAGAGCGCTGTTTATAGCGACGGCGAGCATAAGGATGCGCCGCTCGCTCGTCAGCAGGACGAAGCCGTTGAAGGCGCCTGCTGCGCCCCGCAAGCCATGGAGACTGCCCTTGCCGGTCAATCGGCCTGCTGTGGTCCAGGCGCGGCGGCCAGCACAGAATCAACCTCCGCCAAAGCTTGCTGCTGAAGGACAGAACCGATGGCCGACCGCTCCTCCTACAATGTCTTGTTTCTCTGCAAAGGGAATTCCGCGCGCAGCATCCTAGCGGAGGCCTATCTCAACAGCCGCAATGGTCATCTGCGGGGGTTCAGCGCTGGCGCGGCGCCGCGCGGCCATATCCATCCGGGCGCTTTGCAAGTGCTCAACAACTTGAAGATCTCGCCAGACGGGCTGCGGAGCAAGAGCTGGGACGAGTTTTCGCGTCCCGGTGCGTGGGTGATGGACCTCGTCATCAATCTGTGCGATGAGGCGGTGGGTGAAGAATGCCCTGTCTGGCCTGGACAACCGATCACTGCGCGGTGGTCGATTCCCGATCCCGCGATCGTTCAAGGCGCAGAATGGGAACAGGCGCACGCATTTAACACCGTGACCGGTTATCTCAGGCGTCGAGTGGATATTCTGCTCAGCTTCCGGATGGATCAGCTCGACCAAATCGCAATTAATCGATTGAACGAGATCGGGCGCTGGCAGGCCGAGGATCGGCCCGATGTGCATGTCTCGCACTGACGAGCTCCATCACGCCCGTCACGTCGATCCATTATTATCAACGCGATTTTTGTAGGCGCTGTCGAGACGCGCACCACTCATATTGATGGATTCGTCCAAACCAGCGCGGGCATGACTCCCAAGGAGAGTAAAGCATGAAGGTTGGAATCAGCGGGATGGGCCGGATCGGCCGCCTGGCCTTGCGCGCGGCCATGGGCGCCGCCGAGCGACCAAGCGACGATCCGCGACGCGCAAACCGCCTCGACGTCATTCATCTCAACGAGCTCAAAGGAGGCCCTATCACAACGGCACATCTCCTCGAGTTCGATAGCGTTCAGGGCCGCTGGCGCGAACGCATCATGGTTAAGGGTGACGATGAGATCCGCATCGGCGACAAGAACATGACTTTTACCGCCAACGTCGCGCCTGGGGAAATTCCGTGGGGCGATCTTGGCGTGGACGTCGTCCTGGAATGCACGGGAAAGTTTCTCACGCCTGCAATCCTTGAAGGCCATTTGAAGCGCGGCGCCAAGCGCGTCATCGTTGCCGCGCCCGTCAAGGATCCCTCTGTCCTCAATGTCGTGGTGGGTGTCAACGAGCATCTCTACGACCCCGCCAAGCACCCTATTGTGACCGCCGCCTCGTGCACCACGAATTGCCTCGCGCCCGTGGTCAAGGTCGTGCATGAGGCGATCGGCATCCGCCACGGTCAGATCACAACCATCCATGACCCGACCAACACCAATGTGGTGACCGACGCGCCTCACAAGGATTTGCGTCGCGCGCGTTCCGCCATGCTCTCGCTGCAGCCGACGACGACCGGGAGCGCTACGGCGATCGCACTGATTTATCCTGAGCTCAAAGGTAAGCTGAACGGCCATGCGGTACGTGCGCCGGTTCTGAACGCGTCACTCACCGATTGTGTATTCGAACTGGAGCGCGCGACGACAGAGCAGGAAATCAACATGCTCTTTCAATCCGCGGCTCAAGGACCGCTGGCCGGCATCCTCGGCTTCGAGACGCGTCCCCTCGTTTCCGCCGATTATGCACGCGATACCCGATCCTCCATTGTCGATGGACCTTCGACGCTCGTAACGGACAGTACCATGCTCAAGATCTACGCCTGGTATGACAACGAGATGGCCTATGCCTGCCGTATGGTCGATCTTGCATGCCACATGGCCCGCGTCGGGATCTAGGATGGCCGACGCCGCAAAATTGACGTCTGTGCCGGGCGGACTGCGCAACTACGCCATCGTCACGGCGGCCTATTGGGGCTTTACGCTGACCGACGGCGCGCTGCGCATGCTGGTACTGCTGCATTTCTACAGTCTTGGCTACACGCCCTTCATGCTGGCGATGCTATTCCTGCTATACGAAACAGCGGGTATTTTCGCGAATCTGGGCGGCGGTTGGCTCGCCTCGCGCTTTGGTATTCCGCGCATGCTGGCGGTCGGCATGACGCTTCAAATCTCAGGATTGCTGCTCCTCTCGGCGCTTGATCCAGCCTGGAGCGGTGCTTTCTCCGTGGCCTGGGTCGTTTGCGCGCAGGGCATCGCGGGTGTCGCCAAGGACATTACCAAGACAGCTTCCAAATCGGCCATCAAAGCCTCGTCCGAGGGCGGGGCTGGCCAGCTGTTCCGGTGGGTTGCTTGGTTCACGGGCTCCAAGAACGCCATGAAGGGGCTCGGCTTCTTCATCGGCGGCCTCCTGCTTCAGACGATTGGTTTCAAGCCGGCGTTGTGGCTGATGGCCGGCATGCTGACACTCATCCTCATCAATGTGCTCATTAGCCTGCCGCGTACTTTGGGCAAGGCCAAATCCTCGAAGTCGTTTCGTGAGCTTTTCGCCAAGACACGCGCCATCAATCTTCTCGCGGCGGCGCGCATCTTCATGTTCGGCTCGCGCGACGTCTGGTTCGTGGTCGGCCTGCCGGTCTTCCTTTATGCGGCAGGTTGGAAATATATGCACGTCGCCGGCTTTCTGGCGGCCTGGACAGTCGGTTACGGTGTTGTGCAGGCGATTGCGCCATCGATCATCCGCCGCAGCGCTAACGGGTTGTCGCGCGAAGTTCCAGATGCGCGGATCTGGGGCGCACTGCTCACCGCCATTCCTTTCGTGATCGCCATCATCCTGATGACCGCCGGGCCCTCCCGTCCCGATCTGGTGGTTGTTGTCGGACTTGCGATCTTCGGTTTCGCCTTCGCGGTGATCTCGTCTTTGCATTCTTATCTGATCTTGGCATATGCCGGATCCGAGAAAGCTGCGGAGGATGTCGGCTTTTATTACGCGGCCAATGCCGCAGGCCGTCTGATGGGCATTCTCCTGTCAGGGCTTCTCACGCAAGCGGGCGGCCTCGAGGCGTGCCTGATCGGCTCCTTCACCATGCTCGCCTTGTGCTGGGGCATTACGCTCCTGTTGCCAACCCACAACGAGGTCGCGTCAAGGTCAGCATAGGGGCGGATGCGACTAAGGTCCTCACTTGCAGAGAGTTTGTACGGACATGTGTTAAGGCGGGGCATGCCGCGGCCGAGATTCGATATCCACTTACATCATCTCCCAGCGGCGACATGCCCTCATCATAACGGCCAGCCGCGTATCGGCTGGCCATTCGACTAGCGCTATAAACGCTAATCTGATGGGCTCCGAACGGGTTCGCCGCCATCCCCACCACCGCGCTCGATCCGCCCCACCGTGCGGCGTCTCCCGCGGTCCCCGCGCTTATCGGGTCCGGGTCCCCATAAACGATGCGTGCGTCGTCCAACCTAGCGGCCTTCATTCTCAGGCTGCCGAGCTCTCCAGCTCCGCGATCTTCTGAAACTCCGACAGGATCTCCTGGTGATTCTGCGCGAGATAGCGGACGACGCGTGCGTTGGCGAGGAGCTTCGCGAGATATCCCTTTGCGAGAACCAGATTGAGGTGGTCCTGGCCATAAGATTGCTCGGCCATCTTGAACTCCCGATCGAGATTTCCGGACTCGCGCTCCATGAGCGCCATCTGCTCGTCCGTGAGTCCCTTGATCACCTTGTTCTTCTGCAGATCGACGATCTGGAACTGCGGTGTGGCTGCCAGCAACGAGCGGGCATAGCTCATGGTGTATTTGTTCATGGCGACCATCAGCTCGGCCGCCTCGATTTGGCGGATCGGCACCATCTTTTTCAGGATCCAGAAGGCGCCGGTCGGGACATGCTTGTCTTTCAATATTTCGACCGTCTCCGGACAGATGTCTTCGAGCAGGCGTTTCTTTCCCCGAAGCGTCGCGGGATGGATATTGAGAGCCTTTGCAATACGCTCTTCGGAGACGCCGCGCTCGATCGCCTTCAGGATCATTTTGTGCTCCTGGACAATCGCGAGCCGGCTCACGCGCTTGTTGTAGGTGAACGCCTCGTCATCGGTAGAGACGAGACACACGGCCTCGGTCTCGTCCATATCCTTCAGCACTTCGAGACGAAGGTGACCGTCGAGCAGAAGATATTTGCCGGGAGCCGCTCGGTCGCGCGCGACAACCGGCGGTTCGATAATGCCGACCTCTCGGATTGACGCACTGATCTGAGCATATTTGATGGTCTTCTTGACCGCGGCATTGACGAGCCGCAGCGGCTGGATTTCCGACAGAGGAATACGAAGCGTCTCGTCCTCGAACGCCATTTTCACGGGGGATGATGAAATGCGCCGGGCCATGGTCAAGCCCGCCTGCCGATTTGAAGCCGGTCACCGAGATTGCTCGGGAAGCTATCGAGCTTCTCCGCGCGGAGTAGCGTCACGAAATTCTCGTCCGCCAGGATCTTTCGCAGGGCTTCCGTCACGAAGATGAGTCGATTGCGTGTGGCATCGGCCTTGCGCAAGAGGTAGCGTTTCTTGTCTGTGTCTTCCTGATAGGTCCGCAACAACCCGTCGAGGGATAGTGTGCGGTCTCGCTTCGTATCCGTGGAGAGCCGTCCCTTTCCGCTGCGCCGCCTTTGTTCGACAAGACGCTTCACCGCAATCAGTTTGCGGCCCCGCAAGAGCTTCTTTTCATAGGCCTGCTGCAGGATGCGCTGCGTGCCGGCATCATCGGCTTCAGCGATCGCGACGGCGACACTGACAGGGACATGCCCA
>Ga0209643_1000315_pt1 | contig 104746 bp, 95 predicted proteins | sample AutmiccBRH37_all_FD_187383 | JGI IMG/M metagenome (GOLD analysis project Ga0209643, IMG submission 187383) | Deep subsurface microbial communities from Mt. Terri, Switzerland - Autotrophic microbial communities BRH/37_all (SPAdes) (version 2) | ecosystem: Environmental > Aquatic > Deep...
CTATTAATGACATTAAAAAGGCTCTTTGCTTCCTTTTGTGTAAGATATTTTATTTTATTATCAGTATTTCTGGCCACTAACTTCCTCCTCCATAAATTAATTGTACAATATAAATATTTTGTACAATTAATTATACCATAATATATCTTAAAAACCAAATTTTTATAGAATTTTATGTAATTATATAAAATATTTTGGGGTATACTGTAAGAATATTTACACTTTATTCTATAATATAGAATAAAGTGTAGTTGAATTAAATGAATTTAAGGAAAATTTGTACAAAATATTTATATTGTACAATTAATTTATGGAGGAGGAAGTTAGTGGCCAGAAATACTGATAATAAAATAAAATATCTTACACAAAAGGAAGCAAAGAGCCTTTTTAATGTCATTAATAGTTTGGATAGTGTGCATACTATTAGAAATTCGGCAATTTTCAGGATTGCATATAGGTGTGGTCTGAGAGCATCGGAAATTGCTTTAATAAGATTGGAAGATTACAATGCAGAAAAAGGAGAACTATACTGTAAAAGACTAAAAGGTAGCTGTAATAATACCATAAGACTTGATGACAAAACAAAGACAATTTTGGACAGATATATAAGTGAAGCCAACATATCGTCCAATTATGAAGTGCTGTTTAGAAGCCAGAAAGATAACCCTATCTCCAGGCAAACCCTAGATTACTTGATGAAAAAGTATTGTATGTATGCAGATATTGATGATAAAAGAAAGCATCACTTTCATGCACTAAAGCACACTACAGCCGTTCATCTGGCTGAATCTGATATGGATATAAAGGAACTTCAATGGTGGCTTGGCCATAAATCTGTTTCAAACACAGAAATTTATTTTCAATTTACTACAAAACAACAAGAGAGAATGTATTCAAAACTTGAGGAAAAAAGTGAAATGGTTTAGAAATTGTAAAGAGTTGAGTATGATCGGGAGATATTAACCCAGCCTCAGCTTTCTTTTTATGCTATTGCATCTATATCTGCGTCTCCAATTATAATTGAATTATTAACACTTTGTTTTGCTCTTGTGGATGATAAACTTGCAATATTTACCAACCTGCTGATTAAACCTGAAATACTCTCTATCTTTTTATTATGTGCTCCAAAGCCTGTAATTCCTATCGAGGCCGAAACTGGTATCCCATTGGGAAATGGATATGAATTTATCGTACTAATTATTTTTTCCGCGAGTACTCTGCTGTCACCTATGCAATAGGAGTTTACAATTGCAAATTCATCTCCTGCATATCTGCACAAATACGAATCTGAACCAACATTTTCTTTTAATATATCTGCTACATTTTTTAATATTGCATCTCCATTTATATGACCATATTCTTTATCTATATAACCAAAATCATCCATGTCTATGAACATTATTGATATATGTTTTCCACTTTTTATAAGATTATAAGCATTATAGAACATATAGTCACTTTTATATAGTCCTGTGAGTAAATCAATGTGTTTACCCAATTCTATATCCAAAATTGTCCTTGTAATATATCCTATAATCCCATTTCCATCTTCTACAAGTATAATATTAACATCTTTATCCAAATCAAAAATCTCTTTGATTTCCCATATGTACGTACAGCATTCAACACATATGTATTTACCAGACATAATATCGGCGATTATCCTGTTCGGGTGAGCACCAACCAGCTCTTTTTTCGTAATTACACCAGCTATACTTTCGTTATCATAAGCAACAAAACATTCAATACTTTCTTCACGAAAAACATTCTGGATTCTTCTTACTCCATTCATGACATCAACCTTCATTAAATTCCTTTTTACAATATCAGAAGCCTTTTTTATCATAAATCAATTGATTTGCTAACATTAAGCGTTATGTTTATCTGAACTTTTAAAATCATAGATTCGTTAGCAATTTTTCCCCCTTCCTCCATGATTATTGAAATAAGTTTCTCTTTAGGAATCATATTCAATAAAGACCTTCTTACTACAACTGCCTCAACATAATTATGTTCAACTTTTACTATTTCATATTGATCCGGGGACAATATGTCTACCATCCTTCTTGCTGCCTCAGGTCCAATTGGGGCCATTTTACCCACTATTAATACATCCTGCATCGGAGGCATTTCAAACTCCGAAAACCTCATATTTATCTCTGCTTTTTTTGTCCCCTCTATTCTACTTTCCATCGTACGTCACCTTCTTTATAAATCATATATTATCATATTCTGTCTAATTTTTCTATTATTTATTATATATTCTCTTATCGCTGCTTTCATAATTTCTTATTCCCAATTTATGATTGGTTGGGAGGTGACAAGAGTACCCTCACCTTTCTCAACCTCTATTCCTTGCCAGAACCTCTAATATTCCCCGCTCATAACAATTCCTGACTCCTCCCAAATGCTTGATCCCTTCGATGCAATATTGGCTGACTGTCAGAGGGAGATGAACTTCAAAGATTCCTTTGAGTCTTGAATTCCTGTTCAGTTGAATTTTTATTTCCGCTTTCACCCTGCAGACCAGGCCAAGCTCATAGGGGCTTTTCAGCTTCTCGGAATATGCTTCGCTTCTTCGCATGCACTCCAAGGCTTCCTCATATCTTGCTTCCCTTATAAGAAGAAGTGCCATATAGCCTTCTGCCGTAGACCGTCCCAGCAGAGTATCCATTTGATTGTAATCCTTTATTGCCTTTATGAAGTAACTCTTCGCCCTCTGATAATCCCCCATATCAAAAGCGGCTTTGCCGGCATTGGTGTTGAATACTGCTATTCCCTTGAATATCTTCTTTTCATTGCAGATATTCATTGCTTTGTCATAGTACTTCAGTGCCTCTGAAAATTTCATATTGTAACGGCGTATTTCCCCTATATAATTATAAGCGGCTGCTATATTCAGCGAATATCTGTCCTCCTGCCTGTTAAAAGCTTCAAACACTCCAATGGAGTGCTTCAAGGTCTCCTCAGCCTCTTTATAGTTTTCTGTCATCAGTCTCTGCAAACCCTTCAACCGAAGCAAAATGCCCATCTCTTTCATCTGATTATACTGATCTGCAAGCTCTATTCCTTTTTTCAGATACTCCTGCATCAGGTCTGTGTTGTGAATCTGAATACCGTAATATATCATCTGTCTGCAGCCCTTCAGGGTATATGCACAGTCTCCGGCTTCGGAAGCCCGCTCCAGTAAATGCCTGACTGCCTTTATTCCCAGCTTGTATTCCCCTTCCTGAATGCAGTATCTGCCTTTTATATAATATAAAGCAAGCTCCAATGCAAGTATCTCCTGAGATTCCTTCTCCTGCCCCTTGATATCCTTAAGCTGCTCCTCCAGTTCCTCCAGATATTTGATGGATTCCTCCTGATCCGGAAAGACGCCCCCTTCTACTCTCACATCATTGTACAGAACAGGAAAAAGCTCATGACTGAAATCGGAATACTCATCCAGGCTCTTGATACGGTAATTCAATGCTGCCAGCTTGTTGCCCCCGTTTGTAAAATGGTATATCAGTCTGGGATAAATGAATTTATCTTCAAAGCCGCCCTTAAGTCTTTTCTCCATAGCCTTCCCTATGCGATTATGCAACAGCCTCTTCCTTGAAGGGGACTGAAGCCCGTATATGAATTCCCTCAGCTTGTTATGGGTGAATTCGAAGCTTATATCCTCTCCGTTTTCTACTTCTTTTATAATGTACCTACCCTGCAGCTCCTCCAATATATCCAAAAGCTCAAATTCATCCCTGCCACTTATGATTTGCAGCATATCCAGATCAACTCTGTCAAAAAACATCGATACAATATTAAGAAGAGTCATACCTTCTTCCGATATGTCCATAATTCTGCTCTTCAATATGTCCTGAGCCTTACCGGATATTCCGCCTAAAACCCCCTTTTCTTTGACAGTGCTCAGAAGCTCTATAAGGAAAAAGGCATTTCCTTCTGTCTCAGCATATATTCTTTCCGCAAGCTCCTGAGACAGCAACTGCTCCGGAAATAGTTCCTTTATGAACTCTCCCACTTCAGCTTTTGTAAACCTTGAAAGTATAAGCTTCTCCAGCAGTCCATCCTTTACCATGGCTGAGATAAACTGCTCCACCCTTTTTTCATAGCTGTTGCGGCAGGTAGCAATCATCATAACCCCGTTGCCGCCCAGGCGCCTCAACACAAATCCAAGCAGTCTGATACTGCTGCTGTCCATCCAGTGCATGTCCTCAAAGACAATTATCAGCTTCTTTTTCCGGCAGACTCTTTTCAGTACCTCCAGCACCGCATCCTCAATCACCTTGTACTTTACCTTGTCCGTGCGCTCAGTCAGCATGTCGGCAGCAGCCTGCACCTCCGGGTCAAAAGCAGGAAACAACCTTACTATTATGTTTTTCCAGAGCTGTGGTATTTCTATGCTTTCTTCCTTTATAATCTCTGCCAAGGTCGAAAAAACCTGATTCCAAGGCTTAAGAGGGTAATCCTCCTCAGCCTGATAACAGCTGGACTTAACTACAAACAGACTGCTTTCATCCACATTCTCGAAAAACCGGTCCTTAAGCCTTGTCTTTCCTATTCCCGCCTCGCCTACTATCAGAATTGACTTGTACTCCTTCTGAAGGCTGAAGCTATCATACTGCTTCCTTATTGTATCCAATTCCCTGGACCGTCCGAAGAAAAAACCCCTGGCGCTGTCTTTCTTCCTATCCTCAAAGCTTCGTCTTGCCAGACTATCCTTGTACAGCTTCTCAGTCACAGTATCAGGTGCAATACCAAGCTCCTGTTTCAAAGTGTGCTTAAGCCGGAGATGGAGTTCTTCCACCTTATGATATGCACCTATTTTCCCATAGCTCTCCATAAGCAGTCTATAAGGCCTTTCATCCAAGGGATCCTCGTTGATAAGGAGCTTTGCATAATATTCAAGCTTACTGTTCTCATTCATTTCACCCCATTGGCTGAGCAGCTCATATAGCTTGAGGATATACAAGTCTCTATAATGTTCCCTGCACTGGAACATCCATTCCTCATACTTCTCTCCATCCTTAACCAGGAAGCCTTTCAGGAATTCACCGCCATAAGCCTCCACCGAGCTCTCCTTATTCTCCATGAACTCCTGCAGGTCTGTTTGTATGCAAATCTCAGGGTTAAGCAATACTGTTGATTTTTGAGGTGATATGATGATATCCGAACCGAAGGCCTTCCGTATCATGTATAAAGCGTGACGCAGATTTTTTCTGGCTGTTTCTTCATCGGTCTCCCCCCAGAGCAGATTCACCAGCTCATCCCGTGAAGCCTGTCTTTTTACAACAATATAGTAAAACAAAGCCTCCGCCTTTTTAAAGGGAAATATTATCTGCCCGCTATCTGTTAGAACCATCGGGGCTTGAAGCAGCTTGACCTGTACCGGATTCATCCAATCACCTTCTTTTCCTTATCAAATCCTCAAACATACATTTATTTTAACATATCTTTTTGTACTGAGTGAATTTTTACTTTCTTATACTTTACAAGATACTCCAGTCTTCGATACCTCGTCTGTCATTCTGAGTTAGCGAAGAATCTTATCCTTGTGAGTTTGGCTCGGACAAATACTCAAAAGTATTCCTTAAGAGTCTTAGATCCTTCACTTTGTTCAGGATGACATTCATACTGATTTGCAATTTCAATACTAAGCTTGCATAATTTTTCAATTGTGATAGGATAATTATACATAACTTCATATGAAATGCATGGGAGGGAAACAAAAAAATGTCTGAAAACGAAAAGAAAGTATATGATGCGTTAAAGCAGTTGGAGATTCCATATGCTCATTACGAGCACGCAGCAGTATATACAATTCCGGAGATTGATGACTTGAAGTTGGATATGGATGGTCAGCATTGCAAAAATCTCTTTGTCAGGAATGACAAAGGGAATAAACATTACCTTATCCTTGTGTCCCAGGAAAAGAGAGTAGACCTGAAAACCCTTCAAGCACAGATAGGCAGCACCCGCTTAAGCTTTGCTTCAGAAGAAAGACTTCTTAAGCACCTGGGCCTGACCCCTGGCTCTGTCACTCCTTTTGGGCTGTTGAACGATGAAGAAAAGAAAGTCATAGTTATTATAGATGAAGAGCTTAAGAATTCAAATAATATATGCCTTCACCCCAATGTCAACACAGCTACCGTATCAATATCCTATGATGGCCTTATGAAGTTCCTCAAATGGCGGGGTAATGAGTTCAGATATGTGAAAATCTAAGAAGAACCTCTATCAAGGTTGAAGTGCACTCCACCTGATAGAGGTTCTTTTCAAATATATTACTATTTCCCTATGCTTTCAATCAGCAGTGGCAGTATTTCCTTTGCGTCACCCACAAGGCCAACGTCGGATACCTTGAATACATCCGCACTTTCATCCCTGTTTATATTAATAATCATACCCGAATCCTTCATTCCGCAGATATGATGTGTCGCACCGGAAATCCCGAAGCCGATATATACTTTAGGCCGGATACTTTTCCCGCTGGTTCCGATCATGAGGTGTTCACCATCAGCCCAGCCCTCATCTACTGCCGGGCGGGTGCAGCCAACAGATCCTCCAAGCTTTTCTGCCAGCTGCTGCAGCATATTCCAATGCTCTTTGTCTCCCACTCCAAAGCCTCCGCAGACCACTATCTCCGCCTCTTCTAAAGGTATCCCCTTTATTTCTTCCTTGCATATGCGTAAAGGCTGCAGTGTGATCTCCAAATCCTTCAGAAAATCCAGATTTACTGTCTCGACTTCCCCATCAGTATGTCTCTCTTCTGCCTTGTTCAGGATTCCGGGCTTGATGCTGGCCATCTGAGGACGATGCTGCGGTATTAATATATCTCCCAGCACTTTCCCTCCAAAAGCCGGAACTACAGCAATCATATTGTCATTACCATCAATTTTCAGTTCAATACTGTGTGCCGCCACACCGGTCTTTACTCTTACCGCCACCATAGGTGCAAGCTGCGAGCCTGTATAAGTGGCTCCAAACAGTAATATATGAGGGTCATGGCTTTTTATCAGCTTTACAAGAACACTTGCATAATATTCCGGCTGGTAAAGCTTAAGCCTCTCATCATCTGCCGTATAAACCTTCTCAGCCCCGTACTCCATACAAGTCTTGCCCAACTGCTCCACATCATGTCCAATAACAACCGCCGCTATCTTTCCGGGATCGCTCATCTTTTTTTGGAGGCAGACGGCTTCATTCAACAGCTCCAGGGATACATTTGCTATATTGCCTTGATTTTGTTCAATGAATACCCAAATATCCTTTGTCATTTTATTGCCCCCATTTCACAACCAATATTATATGAATCCAAGTTGACCCCATTGGCTCTGAGCTTGTCAAACAAAACCTGTACGAGCTCTTCTTTGCTTCCTTTTATGATTTCACATTTCCTGCTCATATCCGGTGAGAAAATGCCCCCTGGTTGAGTAGGGGAACCGGCAATGCCGATATGGGCCTCATCCAATGCTAAATCTTCGGATGTAAACATTTCATACGGTTTCTTTTTAGCTTTCATTACACCCATTATTGTAGTCAATCTGGGAGTATTTATTTCTCTTGTGACAGCCAGAACCATAGGTGCTTTTCCAAGCCATTCCATATATCCATTCTCTACTTTTGTTTTTATGTTTATTTCGCCGTTATCCTTGATATCACATTCAATAACGCTCCAAAGGTGCGGTAATCCCAGCCATTCACCCAATTGTGAGGAAACCTGCGCAGTAGCTCCATCACCGGTTTGGGAGCCGGTTATTACTATATCGGCACCGCCGATTTTCTCTATACCCTTGGCCAGGACATAGGAAGTAGCAAGGGTATCGGCTCCTGCAAACTTTCTGTCACTCAGCAGGTAAGCTTCATCAGCACCCATAGCCAGTCCTTCAAGCAAATTAGCTTCTGCATTAGGCGGCGCCATACTCATCAATATTACTTTACCGCCATGCTTTTCTTTTATTCTTAAAGCCTCTTCAATAGCATGCCTGTCCTCGGGATTGATTATCGTAGGAATTCCTTCTCTGCGTATTGTTTTTTTTACAGGATCAATAGTTATATCATTGTAATATTTAGGATCGGGAATAGGTTTAATACAAACAACAATTTTGCAGTTCATCTCTTCTCACCTTCTTTGTGCGATTTATCTCAGAACATTTCCGGCAATTACAATTTTCTGTATATGCGATGTTCCACCTGAAGGGATTGATGCAAGAGCATCTCTTAAGAAACGTCCCACAGGATATTCATTGATAATTCCGTATCCACCCATCAAATCCATAGTTCTTTTTGCAGCACTCACTGCCGCTTCGCTGGAATGAAGCTTTGCCATGGCAAATTCCGTAGTGCATGGAATACCTGCATCCTTCATCCCTGCTGCACGGTAAGTCAGCATATTTGCTGTTTCGTAGTCAAGCTTGTTCTCAGCAATAATGAATTGAATAGACTGAAGCTTGGAAATAGGATTTCCGTATAAAATACGCTCTTTGGAAAACTTAATGCTTTCCTCCAGGCATCCCCTCAATATACCTACACAAATTGCCGACATACCGGCACGCCCTACTTCACCTATTGTTGCCATAGCTATTTTCGCTCCATCGCCTTCTTTTTGCAACATTTGCTCCGGTTCGACTTCAACATTTGCATAAATAACGTCCCCTGTAACAGAGCCTCTTAACCCCAGTTTATGTTCTTTTCTTCCTGCCGAATGGCCCGCCATGCCTTTTTCGAGAATAAATGCAGTCAATTGTGCACGTCCCTTTGCATCAGTCCCTGTACGTACGGTACAAACATCGATGTCTGCTACATGTGAATTAGTAATAAAGCACTTGCGTCCGTTAATGACCCATTTTCCGTCCTTTAGCTCACCGGTTGATTTTTGCCCCATAAAGTCGGAGCCCCCACCGGGCTCGGTAACTGAAAGCCCCCCTATTTTTTTACCACTGCAAAGATCAGGCAAGTACTTTTTCTTTTGCTCTTCATTACCGTAATAGAGTATGGCAGCAACAGCCAAGTGGTGTGTCATAAGTGCGATCCCAAGCCCTGCCGAATAGCGGGATATTTCTTCTATGCAGATGGCTCTTTCCACGTGACCTAATCCTGTCCCACCAAATTCTTCAGGAGCAAATATCCCGTTAATGCCCATTTCTCCCATCAGAGGAAACAAATCTACAGGACAAACATCCTCCTCATCCCAGGCGGCCGCTTTTGGAGCAACCTCTCTTTCGGCAAATTCCCTGACTGCTTTACGCAGCATTTCCTGCTCCTCTGTAAATTTAAAAAATTGCATATAATCTCCTCCTCAAATAAATATATAATTTAACCTCTATGGAATAAGAACAGCCTTGATGACCTTTTTCTGTTCCATCATCTGCAGTGCCCTATCGGCTTCTATAAGCGGTATCCGATGGGAAATCATCTTTGTAAGCAGCTCTTTGTTTTTTTCATACATCTTTATTGCCTGGTAAGTGTTTTTTATATCACCCACCCATACACCTTTTACAGTGGCATTTTTACGCACAACATCCCTGAACCAGTTTATTCTTGCCTCGCCTACATCTACTGCTATACCCGCCGATGCGTAGGTTCCGTTTGTTGCCGTATAACGAATGCCCTCTTCAACGGCTTCTTTGGTACCCGCCAGCTCAAGCACAATATCGCCGCCGCGCCCGTCGGTATATTCAAGCACCCTCTCCAGACGCTCCTCAAGGGTAGTCTGATTGCGGTTGATAATATGTGTCGCACCTGCTTCAAGGCATAGCTCCAGCCGTTCCTTGGTGCCGCCGATCACAATGATGTTTTTCGCACCTGCTTCTTTGGCGAATAAAACAGCGTAGATACCCAGAGGGCCGGGACCTTGAATCACAACATTGTCCGAAGGATCAATCCGTATTTGTTCGAATGTACAGGCCGTTGTAGTTCCGGCACAGCATGCAGATGCATATGGAATATAGTCCTCCCCGGGGTTTATATCACTTACCTTGACAATCCGTATAATCTCGGTTTCCGGAGTAAGCAGCATATGGGATGAATAGCTGCCGTTCAAATAGGGATAATCGTTTATGGATTTGGAAAAACCATAGCTCCAGCGGGAGGAGCAGGTATAATTCTTTCTTTTGATCAGGCAGTTGTAGCAGGTCTTGCAGCTTACCCCCCGGTTCCAGACAATCAGGTCTCCCTCTTCCAATTCATAGTTGAAAATATCCTTGCGTCCTGCATTTACTTTGTCTACATAGCCTATCCCCTCATGTCCGAGAATCATCGGCAGATGACTGCGCTTATCTTCGCCCTTCCATACATGTACATCTGAACCGCATATCCCCGATGCAGCTATTTTTACGAGGACTTCACCGCCCTCGGGCACCGGCATATCAAATTCTCTGTATTGCAAAGGCTTTCCAAATTCTTCTACCACCATTGCATAAACTTTATTCATGGCTATCTATACATATTATACCCTAATAAAAAAGGTATAACATAATCCCCCTTTTCCTTCAGTACTTTTTCTATAGCTTGAAATACCGGCTTTACTTATTTTCCTTTAAAGTCAGGACTGCGCTTTTCAATAAATGCCTTCATACCCTCAACCTTGTCCTCTGTACTTAGGGTCGTCGTATAGGCTTCCGCCTCATAAGAAATGCCCGATGCAAGGTCAACATTCATACCCACATTTATGGCATGCTTCGCCATTTTAATTGCTACCGGAGCCTTTGACATAATAAGCTTTGCTGTCTTAATACTTTCATCCAGCAGATTATCTGCCTCTGCAAGCTTATCTGCCAGTCCTATCCGGTATGCCTCCTCTGCAGATATCATCTCACCAGTAAAAATAAAGTATTTGGCTCTGCCCTTGCCAATCAAGCGAGGCAGTCTCTGGGTCCCTCCGAAGCATGGGATGATCCCCAGGTTAACCTCCGGCTGGCCAAATTTCGCTTTCACCGATACAATTCTTATGTCACATGCCATTGCAAGCTCACAGCCGCCACCCAGGGCATATCCGTTCACAGCTGCAATTACCGGCTTATCTATCTCCTCTATATAGGAGAAAACCTTCTGTGCCAGCATGGCCATGGCGCGGCCTTCCAAAATTGTGAGACCACTCAGCTGGGAAATGTCGGCACCGGCTACGAAAGCTTTTTCTCCACCTCCGGTAATGATGATGGCCTTGGTTTCATTATCCCAGTGGGCTTCTCTCAAGGCTGAATTCAATTCGTCCAAGGTCTCTATATTCAAGGCATTCAGTGCCTTGGGCCTGTTCATTGTTATAAGCGTAATCCCGTCTGTTTTTTCTACCAGTAAATTTATATACATAGTCTATCCCCTCTACATGCACCTGCAAAAGTGCGTATAATCTCTATAGCCTTGCACCCTCCCGTGCTTCGCCTGCAATAAGTGAATATATCCTTAGGATGCCTTTTTCTTTTCTTTCCGGACAGGCTGCTGCCTCACGCTCCAAAAAGTCAGGTGCCTCATCATTAATAGTTCCGTTTTCCGTATCAATGACAATGATGTCTCCGTTGCTGACCTTGGCCAGCGGCCCACCTGATGCCGCCTCGGGTGTGATCTGGCATACACCGACACCCTTTGCAAAACCCGAAAACCTTCCATCTGTGATTACTGCAACATCTTCTTCAAGCCCCGCACCTACAACCGCACCCGAAACACCGAAGCAATCAGGCATTCCGGGTCCACCCTTTGGCCCCATGAAGCGAAGAACAAGCACATCTCCCTTTTTCACCTCACCGGCTTCAACGGCTGCCATGGCCTCAGACTGTGATTCGTAGACCTTGGCTGTACCTGCAAATCTATTTTTGCTGTGCTTGAAGGCTCTTACAACAGCACTTTCTGCAATATTGCCTTTAAGTACTATGATGCCGCCATTTTTCATGACCGGATTTTCCATTGTTTGAACCACCCTGCTGCCGGAAGCCTCGTTCAGCTTTTTACCCTCTGCACATACTTCAGCGGTTGTTTTACCGGAAATTCCGACCTGTGTGCCGTCAAGCTCCCTTTGGATCGCACTCATAACTGCCGGCACACCTCCTGCTCTTTCAAGCTCAGTCAGATAATACTCCCCTACCGGCTTTGTATTCAGAACACAAGGGATTTTGCGGCTGACATCCGCAATATAGTCTATATCCAGTTTATCGTTATATCCCATGTCATGACTTAGAGCAAGCATGTGCAAAATGGAATTCGACGCTGCACCGATTGCCATAGCACTTTTCATCATATTGGACAGTGCCTGGGGTGTAACGATATCGGAGAATTTAACATCCTTTTCAACCATATCTACAATCCTGTATCCTGCGCGTTTTGCAAGCCGCAGCTGTGCAGCTGTTCCCGCAAGCTTGGTAGAGGAAAAGGGCATTGAGATTCCAAGAGCCTCCGATAAAACCTGTATGGTATTTGCCGTACCCATAATCGGACATGCTCCGCTCCCGGGGATTACATTGTTTTCCCATTCATCTATTTCCTCGTCGGGCATATCAAATATCTTCCCACTGAAAACTTTTTCATCCAGATCAGCAAGAGATACCTCTTTGCCTCCGACACGGCCTGTATCCATGATGCCTCCCGGCACGATCACCATCGGCATATTGAGTCTTGAAGCGCCAAGCAGTGCACCCGGAATGGTTTTGTCACAGGTTGTTACCACCACCAGACCGTCGAAAAGCTGTGTGCCGACTATTGTTTCTATATCCAATGCAATAAGATCCCTTGCCGGCAGGTCGTACCGTATACCGTCAAGACCCAGCACCTGTGTGGCACATTGGGATATTGTTGAAAATTCCAACGGTGTCGCTCCTGCCTGCCAAATGCCGTTCTTAATGCTTTCAACCATGTTCTTCAGGTGAAAATGCCCGGGACAAACCTCGCTGAAGGTATTAACGATAGCTATAAGCGGACGGTTCAGATCTTCGTCCGTAAGGCCGATTCCCTTGTAAACTGCACGGCGGTGGACAGAGCGTTTGCCGGTATAGTATTGCTTAGTATAATATTCAGCCATAAAGATTCCCCTTTCAAATCAATAGGAAATGAGTGCCTTCATACATTTTGTATCAGGGGCTATTACTGTTTCAAAGGCCTCATTTATTTGAGTATACGGAAATATATCAGTAATATATTTTGTAAGATCTATTCTGCCTGCGGATATCAGGGAAATAGCTTTTTCAAAATCAAAGCAATAGCCTTGAGAACCCTTTAATGTAATTTCCTTTGACAGAATTTTTGCATAGGGATAATTTGTAAAAGGTCTTGAGCTTATCCCCATCTGCACAATGATCCCCAGCTTGCGCACCATTTCCAATGCGCTTATGGCACAGGCTTCCACCCCTGTGCATTCTATTACAATATCACAGCCAATATCATCCGTTGCTTCTATGACAGCCTGAACAACATCCGTCGTTTTCGAGTTCAAGCCTGTTGCCCCGGAAAGCTCTTCGGCTTTTCTTAAGCGGTAATCATTCAAGTCGATTATCCATACTTTTGCAGCACCCTTTTCCTTGCACAGAGCAGCAACGAGTGTTCCAATGGCCCCGGAACCTATAACCGTTACCGTTTTGCCCAACATTTCCCCTGCTTTTTCCACACCGTGTACGGCAACTGACAGTGGCTCTATCAGGGCTGCCGACTTGGAGTCAACACCGGAAGGAACCTTGTGTGCCCAGCGTGCATCCACAATAAAATAATCAGTGTAGCCGGCCTGTCCTTTGCGGTATTGGTAGGAAACCGAATTACACATATGGTATTCGCCACGGAGGCAATACTCACACTCACCGCATACAAGAATTGGCTCAGGAGCAATTAAATCCCCCACACTAAAGCCTTTGACATTACTTCCCATCGCGGCAACAACACCTGACAGCTCATGTCCGATCGTTGACGGAGCCTTGATAAACGGGTGCACATCATGATAAAGATGGAGGTCGCTGCCACATACAGCCGAGTACTGTGTTTTAAGTAAAATGTCATTCGCATTAAGCGCCGGTATCTCACTTTCTTTGAAAATTAATTTTTTTGCCGACTCAACCCAGGCCATTTTTCTCATCATAATTATTTCCCACCACCTTCAGGTTGTTTTTCCTTTGGAATAAGGGCATAGAACATTTCGATGCCGCCCTCTGTCAGCCCCTCTATCATTCCGTGCATTTCTCCCGACCTTGCATGCATCATATCCCCCGGGCCCAATTCAAGTATTTCGCCCATTATATGTGCCCTGCCCCGTCCGCGAAGAATAATATATATTTCGTCATGCTCAGGATGGATATGCGGCTCCCCGGCCTTACCCATAGGCCAATTTGCAACACCGCTGGACACTATATTTGAAGTTACTGAATAATCCTTCAGAAGATATTTGATTTTAAGTCTCTCAGATACCTGCGTCCATTCAATATTTTTTTCATTTACAATTTGCATAAGCTGCCCTCCGTTTTGTTTTGTTTGGTTTTCAACCTATCTTTTGACCATATCAATTGCCTTTTTAGGGCAGAAATACGTGCAAAGTCCACAGCCGTCACACTTACTGTTAATTGATGCCTTTTTGCTGTCAAAACTGATTCCGTCAAAAATACAAATGTCAGTGCATCTCCCGCAGCCTGAGCACAATTCTTTATCAATAGCCGCAATCAGTGTTTTTTCTCTCGATACATCCTTAAGGCCTTTGATCCTATCACCTGTCACAATACCCTTGAAGTCCTCAATAGAGTCATATCCGTTTTTATCCATGTATGCAGCAAGGCCTTCATTCAGCTTTTCGATTACAGAGTAGCCGTAGGTATATACAAGGAAGCAAACCTGGACAGTTGTAGCACCGGCAAGAATGAATTTGACAATATCCTGCCACTCCACAACCCCGCCACAGCCGCTTATGGGGATATTCATTTTAGGATACATTTCAGAAATCCAACGCAGCGCATAATGGATGGACCATGGTCCTCCGTGTCCGCCGTAACCACCATGCAAAACAGGCAGCTTTGCGTCAATGTCAATATCCATGCCCAGGCAGCGGCTGAAAGCACAGACTCCGTCCGAGCCGCACTTCTGCATAATGGCTGCAGTTACAACAGGGTTCTCTATTTGCGGTGTGATTTTTGTAAAAACCGGGATCTTTACTGCCTTCTTGACAACTGGAACAAAATCCTCCACCATTTGGTTGATGCGGCCAAGGGAACCCATTACATAGTCGCTGTGCGGGCATGAAAGGTTCATTTCAATAGCGTCGGCGCCAGCCGCCTCAACCATTTTTGCCCAGGCCTCCCAGTAATCGGCCGTACTGCAGCCGATGCTTGCAATAATCTTTGTTCTAAGGTTTTTCTTGCATTTCTTTATATCATTGCAGTATTCTTCGATATCGTACTCATACCCCTGCTCATAGGACAGGTTGGTGGTGGAGTTGTAATCCTTGCAGCCCCTTTTAATAATTGTAAAACGTGGGGTTGGACTGTGAGCCATAAGCTCCTCCTGGAATTTCGTCTTTAGAACAACTGCCCCCACACCGTACTTATCGGCTTTAACCACGTTATCGTAGGCCTTTGTGATTCCGGAAGAGGCTAAAATAATAGGCGAATCCAGCTCTAAGCCGCCATAATTAACCCTTAACTTTTTGTTCATCCTTATTCCCCTCTTTATATATAGTGAGGTGCCCAAAATAATGCTTAACATATTTCGGGCACTTTTTTTCTTTCTATATTGAACGCACAAAAGTATTTACATTGGGCAAAGTGCGAATTCAATAACAATCAAGGAAACATTTACGCGAAATTTGAATTAAGAATGTAAAATGTTTTTCGCGAAATATATTATTATTCTGCTAGAACGCGTTTTGCAATAGCAACAAAATCTTCTTCAGATAAAAGTGTTCTTCTTACAAAGCATTCCTGCTTTACCTCTGTAAGTACCTGCTCCCGTTGTTCCTTGGTCGCAGCTTCAAACCCGTTTCTGTCAAGATAGAAATCAATTGTAAGCTTGCCGCTCAGGTAACCGATAAAATAGTCCTCCTCCTTGCGTCCGACTACATGGGGCAGGTAAGGATAAGCGATCGGCTTGAAGCCTGCCTGTCGAAGTGACTCGGTATAATGACTTACAACACCGGATTCTATACCAAAACAGTTTTTACCGAACACAGTTTTGTTTACATTCGGATGAATTCCAGTAATATCGCTGACTACACGGGATGTTTCCTGCAGCTTGGAAAGGTTGACATTTGCGCGGTTGCCCGTAAGAATACCGAAGGTTGTTGCAACCTCTTCAGTTGCAAGGTTACCGGTTCTCTCACCCAATGAGTTCATTGCTGTATGGATAACCTTTGCACCGTTTTGCACTGCAGCCATCGCAGTTGCCATACCCATGCCAAAATCATTATGGACATGGAATTCAAGCTGGATTCCGGGGAACCACTCGCTCATCTTTTTAACAGCATAACCTATTGCCTGCGGAGTTGCAACTGCGAAGGTATCAACAATAGTCAGGGCATCAGCCCCGGCCTCTACTGCAGTCTGGTACAGCTTCCTGCTGAACTCCAGGGGAGTTCTGGAAAAATCCCAGCCCATGAAGCAAGTCCATAGACCGGCTTTTTTAGCGGCTGATATATTATCATAAATTCTTTTTTTAACCTCGTCTTCATTGAGCTTGTAAGCATATTTACAAAGGTAAGGATTCACGGTATGCTCGACAATAATGCTGCGAACACCGCATTCAACTGATAATGCAACGTCCTCGGGATTTGCACGTGCAAAGGAAACAATCTCAGATTTTAAATTCAGCTTCATGACCTCTTTAATCGCATCACGAAGTTCTTCAGATATGATAGGCATGCCTATTTCTATCCGGTCTACCCCAAGCTCGCTTAGCTGCTGTGCGATGCGCACCCTCTCACTCTTGGAATAGGCAACCTTTGGAGTTTGTTCCCCGTCACGAAGTGTACAATCGTGAATAATAACCTTTTCAGGAATTCCCTTTAAATTCTCAGGCAAAAAGTTCAGGGGTGATATCCAGAAACGGTCATTATCAAAATACGGCTGACCTTCCAGGGGATAAAAATCAAATTCTTCATATTTCTTCATTGTCTTACCTCCGTATATCACGGTGTGGCAAAACAATTTTGCCACACCGCAACAGTTTTTTAGTATAAAGGCTTTTTTATTTTAATATGTTAACCCAGTAGTTTCCAGTTGCGAGCAATGAAAGCAATACGGCAATGATAACTGAAGTATTCAGTCTCCCGGATGCTTTTAATTCGCCCATAACCTCTTTTTTATTGGCAATAATCAGGAACAGGATAGTAACGATCGGGAAGAACGTCAGATTGAAGCCCGAACCGTATGAGCTTATTGCGAAGGCGTTCCAGCCAAGCAAAGGAGCCGACAGTCCGAAGAGTGTAACAACCAGTTCACTGATTTTGAATCTATTTGATGTCAGATCAGCATCCCATTTCAGCAAGTCTGTTATGATATATCCAGAAACCAGACATTGTGAAACCATCGTGGAAAGAACCGAGCCTAAAAGGCCAAGAGAAAGGAGAACAACCGATGCACGGCCCGCAAAGGGTTCAAATGTTGCAGCCATTGTGCCTGCTCCAGTTACAACAATTCCTTGTGGAAACAGTACCGATGCAGTAGCTATGATAACGGCAAATTGTACAAATACCAGCATAAAGTTTGTGTAGGTCAATTCGAAAACACTGAGAGACTTACGCTCTGAACCCCATTTGTTCTGCTTTGCGCCATAAGCTGCGAGAGCAGGAACATTGATGGCAATCGCCGCGCCCATAAGTCCGGAAAGAAGAACGAGCTCTTGAGAAGTACCTTTAAAAGTAGGAATGAATCCTTTTAATGCACCTGCCCAGTCAATCGGGACAATGAAGAGGATAAGAATAAAAGATCCAAGTAAAAGCCATACCATCCAACGTAAACACTGCTGTATGATCTTAACACTTTTTTCGCCCTTTGCAGGGTTAAGAACCACAGCCAATACAAAGACAAATCCGATTATAGTACCGATCTTTGGAGTTACTCCGAACAGGGTGCTCATAATGTTGCCTATCAGCGCATATTGAATAGCATGGAATACGGTGTTGACTATAAAGATAGAAACGCCGGTAATCCAGGCAGCCCACTCGCCAAGATATTCTCTGGCTAAACTAACAGGGCCGTGGCCTGTTTGCAACGTCATTCTTACGAATAGAATACATACGATCCAAATAACAAAAACCTGCGGCAAGATTGCCCAAAGATATGTGAAGCCTGTCTTGGAAGCAACTGCACCTGCATTTGCAACTGTAGCTCCCCCAATATTGAGTGCTATGGCAAGCCACGCCGGACCCATCAGTTTGGCATATGCCTGCAGTTTTGAAAAACCGGTTTTAGTATTAGCCGTTTCAAGTGTCATTTTTTCCAATTCCATTATCTAACCCTCCATTTGTAATTTAGTATTTAATCACTTTATTGCAAATACGCGGGCAGTAGAAGCTTCAAGACCTTTTAGTTTGAGAGCCCCGACAACCAATTTAAATTCACTTCCAAAACCGGAAGCCAGGAGTTCGGGAATGTTTGTGATGTATTCCAGAATGTAGATTTCTTTGCCAAGTAAAATATTATGCACAGGGAATGCTGCATCACCTGGTTTATCGGTCTGGAAATCTATAGCTACCATTGCGATTTCTTTTTCTACCATCCATTGGGCTGCATCCACCGACAGATAGGGTGAAACCTTGAAATAATCCTCCTTGCCCCAGTTGGCATCTGTATAGCCTGTTGTAACAACAAGGCGGACGCCCTTGAGCTTTTTGCCCTTTGTTGCTTCTTCAAGGTCTGCAGCGGTAATTTCCTCCAAATTCTTTTTGTCAGGGAAATGTGCCCAGACTGCATCCCCAGCGAGTACATCTACAGGGATGTTGTCGATGGTTTTTTCACCATTAAAGTAATTGTAGTGCATAGGTGAATCCAAATGTGTTCCGCCATGGCAGAAAAGCAAAGCTTTGCTTGCATACCTGTGTGAGCCTGTAGGATCGGTGTCAGGGACAAGAACATGTTCAAATTTTGGCTTCGGATACCAATCCACCGGAAAACAAGGCATGCCCTCATAGATTGTCAGTGTAAGGTCAATTGCTCGCATTATATGCCTCCTTTAATGTTATTTATTTGAAACATGCATGCTTCTAATAAATAAATATAGCAAAGAGTGTGCCAATCTATTTTTTAAGTTAAAATGATAACAAATTCAATGCTTTTTGACAAAACATTAACAAATAATGCGTTGCTTTTTTCAACATTGTTGAAAAAATATACACTCTATGCTACATTAATAAATGAGGGGGTTGTATTATATGGATTTTTCTGCTTTTGACATACTTACCGTTGGAATACTGGCAATTGACACGGATTGCAAAATAATATATCTAAATAAGGCCTATGCTGATTTTTTACAGTCGGATCCAGCCTCATTTATAGGTAAAGATATACGTGACGTGGTACACTACACAAAATTAGACCATGTTGTAAAATCCGGCATACCTGAAATCGGTGTTTGGCAGAGAACCGACAAGGGTTATCTTTTCGGCAACCGCATACCAATTTTCGAAAATGGCAGGATTGTAGGGGCCATTGCCGAAATGGTTCTTAAAAACTTTGAAGAGCTGGACGTTGTATCCCAGAAGCTGCGCGATATGGAAGCTCAAATCAGGTATTTGACCAAAGAACTTATAAATACCGAGATAAACAACAATGTTCAGCTGCTTTTTCAGTCGGATAAAATGCGCAGTATTGTTGAGAAAGTACAAAAGATTGCACCTCTGGATACAACTATCCTTATTACCGGAGAGACAGGCTCCGGCAAAGAGGTCATTGCTGATTTAGTATACAAATACAGTGGCCGTCAGGATTTTCCCTTTGTCAAGCTGAATTGCGCCGCACTGCCGATGGAGCTGGTAGAATCAGAGCTTTTCGGATACGAAAAGGGTGCATTTACAGGCGCAAACCAGAATGGAAAAGTGGGTAAATTTGAAATTGCCAATAACGGAGTTCTGTTCCTTGACGAAATTTCTTCCATGCCCCTTGCCATACAGTCAAAGCTGCTCCGTGTTTTACAGGATAAAGAGGTTGAGCGTCTGGGAGGGAACACTAAGAAAAAAGCCAATGTTAAAATTATTGCTGCCACCAATGAAAACCTGGAGGACCTTGTGCGCAAGCAAAAATTCCGGGAGGATCTATTTTACCGTTTGAATGTTATACAAGTAAATATTCCTCCACTTCGTGAACGCCGTGAGGATATCATTATGCTTGCAAATCATTTTCTCGAAAGATACTGTCAACGTTTTAATAAAAAATCAAAATACTTTACTCATACTGCCGCACAATTGATTACCAGCTATGATTGGCCGGGCAATGTGCGGGAGCTGAAAAATGTTATGGAGCGCCTGGCTATTATGTGCGACGGTACCCTTGTCACACAAACCGATATTAAGGAAAATACACCAATCTATACAGGCGCAAAAACGATTAGAAGCTTAAAAGAGCAAATTGACCAGACGGAAAAGCGCATTATCACTACTGCACTGGAAAAAGCAAACGGAAACAAAGCAATCGCAGCAGCTTCTTTAGGCATTAACCGGACAACCCTTTACAGCAAACTGGAAAAATATAACCTGCTAGACAGTTAATTTATGTTAACATTGTATTATAACAAGGACTCTTTTTCAATGAAAAGGAAGGAACGTACTATATAATACGTTCCTTCCTTTATAATAATAAGCTATTACTTTTTTACAGCCCCAACAACCATACTCCTTACATCCTTAATTATCCTAATCCCGGCAATAAATATCACATAAATCTCAAGTCTGCCAAATAACATGCCTACAGTCTGCGTCCATAAAACGACCGGTGGAGTTGTGGGAAGTGTAACTCCTACTGACAGGCCGACGGTGCCTATTGAGGAAGCAAATTCAAATAAGGAATCCTGCAGAGAATAACCATTGGCAGCCATTACACTTGTACCCAGAAAGAATGTAACCATATATAAAAAAGCGTAATTTGAAGCCTCGGATATGTGCGTTTCATCAATGAATGTTTTGCCCTCAGTCCGATAGACAAAGTCCTCATTCACCATGTGCTCAGGCATAAATTTTCTTTTTATATTCCATAAGAAAGCTTTTACCATTAAGTATACTCTGCCAAACTTTATTCCACCTGCTGTTGAACCTGCTCCTCCTCCGATCAGCATGAGAATGATGATCACAAATACCGGAAACGGGGTCCAGTTATTAAAACTGACAGTTGAGAAACCCGTTGTTGTAAGTGCTGTTACCATTTGAAATACAGAAATCCGTAATCCCTGGGATACACTCCCGTAAATGCCGTTTAAGGAAACAAAGGACGCAATTGTTATCGTAAATCCCAGTAAAACAAGCATGAAACGTATTTCTCCAACTTTAAAAAAGTTCCTGAACTTTCCTCTGACCAAGAGCAAGTGTGCCGCAAAGTTTGTTGTTCCCAAAAGCATTAAAATGATTGTTATCAGTTCGATAGGAAGGCTCTTATAAGCGCCTATACTATCAACTTGCGTCGAGAATCCACCGGTTGACAAGGCAGCTATTGAATGGTTTATCGCATCAAACAAAGGCATCCCGAAAATCACATAAAGAATTGTACCCGCCACAACATACCCTGCATAGATAGACATAATTACTCTTGCCGATTTTGCAAGATTAGGCAAAAGTTTATCCGAATGTCCTTCGGCATTATAAAGCCTCATCCCGTATGTTCCCGACAACGCCGAAAGCATTACCAACACAAGACCTACTCCGCCGAAAAACTGCATGATACTTCTGAACATCAGATAAATCTTTGGAGTAACAGTAACATCAACAACCGACAAGCCGGTGGTAGTCCAACCGCTCATCGCCTCAAAGAATGCCTGCGTGAAATTCAACTGCCTGGACAGCATAAACGGCAATGACGAAAAAAAGACTGCCAAAAGCCAGACAGCAACAACGATTACCGTGTCTTGCCTGAGTGTTAACTGATGTTTCTTTCCGTCCCATATAAAAAGACTTAACAAAAAACCTGTCAAAAGTGCCATTCCGGCAGGGATAACAAAGTTCAGTACATGTCCTGATTCACCTGGAAATCCAATCAACACAAGCAATGGCAGCAGCATTATACCACCTGTGAACATGGTTAAAATACCGATGTATCCTAAAGCAGTCTTATAACTTTCAATTAATTTATGATTGAACTGCATTAAATATCATCTCTCCCCACAATGAGTTTAACGATCTTTTGCTGTATTTTTGGAGGTGATAATATAATAAGTTTATCATCTGCCTGAATTTGCGTTTTGCCTCTGGGGATGATACTGTTTACGCCTCTGATAATACATCCTATGATCGCTTGTTCGGGAATTGGAATCTCAGCAAGTGACTTTCCGCATACGGGAGAATTATCCCGGACCACTATTTCCATGACGACAATCTTCCCTTCTTCAATAGGTATGAAACTGGTCATCTCAGCTATGGAGGCCATCTGCTCAATGATTCCCGTCATAATGTAAGTGGCACTTATGGCCGTATTAATTCCGAGTTTTTTGAACACCTCCACGTTTTTAGGATTGCTCACTGTAGCAAACACCCGCTTAACCCCGTAAACTTTTTTTACAAGCTGGCATATTACAAGATTGTCCGCATCATAGGGTGTCAAGGCAATAACAATATCCGCCCCCTGAACATTTGCGTCCTCCAGGATATAAGGCTTGCTGCCGTCTCCATAGATAACGGGCGCATCATGCACGCGGGATAAATACTTGCAATATTCCTCATCGTCATGGATCATCGTTACACCATGTCCTTTGGAAAGTAAGGATTTTGCAAGAAAATCAATCTTTCTTCGCCCTCCTATCATTACTATATTCATTTCAATTCCTCCATATTATCTATTAAAATCAGCTTTTCAAATTCGGTTATCGACAATCTTGAGGGATAGATAATCTGAATATTGAAGTCTTGATATACTATCTCTTTTTCTGTATCATAAAGCCGTGAAACCACTTTGGGAACATTAAATATTCTGCTTGCAATTTGAGCAATCATTATGTTTACATTATCATCATCTGTGGCTGCAACTACCACATCAGCCTTCTCAATGCCCGCTCTTGTAAGCTCATCTATGTCTGTTGCGTCCGCAACGATACTAAACCCGCTATAATCAGGCGATAACTTTCTAAAAGATGAACTATATTTGTCGAGCGCAACAACATCTTTGCCCTGTGCTGACAGCATTGACGCTATATGTGCACCAAACCTGCTGCATCCGGCAACTATAATATAGTTGTAATTATTTTTTTTCATTTAACTTGTTCCTTTCTTCTGAAGTGTCCAATATTTTTATCATCATACTCAATGACATAGGGTATGGTTTCTTCTTCCTCCGGCTTATCGCCAAAATCCGGATTTACATTCCCAACCCTATAATAAAAGGATGTTATCCTCTCTAAATTTTTGCTTGCTGGTTTATATGTCGGGTCAAGTGCATTTGCAGCTCGATAGTGCTTGCCGGCGAGGCTCAAATCTTCTGTTAGCTCAGCGAGTATGCCAAGTAAATTATGCACTTCAGGAGCATGGTTATTTTCTAACATAGCATATCCTATATACTCCTGAGCAGTAGAATAATCCTTTCCCCGTAAGGCGTTTACAGCTTTTTCGATATTCCTTTCAAAAGAGTTATATGCTTCAATTCCGACTGGCATTAATTCCACCTCCATAAAATCTATTTCAGATTGCCTATATTAATTGCTTACAATATTATAGAATAGCGGAAAACATATAAATCCAGTGTTAAGAAAACCATTATTTTTATAAAGATTTTGTTAAGAACACTATTATCAATATAAAGATTTTGTTAAGATTTCCAGAAAAAAAAAGAAGCCTCATAACAAGGCCATAAATCTAATAAATCACTATTCATCTGCGAGACGGTATCCTACACCTACCTCTGTTAATATATATCTCGGTTGTGCAGGGTCCATTTCAATTTTTCTGCGTATATTCGCCATAAAGACTCGGAGGGACTGTGTATCATTTCCCGAATATGTACCCCAAATTTCATTAAGTATGAATTTATGAGTTAAAACTCTCCCCGCATATTTGGCCATAAGAGCCATAAGCTTGTATTCAATAGGTGTAAGGTGTATTTCATCATCTGATATCAGAACACGGCGTTTCTCAAAGTCAATTTTTAACTCACCTATTAAAAATACGGCAGGAGAATCATTTTCGTATTGGCTGCTTTGATTTGAATGTCTTAATGCCACTCTTATACGCGCCAAAAGCTCCGCCACACTAAAGGGTTTTGTCAAATAATCATCTGCACCGCTATCCAAAGCTTCAACCTTTTCCCGCTCATGTCCACGGGCCGACACTACAATGATTGCCGCTTTAGTAACCGGCCTTACCTCAGCTATAACATCAAGACCATCAATGTCCGGAAGTCCCAAGTCAATAACTATGATATCCGGATTATGAGAGGAAACAAGAGAAATAGCTGCTTTACCGCTCTGCGTATCAATGCACTTATAGCCCTGCGCTTCAAGGGATATACATATAAAATTACTAATAGGCTTCTCATCCTCAACAACAAGGATTAAAGGTTTATTGTCCATTAATATCACTCCTTTGCAGGTAATACAAACCTGAATGTTGCACCGACCGACGGATTATTAAACGCTGAAATTCTTCCTCCATGCGCAGTTATAATAGATTTGCATATTGCAAGTCCCAGCCCGGTACCACGCCTTCCCGTATCATTTATTGTTGCGGCAGTGTAAAATCTATTAAAGATCAAGGGTATATCCTCTTCAGATATTCCATTTCCATTATCCGACACTTCAAAAATTGCTTTATCATCTTCAACCCGCGTTTTTATTTCAATTGTTGAACCGTAAGGCGTATACTTTATCGCATTGTCGAGAAGATTTACAAGCACTTGTTCAATAAGTGTTCCATCCATCGGCAGCATGATCAAATCATTAGGTATATTTATCTTTATAATGTGGTTTGCGGCAAGCTTTTTAATCCTTGAAACAGCTTCGGCAACAATTTCCTCCACCGCTTCCATATTCTTTTTTATCTCAATTCCTCCTTCATCAATCCGCGTTATGCTCAATATATTCTCTACTGAATGAATAAGCCAGCTTGCATCCTCATAAACGCCTTGCAAAAGTTTTATCCTTGCTTTTTTATCAAGAATATCGTCATTATCAAGAATTGTAGCAGTGGCGCCCAAAATTCCGGTAAGAGGGGTCCTCAAATCATGGGACATAGCGCGTAAAAGATTTCCACGCAGCCGTTCCCTCTCCATCTCCATTTTTGACTTCTGTTGTTTTTCTGACAGCCGCTCCCGCTCCATAGCCAATGCAATTTGTGTTGTTACCAACTCTAAAAGTGATTTTTGCTCATCAGATAAGACCTCATTGTCAAAGCACGAAACACCTACAACACCGAGAGTACCGCTTTGGCCTTTAATTGGAAGGTAATAGGCATGACTGTCAAGGAATATTTCAGTGCCGGCTCCCATCGGATTACCTGTTTTAAACGTCTCTGACATTACTTGCATCTCAGTGAACGCTTTAAAAATATTCGTATGTTCATCATCCTTAAAAGTATAAATGTACGGTTCTCCCAAGTTATCTGATAAATCAACCGTCGCAATTATGACAGAACGATTAAACAGTTTTGCTATGTTCTTGACTCCAACTTCTGCTATTTGATTGATGCTTCTGACTTTTAACAGACTTCTGCTGATTTGATAAAGTATTTGTGCCCTCTTTTCACGCAGAAACGATAGCCGTGCCTCTTGTTTAGCTTTTGCGGTTAATGTGCTTGTGATAATTGCGGCTATAAGCATTATGACAAAGGTTACAGGATAATCCGGTCTATATGTCACAAACGTATAATAAGGTTCTGTAAAAAAGAAATTAAATGTCAGAACACCGACTACAGAAGCAGCAATCCCGTAAAAATAACCGTCTGTCTGTTTTGCAGCAAGCAATACACCCAATATATATGCCACAATTATATTTGATTCATGAAAACCAATATACCTGAACAAAAAGGATAAGAGCGTTGCTAATGTCATAATGCCAATGGTTACGGCAAAATTCACTGCTGCTAATTTTGCTCTTTGTGGGTTAGCATGATTATTATATTTTGTTTCACTTAAATCATCTAAAAATAAATTATCAATTTCACTTGATTTCATTTATATTTCACCTTCTGTTATGCTTATGACACGCACATTTTTTCGAGGATGTCAATATTGTTTTCTCTTATATTATAGTTCTCTAAAATGTCATTTGTAAATTATATTTGCACATTATATTGTTGCGCCAGAATATTTCATGGTTCTGCATATTCTTTTTAAAGCTATACATTATGTCTGATTTATATCTTTATGTGATTATACAAAAAACCTATAGACTAAACACATTCTTTTAAGCGTCCAGCCTATAGGTATCATTTTAGATCAGCCTACTCTTTATTACTGCTATTCCATCAGCCTGTTTTCCAATATCTGCTCCATGGAGAAATCCTCCACCCCCAGATAGTATACGGCTGTATCAATTAGCGCTTCCATAGGCAGCAGTCCTATTATCTCACTGCCTGTAATGGCCACACCATATCTTGCCGCTTCTATCCTTACAAGCTCAAAGGATCTGTAAAGGGCTGTCTTTGTATAGTCCGTCATGTTCATGGATATCTGGACTATCCCCCTGTCCTTCAGCTCGATTCCTATTGCCTTGCAATATCTCAAGCCTCCGTTAAGGAATCTGACATTCCTTGCAATCTTATTTGCAATATCCATGTTGTTTGTGCTCAAATTGACGTTGAAGGCTACAAGAGGCATTCTGGCACCGATTACAGTCGCACCTGCCGTTGGATGTATTGCTGCCTGGCCGTAGTCAGGTCTCCACTCCGGCAGCTTTATCTTCTCAGCCATTCCTTCGAATTCGCCCTTGCGGATATTTGCCAGATTCTCTCTCTGTGGATCTGCCGCTGCCTTTTCATACAGGAAAACCGGAAGATCATACTTCTCAGATGCTTCCTTTGCCACTTCTTTTGCAAGCTCAATAGCTTCTGTCATACTGACATTCTTTATGGGAATGAAAGGCACTACATCTATTGCCCCCATCCTCGGATGCTGCCCCTGGTGCTTGGTCATATCTATAAGCTGTATCGCTATGCCCATAGCTTCAAGCATTGCATTCTTTACAGCCTGAGGCTCTCCCACAACTGTTACTACTACTCTGTTATGATCCTGGTCTCTCTTGTAATCCAGCAGCTTGACTCCGTCTTTTCCTCTGAAGGGATTCACTATTTTCTCTATTTTGTCCAAATCCCTGCCTTCACTAAAATTCGGTACACACTCAATTATTCTGCTCATTCCGCTCATTTGCTTTCTCCCTCTTATTTCTTAAATGCTTTCTCAACCAAGCCCTTAACCAGTTCTTCCTTTGGAATGTACGGTATGGTTATATGATCGGTTTTCTGGTTATCTTTGTTGTACTCCATGCTTGTGGTTATGGAGTTCTCATTCCTTGCCCAGGCTCTTCTTGCAACTCCACCCATTACATCCCATGGCATTGCTGATTTCAATATGTTGTCTGCTCTCTCGCTGCCGTCCAGCACCATCCCAAAGCCGCCGTTAATTGCTTTGCCTATGCCTACTCCGCCGCCGTTATGAAGTGCTACCAGGCTCATTCCCCTTGCAGCATTTCCTGCGAAGCACTGAGTAGCCATATCTGCCATTACATTGCTGCCATCCTTTATATTGGAGGTTTCTCTGAAGGGGGAGTCCGTACCGCTTACATCATGATGATCACGGCCCAGCATTATCGGTCCCACTTCGCCCTTCCTCACCATTTCGTTAAATTTCAGCGCTATCTTTGTTCTTCCCATAGCATCCTGGTACAGTATCCTTGCCTGAGTGCCCACAACCAGCTGGTTCTTTTCCGCATCCCTGATCCAGACATAATTGTCCCTGTCCTGTCCTCTTCTGTTGGGATCAATGCAGTCCATTGCCGCCTTGTCTGTTTTTATAAGGTCCTCGTGCCTGCCGCTCAAGCATACCCACCTGAAGGGTCCATAGCCATAGTCGAAAAGCTCCGGTCCCATAATGTCCTCTACATAGGAGGGCCATATAAATCCGTCCTTCTCGTCCGTTCCATTCTTGGATATTTCCTTGACACCGGCATCATATACAGATTTCATGAATGCATTGCCGTAGTCAAAGAAGTAAGTACCCTTCGCTACCAATGCCTTTATCATGTCAAAATGCTTTCTCAGGGACTGGTCAACCAGCTTCCTGAATTGATCCCTGTCAGACTTCAGCAGCTCAGTCCTCTGATCGAAGGTAATTCCCTGCGGGCAGTAGCCTCCTTCATAAACTGCATGGCAGGAGGTCTGGTCCGAGAGCAGTTCTATCTTTATATCATTCTTAACTGCATACTCAAGAAGGTCGACTATATTTCCATGATAAGCTATGGATATTGGCTCCTTCTTCTTCATGTACTCATGGGCAATTTCAAATACTTCCTTAAGGTCCGCCGATATCCTTTTTACCCAGCCTTGGCTGTGTCTTGTTTTTATCCTGGAATAATCCACTTCTGCTATTATGCCTACTCCATTGGCAATCTCCACTGCCTTTGGCTGAGCTCCGCTCATGCCGCCGAGGCCTGAGGTAATGAACAGCCTTCCCTTAAGATCCTCATCCTGAGGTATTCCAAGAATTTTTCTTCCTGCGTTCAACAGAGTATTGAAGGTACCATGGACTATTCCCTGAGGCCCTATATACATCCAGCCTCCTGCAGTCATCTGTCCGTAACTGGCTACTCCCATCTGCTCTGCAATATCCCAATCCTTCGGATTGTCAAACATACCCACCATAAGGGCATTGGTTATTATTACCCTTGGAGCCTCGGGCTTGGATCTGAACAATCCCAGGGGATGGCCCGACTCTACCACCAGAGTCTGCTCGTTTGTCATTGTCTCAAGATACTTCGTTAATAATCTGTACTGCATCCAGTTTTGACATACCTTTCCGGTCTCCCCGTAAGTTACCAGCTCATAGGGATAAAGGGCTATGTCAAAGCTGAGGTTGTTGTTTATCATAACCTGGAAGGCCTTGCCTTCAATGCAGTTCCCTTTATACTCATCTATTCCCTTTGCCTTGAGGTCTCCCTCAGGCCGGAAGCGGTAGCCGTATATCCTGCCCCTTGTAAGAAGCTCTTCCATAAACTCAGGTGCTGCCTGTTCGTGCAGCTCCTCCGGAATATAGCGGAGTGCATTCTTAAGAGCTGTCTCAGTCTGAGCTGCTGTGAGCTTGAAGCCCCTGTCCGGAGCCCTTCGGATTCCTTCAACAAATTCAGGATAATCCGGAAGTACATTATCAAGCTTAACTGTCATTGCCTGTGCTATCTCACGATTGCTGACCATTTTTAACCCTCCCCATAAGTGTCTTTGCAGTTAGATGTTCTTTTCTGCAAAACACTTTATTTTTCACATCTCTTAAATTTAAACAATTTTTATGCTTCCTAGAATAATCCTGTTATTACACCCTTAGCATCAATGTCAATCTTTTCTGCAGCAGGTATTCTGGGGAGTCCCGGCATTATCATTATATCTCCTGTCAAGCACACAATGAAACCTGCTCCGGCAGATACTCTCACTTCTTTCACACTTACCTTGAAGCCCTTTGGAGCACCTAAGAGGCTGGGATCATCAGACAGCGAATATTGCGTCTTTGCCATGCATATAGGCAGCTTATCCAAGCCTATTTCCTCAAGCTTCTTCATTTCCTTTTGGGCCTTGGCTGAGAAAACCACACCGTCCCCGCCGTAGATTTCTTTTACTATTGTTTCTATCTTCTGCGCTATAGGCATCTCAACATCATAAAGATATTCAAAATCCGGTGCTGAACTCTCAACCAGCTTTACCAGGGTTTCAGCCATATGTATTCCACCTTCTCCGCCTTTTGCCCAACATTCATTCAGTGCAACCTCCACACCATAAACCTTGCACTTCTTGATAAGAAGCTCTATTTCCGCTTCACTGTCAGAGACAAAACGGTTTACGGCAATCATAGCGGGAAGTCCGAACTTACGGATATTTTCAACCTGTTTTTCAAGGTTCGCAAAGCCTTTGTCCACTGCTTCAAGGTTCTCTTTGCCAAGCTCAGCCTTTGGCACTCCCCCATGCATTTTAAGAGCACGGATAGTTGCAACTATTACAACAGCAGAAGGCTTTAACCCCCCATAGCGGCACTTGATGTCAAGGAATTTCTCTGCTCCAAGATCAGCGCCGAAGCCTGCTTCGGTAACAAGATAATCTCCAAGCTTCAAGCCCAGCTTGGTAGCCATTATACTGTTGCAGCCGTGAGCTATGTTGGCAAAAGGTCCGCCGTGTATGAGAGCAGGTGTATTCTCCAAGGTCTGCACCAGGTTAGGTTTTATTGCATCCTTCATAAGCATTGCCATAGCCCCATGAACCTTCAAATCAGAACATGTAACCGGCTCGCCCCCATAGGTGTATGCTATAACCATTTTCCCGAGTCTTTCCTTCAGGTCCATCAAATCGTTGGAAAGACAGAGAATTGCCATTATCTCAGATGCCACGGTAATCATGAAGCCGTCCTGCCTTACAAAGCCGTTGGCTTTGCCCCCAAGGCCCACTACTACCTCGCGGAGTGCCCTGTCATTCATATCCATTACTCTTTTCCATACAATCTGTCTCGGATCTATATTCAGTGAATTCCCATGATTGAAATGGTTGTCAATGGCTGCGGAAAGCAAATTATTAGCTGTAGTTATTGCATGCATATCTCCCGTAAAATGAAGATTGATATCCTCCATAGGCACTACCTGGGCATAACCGCCCCCTGCAGCTCCGCCTTTCACACCGAAAACCGGACCCAAGGATGGTTCTCTTAAGGCAATTACAGTCTTTTTGCCTATTCTGTTAAGAGCCTGGCCCAAGCCAACTGTAGTTGTTGATTTGCCTTCTCCTGCCGGAGTCGGGGTTATAGCCGTAACCAATACCAGCTTCCCGTCCGGTTTATCCTTTAATCTCTCAAAAATGCCGAGATTGATTTTTGCCTTATATTTTCCGTAAAGCTCCAACTCATCCTCTTGTATTCCCCATTGTTCTGCTATTTCTGATACAGGCTTCATCTTCGCCTGCTGAGCGATTTCTATATCGCTGGGTACTTTAATCTCCATCTGAATCATCCTCCCTTGTATTTTTCGCAACCATATATGCTTATTCTATCCCAAGCAGCGTCACAAAAACGTCTAAAAATGACTTTTGTTGAAATATTTTATGAAAAGCAAAGAGAACGGTTCCTTTTGAACCATCCTCTTTGTTTTTATTATCTTTATGTTAAATAGTACCATTATCCACATGGATATTTTGACCCGTTATTGAAGCTGCTTTGTCAGATATTAAAAATGCTGCTGTTTCAGCAACGGAATCTATGCTTGTTTCTTTTTTCAGTGAAGTGCGTTTATATATCCTATTCTTTTGCTCTGATGTTAATGAATCACTCATCTTTGTTTCCATGAAGCCGGGGACTACACAATTGGAACGTATGCCAATGGATCCCCATTCTCTTGCTGTGTTCTTTGAAAATGCCTCCAGTGCACCTTTTGTAGCTGCATACATACTAAGCCCTTTGTATCCTGTATGGGCCGATACAGAAGAAATATTGACGATACTGCCGCTGATCTTATTTAAAAGCATATTCCTAATAATATACTTTGTCAGCATTATTGGCGAAAAAACATTTATACTAAAGGAAGTATTTAGTTGATCAAGATTAGCATTAGTTACTATTTCATCATAGGCAAATGCCGCATTATTAACCAAACCATCAAACCTTTCCCCACTTTTTTGCAAACCTAATATAAGGTCTTTAATTCGGTCTGTTTGAATTAAGTCAAATTCTTTGTGCAAATAATTAGGATTTGTCTCCAATAATGTGACATTACTATTTGTTTTTCTGCTAAGTCCTATAACCCTGTAAGCTTCTGCAAGCAGGGTCCTGGCAATAGCGCACCCCAAATCCCCGGATGTTCCGGTAACCAAAACTGTTTTCATCTTTTTCTCACCTTTTTCCCAGTATTAGTTTTTTCAATCTTATCCTTGATACTTATAATTCTAGGTATTTTCCACTTCTGAAGCTTATTAGCCAAACAGGCAAATATCCTCTTGTTTATATTCTCCTCTTTGACAGCCAGCACAACATCTGCAGCCAAGATCTTACCCAGCATCTTGTTATCCATACCATAAATAAGAACATCAATTATATTTTCTATCTTTAAAATCTCTTCCTCGACCTCTATAGGGTTAACTATATACCCCCCCACATTTATAAAGTCACTTTCCCTTTGAAGAAATCTTATTTTTCCATCCAAATACTCTACGATATCCCCTGTTTTATACCACTGGTCATTGCTATCAAGGTTGAATTCTCCCATAATACTGCGATGAATGCATAATTCACTGTCTTCAATTTTTATCATATCAGCCATATAGTCTTCTATATGAAAATACTCTCCATCTGCTGCGAACAAGCTTCCTGCTTCTGTAGATGCGTATACATTTGTTATTTTGGCGGAAGGAAACTTCTTCGATAATAATGATTTCAGCTTCTCATCCATTTTTTCACCACCTGAAGTGATGTTTTTTATAGAGTCATATTGATCATTAAGAGTAGGTATAATAAATCTATAGAAGGATGGTGTAGCTGAAACATTTGTTACTTTATAATTCTTCAGCAGAAGGTTTATATCATATTTCCCAGGGTCGTTACCGATAACTACAGTATTTCTATTCATAAAAGCTTGCAGAAAAACTTGAAGCCCCGCAAAGTGTGTGGGGTTATAGCTAAACAACCATATATTATCTGCATATTTTGCGCTCTGCCGTACAGCCCTGGAAGCGCTTGAAAAACTGTGCTTTACCTTCTTTGGTTTCCCTGTGGTGCCGGAGGTAAATAAAGAAACACTCCAATTCTTCTTGTTCTTCTCAATCCTATTATATAAATCTTCCATATCTCTGATTTCAGTATTTATAGAATAGACTTCTTTGATTTCACTATGGCGAAGCCCTTGATGTTGAAGCTCAGTATCACTCCAGTCTCCATCCAGCAATACTACTTCTTTACCAAAAGCGATGGATTTTGCCAAATGAAGAAATACATCCTTTGGATCCTTGCAGTAAATATATTTTTTCAAATCCATGGCATTCATTTGATTTATGAAATCATTATAAGAAATGCTGTACTCTCTTAAGGTATCAATAATAAATACTTTCATTTCTCAAGCCTTTCCAATACGTCTTTAATAGTATCTGGCATGCCTGCTTCAAAAATATCCACTTTAAATACATTTTCAATGTTGACTGTCAAAACTGCCAAGTCTATGGAGTCAAACCCAATATCATTTCTTAAAGAAGCCTCTTCATCCAATATACTTATAGTCTCTCTATCTGAATTTTCGAGTATTTCATTAATTAACTCTAACAGCTTGTTTTTCATGTTTTCCTCCATATAGAACCTCTAGCTATATAAATAATATTTCTGAGCAGAATACGTCCGATAATTCCATGGCGGCAGCCCCCCATGACAGGCCAACACCGAAGCCGGACATTATTACCTTTAATTTTCTGACTTTGACATCATTCTTCAGCTTATCACATATTAAAAATGGGATGGTTGCACCTCCGGTATTCCCGAAGCTATCCATGTTTAGAGGCACTTTATCCAGAGGAATATCGGCCTTTTGTGCTATATGGTTTAACATAAAATTATTCGCTTGATGGAGAAGTACTTTGTCAACATCCTCTGAAGTCCATTCATTTAGTTCAATTACTTCCTTAAGTATTACAGGCACCTCCCTAAGTGCAAAAAGGAAGATTCCCATTCCATCCATTTGAATATGTTCATCCGCTCTTATGTTTCCATCATCGTCCTTTTTCTCGACTTTAGATTCATCTGTACATGGGTATCTGTTTGAACCGGCAGGTATAATCAAACTATTTGCGCCTGAGCCATCGGTTTTTAATATAAAGGAGCTTCCGCTGTTTTCATCAGAAAACTCTACTGCGGTAGCGGACACACCATCGCCAAATATCAAAACTGTCGACTTGTCTTTAGGCGATACCCTTCTGCTTATGGTATCACCTACTACTAATATAATCCTTTTGCATGTTCCGGCTGATATAAACTGACTGGCTAAAAACAAGCCGTATATGTAAGCAGAACAGCCTAAGTTAATATCTAAAGTCAAAGTTGTTATTGGCAATCCAAGCCTGTCTTGCAATATGCAGGAGGTAGCAGGCATTATATAATCGGGTGTTTGAGAAATGAAAATAAGTCCGTCTATGCTTTCTTTCTCCCAACCTATATCTGCAATTAATTTTTCTGCAGCTGCATATCCAAGATCAGATGTTGTTTGACCTTCTTTTGCATAGTACAGCTGCTTTACCCCTATAATGCTTTTCATCTTTTTGACGTAATTCTCATCAAAATAGGGTTTTACCATTTCTTCTATAAGAATTGGGTTGTTAGGCACAGCACAGCATATACCCTTTATTTTTGCATTGTTAAACCTTGCTTTAGCCATGTAACCCTCCCCTTGGCGCTTTCACCATTATGCCTTCCTATCTGATCTGATTAAGTAATTGCTCAGTGTCAGTAATAACAATACCTTCCGGAAATACCCCCTGGCTTGAACATACTGATAGCATATACTCTTCATCAATACTATAGTCATTAAAAAAAGCTGTGTCATGCAGAGCATTAGTTGATAACAACGGAAGTGTCACTCCACTGCCAAGCATTTTTTGATAGCTCTCCCCCATTGTCCAGCACTTATAAAAATACTTCATCTGATCTGGAACTTCTATTTTTAACATCTCTTCATAATCATCTGCAGCAAGTATTGATTTGACCACATCAAAGTCCGAAGCTTTGATCTTCTCTATATCAATACCTATAGGAAAGCTGTCAAAGGCACCTACAATCCAATGACCGGAATGAGAAATATTAAAAAACACTTGCGGCATATTATTTATATAAGGCTTTCCCATTTCATTGCGGAAAACCTCTATATCAGAATTCTTAACCTGGAACATATCACAAATTGTTGCACGTATGATCAAGCTTCCAAGTAAGCTTCTTTCTGCATCCTGCCACCTATAAAACTTTAGTATTTTTTCTTGCTCCTGCTTATCCAGAAAAGAAAGAATCTCCCGAAATAACAGGCCGTCAAGTTTTGTACAGTGCTTTAAAGCAAATATTTTAAGCATTTTACTTTTCAGTATTACCACCCTTATCAAGCACAAATTGAGCTAGAGTTTCTACAGAACGCAAGTGCTTTTTGAACTCCGCAGGTGATATTCCCTGGAGCTTCACATTAAATACCTGTTCTATTCCGGCCACAACATCCAGGGCTTCAACAGAATCCAACCCTAAGCCTTCGCCAAACAAAGGAGTATCATCCCCAATTTCCTCTGGGGTAATATCCTCTAACTCCAAGCGGTTAATTAAAATATCTTCCTTTATAATCTGCTTAATCTTTGCTATATCCATCATAATGGTTACACCTCCTATGCTAATAATGACTTACTTAATCGAAGCTTTTCCTTAACTGTATATTTGAAGGGCTTCATAAAACGATTAATTATTTTAACCATGCTCTTATTCTTAACATTAACACAAAACATCAGCTTGTAGATACCCCTGTTATATTGACGCCAAATTGCTTCTCCCATAAGGAGCATTGCATATCCCATAAGCTGATATTCCTCTTTTACAAATACATTTCGATAAAGCATGGTTTCTGAATCCAGTTGATGGGTAATGGCCCATCCGATTATTTGATTGTTCTCGTCCCTTAAGAAAACTGAATTATAAGAGTCAACCCTCTCCTCCTCTAAAAACGGAGTGGAATGTTCAGGATACCATATACCATAACCCTCTTTAATATATTCAAATTCTTGCTCTTCAAGCTCTTTCCAGCTGCTGATCGCAAAACAGGCGGGAAGCTCCATTAATGTAAACAGAGGTGCATCCTCTTCATCAATTTCTTCCATATCCAATTTATAAAGCAGCATTTCTGTTGTTGCCGGGAAGTGCCAATCACATTTTTTCAGCAGTTTTTGGAAGATATCATATAATGGATTATCTTCGGTAAACTCAATACAAATTTCTTTATACTGATTTTTCGTTCCGGCCTCTTCCATTTCCCTAATCAAGTCTGTCGCTATACCAAACCTGCGATACTCTTGCTTGACAAACAAGGTGTGTATCTGTAAATAACCGTCATTTCTAAATTCCCCTAGTATCAGACCTATAGGCTGGGAGGAAAAACTCAGTGCACCAAATGCTATTATCTGTGATGAGTTACCTATTTTGTAAAGGAAAAGTCTGTATTCTATATAAGTCAGTGATTCAAATTCCTTTACCATGGATTTATCTATTTGCTCAATATAAAACATATAACAAAACCCTCCTGAAGAAGGAGCGATTAAGGAAGTTAAAGCAAGCGGCAACGTAATACCCCTTGCTTTAACCTGCAATAATCTACAACCTAACTAAACTACTTTGATCCGCCTGCTACTGTATCCAAATCGGCGTTTGAAAGTTGATCACCTGATCCCTGAAAATTAGGAAGTACGAAAGTCTCGTATCCACCCTGGTTTTCAACAAATTTCAGTTTGTAACTAGGCTCTACATCCTTGCCTGTTGCCTTTTTAACTGCTGCGTGAGCATCGCTTAAGCACAGTTTTCTGAATTCGCTATCCTTGGCTGCCAACGCCTCAACCTTAGCCTTTGCACTATTCATTTCTTCTTTAGTCCATCTCATCTTTTTCACCTCCTTTCATATTCATATAATACAAGCAACCTTCTCTAATCTCTCTTTTCAAATGTCCGGTTTTAACCAGGCGTTCTAAAAAGTAATAGACCTCAGTAACACCAAAGAACAAATCAGTTAATGCTCCTTTGTTTAAAAAGAAAAGATATACTTGATATACAGTATTAAATTGTGACAAATGTTCTTCTAGCTCTAACAGCTGCTGTCTTCTGTATTCTGCTATTAGTCCTATACGAATCCCGACTCTGGAAAAGGGCTTACCGTGAGAGGGGATTAAATATGAAATTTTCATTTCTTGAAGAACCTTCAGTGTTTCAAAGTATGAGCTTACCGGATCCTCACTAACCATATTAATATGATTGGGGGTAACCAGAGCATCCCCGGCAAAGAGCACTTCCATATCCTGATTATAGAAACATACCTGCTCATCACTATGACCTGAAAATCTCAATATACTATATTGCTCACGACCCAGCAGGATTGTATCCTCACCTCTTAGGTCCTCTATATCCGGAATGCTGGGCGCCCAGCTTTGGAACTGATCAATTTTCTCTCCAATAACTTTTCTTTTTAGATCTTCCGGAAGGCCAAAAGAATTAAATACATTATCTTTATGAAGGATTTCCTTTAACCAATCCTTCCAGTTTAGCAAAGTGTTATTTTTATGTATCATTTTAACCGGTGCTTGGGCCAGCTTCTGTAATTCGCCTGCCGCCCCAAAATGGTCTACATGGTCATGAGTAATAATTATTTTCCTTATATCCAAAGGATTTATATTAAGCTCAACAAAGACTTCTCTCCATTTTTCCATTGTTTCAGGTGAATAAATGCCGGTATCAACAATATCCCAACCATCTTCACCTTCAAACAAAAAGCAATTAATGGTATCAATCCATAAGGGCAAATCTATGGTTACTCTAGATGCTCCTATTCTTTGATCAATCTTAGTCAACGTAGGAACAACACCACCTCGCCCTTTGCTGCCTTCTTTTTTTCACCCTGGAAAGTTATTGCAGCCTTTGTAGTAAGGAAGTTGCCGGTATGCTCCTGTAATTGCACCTTTATCATCAAGCAACTGCCGGGCATGGCCGTATTATAGAAGCTAAAATCTTTGGTGCGAACCAGGTAACCCTCTTCCAAGCCTGCATTATTAAGAGCTATCATAAGAAGTGCGCTTGCCTGGGCAGCCATCTCAATCAATAAAACTCCAGGTACTATAGGTTGTCCAGGAAAATGACCTGCCAGATAAGGTTCATTGTAGCTAACCTGCTTTGAGCACAGCAATATCTTTTCCTCACTGTCAAATTCATGCACTTTGTCAACAAATAAAAAGGGAGGTGCCGTTTTTAACAATTCATGAGGCTTTTTAGAATAAATTATATTTCTCTCTTCAGCTTTTAAATCTTGAGCCATTTTGCAATCTTCCCTTCTATTGTATAATTGTATTAAGTACTAGTGCCAATACAGGCAGGATAATTCTGCCCTGTTATGCAGCTAAAAGAAGGATATATAAGTGCATCCAATGCTGGGAGTAAATCCTCCCAGATAGGTATTGGAGGCTTTAAAGCACAAAACTCCAGCTTCCTGCGCATCTCGCGTTTTTCGGAAGGACTAAAATCACGATTATGTATACCAAAGGTCAAGGAATTAACTCTAATATTAAATGGAGTCAATTCTTTTGCCATGCTTTTCATCATAGCCAGTATTCCATGATTATGAACTGGGCTCGCAGGATAATCCGCAAAATCAAGAACATCATCAATTAATAAAAACATTATGTTTCCTGCTTTTTCTCTTATCATGCGGCGTACAATTTCTCTATTTAATAGAAACACTTCATTAAAACCGGAGACTATATCCCTGCCAAAGGTTTCCGGCAGCGATTCCAGCAGAACAGCTTCATTGGCCACCCCCGGCAGTCCGTTTATTAAAATATCAAGACCTTTTAATTTATCTGCAGCACTGTCAACAGCTTCAATCATATTATCTGACCTATAGTGGTCCAGACACTGGACAAAGCAATTATGCCTGTGTTCCGGATCAAGGCCTTCTATAAAATCGTTGACTATCTGGCTTTCCTTTGAAAGCAGCGCCAAAAGGTGTCCTTCTTTTAATAGGTAGTCAGCAACATATAGATTTTCTTTTCGATGTGCTTCAGACAGTAATATCTTTTTTTGACCTTTTGCTTCCATTGTTAATCTCCTTTACGCCTGAACCCTGGAAATAATAAGCGCTACGTTTCCACCATTCAAGGATGAGCTGACTATCAAACCATTATGAAGCTCTTTTTCATTAAACATCCATAATGCTGCTTGGTAAATATGATACATAGAGCTTGCAGAAAGTGCATAGCCAAATACATCATTGAAGGTCTTAACAGGTATTTTTCTATTAGTGAAAAGTTTTTCTAAAATATTCTTCTGATACAGTCCTTTTTCCTTAAAGCCTTCATCATTATAAAATACAAAGTCTATATTCTCGGCTTGTAGACCTGCCTCATCCAGAGCATTGACTATAGCAGCACGATAGCTGTCACTGCCAAATCCACAGCCAAAGCCTAGAATTTCCCCATAGCATCTTTTATTCATAACAGCTTCGTCTTCAAGGCTTCCCAGGACCACAAAAGAGCTTCCCTCAGTTATTGGATATTTGCTTTTATCATAGCCTAAGACACTGCTCACCTCATTACTAAAGTCACATATTTCATCCCCTGCTCCAACAAGGCAAAAGCTCTGGCAGCCACCCCTTATTAATTGGTACGCAATAAGCGAGGCTAAGGCACCTTCATTTCCTCCTGTAGATATTGCAGTTCCATATCCCTTCACTCCAAGCTTTATTGCCACCTGTCCGGGTATGGTATTAATAGAAGTATCCGGAAAATATAATGGGCTTGCATGGGATACCCCATTATCAAAAATTCCCTTCAGATAACTGCTGAATCTGTCAAAAGCACCATACATGCTGCCGAACACTAAGCCAATGTCTGTATTGTTATCCTGATTTATTTCAAGCTTGGCATCCTTTATGGATAGATGAGCTGCAGCTATGCAGTACTGTGTTATATTATTCATTCTCCTTGAATAAAGAGAACCAATATACTCTTTTGCCTCCTGCCTGGCTTTCTCTATGTCCATGTACTGTTTATTACCTAAGCCGGTATCCTCTGAGCCGGATATGCATCCAAATTGGTTCGCCATGGAAATTCCAAATATACCAACCCTTTTAGGCGAAAAATCCTTTTCTGTTTTACATGTCTCTTTCAATCCGCCTTGCTCTTCCTGCCAATTTTTAAATAGTATTGAAGAGTTATGTCCCCCGAAAGCCGAGTTATTGCATAGAAAATATTTTGGATTTCCTTCAATCATATTATTTAAAATATGATTTGCTTCCCGGCAGCCTTCCCTCAAAACCTTAGTATGCAGTGTAGCAGGCAGCTTTCCATCCCTGACAGCAATTAAGGTGCTGACTATTTCAATAACAGCAGCTGCTCCCAGGGTATGTCCAAAGTATGCTTTGCTTGAATTCAAAGGTATTTTGGAAAATACCTCATCCCCCAGTGCCTTTCTTAATCCTGCCAACTCACATGCATCATTTGCTTCTGTACCTGTTCCATGTACATTTATATAATCAATTTGCTCCGGCCTCACCTTTGCCTGTTTAAGGACGGTCGCAACAGTTCTCGCGATTCCATCTCCCTCTGGATGTGGAGCTGTTATATGATGGGCATCCTGTTCTAATCCAAAGCCACATATTTCAGCATAGATAAATGCTTTTCTTTCTAAAGCTTTTTCCAGAGGCTCCAGTACAATAAATGCCGCACCTTCCCCCAAGCTTAATCCTGCAGGACTTCCAAAAGGTGCACAGGGTTGGGGACTTAATGCTTGCAAGCTGTTAAAGCCGGCGTAGACTGACTCAGATATAGTATCAGAGCCTCCTGCCAATACAGCCTCCAGCTTTCCTTGAGAAAGCATTTCACACCCGACTATCAGGGAGTGACCACTGGCTACACAAGCAGTTACATTAGAAATTACCGGTCCTTTTATTCCTAAATGCTCTGCAATACAATCCCCTTGCTGAAACCATGGAAAGTGAATAGTAGCATCATAATCCAGATTTTCTACCTTTCCTCTTTTTTCAAGCTCTGCTAATCCTCCATTGCATGTCCCAAAGCAAAACGCTATTTTATCAGCATTTTGGGAGGTTATATCCAATTCACTGTCATTGAGTGCTTCTTTAGCCGCTCGTATTCCAAATTGAGTACATATATTATACTTGGTTGTGTCAGGATCCGGGACATAATCCTTGATCTCTGCTCCCAAGCTGCTCAACATCTTATCTGTGGGAAAATTAGCAATGCTGCCAATACCTGTTACATTACTTATCATATTATTAAGAACTTGGTGTTTATCTTGTCCCATGGAGGAGAATATTCCTACTCCTGTTACTACAATCCTTTTTCGACTGGTCAATGCTAATCCCCCTCCTAACTATCCATATTGCTAAAGCCAAAGATATTTCTTTTACCTTAGCAGCCCACCATCAATTGTTAAAATAGTATTGTTGCAGTAATCAGACAAGCTGCTGCACAGAAACAGCACAGCCCCAGCAACTTCCTCCGCTTTACCCATTCGCCTCACATTTGTTGAATTTATAATATCTGCCTTTTTATTATCCGGCAAAGTATCAATCATATCTGTTTCAATTAATCCTGGTGCTATTGAGTTGAAATATATGCCTTTTTGAGAATACTGTCTGGATAACAAACGTGTTAGTCCAATGACGGCACCCTTTGATGCACAGTAATTTGTTTGTGCTTCTTTGCCTATAACCCCTGATATGGAAATAATATTTACAACTCGTCCGCACTCTTTTTCAAGCATGTGCGGCAGCACTTCTCTGGTACATATGTATGTTCCATGAAAGTTTGTCTCAAAGACATCCTTCCAATCCTTGCTTTGCATTTGTGGCAGAAAGGCATCCCTGGTAATTCCCGCATTATTAATAAGTACATCTATGCTGCTGTATTTTTCTATAATGCTCTTTACTGTGTTGGAAACAAATATCCCATCACATACAGAGCCTTTGTAAAAAGATACCTCAAAACCACTCTCAGCCAGTTCTGCCTGGAATTTTTCTGCTGCAGCATTTTGACTTCTATATATGCCTATTACTCTTGCGCCTTCTTGGCACAGCTTATGAATAACAGCCTTTCCTATACCTCCGGTTGCCCCGGTAACTATGGCAACCTTACCCCTTAGCAGCATATAATATCACTTCCTTTGTATAACAGTGCCGCAGCAGTTATAAACTAAATTACATATGATCATCACGAGAGTGTCCACATTCCGGGCATTTTGCGGTGCTTATCGATACCCGGCTTCTTTTACAGTCGCATTTTGAGCAGACACCTTCTTCTCTTATTGCAAGACCTCCGGATGCATAATCCAGTTCTTCCTCACTAAGCTCGTCTTCATCAAACGTACTGTAGCCTTGACCTTGCTTGCCGCTTTTTCTTGCGTTAATCTTATCCAGTAATCGCTTCTTTGTTTTTTGTTTCAGCTGGCTTTCATCACTAAAATCCTCTTTCAAAATTTTCTCTACAAGCTGCAGTTCATCTGCATTGCCAGGTTGGTCTGCCTTGTAAACACCTTTAAGTAAAGCATCCAGTTCTTTATTAAAGCTTTCCACTTTGTATTTTTCACTCATAGGTATTTACCCCCAGATCCTGCAAAGCACCTTTCAATCGTGTAATTGACCGATATAGTATCACACCTATATTGGTTTCACTCAGACCCATTAGTGAAGCTATTTTGCGATTTGTTAAACCAGCCCAGAATTTTAAACCAATAATATTTCTTTCTCTTTCTGACAAACTGCTTAAGGATTTAAAAAGCGAAGCTCTAAATTCCTTGGCTATACAAGCCTTCTCTATGTTAAATGTAGTGTCTATGAGTTTTTCAATTTCTTCATATGTACATAAATTATTTTTCTTTTTACGGAAATGATCAACAATGGTATTATGGGCTATAGAAAACAACCACGCTGCAAACTTGCCCTTTTCAGAATTATAGCTTCCGAGCTTTTTCAACGCATTTTCAAAAACCATGCTTGTCAGGTCATCACTCAAGTGAGGATCTCCTACTCGAAATCTAATATAGTTGTAAACCCGGGGGAAATAATAATCATATACTTGTTCAAAAGTATCAGCATCAGCTAACAGCGATTCTCCATTTAAAAGCTCTATATGCTCCATATAGTTTCTTATTTCCTCCTCTCAAACAGTAATACGAATAAGCATGAAAAGTATTACATAAAATTTCTATATTTTTTTCATTGCTATGCCAGCTGCCTTCTTGCCAGCTCATAAAATACACCTTTCATATCCATAAGCTCATCGTATGTACCCATCTCAACAACCTTTCCCTGGTCAAGTACAATAACTCTTTGACAATTTATAATAGTACTTAATCTATGGGCAATAACCACCCGTGTAGCATTTAGGTTGTCAAGGCTTTCACTGACAATTGCCTGGGTTTTATTGTCCAAGGCACTGGTTGCCTCATCAAAGAATACTATCTTTGGCTTATTTACAATTGCTCTGGCTATAAGAAGGCGCTGCCTTTGTCCCCCAGACAAGGTGCTTCCGCCGTCACTCACTACCGTATACATTCCCATGGGCATTTCACTAATATCATCATAAAGCCCTACCGCCTTACTTGCATCTATTGCATCTCCCAAGTTCAAGTAAGGATTAGACCCTACAATATTAGAATAAATATCCCCCTGCATAAGCCTACCGTTTTGGAGGACCACACCAAGTTGTTTTCGAACAGCCTTAATATCAACACTGTTTATATCCTGGGAATTATAAAACACTTGACCGCTTTCAGGTTTTTCAAAGCCCAATAGAATTCTAAAAAGTGTTGATTTACCACTTCCGGAGGGTCCTACCAGTGCAACATACTCCCCTTTTTTAATAGTAAGCGAAACATCCTTAAGAATAAGAGGACCATCCTCCTTATACCTGAATGAAATATGACTTACTTCTATTTCACCGGTAAGCTCTCCAGGATCTCCTTTGGCTTCATCATGCTCAGGAAGGGTTTCCAATATTGGCTTTGATCTTTGATACAAGGGTATAATATTATTAATGGTTAATAATGCCTCCGACATTGCTATCATTGTAGCTGAGAAGGCAACAAATGCCGCATTAAAGGCGATAAACTTGCCCGGATTTAGATTTATATCGCTATTATGCTGAAGGACAAAGAATATAATCATTGCACTAAACACAGGGAAAACAGAATTGAAGGTAGTCAATAAATTGGCAAGCCTTTCTTTTTTTAAATTTATTACCGCACCCTTGCCAAATTCCTGTGACCAGAGATGAAAAGCCCTGCTTTCTGCTCCTGCTGCACGAAACTTATTAACACCATTTATCAGCTCTAATGTCAGCCCCGCAATTCTATCTATAAACTCAACCATTTTTCGTTCCCCGGTTGTTTGGATAAAACCTAAGAGTATAGTCAGAAGCATTGCAAAAACAACCAGGCCGACAGCAATCAAGGCCAGCTCTGAGCTGTAGTAAAACAATAAAATAAATTGAAAAATAGAAAAAATGCTTGTGATAAGAGTAGTTATTGTTACCCCTGAAAGAGCCCGGCGTATCTGGCTTATTCCCATTGCCCTCATAGCAAGCTCCCCGGATGTGTATTTCTTAAAAAATGGTACCGGCAGGCCTATCAGCCTATCCCACACAGCTGCCTGAACAGAGCCTTCTATTTTTCCTTCTACACGCAGTACGGCAAAAGATCTTGTAAGCTGAAACAGCATGGTAGTCAAGGCGCTAGCCACAAGAAAAAGCCCAATCTGCGACAATTGTGTGCGTTCTCCTGCCGGAATAACACTGTCAAAGACTATCCCTATGGCAACTGGGGTCAGCATGCCTAATAGACCACCCAGGACTCCCATAAGCAGCACATTCACCAAATCCCGCTTCCAGGTGCTTTCCATACCAAATACAAGCAGATCCCTGGCACTTATCTTTGTATTGGGAAATGGTCTATAAAAAGCTACCGCAAAAGGTTTTATCCCCTCAGCAACCTGCTTGTCCACCAGCACATTTGTCTTATTTATAGAATCATACAGCTTATATTTATTAGGAGAAAAAGGAACCAGGGCCACCGGTCTATTATCCTGTTCCATATATGCCAAAAGCGGCCCGCTATCCTGGGTCCACCATTCGCCCTTCAAGGCTACCTGGCGAAGCTTTATCTGAGATGCCCTGGCAATATCATCCAAAGGATCCCTGCTTACATTACCTGCTGCAGCTTTAGGGGGATGCTTGATTATTATTTTTGCAGCTTTTCCAACTATTCCACAAGCTGTAAGCAGAGGGTCGTCTGTTATTATATCTGATACAATATCCTTGCTTTTCGCATTAACATTAGCAAGCTTTTTTATTGAATTATCCATAAACTCAATGTCACTTATTATCTTCTCTTTAAACCTTGTCTTCTCGGATTGAAGTTTTTGAAGATTCTTTTCCAATGCACCTTCAAGAATAAATCTTCCATACTCCTCTAATCCCAAGTGTTCTTCTCTGGTATCAATTTTTACAGAAACAGCTTCTGCCTCATCAGTTTTCAAAAGCACCTGGGGAAAATCAGCTCCTTCAATACTCTTCCATAAAATTTTAATCCAGTTCTCTATTTTAACAAATATGTCTTGATTATCTTTCTCGACGGTTAATGCACTGAAAAGCTTCGACTTGTCCAGCTCAAGCAAGCTGGTTCCAACCCAGCCTGAAACCAGCAAAGCATACTGGCCCGTTTCAGCACTTATGGGTTTTAGACCAAATAAAATACTATCATCTTTGTTTAATTCAAACAGGAAATGTCTTCTGCCAACTGCCTTAGTATCTTTAATCTCTGTCAAAAATACTGCTACCCTGCCCTGATCAATTATATATGCGCTTTGAGGGTTGATTAATAACAAAGGTTTATTCCCTTCTACAATAGCCGGCGCACCTTCTTTATTAAATAGGTCTCTGTCCTTCATACAGGCACCTCCTGTTCAAAACTTCTATACTGCATTAATAAGATTGGAATAATGTCCCTCAACACTTATTAGCTCATCGTGAGTTCCTCTTTGAATGATTTTACCCTTATCCAAAACAATAATCTCATCACAGTCGCGAATTGTGCTTAACCTGTGAGCAACTATAATACAGGTGCATCCACGACGCCTTATGCTTTCATCTACGTTTTTTTCTGTTAACGGATCTAAAGCACTTGTAGCTTCATCCAAAATCATAATAGTTGGATTTGTTACCAGGGCTCTGGCAATTTCCAATCTCTGTCTTTGACCACCACTAAAGTTGCTTCCGCCCTCATCAAGCTTGTGCTCATATCCACCTGACCTGGCAGTAATATCATCATGAATGCATGCATCCTTTGCAGCCCGAACCACCTCCAGGTCTGAGATGCAATCATCCCATAGGGTAAGATTATCTCTTATTGTTCCGCTGAACATGCATATATCCTGATCAACAACTGATAATGAATTTACAATAACGCGTTTAGAGAGCTTGTCCTTTTCAACACCGTCAAAAAGTATTTTCCCTGACCAGGGCTTGTTAATGCCGGAAATGAGCTTTGCAATAGTAGACTTTCCACTTCCGGAGCCCCCAATCAGTGCAACCCTTGAACCCGGCTTTAAGGTAAGGCTGAAATCTTCAATAAGCGCTGGCTCCAGCTTGCTGTAACCAAAGCTAAGATTCTTTATCTCCACATTTCCGGATAGTTTTTCTTCAAATCCATCATCAGCTGAATTATTATGCTCATCATCAATCTGATACTTAAAAACATCGTCTAAACGATTCATGTCCCCTTCCAACTCCTGCAGCTGGGTGCCCAGGCTGACCAGATTATTAACAGGTGTCATGAAGCTTGACATGAGACTCTGAAATGCAACCAGCATTCCTATAGTCAGCTGACCATTTAGTATATAGAAACCCCCTAATACAAGTACAACAGCATTTGTTAAATCAGTTAAAAATACCGGAATTGCAGAAAGGATTTGTGTTGAAACGCCCATTTTTTGTTCTGTATTTAAGACCTTTGTTTGACTTCCCGACCATTTAGCGAAAAAATCCCCTTCAGAACCCGTGGCTTTTAAAGTCTCAATCACCAGCAAGCCTGACATGGCATTCCCCTGCAGCTTGCCCCTGTCCTGCAAAAGCTTTCGGTTCTGGTCAACCCTTTTTACTGCTGCATACTTTAGATAAATAACATTGATTGCCGCAGCAGCTACACCTACCAGGGCCAAAGTCATATTGTAATGTGTCATTAAGGCAAAATAGAATACTATCAAAAGTATATCAATTGCAGTAGTGGCCAGCTGTCCTGATAAAAGAGTTGCCACCCTGTCATTGCTTTGTAAACGAGAGCAGATATCTCCACTTTGACGCTGTGAAAAGAACTCTGCCGGAAGCCTTAATATATGCCACAAGAACTGGCTGGAAGTACTTATACGCACCTTTGTATCAAGCTTTAAAAGATAATATTGCTGAAGCCAGGTTATTACACCTCTTAACAGAGCAGTAATACCCATGCCTAACAATAATGGCCCGAGCCAATTATCCCTGTTTGCAAGTAATATGTCATCTATATATATTTTAGTGAACACAGGAATTACTAATCCTGGAATTACCATTGCCACTCCAAGAAGCATTATGAAGGCAACTGCTACCTCAGAGCCTTTTAAGCGCTTCTTTAAACCCGTAAAGATATTAGGCTTGCCGCCGCTTTTTTCAAAGGACTCTCCTTTTTCAAAGGTAAGAACCACTCCAGTAAAGGACTGGTCAAATTCCTCATACGATACTGTTCTAAGCCCGCTAGCAGGGTCATTGAGGTAAACCCTATCCTTTTTAAAACCCTCAACAACTAAAAAATGATTAAAGTTCCAATGAACAATCATTGGTCCCTGCATTTCTTTTAGTTCTTCAGGTTCCTTCCTAAAGCCCTTTGCTGCTAAACCATAAGCTATAGCTGCTTTTATAATATTACTTGCTTTACTTCCATCCCTTGATACACCACATGCTGTTCTAAGCTCTTCAAGAGGAATAAACTTATCATAATAGCCCAAAATCATAGCTAAAGATGCTGCCCCGCATTCAACGGCCTCCATCTGTAGAACAGTTGGTGTTTTAGCCCTCTTTATATTAACAGCCTTTCCCATAACATCACTCCTCTCCAAGCTGGAGAATAAAAGAATTAATTTCTCATAAGGTACTTCTTAACATCCGGAATAACCAGCCTTATAGGTGGCTGAGAGCTTATTGTAACTGTCCCTGTGCAAAGGGTCCCACTATCGATTTTAATTGGCGGACCCGATATAGAGGACCATTTATAGCCGCTGGCAGTACTCCCATCAGTGATTAATTCTACATGCACCTCTATAGGATCACTATTTTTCGAAAGCTTTGCCACTAATTCCTGGCTGCCCAAAGTAACCATCATTCCTTGAGCAGTTTCAGGAAACTCAGAAACTGAAGTAACCCTGCCTATTATAAAACCATATTCTTCTTTTTTTACAGTTGTAGGAGATATATGAGCTGTCATTCCAGGCAATATCTGTTTACCCTCTTCCGGAGCCACATACATAACAACCTCCAGATCCCTTGCGGTATCCCCCACATGTTCCATGGATATTAGCTGCATACCCGGCTGGATAAAATCACCTCTGCTAACCTTAACCTCGATAACTCTTCCATCCTCAGGTGCAACAACAGTTGACTGGATTTCCAACTCTGTCCTTAATTTATTCATCTGATTATTTAGCTCTTTCTCTCTCATCAGTCTTGCTTCAGTTTCCTCCTGAGAGCTTTTAACCCGCTCCAACTGCTCCCCCAAATCCATTATCTGCTCAACTAACTCATGTCGGTCAATCCTTACAACAACCTCGCCTCTTCTTACGATGTCTCCCGCCTCTACTTTAATGTCCGTTATCTGCCCGCCTATAGCGTGAGAAATATTATGAACTCCACCACTTTTAATAAGGATACCTTCACCACTGGTTGTATTTGGAATGCTGCCAAAAATTCCCCAGGTAAGGGCAGTTATCAGTATCGCTGTCACTCCAATCAAGGATAACCAAGCTCTTGGAGATGTAACAGACATCAACTGGTCAAGCTGCTCCGGAGAAGAAAGACGCTGCAATGACACTTCACGAAATACTCCTGTTCTCATGGGTAACCCTCCTCTCTACTCTTTTGCAGGTAAATATCCAAACTCACCATTTTTTACTATCTTCATATGAATTACTTTCCCAGTCACATCGCCATTTTCCTCTACATTTAGTACCCCAGTCAGGCTAGGCCATTGCTTCATTGATCTTAATGCTTCTGCAGTTTCACTGGGAGTCGGATTATCTGCAAGCTCCAATGCGCCGGCAAGCAGTTTTAGTGTCTCATATCCTTGAACTGCATGTGCGTTAGGATCTCTATCATAATAACCTTTGAATTCTTCCACAAACTGTTTAAGCTTTGGATTTTGATCACCGGGATTATATAGTGTAGCCATTACCGCACCCTCTGCAGCCGCTCCCAGTATATCTATAAAATCCGGATCATCAAGACCATTTGTACCTACTATGGGTATTTCAGGATGTGCCTCTTTAAATTCAAGAATAAATTCAACCGCAGAAGGCATGTGATCAGCTACAAACACCCCATCAAAATTAAGTGCCTTCCATCTTTTCATTGTCCTGTCAAACATATGATCATCAACACTTTGAGTAGTCCTATCCACAATCTTTACCCCAATACTCTCAGCACTGTCTTCAAAAGAATTTGCAAGCTCCTTTCCATATTCAGTATCAGCGTAATAAATTGCCATACGTTTATGACCCCGGCTCTTTGCAAATTTGGCCATTTCTTCGCCCATTCTCTCATCACTTGGAATGTTTCGGAAAATATAATTATACCCACTCTGAGTTAGTTTTGGAGTAGTAATCATACTGGTTATCATTAACATTTCAGAGTTTTCATATATACTGGCAGCCGGAAGTGTTACATGAGAATCCCAATGACCTATCACAGCCATTATTTTAGGATTGCCGGCTAATTCATGGGCTATATTGATACCTTCCACTGTAAGGCCCTTATCATCAAATTTTAGAATCTCAATTTGCTTGTTGTCTATGCCGCCATTTTTATTTATCTCCTCGGCAGCCAGCATGATACCATCCAGATATCCAAATGTATCCTCTTTAGCCATTGGCCCCACAACTGCAATAATTATGTTATTGTCAGCCTTATTGGCCAAGACCTCTCGTTCTTTAGAAACATCCTTTTGAAGTCCACATCCGGATAGCCATATTTGTGACACAAACAATATACCCAGCAATACTACTATTCTTCTTATTCTCATATACTCCAACCTCCTAAGAGCTTTTGTGCGGTTAACTGTCCACTGTTTTCTCCGCTCTTATAATCAAACAAACCATTACTGTTTTAGAATATTCTGCTAATTATATAATTCTACTATATATGATGTTTATATTTATTTCAATATTTATTTCGACAAACTGTTGCTGATTTTCACATAAAAATTCCGTAATATTTGTGAACATGTTGAAAACTTACAGCTATATAATGTATAATTAAACAGAATATATTTGTAGGAGAAAAAATATGAATGAAATAACCAACTTCGGCTCTTACCTGAATGAATTATTAACACTAAGAGATTTGGATAAGAAGCAATTCGCCATTACAATGAATATAAACCGTTCACTGCTGTACCGCTTTCTAAGCAGCGAACAACTGCCCGATCAGAGCCAGTTAAACGAAATATCACAAAAACTAAATTTAAGAGTATCCGAACAAAGAAAGCTGTTGGAAAGCTATGAGTGCAGTCTATATGGCTGGGAGATTGTCAAAGGCAGGGAATTGATAACAGACCTGCTTAACAACCTGAACAATAAGATTTACGAAAAGGGTATAGCATATGAATATTCCTTTAAAACCCAAATACCGGTAAATGAAAATGCAAGTGTCATCCCAGTAAAAAATAAAATAAATGTTATTAATACTGTATTATCTCTGTTGGATTCAGTCAGACAGGACACAGATATATCGACTGTCAATATGATTCTGCAGCCAAACCTGCAAGACTTTGTTAACATACTTACTAAAATACTAAATGAAATAACTGCTGGTAAAAGGGATATATCCATAAAACACATAGTTCGCTTTAAGGACACTTTGCTGAAGAAAAACAAACTTCATAATTTGAAAATACTTGATTTGCTGCTCCCTCTATCATTTTTTGAAAACTCATATGGGGCATACTACACAACGGAGAAATTGACAACTGATGCCTACGGAACGTTTTTCCCAAACTTTATCAGCATTGATTCCAAAACCGCTTTTGCCTTTTCGGAGGACTACGAAAACGGCCTGCTTTATACTTCTCAATGTCAGGAAACCATTGAACTGATGAACGAAGAATTCAGCAAAATATGCGACGACTGCCTGCCACTGTTTTTTAACCTGCAAACCTATGAAAAACAGTCGCTTTATATGTATGAATATGAACAAATGGTACAATTAAGCTCCTCGCTATTGCATCCTGAAAGTGGTTTCTATACTATTCCTCTTGCTTTAGCCAGGAAGAAAGCGCAGGAGAAAGTAGTTCCAAAAGAACATGCTCAAATACTGATAAAAAGAATAGAAACCTTTTGTGAAAGGGTGGAAAAAAGCAAGGCTCTTGAAATCATTTCCATTAAAGGCCTTAGAAACTTTGCTGCAACCGGGCAGCCGCTAATATTAAGAAATATTAAGTTCAGTAAAAGTGAACGAATTGAGACATTAAAAAATCTCTTAAGATTTGTAAAAGAGAAGGAAAACTATACCCTTTACCTCATGAAAGAAGATAACCCTTTTTATGATTCCGATTTTGCCGTCAAAACCATTGGAAACCAACTGCTTTATATTGTCCCGTCATATACTGATTTTAAAATAACGAACAATATTATAATCAGAAATGAGGGAATTGTCGAAAGCTTCACCGATTTCCTGCATTCCGGTTTTACAACGCAGAACTGTATAATTGACAGAAGCGAAGTTGCCTCTTTTATTTCTGATATCATAAAAACCATAGAGTCCAACTAGTTCTTATAAAGAGTCAAGCACCCACACTATGTTAATTTTCTGGAGCAGCCAAATGAAATCAGTTGGTTGCCCTTTTCTTTTTCGGGAGTGAAAATTAAAAAAATGCATATGCAGGTTTTAATCCCACACATGCACTTTATATTATCATCCGGCACCATAGGCTACAGCCGATAACCGGATAACTCCATGGCCTGATATCATATCTTCCTGTTTTAATTAATAAACCCTTCTAGCCGTATAATAAACTCTATCATAATACCCCGACATGATAGTTGTCTTCTTTACTACATCGCCCGTTTGAGGAGCATGCACCATCATACCGTTCCCTATATATATTCCTACGTGGTGTACATTCTTTCCGTCTTTTGCGAAAAACACCAGATCGCCATATTCTAATTTCTCTTTTAACACATAAGTTCCAACCCCCGCTTGGTCACTTGCTACTCTCGGCAGCGATATACCAAGCTTGCCGTACAAGGAATATACCAACCCGGAGCAGTCATAGCTGTCAGGTCCTGTTCCGCCCCACTGATAAGGCTTGCCCATCTCCTGAGCTATAAGCTTTGCCAATTTCAAATTCATATCGCTTTCTTGTCTGCTTGTCCCAGCTCGTGACGCAATTAAATTATTTTTAGATGCCAATACTTTGTCATACGTTCTTTTTGCAAGAACTATTGCTTCTTCCCTGGATGTATTTCCCTTGGGGTTAAACAGGTTATCGCCAACTCCGTTTACAACTTCTATTCCATATAAATAACCGACTGCTTCCCTTGCCCATGCTGAAATCATATTATAATCCGTGAACATGTAGTCGTACAACTTTGAATAGTCATATCCAGGCTTTGCTGCCTGCAATGTGCGATATAACATCACACTGATTTCCTGACGGGTTATCGCATCATTGGGAGCAAATTTCCCATCTCCTATACCCTTTACTATTCCTAAATCATTTGCTATCCTGACTTTTGTATTTTGTGTATCAGTAAAAGGATTTTCTCCTTGCAACATACCGTCTTTCCCACTCAAAGCTTCATACAAATTCACAGCAACCTCACTGAACTCTTCTCTGGTGATATCACTTCTATATTCTCCCTGAAGCTTTTCCGGAAGGAGATTGGTCTCTTTTGCTTTTTCAATTACTGCTTTCGCCCAATTACTTGGAATATCTTCATTGCTTTGTATTAAAGCCGTGTCAGCATATGTAATGTTTACAGTCATTGCAATAGCCATAATTATAACCATAAAAATTAAGCTATTTTTCCTCCATCTTTTCCTCATCCGTTAATTCATCCTTTCTTGCGTCGCATATGCATGAAAATTACATCAAAACAATAGCTTGTATTTTCTTATTTACATAATATCATAAAATTTCATCATATGGGTCTTCCTTATTATTCCAAGCCGCTTCCATTATGTATAATCACCTATCAGAATCCGCATTTGTCAAATATCACACTTACTTACAACAGGGCTCTGCATGACAACAGCAAATAAAAAAGGTGAGCATAAAAAAACCCGCCGTTATAGACGGGTTGGGATAGGTATTAAGTTCCTTTGTTCTTATTTTTCAAAAATTATCAGACAGCTACTCCTCAATTTAGGAATATACATCTTGTCATTATGGTTTATTATATAATCTTCAGCTATCATTTTAATCGGTTCTAAATAACTGCTATCAAGCTGTAATTGCCACCAGATGAATTTAGCAGCTTCGTCAATATCGTTTACCGGCTGCCCAAACTCATGAGATATTTGCTCGCATTTTACCTTGCACCCCAGCATTTCCAACCTTCCACGCAAATAACAGCCATTGCTGCAGCCGTAGTTTCTTGATGGAACACCCAATCGCTCAGCTAAACTTTTATAAAAACCGTCATTCTCATTAGAACCTCTGCTGGTAATCATGCCACCACGTTTAACTGTATTAACCAAAGCAACCAAGCTCTCTTTACTATCTGCAATTTTATTGACATAAAAAGCTATTGCAACATCACATGGCTCAATTTCCACAGTCGGCCAAGCCCCATGAACTATTTTAATATTTTTAATTCTATTCTTAATGATTTCCTTATTGAAGTAATCAAGGGACTCTTTATTATGGTCTATGGCTATTACCCTTTTGCACCTCTTTGAAATATACATTGTTGGAATTCCAATTCCACATCCGATATCAGCTACAACATCGTCATCTTTAATAAATTCATTGATATATTCAAAAAAAGGTTCTTCGGGATAATTTAGTTCATCACATGCTCTTTTATACATTTCAAAAGAAAAGTCTGGCCATAATATTTTCATTCCTCTCACCTTTCTCATTTCGAACATACTGCTTTTTTTATCATATATTTATGAAGGTGACTAATGCCGCACGCCAGTGAAATCTCTTTAAAAATCTCATCCTTTTGCTCCCCATCCCACCAAGCACCTGCAAGTACTGTTACTTTCGTATCCTTAAAGGCTTCGGGAAACATTGGCACAGATGAACCAACCATGATGATTTCCTTAGCAATAGAACACTTTGATAAAAGCTCATCTATTGTATTATTTATCATAGTTGTACCGCTTAGAATAACTATGTCACAAGCAGGCAACAATTTAGGCTGGTCTTGCATGGAATATACTTCACCTTTGTCCCCGCCTCTTAAGGCAAGGCCCATGTCAAAAATGATCACTTTCTTGGCTTTCCTTTTGAACTCTGTTGCAATCGGATGAATATAACCTATCATGCCTACCGTATCTGTAGGCAGCACATTGATACCAAAAGATAAATCAGAACTATCTACATCTTGTAAAATCTGACTGCGGGAAGCCGCAGTGAGCACCGCCATACCAATACCTCTTTGAGCATCCTCTTTTCCAATGAGTACCCATTCTGCTATCTCTTGAGCTGACTTTCCTATGATATCCTGAGCATAAGGGAATACTGAACAACCGGCGGGTAAGCTTTCTCTTAGCACATAAGATACCCCGACATTGCCGTTATCAAGCTGTATAGCTATCAAGGATAAGCCTATAACAGCATCTTTTATGGTTCTTCCTTCCAAATACGGTTTTGCAGCTTCCAATACCTTTTTTATTATCATAAAATCACCCAACTTTCTTTTATTTTTTATAACGAGTAGGGACATATATTCCACCTTAATTTGTTATGCCCCGTAAGCGAGTTTCAAAAAAGGCTCCCTTAATTATTAAGAACCTTCAATGGAAGCCTTTTTTATAAAGGCGGTGCTATGCATACATCTCGTCCAATATCAGCAATATGACGCAAATTCAGGTTTATTCCATAAAGGGAAGATAAAAATTCCTCATTTATTACATCCCTGCAGTTTCCATAAGTGAAATCGCCTTTGGTATTAATTGCAGCCATATTTCCTCCGAGCAGTAATGCATGATCAGGATTATGAGTTGTTATCACTGCGGCATAGCCTTCAGCTGCTAATTTTTTTATTACTCTAAGCACCTTTATTTGATTTCCATAATCCAAATGGGCAGTAGGCTCGTCCATTAGAATCACTTTTGGCCGTTGTGCAAGAGCCCTCGACAAGCTTACCTGCTGCCTTTCTCCTCCGCTTATCTGGGTTAAATACTTGTGAGACAAATGCGATATTCCCATTTGCTCAAGAGCTTGTTGTGCTATTTCATAATGCTCCTGTCCCGGCTTTTCAAAAATCCCAATTCTCGGAGCGCAACCTGTTACAACATAACCAAGCACCTCATAGGAAAATGATGGAATAATGATTTGCGGAACAAACCCGATGTTCATTGCTACTTCTTTAGATGACATACTTTCCATTTCTTTTCCATCCAGTAATATCTTACCTTTAGTTGGTTTATGAATATTTGCCAGGCAATTAAGCAGCGTTGTTTTCCCTGCTCCGTTAGGACCAAGTATGCATATAATTTGTCCTTCATCTATAGAAAAAGAAATATCCCTGAATATAGTTAAAGAGTTCTCGTATGCAAAACTGATATTCTTCACTTCTATTATCAATTTGTGCTCCTCCCTAAGAAATATTTGCTCTTTGTCTGTACAGGAGCCACGCATAACAAGGGGCACCAATTAGTCCTGTAAGAATTGTCAGAGGAATTTCTACTGTTAACAGGGAACGTGCTATTGTGTCAATGATGAGCATAAACATGGCACCCAACAATACAGTGATAGGGATCACCCTGATATGATCTGAACCAACGAGCAATCGGGCTAAATGCGGAATTACCAACCCAATCCATCCAATCGTACCGCAGATACTGACAGCACTTGCGGTAAGCAGGCTTGCACATGTGATTGTGATGCCTCTTATTTGCTTGATGTTCATTCCAAGGGTCTTCGCCTCAACCTCACCAAAGGATAGTATATTTATACGCCAGGATAAGCCGATAAGCAAAACAGTACCAATCAAAAATACCGGGCTAATCGCAGCTGTCTCTGTCATTTTTATTGATGAGATGCTTCCCATCTGCCAAAATACAATTGTTGAAAGCTCAGTCTGCTCTTCAGCAACAAATTTCATTATTGCACACAAGGATGTTAAAAACCCACCAACGATAATTCCTGACAGCACCAGGATCAGGTTTGAATTGTTTTTTAGGAGTTTTGGGATAGCCGTAGCCAGTGCTACCGCTAAAATACCGCCTATAAATGCAAATATCTGTCTTTCAACCATTCCAAATCCAAGTAATATTGCACTTGCTGCACCTACACTTGCACCTGACGATACCCCAAGAATATCAGGGGAAACAAGGGGATTTCTGAACACTCCCTGGTATACTGCTCCTGAAAGCGAAAGCATTGCTCCTATCATCATGGAAGCCAACACGCGTGGTATTCTGATCGAAAATAAAACTGTTTCCATTGCTTCATTCATGATCGGGGCTACTCCTAATTTGCTTCGTATAGCATTGTAAACGTCAACTGGATTTGAGCTTAATCTGCCGACACAGAGGGCTGCCAGCATAAGCACACAAAGAAGTAAGGATAGTATGAACACATGCCGTAGATATTTATCTTTATTCATAAAATTATTTCCTTTATCAATGTTCAAGGCTATTCCAAAATATTTTGGATAGCCTTGAAATAATATTCAGCTTAAATTACTTAATGCCAACCTGTTCCGCAGTAAACTTCATGCCATACACCAACTCATAGAATTCATCTACATTTTTCATTAAATCGTTTTTGCTGTATAACTCCGGGTGTAGATTATTTAATCCCCAGCACAATCCGAGGACAGCTGATGCTGTGGGGTAATCCCAGGGCTCAAGGTTTGAAGGAAATACATATACTGCCTTGTTCTTAACGGCCTTTATGCTGCTCCATTTCGCATCATTTAATAAGCTTTCCACTGTGTAGCTTGCATATTTTGGCACCCAGATAATTTCAGGATCCCATGCAATAATTTGTTCAATACTGACATCTGCAAAAGCACCCTTTACATTTAAACCCTTTACTGCATTAGTACCCCCTGCCATTTCAATTATATCTGTTTGTATCATTGATGTTGATGCAACAGATTGAGGATTTGAGCTTCCTAAAAAAATTACGCTCGGACGTGTATTTGCTTTAGCGGCTAATATCTTTACCTCGGAAATATTCTTATCAATAAATGTGTTTATTTTGTTTGCTCTATTCTCTTCACCCAACACCTTGCCTACAATTGTCAGTGAGTTTTTGATCGTATCAAAGCTTTCTGTGTTGGGAAGTGCAACAACTGCTTTGACGCCGACATTTTCATATTGCTCAACCTGGTTTTTAAAACGCTCCGGCAATATTGCAACGTTGTTTTTCCCCAAGGAAGCAACTGTCTCAAAATTAATAGTGCTGCCCGTACCGATTTGCACAATACCGTTGTAATCCTTCATTACGTAATCGTAGAGTTTGTTGGCCATCTTTTTATTCCCAAAACCTGCAATATACTTGTCTCCTCCGCCTAAAACAATACCTGTATTCAGTGATGGATTATGTGTGCCCAGTATTTTGTTTGCCGACCTGTCTAATGTAATGACCCGTCCTGTAACATCAGTGACAGTTACCTTGGTTGATACAGGAGTAGTTGGTGCGGCTGCTATGGTTGGAATTGTAAGGTTACTGGAAATAATAGGAGCAGAGGCTGTTTCTTTGTCTGGAATGATGAGCTTTTGTCCTACAACAATTAAATTAGAGTCTTTGATATTGTTCTTTTGAGCGATAATGGTGTAAGGAACTCCATAAACTTCGCCTATTTTTGCTAATGTGTCACCTTCTTTTACCACGTATGTAGTGTCTGCCGCACATACCATTGCCACATTTGAAACGATTAGAGTCATTACCAACAATACACTTAATAGTTTTTTCATACATATCCTCCCTTTAGTTTGAAAAATCGGCAACAAAAAAAGCAGGCTTACACCCGCTTGGAATACGCAACAAAACAATAGAAACTTCAAAGAGATTTTGTATTGATCTATTATAAAATGTATTTCTTTCCAATGCGGGAGGCAAGCAGGTTTCCCCAATTACCCATTGGCCGCATTTCATGGGATTACCCTTTAGAAAAAACGGCTCGAAATACCTATTTATTGTTTGTTAACCTTCATAAATTATAGCTTTTTATGATAATAATGTCAACTAAGAGCAAGTATTTAAAGTATAGATCTGATTTTGTGAATGGTGGGGGATACGGGGCTCGAACCTGCGACTTCCACCTTGTGACGATGGCACTCTAACCAGCTGAGTTAATCCCCCTTTTTGAATTACATATTTATTATAACTCTACTTGTAAACATTATCCATATTATTTTCAATTTTGTATTATAAATTTCTACTCAAACTTCATAACCTTTACTCCGGCAGCGAAAAACAGTATTCCCATTGCCAGAAGCACAAGTGTCGGAAATACTGCCGCTTCAAAGCCCATGCCCCTGGCGGCTATGCTTTCCATGCCCTGTACCGCCCATTTCTGCGGTGTAAGCTCTGCAAGGAAAAGCAGCACCTTATTATTGACTATCTCCAAGGGCCACATGCAGCCTCCGAGCATTGAGGTGCTGGTAAGCACCACCGGAGTGATTGCGGAAAGCTGTGCGTAGGTTTTTACTATCCCGGACAGCATCAAGCCCAGGGAGGTCACTGTAAATACAAAGGCTGCCGCTACCATAAGCACCCCGGCTATACTGCTTCCCCAATCTATTCCAAGGAGGTACTTGCCTCCAAGTATAAGTACGCCTATCTGAATGGCGCCGGTAAGATATGCCACCACCATGCTGCCCCCCAGTATGGAAGCCTTGGATACCGGTGATATGATCATCCTCTGCCAGGTCCTGTACTGCTTGTCGCTTAATATAGTCCCTATTCCGAATACCATAGTGTACATCGAGAAGAATACCGAAAATCCGATCATTGAATGCTTCCGGCTGTCATAGCTGTTGTCTGCTCCTGTTGCAACGACAGATCCGGCTACTGCCATAGGCCTCTTGTACTCCCATGCATCCATGACACTGCGGTATGCTGACTCCTTTGCCTGCTGTGGAATTACTCCAGGCTTCCTGGAAAGTATGAAATCCGATGTGATGTCTGCTATCCTCACACCTCCTGTCATTTTCCGGGCTATACCGGTTGCCAGCTTCTGGAGGGTCAGTATCAGTGTATCATCCTTGACCTTCATTAAGCCCAAGGAGACCTTTTTCCCGCTTCTTATATCCTCACCAAAGCCCTTTCCTATAACAAGGGCAGTAAGTACATTTCCTTCCTCCACTTCCGATACTGCACTTTTCATGTCTGTGTCAGTAAAATTGAAGCTGTTGTTGCCTTTAAGCTCATTGATAAAGATCTCCGAATAGCTGCTCTTATCCTCGTCTACGATCAGTACTGACGGTCTGAAATCGCCAAAGGAAGCACCGAATATTGCTGTGAGTCCAAAGGCCATGGCAGTCATCAGCACAAATACCGCAATGTCGTCCTTAAGCCTTAGCAGTCTTAATCTTATTATATTTAACATTCACTGTCTCCCCCTCTCCTCTGAGTATCAGCACGGAAAGCACCAGGAACAAAGCCCCTATGGCTGTCAATACTCCGACATATCCGATTATCTCTTCCATTCCGTAGCCCATCATGATTTTCAGATAGGCCTTAAGGGCTGTTCCGTTCAGAGACAGGAAGCTGAGCTTCTGAAACATTGACGGCAGTATATCTACCGGGAAGAAGCTTCCTCCCAGAAGTGCCATTGTCTGTATTACACCTGTCTCGAAAATATTGGCCATTTTATAATTTCCCGCCTTAAAGGTCGCAGCTGCAAGGGTACTGCCGACTCCTGCCACGGAAAACGCACTGCTCAGGCTTATGAGCATAACCGGCAGTGTGCTGCCCCATTGAACCTTCAGAACATAATAGGAGAAGGTTATCATTATACTTATCTGAAGCAATGCAATCAAAAACACCGTAAAGAATTTTCCTGCAAGTATACCCAGTTTGGGTGTTCCGGCCATAATCATCCTATGGTAGGTCATATTCTCCTTTTCTTCCAGGAGCATTCTCCCGCCATGACCGGCAGCAAAAAGTATGAACATTGTCAGCATAGCCACAGCATAATAGTCAGCGCTTGATATATTCTTTCTGCCTTCTACCTCTACATTATCAATATCCACTCTGATACCTTCCATAGCACTGCTGATTCCCTCCATAGTTTCCTTCATTCCTTTGAAGCCGTCATCCCCGAGGTCATGCTCCATCGCAGCCTCCACAAGCACATTCTTCCCTATTATTACCGAAGACATTGCATCAGAATAAGCCTCCACTATACTCCGGACCACCTGGCCGCTTATACTCATGTCGGGATGTGTCAGCACCCTTATATCCACCTTGTTTCTGAATGGTGTCAGCATATTTATCTTCATATCGTATATGAAATTATCCGGGAGGAGTACAACTGCAGATACTTCCCTGCTGTTCAGCCGTTCATATGCTCTGTTCTCTTCCTCTACCCTGTATGAAATAATTTTGGCTACTTCTTCACTGTCAAGAAAATCTCCAAGAAATATCCCCTCCGGATCGACATCTTCACCGCTCTCTCTCAACTCCTCTGCTGTCTCCTTGCTCATACCCTGGGAAAAAAAGCCGCTGCTTAAGGTTCTGTCAAATCTCAGGATATCCTCAGCCTTATCATATTGCTTTACAACAGCTATATTTATCCTGGACATATCTCCAAAGTCTCCGCTCATAAAGACGCCCTTCATACCAAAGTTCAGTATTATCATGAGTATCAGGGGCATGAGGAGAATCATGGCCAGAGCCTTTTTATCACTAAGTACAGTCTTCAGATCCTTTAGAACAATCTTTACAATCTTCATACCCATACTCCTTAATCCCTCAAAGCCTTTCCCGTCAGATGAAGGAAAACCGCTTCAAGATTCGGCTTCTTGACATCAATAGATGAGATGCGCCTTCCGTATTCCGTTATCCGGGCAATAATATCCGCCAGTATAATATCAACGTTTTCACCGGTTACTGCAATTTCACCCAGTACCAGCTCAGCCTTGGTCACTCCCTTTACCGACCTGAGTCCTTCGAGTATATCTTTGCCAGGCTTGTCAAGCTTCAGACTGACCAGTGTTTCCCCCTTGATAAGCTCCACCAGCTCCTCCTGAGTACCGGAGGCTATCATTCTTCCCTGATCCATGATGCAGATGCGGCTGCAAAGATACTCCACCTCTTCCATGTAATGGCTGGTGTATATTATTGTCATCCCCTGCCTGTTAAGCTCCAGTACCGTATCCAGTATATGATTCCTTGACTGGGGGTCTATTCCCACAGTCGGTTCATCCATTATAAGCAGTTCCGGCCTGTGCAGCAGAGCCGCCCCTATATTGAGCCTTCTTTTCATACCTCCGGAATACTTATCCACCCTATCCTTCAAGCGGCCGTTAAGGCCTATTATATCAGCCACTTCCTCCATCCTTTTTCTCAGCCCCGCACCCTTCAGCCCATACATACTTCCCCAGAAGCCCAGGTTTTCATAACCTGTCAGGGTAGGATAGAGGGCTATATCCTGGGGCACAACCCCCAGCTTCTGCCTGATGGACTTTGGTTCCTCCAGTATACTCCTGCCTTCAAACAGTATCTCGCCTTTTGTAGGGGGCATCAGAGTTGAAATCATTGAAATTGTTGTCGACTTTCCGGCTCCATTGGGGCCGAGCAAGCCGAATATTTCCCCCTTCTCCACCCGGAAGCTGATTCCGTCCACTGCTTTTGTACTTCCAAAGTTCTTATGCAGGTTATCTACTTTTAATAGTGTCATATCTATCACCCTTTAATCCTTTTTATTCAACAGGTCTTCAATCATGAAGGGCATATTCTTATCCATCTGATCCATATCCAGTGTATTCTCCTCAGTCAGTACGGGGAATTCAAATTTCTGCTCCTTATTGATATCCCAGTTCTTTATATCCAGCTTGTAGCTCAGCCTGGTCGCAGTCGCCGGTTTGGTGCTGTCAACCTTCAGTGAGAAATCTATCATTTCATTGACCATATACCCGTCAATATCCACATAAGCGGTATAGCTGAAGCCTTCGATTGTGTAATCCTTCATATTCTCCTTTATATCCGAAATCAGCTTATCAAAGGAGGTATCCTTCATGGGCTCTGCGTTCTTCTTGATCAATTCCTCGTAGTTCTTCCTGAGCTTTTCATCCCTGGAAAGTATATCGATAGTATCTGCTGCAAGGCTTTTTACCTGCTCATCCTTAAGCTTTATGGTGTACTCGGTGGTCTTTACCTCCCCATCAGGAGTGGTGAGCACTATATTCCTGCCCGTGAAAATATCTTCCTTCTTAAGTATCCCAAGCCATTTTGCACTGATTTCATCCTGCGACTCCCTGGAGATAAGCTCCATATCCTCTTCGCTCTGCTGTATGTTCATGGGAGCCTGCAGCCCGTCGATCCTCAAGTATTTTCCTATTACAGGCAGCTTCATGAATACTTCTTTTCCATTAACGAACAGGTCGAAGTCAAAGCCCAGTCCTCCGAAATTCAGATAGTTCCTGAAAATTCCCTTCTCTGCCTCATCGTCATAGGCAACATCGAAGCTTCCATTCATTTTTTTGAAATAGTTCAATTCCTTTATCTGCTCTTCTGTCATGCCCTCAGTGTTAAAATCCATTACCACTGAAAACTCTCCCGTCGTCCTTCCTTTTTTTATCTGCTCGGTTTTTTCAACTGCCTTCTTGTAGTCTCCGAGACTGTCTGGAATACAACCTGCCAATGATATTGCAAACAATAAAACAAATATGGCAATCATTAATTTTTTCACTTAAAATCCCTCCAATGTTTTCTTACAATATCATTCTACAAATTTGGAAGCCCAATTACATCTATCTTAAATCACATATTGAATGTCATACCCTATGACTTTTTGCACAAAAGTATAATACCGCGTCTTAAATAAGACAGAGTTTTTAGTCGCTAGTCTCGAGTCACTAGTCTCTAGATTTGTTGGTATTCCTTATGGGCATAGGCTTAGCTCAGCCTTCGAAGCCCTGCCCCAAGCTAGTGACTAGAGTCTAGCGACTAGTGACTGAAAAATGCGACTATGTCGCATTTTTTTATAGATCATTCCTTATAGTAAATACCGCCAACTGAGTCCTGTCCCGAAGGTCCAGCTTTATAAGCACTTTTGTAATATGGTTTTTCACCGTACCCTCGCTCAGAAACAGCTCGTCGGCAATCTCCTTATTGTTCTTCCCTTCAGCAATCAGTCTGCATATCTCTGTTTCCCGCTCAGTCAAAAGCTCTGATCTGGGGTCCGAGTGCTTCTCCGGATTCCCTTTTGCAAGCTCAGAGAATTTGTCCAGCACCTTCACTGCAACCTCCGACTGTATAAGTGCACCGCCATTATATACCGTGCGTAAAGCCTTTGCAATTTCTTCCGGTGAAGCATCCTTCAGCAGGTAGCCTGAGGCGCCGTTCTTCAGTGCATCATATATGTACTCATCATCATTGAAGGTAGTAAGCACAATTATTCCGACCTCCGGAAAATCCTTCTTTATCAGCCCTGTGGCTTCCACTCCATTGACCTCCGGCATCTTTATATCCATCAGCACCACATCGGGGCGGTTCCATTTGCATGCCTCATATGCCTTCCTGCCGCTATTGGCAGTACCGCATATCTGTATGTCCTCTTCCTTTCCAAGTATCAGCTTGAGCCCTTCAACCAGAATATCCTGGTCATCTACCAACAATACTTTTATCATCTCTTACCTCCTAGTGCTTTTTAACACAAGTATAGGATGCCTTTTATATAAAACCCTTCGCAGGTTCCGAATCCGACCTTCCCGCCAAAGGCTTCGACTCTTTCCCTTATACCCTTCAAGCCGTAACCTTCCGTCAAGGTCTCAGCTCCCGAACCGTTGTCCCTCACGCAGAATATAATGGAATCTCCGGAATAATCAATACTTACATATATCTTTTCTGCCTTCCCGTGTCGTACGGCATTGGTCATCGCTTCCTGTATTATATGATACACAGCTATATTTGCCGCCGAATCCTGCATGGAGGACTCCCCGTTTATATCCAGCCCTATTTCCACTCCTGTCCTGGCTGAGAATTCATTGACCAGCTTTCTTACAGACTCTGCAGGAGTAATGCCGGTGCCTGCTCCCCTCAAAGTCTCTACAACCTCTCTGATACCTGCAAGGCTTTCCTTTGCTGTCTTTATGGAATTCCCCAGCAGCTCCTCTGCCTTTGGGCCATCCTCCTTTATAAGGTGCTCTGCCATCTGCAGCTGCATTATAAGGGCAGTCATATTGTGACCCAAGGTATCATGTATATCCCTGGCGATCCGGTTCCTCTCCTCTACTACCGAGAGACGGTTCACTTCATCAGTATATTGCTTCAGCTGCTTATGGGCGTCCAGAAGCTCCTTGTAGAGCACATCCTTTCGTTCCTTCTCCTCCTTGTTGTGCTGTGCAAAGCCTGCTATTACAAGTATGAGCACATTGACCATCAGGAAGAATGCCAATTGGGACACATTTGAAAGGTTGAATTTATAATAAATCAAGTACGCATATTTAATCAGAGACACGGCAACTGCGGCTGTGCCTATTGTAATTCCTCTTCCAAGCCCTAGAGTCAGAGCCGCTTCAAGCAGTATGATTATATAGAAGGAGTGCAGAAAATAGTTTATCAGAAGTCTCGAGTTATACTCCAGAGCAAATACCAATATTATGTCAACAATAAAGGACAGGAAGTATAATTTACCCTCACTTCTGAAAAAACCTCTGCCGAAACCGACAGCCAGGTAAAGTACAAATATGCCGACAAGCACATATAGTCTCTGCTGCTGTGCATTTTCAAAATATACAGCAGTACAGAACAATATAGTAAGCAGTATAGCTTTAATTATGTTAAAAAGCCTTCTTCCTTTTTCCATACCACTGTTCCTTCCATTTTTTGTATTCTTTTGAAAACATTATACAATACATCCTGCATAACATCCACAAAAAAAAAATATGAGCTCCCTTTAGTCAGGAAGCTCATATCATTCTTAATAGCTGTTTGCCAGATCGTCCATATTTTCCTTAATCTCCCTGAGCTCGTTCAGATTCTTCTGATTCAAGCTTTCTTTGGTATAAAGATTGGGTACATTCTCATGGATGTAATCCTTCAACGCTTTTGCTGTTTGTTCATCTGCAATTGTCTCAAATTCCCTGAGTTGTTCTTCAGTATCTATAATGGTTATTATAATGCTTCCCTCGGTATCATTAATCGCAATTTTCTTGTTCAGGGGATAAAAGGATATTTTCGGACCTATTTTGAGTCTCAACCTGTTGCCGAACTTATGGCTTATTTCGATATTCCTGATGCCATCAATAACAAGTTCGGAGCATGCATCCCTGATTATAACCGTTCTCTCGCTGCTCAACGCCAGCTGTTGACTTTCAATTTTGCCCTCACCCTTATAAAAAAACAAGTTATTGTTACTCATAAGCTTCACCCCTTCTCAATATTTTCCTTAATTAAATTTTATTATCATTCTTATAGGAATACAATGATAATATACTTGCAGCTTCTTGTTAATAAATAAACGACAGACTTCTTACAGCTGTCGTTTATTTGCTCCTACTCCTTACAAAAAGAATACTTTTGCAATTACTGCGATATTTTCCGTATGATATAATCTGATCAGAACTGCCGACTTGTTCTTGTGTATTATACTATGATCATCTCCTGTAATAGTATATGGGAGCAAAATATCATAACGCTCTCCGTTAACTGAGAATTTGGCTTTAATCTTGCCTGCAACTATATTTGCCAGTTCTGCAGCACCATCCACCAAATCCTCTTTGGTCAAGCTGCCGGATTCCAGCCCTGTCATGGATGCTACCAGATTCTTGGCTGTATATGTTGACATACCAAGGGAGATCATTATTCTCTTATTCCCGATAAGCATAATAATACCGGAGATTTGTTCCTTCAAATCCTTGATGGTTTCTTCAGTTGCCTTTTCTTCAGCTACTTCCATCCCTGTCATTGTAAATATGATTTCTTTAATTGCATTGGAAAAGTACCAGTTCGAAAATTCTTGGCTGCTCTCCTCAATATTACGCAGCTTGTTTTGGTTCGTATTGTTCACTGTTATACCCTCCCAATGCACTGCATTACTTTCTTGGTAAGTTCTTCTGATGTAAACGGCTTAAGAAGGTAATTAACTACTCCTGCTTGTACAGCTTTGACTATGTTCCCTTTTTCACCCTCTGTTGTAACCATCATCACAGGTATATTTTTATACAGTATATTCTTTTTTATTATTTTCAAGAGTTCAAGTCCGTTCATTCCCGGCATATTCCAATCCAATAGTATCAGCTTAATCGATGCATGCTCCTTTACAAGTATTGATAACGCTTCCTCTCCCGAAGAAGCTTCCAATAGAGAATAGTTCAGTACTTCAACAGAATTCCTGACTATTTTTCGAATAATTGATGAATCATCAACAGACAGTATCTTTGCTTTATAATCCAAGTTACCAACACTCCTTCTTTTTATAATATATGCCGTTCCTGTATTGTTCCATAGTATAGTACCTGCTGTAGTCCTCAAACAGCTCAGAACTCCCGATAAATAGCACTCCACCCGGCTTTAGGGACGCTGTTATACTGTCTATCACTTTCTTTTTATACTTCTCAGAGAAGTAAATCAACACATACCTGCAGAAAACAATGTCATACTGTTCATAAGGAAAGTAACTGTCTATTAGGTTTAACTGTTGAAACCGTATACGCTTTTTTATTTCCTCATCCAACCTCCATATTCTGCCTTTATTCTTGAAATATCCAGATTTATAATCCTCATCCAAGCCCCGGGAAATTGATATATTGTCATAGTTCCCCATTTCAGCCATCTGAAGCACATCGGAGGATATATCGGTAGCAAGAATCTCGAAAGCTTCAGGTCCGGCATCCATGGCACCCATCCGATTCAAGTAACTGTCTATACACATGGCGGCAGAATACGGTTCCTGTCCATACGAGCATGCAGCGCTCCAGATTCTTACCTTATCCCTTTTCCCGTTTCTGAGTTCGGCAATTAAAACCGGCAAAAGTATATCCTCTATAATATACCATGGTGTTTTATCTCTGAACCAAAAGGTTTCGTTTATAGTAACGGCCTCTATTATACTATCGATTAAATATGGATCCTTTGTAGAGCATATTTTTAAATAAAGCTCTTCAAAGCTTGAAGCCCCGGACTCTGCCAAAAGCCTGGCAAGCTTGCTCTCGAGCAGGTATGCCTTTTCCTCACCCAGTTCAATACCGCATTTCTCTTCTATAAACTTCTGAAGCATAGCAAATTCTTTTGAAGCCGTCCCGTCATACATCTGGAATATCACCCCCTGCCCCGTATGATTTGATACATGCGAAAAGCTATTTCCTTCAGTTCCCCAACTTCATCGGACAGACCGGCTTCATATACACATTTGGGCATACCATATACAACACATGAACTTTCACTTTGGGTAATACAGTAGCAATTGCATTCCGCCTTCATTTCCCTGATGCCCTTCGTACCATCATTGCCCATTCCTGTAAGTACAATAGCCAATACTCCTTTACCCTTATATTCTTTGGCTACGGAATGAAACAGAACATCTGCCGAAGGTTTTACGCCATTAACATAAGGTGTATCCAGCAACCGTATTTCATTGCCGAACCCTTTGGAAGAACTTACGGTCATATGCATTCCTCCTGGAGCAATTAAAATCCTTCCGGGTTCCACCTTATCACCATCAGCAGCTTCTTTAACATCCAGATTATACTTTTTGCATAAGGTTTGGGCCAGTACCCCTGTGAATTCGGGAGGCATATGCTGTACAATCAATATTGGTACATTAATATCCAATGGTAATTGACCGAATACAGTGTCTAATGCTGTCGGACCTCCCGTTGAGGATGCAATGACAACCAGATCTATATGGTCAGGTACATTATAGCCTCGTGATGACATACGCTTTGCAGTGCCAGAACCGGTATCTGCCGGAGCTTCTGCTGCAGGTTTGTTGTATGCCGGGGAATTATCCTCATCTGATGCTTTGAGTTTTTCCATAATTATATCCTCCTTACTTGAACCGCTGTATATGATGAATTGCTATAAATAAACTTATTCACTAGTGCAACCTCTGGCTTTACGGATTAACATCAATAGCATACTGTTGATTAATTATTTTGTCGGGATTGATTATTATCAGCAGCTCTTCTTTTAGCTTGACAATACACTCAATAAATTCGCTCTCTACTACTCCTATATTTGCAGGAGGCGGCTCGTACTCCTCTATATCAACTTCGATCACATCTCCCGGCCGGTCAATCAGGAACCCAACCTGATCGGGATCCTTCGGACTTTTCAAAATGATACATGCCAAACCTTCCCGCTCATTGGACCTGCTTATGCCTATAAGCTTTGCCAGGTCAAAAAGGGTAACCACCTGACCCCTCATATTGAAGAAACCGATTATACAAGGCTGCGCACCGGGAACAGGGGTATACCTTATGCTTCTGTTGATTTCTTTTGCCAATTTCAGATTGATACCCAGAAGGCTCTCTCCCAGATAGAATGTAAGGATATTTTCCGTCATGGGGTGGTCCCCCTTTCCTGCATAATCTGATCAACTAATTCCAGCAGCCGGGATCTGTCCAGCTTGTACTCATAAGCGTCAAACCCAGCCTCAAGTCCTTCTTTTTTCTGCATTTCTCCAGTCAGAGAAGTAACTGCTATAACAGGCATTTTGGAAAATCTGACGTCTGCACGGATCCTTTTTACCAGTTCCAAACCATTCATTTCGGGCATATTTATATCACTTACAACAATATCGACCTTTTCATTCTGAAGAACCTGAATCGCTTCTCTTCCATTGGAGGTTACAAGCACGTGATAGCCTGCATTCTCAAGGTAATCCTTCTCCAATTTCTGAAAAAACGGGGTGTCTTCTGCCAGAAGCACAGTGATTTTTCCTGTATGCTTTATACTGCTCTCTATCTTATACTTCTCAGGATCGGCCATCTCAAAAAGCTCATAAATATTCATCAACAGGACAATCTTGCTATTTAAAACTGTAGAGCCGATAAGTCCTTTGGCCGTTATGCTGTCGTCCCCTCTTATATCTATACTTGACTGGATTGTATCCTGTATGTTTTCTATCAAAATACCCATAGGGTACTTTACAAGCTTCGGTATTATAATATAAAGCTTGGTTTTCTCAACCTTCTGTTTTGCTATAGGCAAAAAATCTTCCGGCCGGATAATTCTCAGGGATTGTCCCCTGAACTGGATGTACTCCTTATCCCCGACCCTTTCAATTTCACCGGGACTTATCTCCTCTACCCTGGATACCATGGACATGTCAATTGCCATTGTCTCAGGCCCTGAACATTTGAACAGAAGTATATTCTGGTTCTCATACATACTCTGTATCTCCTGCTCCAACTGTTTGACTCCCTTTTCATCCTGTTCTTCCAGATAATGAAGATTTGCTTTCTCTATTATTCCGGTTGGGTCCAGTATCATTGCGGTTTTGCCATCTCCAAGTATAGTCACCCCGGAATAGCATATGCAATCTTGAATATATACCGGCAGGGATTTTACAAGAATCTCTTCACTTCCATGCAATTTGTCAACACACAAGCCCAATCGTCTTGAGCCTATTTTGATTACCAGTATTCTTACAATATTTTCGAGCCCGCGCTTGCGGCGGTCATTAGCCAACCCAATATCAACTGCTGAATCAGTCTCTTCCGTGCTGCTGCGTCTTGCATCGAACAAGGTCTTCCTTTTATCTGCTTTTGTCTCGCCGGTTACCGGATCAACATATGTCCTTTGCAAGCCCAGAATATCAGCCAGATGGACTACCGGTAAAAGCCTTCCCCTTAACCTTAAAACCTCAGCATTGTTAACATACTCAATCTTTCTCACTGAATCATTTTCTTTAATCCGTACTATTTCCTGAAGATTCACCTGTGGCAGTGCAAACTTCTGGTTTGCCACCTCCAGAATAAGAGAGGGTATTATAGCAAGGGTGAGCGGCAACAGCAGCCTGAAGGTAGTGCCTGCTCCCCGGACTGTAAATATCTCTATTTTCCCTCCCAGTTTTTCTATGTTGGTTTTTACAACATCCATTCCCACGCCTCTGCCTGAGATATCCGTAACTTTTTCTGCCGTAGAAAACCCGGGTTTGAAAAGCAGCTGCAGAATTTCACGATCTCCCATTGCAGCCATGTCTGTTTTATTCGCAAATCCGTTTTCCATTGCTTTTCTTTTGATACCCTCAATATTTATACCTTTACCATCGTCAATAATATCAATATTTACATAACCGCCCTCATGATAAGCCTTCAGCTTTACTGTTCCGGCCCTCGGCTTGCCTAATTTTATCCTCTCTTCCGGGATTTCCAGCCCATGGTCAACAGCGTTTCTGACAAGGTGAGTCAGAGGATCATACAACGCCTCTATAATAGATTTGTCAAGCTCAACATCAGCACCTTCAATCTCAAGCACGATATCCTTGTCCAGTTTTTTTGACAATTCTCTTGCTATACGCGGAAACTTGCTGAACACTATGGCAACAGGCTGCATCCTTGTTTGCATTATTTTTTCCTGCAATCCGGTAGTAATATGGTCTACATTCTGAAGTATCGGCTCAATACCGGGAATCTCCTTTCTGAAGTTCTCAGTAGTTCGCAGAAGCTGGTTCCTTGCCAGCACCAACTCACTTGCCATATTTAACAGACTGTTCAGGAGTGTTACATTTACTCTTATGCTATCCTCAGCTGTAATGCTCTGCCTCTTGTTTAAAGGCAAGCTTCCAGCCGGTTCCACCCGTTCTGTCACATTACTGATTGTCGCCGGATATTCAGAAGCTTCTTCTAATTTCATATCCTCCGATGTGCTCTCGGACTCGACCGCTACTGACAGCTCCTGTATATCTTCTCCCGGCTCGCTCAATAAGGGCGGCAATATATCCAACTCCAGAACAGTTGTAAACAATATCTCAACCTGTACATCAGCTTCCTCAGCTTTAGCCGTGTCCCCCGGTTCATCAACCTCCACATGGCAGTCAATTACACAGCCTATAGACCTGATCTCTCTTATCAGCTCCAAAAGATTAACACTTTCATCAAGGAGCCTTCTCTTTACTCTGTATAATCTGCAGCCCCGTTCCAGTTCACTTGTGATTTTCTGTTTTTGCGCATCGCTATTCCCAAGACTATTGCAGTTAAAGCTTTCAATAGTACCGCTGGATGCAGCCAGGGTTATTGCCCCCTCGGCCTTATCCACTCCCAGGATTGCAGCCAGCTCGGCCATAAGCCCGGAAATTTCAATATTTTCACTGTTTCCTATATCATCAATCATAGTCTTCAGACAATCATTGGCTGAAAGGATTATGTCAATCAGCTTATCTGTAATGTTTAGGCCTCCAGCCCGGACCTCTCCAAAAATATTCTCCAGGGAATGGGACAGCTCCACTATATTCTTGAAGTTGAAAAAGCTTGATGTACCCTTTATGCTGTGTACAGCCCGGAAGATGTTATTAATACTGTCTTCTTTAATACTGTTGAGATCCATTTGTACAAGCTCGGTTTCTACTGTTTCCAAATGTACTTTTGCTTCCTCAATAAAGCCTTGAATAAATTCATCATCCTGCATCGTACTATCACCTCATTTTAAAATTGAAACTTTTTACTGAAAATCAGGCACTCCGGTGCAATTTTATATTGCGGACAGCTTTGATGCAGTATCTGCCAGGTCCTTAATACCTACAGAGGCTTCAGATACGGTTTCTGCGGCATTGTTTGAGCTTGTAGCTATATCACTGGTTTTTTCGGTAATCATGTTTACTTTTTCTGCCGCTGCTACTACTGCGTTTGAAATATTTCCGGATACGGAGGATTGCTCTGCTACAGCTGCTGCAATTGTATTGGTTATACTTGTCATTTCATCAATGACCTGCATTATCGTTCCCATTGCATTTACTGCATCCGACATATTCTTTTGCATTACTTCAATTTGCTGACCTATTTCATCTGTTGATTCTGCAGTCTGCTTTGCAAGCTCCTTTACTTCCCCTGCAACCACTGCAAATCCCTTGCCGGCTTCCCCGGCACCCGCAGCCTCTATAGCCGCATTCAATGCCAGCATGTTTGTCTGATCTGCTATATCATTAATAACCTTAACAATCTTTCCTATCTGCTTTGATGACATATTAAGAGTCTCAATTATTCTGTTTGTATCCTTGGCCTTTGTTTCCGCATCTGCAGTTATATTCTTGGAACGGCCGCAGTTCTGGCTTATTTCATTCAAGGAAATATTAATCTCCTTCATTGCATGCACCACACTGTTTACAGAAGCCGAAACATCTCTGGCAAAGGTCGATACATTATTTGTATTGTGCGCTATGCCTTCAACCAGTGAGTTTATTTGCTCTATCCCTGCAGAGGTTCTCCCGGAAATTGAAGCAAGCTTCTTGATTATTTCATCTGTATCCTGTGCTCTTCTAAGCCTTTCATCGCTTAGCTTCCTGACTTCCTCCAGCATATTGTTTACTTCTTCATTTTTGGCTAACAGTTCATTGTTGTTGACCTCCAGAGCATTTCTCTCCAGGCTGATTTCATGCCTGTTATAATCCATGCAGTTGGGTATGTCATTAATATTGTTAAAAATAGCCTTGACCATATCCTTGCACGAATTGTACCCGCAAGCAGAACAGTTCAGTTCCCTTTCCCTCTTTGTATGCTTGTGCAGCTTTACGAAAATTTCGTCGTACTGCTGCTCACTTGGCTCCTTAAGCTCCTCCATCTTTATTCCGGTATTATAATTTCTTACATAATCATCCAGCTTCAGCGTATTATCAAAGTGCTTATAGAGCCAATCTATTTTTTTCGTCACCAGCTTGTTGCCTTTATCGGCAAGCTTCTGTGCTTTTAGTGCATTAAACTTTATATCTATATCATCAATTGCTGCTTCTTTGGTGGTGCCGGTACCGATATTGCAGCCTTTTGAGCAGTTCAGTATATCTACCAGCAGCGGAACTGCCTTATGGTTTTTTACCCTGTTACTGTACTCGTCAAGATAGCTGTATACATGCTCATGTCCTTCGATCTGCCTGACCCATGCACCCTTGACCTTGACCTCCACATTCTCCTTTAATCCCCCCGGCCTGCTGAATAAGCAGCCCAGGCTGCAGCCTATATCTTCAAAATCCTGCCTGTCATAATGTGAAAGACCTATATTGTTTTCCTCCAGGTATTCCTTAAGTTTTTTAAAGGTTACATTGTACTGTATGTGATTGTGTGTATTTGCATCGTTAATTTCATTGGTCTTACCTATACATGGGGACAGGAATGCAATTTCACTATTAACATTTGCATGCTTCTTCAGATAAATCGCCGTACACATCATAGGACTGTGAACAGGCGCAAGACTCCTTATAAGCTCCGGCTTGTACTTTTCAATATAGTTTACAACTACAGGACAAGGCTGTGCTATTACTGAAGATAATTTCATCTCTTTTATAGCTTTCAAATATGCCCAGGTGGTTATATCCGCACCGAAGGATACATCATATATAACGTTGATACCCTTGGATTTTAAGAATCCGAACAAATTTTGATAGTCGGCAAAATTAACTCTCACAGAGGGTGCTGCAATAACCGAAATTTTTCTTCCTTTTTCAAGATTCTCAAAGAAACGTTCAGTATCATCCTTATAGTCCCTGGCTTCATGATCACAAACTTCTATACACTTTCCACACAGTATGCATTTTTCATCATTTATTCTTACTTTGTTTTCCCCGTTGAAATTGTACGAAATGTTTGCATCAAGGGTTGGGCAGTTTCTTATGCATTTGTTGCACCCTACACAGTTCTCTTCCTTTACAAAAATAACCTTTTCCATTTGTCTAACCCCCTATTTGATATTATTAGCTGTAAAAACGCCTTCCCGCAGCGCTATATTCTATACTGCCTTGCCAAAGCATCCAGCTTTCGTGCAATATCAGAAAGGTTTTCTGCAGAGCTGCCGGTTTTTATAGAAGAAGCTTGGATTTCGCTGGACGTAATACTTATCTCCTGCATGCTGTTGGATATTTCACATGTACCATTGGATATTTCATTAGTAACCCTGGTTATTTCCCGTATTCTTTCAAACACTTTTTCCATGTTGCCGGTGATTTCAACTGAGCTAATAGAAAATTCCCTTGAGGAATCAGCCAGGTCCTTTACACCCAAGGACGCTTCACTCAGGTTTCTCGTCACACTTTGTGTGTTAAAGGCTATTTCCCCGATATCCCTGGTAATGTAATCCGCCTTATCAGCAGCTTTCTGTACTGCACTTGATATTTCTCCGGTTATTGCCGTCTGTTCAGTAACTGCCGCTGCAATAGTATTGGTAATGGCAGTGATCTCTTTTGTCACATCGTTTATAGTTGTAACCGCTTTTACTGCACCTGACATATTGGTTTGCATCGTCTCAATCTGCTCACTTATTTCTTCTGTAGCTTCGGCAGTTTGCTTTGCCAGCTCTTTTACTTCATTTGCTACAACAGCAAACCCTTTACCCGCTTCCCCTGCTCCTGCAGCTTCTATAGCCGCATTCAAAGCCAGCATATTGGTCTGATCTGCAATATCATTTATTACATTTACTATCTTTCCAATCTGCTTTGAGGAATTATTTAATCGTTCTATTATATTATTGGTATCTTTTGCGTTCTCTTCTGCATCTGAAGTTATATGAATGGACCTTGCACAATTTTTGCTGATCTCGTTCAATGAAAGATTGATTTCCTTTACTGCTGCTGCAACACTGCTTATAGAATTGGATACTTCCTTCGTTGAACTGGAAACGTTGTTTATACTTTCAGAAATCTGTGCTGCTATTCCGTTTACCTGATTGACCGCCGTAGAGGTCTGCTCCGAAGCGGATGCCAGATTTGCCGCAGTTTGCGACATTCCGGTCACTTTATCTGTAACAACCTCCACTTTGCTGCTTGTGTCCGTAAGTGCTGATGCTGTCTCCTCCAGGTTTGAAGCGATTTCCTCCAGTGTGGAATTGATGGTATCTGATTTGATATTTGTCGCTGCAAGTGTTTCTGTTATTGCGCCGGTGATATTCGACAGGCCGGAAGATGCCTCATTCAATTGAGCAGTAGTAAAACATATGTTTTTCATGGCGAATTGGATATCATCGGCAAACATGTTGAAATACCTTTTCATCTCACCTATTTCGCCTTTGGATACATCTTCCATCCTGCTCGTCAGGTCATGCTCCTTAACAACCTTCTCAAGAACATCTATGAATGAGACAGAAGGCTTGACATATCTTAAAAAGTTCCTGGTACTGGCAAACAGTACTATTATCAAAGCTATACAGGTATTGGAAATGAGATAGTATAACAGTTTCTCCCTGTCGATACCTATTAGTCTCCCTGTAATAAAAGAAATGAGTACCGCAAGAGGCAGGACAACCAGCAGTGTCTTTCCCAAATATCCATATAACGATATGGAATTTGATTTACCATTGTTCTTGAACAACATATATCTCCCCCTTTATTGAAAAACGGTATCTAAGGATAGTTGCTTGTGAACTATATCGGTTACAAAAAAGTGCTATATAAATATTTTATATGAATATTCCAACTTCTTCAAGCAAATACGACATTTTATCCTTTATTTTGACTTTTTTCTAATAATTACATAAATTACCCTGCCATACTTGTGCAATGATTTGTGAAGCACTCCCATTTTTGATATAATTATATCGCCCGGAAAGCAGGGAGGTATGACTATGATCTGGTACACTATATTGTCATTGCTGTTAATATTAATCACAGCTTGCGGCTTCTACTTTTCAGGTATTGTAATCCATCCTCGTACAAAAAGCCGTGAGACTACACTCCAAATAGAATGTGAAAAGGGTAATATGAGCCCAGAGGCCTTTGAGAAGCTTCCCAAGGAAGAGGTCTGTATAAACTCGCAGTACGGTTATGAGCTTCACGGATACTACTTCCCCAATGGCAATTCAAAAAAAACCGTGATAATCTGCCATGGCATAACCTATACAATATTCGGCTCGGTTAAATACATGGATATGTTCATGAAACGAGGCTTCAATGTGCTGATCTACGACCACAGGAACCATGGAGACAGCGGTGGCAGCAATACCACCTTCGGATATTATGAAAAATATGACTTAAAGTCCTGTACAGACTGGATATTTGAGAAATGCGGCGGTGATTGCACCGTAGGACTCCATGGTGAATCCATGGGTGCTGCAATTGCCCTGCAGAATATCGCTATTGACCCCAGAGTATCCTTCTGTATAGCGGACTGCCCATTCTCTGACCTTGAAACGCTTTTAAAATACAGATTCAAGGTGAAATACAGGCTGCCCTCCATCCCTGCAATACAGATTACCGGCTTATTTGCGAGGCTGCGTACAGGAATGCGGTTCAAGGACATATCGCCAATAAGGGATATATCCAAGGTGGAGACTCCTGTATTCCTGATCCATGGCAGGGAGGATATGTACATCCCTACCCAGATGAGCATTGACATGTACAACAGTAATAAAAAAGCTTTGAGAAAGCTGTATCTTGCCCCCGGTGCAAGACATGCAGAATCAGTAGCTGTGGATAGGGAGGGATATGACAGGCAGGTCGGGGAATTCCTGAATGAAAAGGTTATTTTTCCCATGCATCATCCATGAGCTTTTTTGTTTCCGATTTCATCTTATCAGTTTCAACATCATCAAGCATGATAATAACATCCAACACGTCTCCTTCGTGAGCTTCCCTGGGAAGAAACACCTTGGGAAGCTTCAGAACCTTATCATAATACTCTATAACCGCATAGTCTCCTTCAAATCTATCAACAATACACTGCATTATTTTGCCTCCTATTTACTTGACCTCCTAAAACCGTCAGCCTGCGCCTCTTGTTCAGTCTTGAACAGCTTCTCCGAAATGGTTCTGTCATAGTATGCTCCTCCCGGAAGATGATATATCTTTTCTCCCTTGCTGTTTATGTTTCCCTTGATAAGTCCGTTTCCTGCAGAGTTTGTATAAAGCTTGAGCGCATTTGAATTTTCTGAGCCGTAAGTATAGCTGCCGGGATTTACATTGAACTTTATGCTTTTTCCGTCACTTTCCACAACAATTGTCCCTTGCTCATCCGTCCTGTATACAGCAATACCCTTGCTCTCCAACAACTCCATTGTCTCCTTGTGGGGATGTCCATAGTCATTTCCTTTGCCTGCCATTACCACTGCATATTCCGGCTTTACCTGCTCCAGATACTCCGGAGTCGTAGAACTGGAGCTTCCGTGGTGCCCCAGCTTCAGTACATCGGCTTTGAGCCTGCTGCCCATGGGACTTTTCAGAATATCCTTCTCGCTTTCCTCCTCAGCATCTCCCTGAAAAAGAAAGCTAACCTCTCCATATGTCAATTTCAGCACCGCACTGTGATTATTGAGATTGTCATAGTCTGAGCTTACCGGACCTATGAACTCGGCTGTCATCCCCGACAGAGCCATGCTCACTCCCTGGGCAGCCGTTGCAACCTTTATGCCCCTGTCGCTGACCGCCTTTAAGACATCCCTGAAGCTGTCTGTGGTATGCACTGCCTTGGGTAAATAAACCTTTTCCGTATTGAAGCTCTTAATAACAGCATCCAAGCCGCCTATGTGGTCCTCATGGGGGTGTGTGCCTATGACCGCTTTAAGCTCCCCGACTCCTTGCTTTTTGATATAATTTACTACCATTTCACTGTCGTTATTGTTTCCCGCATCAATAACTATATTCTCTCCCTTTGGTCCCTGTATAAGTATAGCGTCGGCCTGTCCCACATCAATGAAATGCACCTTCAGAGACTGTCCGCCGGCCGCATTCACAACAACCCCCGCAGCTTGCGGAGTGCTGCATGAAATAATGCCCAGACACAATACCAGAATGAGCAGTAGTACCAATATCCTATATTTCTTCATTTACTGTGAACCTTCTTCCTGCAATATTTTCTACTTATATGGTATTTACGCTGCTGTAAAAAAATACTAAATCCCCATCAATATATAGAGAGCATACATTTCATATTTCAACACAACTCGACATTTTCCTCTATTAAGAGTAGTTCTGATAGTAAACTCGTTCAGCCATAGTTGAACATCGAGGATTCAGATGGGGACTCTATCCCACCTGAATTTGAATAAAGAAACCCATCATCTTTGAACAGAAATTGTATAAATTCTTTCTTGAATAAACATATATGAATATGGTCAAGAATATATTATTAGTAGAATGTACACAACGTACATATTGTACATTTATCTAACTAAATGATATAATGGAGGTGAAGGAGGAGTGCTCATGCAGGAATTACTTAATGCAACAGAGGTACGTGCCAATTTCAGTGAGTTTATAGATACTGTAGTCCGTGAAAAGCCCAGAGCTGTTAAACGAAATCGTGATGTTGTAATTACATTTTCCCTACAACATACAAGTGAAATATTGTCCCATTATATTCTTACATTTGACTACGAACAAGATGAGGATGGAAAATATGTCGGATCAATCAATCAAATAGATGATATTGTTGCCGAGGGAGACTCTCTTGAAGAATTAAAAAATGAATTAGCAAGACAGTTAGTGGAATATGCGAAGGATTACTATAGTAATTTTGCGCGCTACTATAATGCCCCAAACCGCCATGCCCACTTCTATTACATTCTTCGTGTTCTATTGGAAGATGATATTGAGAATGTGTCAGATATGCTTCATGCCTAGCTGGCGAGATCTGGAAAGCTTCTTGAAACGGGATGGCTGGACGCTTATTAGGGAAACCGGCAGAGATAAGATATATGAAAAGGCACTGCCAGATGGTGATATACTTAGAAGCGCAGTATCAAAGAGTTCTGCTGAAATCGGCAAGGGTTTGTTTGCTAGAATCCTAAAACAACAATTGAAATGTGATAAGGAATACTTTAATAAGCTTAAGTAATGATAATAGTGAAGTAAAGCATCTCTGAGAATTTGATTCTCAGAGATGCTTATTTTGTTACTGCTTCAGCATAAGTGTAGATCCTATAACCCCCTGGCTCTTGTGCTTTCTTCGATAGCACAAGAGCCTCCAAACAACATGCAGCACTCGATCCCTTTGATTGTAATGCTTAAAGTTATCCACATATCCACAGGCTATATTGAATATAAGAGAATGTTTGTCATAGACTTTAACAAATAAGAATAGAGAGCTTAAATGTAAGTGAATTGAAAAGCTTGATAAAAAGAGTATGGATTATCCCCAATATTGGTGCTCACACACCTCTTTGTCCATGAAATTGCATTTGAAGCGGCATTTCTTTATATCACACGCTTTACAGCAAATATTGTCCTTATCAAAGCAGCCAGATATAGCACATCTGAGCTGTTTTTTTACTTCCCCCTCATTGGACTCCTTGTCCACATTTTTACCGTTAGAAGACCCTCCAGTAATCATGAATAACCTCTCTGCAAGCCCATAGGCTATAGATAGTACAGGATTTCTTTTCGAATCCTTTATCTTGTAGAAATCCAAGATCAAACCACCTCTTTTTAATAATTATAGACATATAGTCCAGCAACAATTCCATATTACTGGACTATGCGTCCATTGTCAACAATTATTGTCCCTATTCGTCCACTTTATGCCTCGATTGGACGAATTGTGTTAACATTTTACTATATATATTGTACATCCAGGATTCATTATAAGATGTTTAGCGCAAATCATACAGAGGGGTGCATTATTATGGAATTTGGCGAAAGATTAAAAGCTCTAAGGGAAGAAAAGGATTTAACAAGGGATGCCCTTGCAGGTAAACTGAACGTATCATATTCCGCCGTATCAAAATATGAAACAAATGTCAGATTCCCGGACAAAGGAACTTTGATAGATCTGGCTGCTTTTTTTGACGTTTCTTTAGACTATTTACTGTGCAGAAGTGATATTCGAGAAACCGCAGAAAAAATACTCAATGACTCCAAGAAGCAGTTTTTGGTTAGCTCCCCACAGAAAAAATATAGCACAGACGAGGACTTATCCCCTGAGGCTATCGAGGAAATAGAGAAATTTAAAGAATTTGTACAGCATAAATATAGAAAGAAATAATGGAGGTCTTGTAGATAAAAGTATTAGCATTACTTGGAAGCCCAAAAAAGTATGACAATACTTCCTTGCTATTGTAGGTTATGTTGCAATAAGTGAATGTTACATAATCAATATGTATATAAAAAAATAAAATGACGTTTACATGTAAAAATTAGTTTACACTTTGTTTACACTTTTTTGATGTTTTGCACGTTAAAAAACGTATTTGGATTTTTTTTGTGCTCATGTCTTTATACGAAAGGAACGGTGAGCTAATATGGCAACGAAATCCGTAGCTGAATTGTCCAGACAAGAATTACTGCACCGGATTGTAGACGAGTTAGAAGGGGTTGTCGTATCCGATGCGGAGGGACGCTATGTATATGTAAACAATCGTTGGAGCACTATTACAGGGTATTGTCTTGATCGGATCAAAGGCAAATATATCCATGATATTGTGAAAAACTCACAGGTGGATGAAGCATTACGCACTCGAAAGAACATTTCTGGACATGCCGTGCTCTTGAATGCTGCCACAGGAGCCGAAATCCCTATGTACTGCTCGTATAACCTGCTCTATCGGGAAGAAGAGCTTGAAGGCTGCCTGATCTATATGATACAGGTCAGCGAGCAGAAACCGCTTGTTTCCCCTCCTAACGTCAGTGCGCTGTTCGATAAGCTCAGTGAATACTTGCAAGAATTCCGTGAAATGAAAAATACCAAGTATACCATACACAATATTATCGGAGACAGCCCGGAAATTATTAAGCTGAAAGAGATTATCAAACGGGCGGCGCGGTCCGCTTCAACGGTTTTAATTGAGGGTGAAACAGGAACCGGAAAGGAACTCGTCGCCCATTCCATCCACACTTTAAGCGACCGTACAATATTCCCTTTTGTTAAAGTAAATTGTGCGGCCATTCCCGGAGAATTGCTGGAATCGGAATTCTTTGGATATGAAGGTGGTGCTTTTACAGGTGCGAACCGAAACGGCAAGGCGGGGAAATTCGAAATGGCCAATAAAGGAAGCATGTTATTGGATGAGATCAATCAGCTTCCATCATTGCTTCAACCTAAGATGCTGCGCGTACTGCAGGAAAAAGAAGTGGAAAGAATCGGCTCAACGAGAAGTATCCCCATCGATGTCCGTATCATTGCTGCCTCTAACGTTCCGCTGGAACGGCTGGTCTCCGAAGGTTCTTTTCGTTCTGATCTTTTTTACCGTTTAAACGTCATTCGAATTTTGCTCCCGCCACTGCGCGAAAGAAAAGAAGATATTCCCGCCATTGCAGACAGTTTGCTAAAGCGCCTGAATTTTCAAATGCAGCTTCAGATACCTGGAATCTCGGACGAAGCCAAGACGCGCCTGATGGAGTACGATTGGCCGGGTAATATTCGCGAATTGCAAAATGCGATTGAGAGAGCAATGAATTTTGCATGGTGTGAACGGCTGGAATGGGGACATTTTGAAGATTATTTCAAGAATTGCAGTACTTCTGGAAATAGCACAAAAGAGTTGGCCATATATCTCAACGATTTACCCAAGGGGATTAAACAAAAAAAGCAGGATCTGGAACACAAAACAATCTTGGATGCCCTGGGAAAATGTAAGGGAAATAAAGCGCAGGCGGCTAAGCTTCTGGGAATATCCCGCACATCTTTATACAAAAAAATACAAGCATTTAAAATTTATTTTTGAGCTTTTGTTTAAAGTGGAGCTATCCTAAGAATAGCTCCACTTTTTTTATGTAAACTGATAACTTATTGAGAAATTTGTCAAATTGTATGTTCTATATGTTTTGCAATAAACATTTTACATTTCCATTCTAATATTGCAAAATCATATTCCTTGATTTCATAGGTTGCATAATTCTTCCTTGAATCTTCTTTATTGCAACCTATATATATGGAATGGCATAGAAATTGCTATAATCATTGCTGTCGGTATTAGATCCCACTAGAACCACTATTAGCAGAAGAACAATTCAGAAAGGAGGGAGTACTTTCCGATTCCAAATCTAAACCATCAAAACATTTTTCCATCAAACGGAAGGAGTCTTTAAATGAATTACTGGAAAATTACATGTCTTTTTTATGGTACATTAACCGCGCCTAAAGGAATTTTTTGTGCAGGGATTGACGAGGACAAAGTGTTTCCCTTCGTGTACAGCGGATATTTATTGCAAAATGGCAAGAAAAACATTTTGGTGGATGCAGGTGTTCATCAGGATAACATTGTTGACGGCAAAGCGTGGGCGGGATGTCCGGCTGTCGGCGGCAATCAGCATGTGATTGATGCTCTCGCCGGTGAAGGATTGTCACTCAAAGACATCGATACTGTATTATATACCCATTTGCATAACGATCATGCCGGCGGACTTGCGCTTTTCCCCGATGCATTAACGATTTTCCAAAAAGACGAGTTGACGAATCTGCTTAATCCTCTGCCGTCCCAAAAAATACGCAACGACTATGACCCACGCACGCCGGGTGACCTGAAACTGCTGAAAAACATCCGCATGATCGACGGTGACTTCGATATGGAAAATGGCATTAAGCTCTTCAAAGTGCCGGGGCATACACTGGGAGGCATGGCGATTCAGGTTCAAACCAAGGAAGGAAAATATGTTATCACAGGCGATATGCCGCATATTTCCGTCTCACTTTTTCCGAAGCTTGATAAAATGCAGCTGCTGGACAGCTCTTGGGTGGACATTACACCGGCTCCGGATGTCTTCGGACCATATGTCTTCAATGGCGTTATATACGATCATTATGCCGCCTTTGATAGCTTCAATAAGCTAAGCTTGTTGGCAGAAGAATTCGATCCTAAATGGTATCTCACCGGACACGACATGTGGTGCGTCGTCAAAAAATACTTCGGGAACTAAGTTTAAATGCCTGGATAAACCATTTCAAATAATTATAAGTTGAAAGGGGATTAAAATGACTACATCACAGAACTGGATGATTGGGATTACTATCCTGTATATTTTATGTATGATTATTCTAAGTTGGTATGTTGGCAAGAAAACTACAAAGGATGAGAACGAGTTCATGATCGGCGGCAGGGAATTCACACCCCTTATGACCGCCGTCGGCAATGGATCCATCCTGATTTCAGGCGGATATCTTCCTTCCATCGTTATGTTCGGCTACATGTTCGGAATGGGCGGTATGTGGTTTTATCTTGGATGGGGAACCGGCGCCTTGGTAGCATGGCTTTGCTGGGCGGGATTTTGGAGAACCACAGGTGCTGTTACGCCCACCGAGTGGTTTGAGTACCGTTATGGCCGCGGCGGCCGCATGAGTATTACCGTTGTAATTTTACTGGCCTCCCTGGCTATTCTTGGCTGGCAATACGTAGGGTGCGGTTCCATAGTTGGCGGCGCACTTGGAATTCCCAACCAATGGGCAATTTTACTCGTAGGCGTAGTGGTTACATTGTATGTTGTGCTGGGCGGCATCTGGGCGGCTACAGCCACAGATTTAATTCAGTTTACCTGGGTGGTTATTGTTGTATTTTTAGCACTGCCCATTTATCTGATTGCAACCCATGGCTGGCCGCAGGCTGCATTACTGCCTGAAAAATTTCTGTCGCTTCCATTTGGATCGCTTCCTGTCTTCAAGTTTATCGTTCCTTCAGTACTGACTTTCTTGATGATGCACCAGTCTCTGCTAAATCAGTCTCCATATTGGGCACGTGCAGCTGGCACGCGCAGCCTGAAGGCTTGCAAAAGGGGATGGATGTGGACCGTTATAATTGCTTATTCAACCGGCGTTGTCGGCGCTTTTGTGGGCGTATATGTCCGCCAGCTGCTTCCGAATTTGGAACAGCCTTCTCAGGCACTCGGTGCTTTGCTGAACCTTATTCCGACTCCGCTGGCCGCTATGGTTTTGGCAGGTCTGATGGCAGCTACCATGTCTACCTGTGACATTTATCTGGTTTCCGGCGTTAATCAACTAGTTCGTGACGTCGCTCAATATTTCCTAAAAGTAAGGGAAACAAGCGAATTAATGAAGTGGGCAAAATGGGGTACTATTTTCTATGGTATGCTCTCAGTCGTATTCGCCATCATGTGGGCACGCGGGCTGAGCCTTCTCTTTGCCTTTGGTACCGGCATAGGTGCACCACTGTTCATTTTCTATCTGGATTCCTGGCTGCTTCGGGTTGGCAACCAAAAAGGTGCGATTTCATCCGTTGCAGCTTCCCTGATGACTGTTTTGTATTGGGAAATCCTTACCCCAAACTACAAAACGGTTAATACACTCTGGCTTGTTTTCCCGGTTTCGCTTATCGTATTGGTTGCAGTCAGCCTGCTGACCAAAGATAAGGATGCAGTTAAAGCGGTTCCCGCGGGTCAGGACCCGGGTGAGCTTGGTATTGAAATTCTCAAGACAATGTATAGAGGTTATCTCAATACCGGTCTTATCATTACCAATCTTACACAGTACTCAACAAAGCATCATCTTCAGGCGGCGGCTATACATAAGGAAATTGATGTACTTGAAAAAAGCGGCTATGTTGAGCGTGAGGGTCAGCGTTTAATCAAACAGCTGTACCTGAAGCTGACTGCCAAGGGCATTGCCGTTACGGAAAAATACATGGATGCTGCAGAAAAGACTTTAGTTGAAAATTCCAGAATTGATACAGAATCACTCGAATTTATGAAATGGCTTGAAAACGGTTCGCTGTCCCTCAGTGATATCTCAATCCAGAAAAAGCTTTATATGATGGAATTGAGCGCGTTGTCTGAACATCTGGCAGAACGCGGACTGGTTAAGGTATTCGGCCAGGGGCGTTTGAAGGTTGAACTGACTCAGGAAGGCAAGACACTGATCAAACAGTATGCCTAAGTATAAGGCCTCCAAGAATTTTAAGACAGTCATAGGAGGAATTCAAATGGGGAATATCATTGTCGCACCCGGAAGATACATTCAAGGCAAGGGTGAAATAAAGAATTTAGGAACGCACATCAGCGCACTGGGTAGAAATGCTATGATTATCACCAGCAAATCCGGAAAGGCGCGTATTGAAAAAGCCATGGAAGGATCGACGGAAGATAATTTCAACTATATTTTTGAACCTTTCAATGGCGAGTGCAGTATGCCGGAGATCGAACGTCTAATGCACATATTCAAAGAAAAGAAGTGTGATCTTATCGTGGGTGCCGGGGGCGGAAAGGTGCTGGATACAGCCAAGGCTATTGCCTGCCTGTTAAAGGTTCCCAATGTGATTGTGCCTACCGCCATTTCATCTGATGCGCCATGCAGCGCACTGGCAGTGATCTATCACGAGGATGGATCGTTAGATCACAGGTTTCCTCTTCCAAAGAGTCCTGATGTAGTGCTGGTGGATTCTGCAATTATTGCGCAGTGTCCCGTAAAATTATCGGTAGCCGGTATGGGAGACGCACTCTCAACGTATTTTGAGTCCCGTGCTTGTATGACCTCCGGATCTTTAAATATACATGGAGGACATATCTCATTGTTGGGACACCAGATCGCCAGGCTGTGTTTCGATATCCTGATGCGCGACGGTGTCAAGGCAAAGCATGCGCTGGAGGAACATGTCTGTACACAGGCAGTAGAAAACATCATCGAGGCTAACACGCTGCTGAGCGGTATAGGATTTGAAAGCGGCGGGAAGGGTGCCGCCCATGCAATTAACGACGGATTTGCCGCGCTGGAAGCATGCCATCATGTAATGCACGGAGAAAAAGTAGCCTTCGGCACCCTTGTCCAGTTGATCATGGAAAATGTGGACAATGAAGAATTGAATCAGGTATACAAGTTTTGCATGGATGTAGGACTGCCGATTACACTCTCAGAACTGGGTATTGTTGAAAATATTGAGGAAAACGTGCGTCATGCAGCACAGGTGGCAACACTGCCTGGAGAAAGCATTTTCAACATGCCTATGGAAATCACCGAGGAAAAGGTTTACGATGCCATACTCGGCGCAGACATCTGGGGCAGACAATTTATAGCCGGACAAAAAGACATCGTAAGTCTTCAATCATAGACATACATGATCTGCTGTATATCTTTTTAACGGCAGCATAAATTTCTGAAAATTTGGTTTTAGTATACTGAATTCGAAATGGAGAATAGCTATGAGAGAAATATTGATTAAACCTGAACTGTATAAGTTTAAAGCATTCGAAGAATTTGCTCAAGAATTTAAACTTGGGAAAGAAGATCTTGTCCTGACCAATGAGTTCATTTACACACCCTTTATGAAGGCTTCAAATCTGGAATGCACCTATATATTCCAGGAAAAGTTCGGTGCCGGAGAGCCTTCCGAAGAGATGATTACCGACATTTTCAACGCCATTGACGAGAACAGCTACAAACGTATCATTGCTATCGGCGGTGGTGCTATTATGGATCTGGGCAAACTGCTCTCACTCAAACGAACCGGATCTGTACACGACCTGTATTTCAAAAAAGTTGACGTTGTAAAGGCCAAAACTATGATCGCTATTCCAACTACCTGCGGTACCGGCTCGGAGGTAACCAACATTTCCGTGGCTATTGTAAAGGATGAGGCCGGCAAGACTACAAAGCTGGGTCTGGTTTCTGATCAGATCATTCCTGACGTAGTTTGCCTGATTCCTGATCTTCTTAAAACCTTACCCTTTAAGCCTTTTGCCGCTTCCGCAATCGATGCTTTGATTCATGCGGTAGAGTCCTACCTTTCGCCCTCACGTGCTACACTTACATCTGAGCAGTTTGGTGTCAGGGCTATGGAGATGATCCTTGAAGGGTTCAGAAAAATCGGTGAAGGCGGACCCGAAGAACGTTTCACCCTACTGGACGAGTTCGTCACCGCTTCGTGCTATGCCGGTATTGCATTTTTGCAGGCGGGCTGCGCCACGGTGCACGCCATGAGCTTCCCCCTCGGCGGGACCTATCACGTACCACACGGTGAATCGAATTATGCGCTTTTCGGTAAGGTACTCGAAAAATACGATGCGATAAAACCGGATGGAAAGATCAACGAATTTAAAAAGCTGATTGCGCGCATACTCGGCTGCAGGCCTGAAGACGCACTTAATGCCTTGGCAGCCCTTGAGGAAAAGATTCTACACCTGAAGCCGTTACGTGAATACGGCTTTAAACAGGAAGACATAGGGCTTTTCGCGGATTCTGTGCTTAAAAATCAGCAGAGGCTGATCATAAATTCCTATGTACCATTGACCAGAGAACTGATAGTGGAAATTTACAGTGAGTGTTACTAATTGGAACTATGATAAAAATAGGAGGCAGAAACATGGCAAAGATTAAGGTGGGCGTGGCCGGATACGGCACAATTGGACAGCGGTTGGCGGACGGTGTGGCTCTTCAAAAGGATATGGAGCTTGTGGGTGTTGCGGATCTTGCTCCGACGCTCTCAGTCCGTGTGCTTTATGAAAAAGGAATGCCCTATGATCTGTATCTGGTTTCGGGTGCGGACAGGTCAAAATTTGACAAGCTTGGGATTCCGGTCAAGGGAAGTTTCGAGGAGCTTATTGACCGTGTAGACATCATGCTCGATTCCTCGCCGGGTGGCATCGGCGCAAAAAACAAGGAACTGTATGAGAAAAAGGGTGTAAAAGCCATCTTTCAGGGTGGAGAGAAGAACTCCGTTGCGGATGTGTTTTTCCACGGTTACGCAAATTATGAAAATGGCTTGGGCAAGGATTACTTAAAGCTCACAAGCTGTAACACTACGGGACTGATTCGTTCGGTGGATTGCCTTGATCGTGAATGCGGCGGACTAGATAAGGTCGCAATAACTATCATCCGCAGGGTCGCCGATCCAGGGGACTACCACCGTGGGCTGACAAACGCCCTGCAGATGGATAAGGCACCTTCCCATCAGGCACTTGACCTTATGACGATCATGCCGCATATTGACGCGACCGGCATTTTAGTGCACACGCCTGTAACCCATGGGCATATTATTACAGTTGTTGCAACCGGTAAAAGGAAGATCACAAAGGCAATGGCGCTTGGGGCATTTTTAAAGCATCCAAGGATAATGGTCGTTAAGCTTGAAGACGGATTTTTAGGAAACGCATCCTTTTTTAAATATGCAAGGGATCTCGGAAAACCCCGCGGCGATATGTATGAGATCGGTCTGTGGGAAGACTCGATTGTTGAAACCGGCAATGACATTATGTTTGCCATCAATATCCCACAGGAAAGCGTAACCATCCCTGAAACAATTGACGGCATCCGCGCTGCCATGAAGATGCAGATGACCCGTGAAGAAGGTACTAATACGACTAACGAGTATCTCGGAATAAAGAACCGGTAGACTCTTTTCCATCATAAGGCGGGGAAATTTTATCCCCGCCTTTATCAATAAGTTTGGCATAAAAGGGGGATAAGAAAATGAGATTCGGGATAAAAACCTTAGATGACATTGAAGTAAAAGGGAAAACCGTCTTACTGAGGGTTGATATAAACCAGCCCATCGACCGGGAACACAATACGCTTAAGGATACAACCCGTGTGCGTGCATGCATACCTACGATCCGCGAGCTCTCAGAAAAAGGTGCAAGACTTGTGTTGCTTGCCCACCAGGGCAGCGACATTGAATACAAAAATTATTACACAACTGAGCCGCACTTCCGTGTACTTAAAGAACTCTTGGGCAAGGAAATCAAATTTATTGATGACGTATGCGGTCCCGCCGCAAGATCGGCAATAAAAGGCTTAAAAAACGGCGAGATTTTACTTCTTGACAATGTACGCTTTGTCGCCGAAGAGCAGACATTGTTTGAGATGAATCTGAAGCTTACCCATGAGCAGCAGGCAAAAACGTTGCTGGTATCAAAACTTTCGCCCCTGGCGGATTTATACATATGTGACGCATTTGCGGCGGCTCATAGGGATCAGCCGTCGCTTTGCGGTTTTGAACAGATTTTGCCTTCCGCTATGGGCAGACTGTTTGAAGAGGAATTCTGTGTCATTTCCGGGCTGATGGAAAACCCCGACCGCCCCAGCGTTTTTGTATTGGGCGGCGTGAAGGTGAGTGACGCGTTTTTAATGATGAGTACGGTACTCAAAAATAATATCGCCGACAGGATACTGACCGGCGGGCTTGTCGCAAATATAATGCTTTGGGCAAAGGGCGTTGATATCGGGGAACGTTCAAAAAGCTTTGTCCGGAAGCAGGGCTACGAAAACTATGTAGATACTGCGAGAGAGCTTGGAGAAGAATTTGCCGATAAAATCATTCTTCCGGTGGATTTTGGCTATGTTAAGGATGACAGGCGCTGCGAATGCCCTATACAGGGAATTCCGTCAGATGAGTTACTTGCGGATATTGGCAGCAAAACCGCCGGTATATATAGACAGGAAATCTTAAATGCAAAAACGGTCTTTGTAAACGGGCCTATGGGCATATTTGAAAAACCGGAAAGCGAGCTTGGGACAAAAGCGATATGGGAAGCCTTGGGAGAAACAAGCGGCTATACCGTCATAGGGGGTGGTGACAGTATCACTGCAACAAACAAGTATGAAATGACAGAGAAAATCAATTATATTTGCACTGGCGGAGGCGCGCTTATACGGTTTTTAACCGGAGAGGAGCTTCCTGTTGTCAGAGCATTGAGACATGGTTCCAAGCTGTAAAGCGAACAAAAAAATAACGATAAACAGGGAGAGAGTTATTATGGATTATGCAAAAGAATCGTTAAGACTTCACGCAATATGGAAAGGCAAGCAGGAAATGATCCCGAAAATGCCGCTATCTACCGGCCAGGATCTTTCACTGGCATATACTCCGGGTGTTGCCCAGCCATGTTTGGAGATTCAAAAAGATATTAATAAGAGCTATGAACTCACAGGGCGCTGGAACACCGTTGCCGTTATCACGGACGGAACCGCTGTGCTTGGACTGGGCGATATCGGGCCGGAGGCGGGGATGCCCGTTATGGAGGGCAAATGTGTTTTGTTCAAGGGATTTGGAAACGTCGAAGCAATCCCACTTTGCATCCGTTCAAAAGATGTCGATGTAATCGTTGAAACCTGCGCGCTGCTTGCCGGCAGCTTCGGCGGTATCAACTTAGAGGATATTTCAGCTCCCAGATGCTTTGAAATCGAGCGCAAACTGAAAGAGCGCTGCGATATTCCGGTCTTCCACGACGACCAGCATGGAACTGCCGTTGTTTGTCTTGCTGCTATGGTAAACGCCCTCAAGCTTACCGGGAAAAAGCTTTCAGAAATCAGCGTCGTAACCAGTGGTGCAGGTGCTGCCGGTGTGGCTATCATCAAACTGCTGATGGCTCTTGGCCTCAAGGATGTTATAATGTGCGACCGCAAGGGTGCGATCTATGAGGGGCGTGACGGGCTGAACAAGGAAAAAACCGAGCTTTCCAAGCTCATAAACCGTAAAATGAAAAAGGGGACACTTTCTGATGCCATGAAGGGCGCGGATGTATTTATCGGCGTATCTTCACCCGGTACGGTAACTCCTGACATGGTAAAATCCATGGCAAAAGACCCCATTCTCTTTACAATGGCAAACCCGACTCCTGAGATTATGCCCGAGTTGTCACTAGAGGCCGGAGCTGCTGTTGTCGGTACCGGCCGCAGTGACTACCCCAACCAGATCAACAATGTTCTCGCCTTCCCGGGAATCTTCCGCGGAACCTTTGACGTTCGTGCATCCGATATTAATGATGAGATGAAGATCGCTGCCGCCTATGCATTAGCGGGGCTAGTCAGCGATGCTGAGCTGAAACCGGATTTCATCATTCCCAAAGCCTTTGACCCCAGAGTGAGAGATGCTGTTGCAAGCGCCGTCGCCGACGCCGCGCGTAAAACCGGCGTAGCCAGAATTTAATAAGGAGCAGACAAATGCGACATGAAATAGGATTTGGAACCGAACCACAGCAGGTGGAAATTTCCGATAAAAATGTAATAGGGGTGGATCCCCTTTAAAAAGCCATTTGCATTTTATCAATCCTATTGTTCAAAACTTAGTTTTATTTTTTGTTGTAAACACCATATGAATTTGCCTTCACAATTGCTATACTATATCAAATGCTGCAGCTATTTATTTTATTTTTAAAGGAGGATTTTTGATGAGTTTAATGATGGCATTCTCAGTTGTTCTGATCGTACTTTCTTTGGGAGATATCATCTCCACAAAAACGAAAGCCTTTATCCCGTCTGTATTCGTAGCGGCCTTATTGTTCTTATTTGGGTTCTGGACTTTCTTTCCGGCAGATATCGTTGCTCTTGCAGGTTTTCAGACGCCGATTGTTTATCTGTCCATGTATCTGCTGATCACTCACATGGGGACTATGTTATCTCTTCGTGAGCTGGCAAGTCAATGGCGCACCATCGCAGTAGCATTAATCGGAATCGTCGGTATCGTTGCTTTAACCATGACTGCAGGTGCCGCACTTTTCGGTTTTCAAACTGCTGTTGTTGCAACCCCGCCGCTTACCGGTGGTATCGTTGCTGCAATCGTCATGAGTGAAGCCGCCACCAAGCTCGGTTTCGACAACCTGGCTGTTCTGGCCATTATCACTTATGTAATGCAGGGCTTCGTAGGCTATCCGTTGACAGCCATGATGCTTAAAAAAGAAGGCACTCGTTTGCTGAGCGGATTCCGCAGCGGAGAAATAAAGCATGTCAAGACCACGGAGAAGGTTGACGAGCCTAAACGCAAGAAGCTTATACCTGCTACACCTGAAGCATATCAGACAACCTACGTTGTTCTGATGAAACTGGGTCTTACTGCCTGGGCAGCTGTCGGTTTTGCAGCCTTACTCAAGCCTGTCGTTGACATCTCACCTTATGTAATGTGTCTTTTCTTCGGTGTAATTGCACAGGAACTGGGATTTGTTGAACAGCGTCCTTTGAACCTTTCAGGTTCTTTCGGATTCCTTATCACCGGCCTGATGGCCTTCGTTTTCGCAGGTCTTGCAAGAGCTACACCCTCCATGTTGGCTGAAATAGCATTGCCACTGGTTGGGATTATAGTACTCGGTGTTTCCGGTATGGCAGTCTTGTCCATGCTTCTTGGTAAAAGATTGGGATACACAAAGGAAATGTCTTTTGCTATTGCATTGACTGCCCTATACGGCTTCCCTCCAAACTACATTTTGACCGAAGAGGCTTCCAAAGCACTGGCCTCAACAACTGAGGAAAGAGACTTCCTGATGGATGAAATGCTTCCGAAAATGTTGGTTGGCGGCTTCACTACAGTAACCATCGTATCGGTAATTATAGCTGGAATTTTTATCAATTTCATGTAAAAAAGGCATCTATTGAATCCATTTAACGAATAAGGAAGCCTTTTTTGAAACTTATTCAGGCCAAGTGGTACGCTATGGAAATCTATACTTTCCTATTCGTTATAAAAAATTGGAGCGCCTTTTATAATAAAAAGGCGCTTTACTTTCTTAAATACAAACCCATTATCAGAAAGGAGTGAGTGCATTGAAAACAAATTTAGAAAGAATTAAGAATGATATAGAAGCCCTCAGTCAATTTAACAGCTCTCCCGGTCTTGGTCTCACGCGCTTTTCCTTGACTGAAGCGGATCGCAATGCGCGGGAATATCTACGAGGCGAACTGAAAAAACTGGGACTTGAGGTTTATGAAGATGCTGCCGGTTCACTCTTCGGCAGACGAAAAGGAGAAGATGATACCTTACCTGTCATCATGATCGGCTCCCATTTTGATTCCGTAAAAAACGGCGGTAATTTTGACGGACCAGCTGGAGTCATCATGGCCCTTGAAATTATGCGGGTTCTTCATGAAAACAATATCAAAACCAAGTATCCTATCGAGTTTGTCGCAATGATCGAAGAAGAAGGGGGCCGTTTCGGAGGCGGTGTCTTCGGCAGTCGGGCCATGGCCGGATTGGTTGACTATGAACAGTTGAAACGTAATAAGGATGAGAACGGCATCTCCATGGCCGAGGCCTTTGAAGCTTTTGGATTCGACCCCGCTAAAATTAAAGATGCCGCTCGTCTGCCTGAAAGCATCAAGGCTTTTATCGAGCTTCATATCGAGCAGGGACCAATTCTGGAATCCAGCGGGCTGGATATCGGTATAGTTGACTTCATAGTCGGAATCAGCCAAACCAGGATCACGGTCACAGGAAGACCTGACCATGCAGGGACGACTCCGATGCACATGCGTGCCGATCCTTTGAGCGCTGCTGCCCATGTCATCTCCAAAATAAGCTCCTACGCTGTGGCAGAGGGCAATGGAACAGTTGCTACAGTCGGTACCATGAAGGTTTCCCCGGGTGCCGCCAATATTGTACCCGGATCAGTCACCTTCACTGTGGACATCCGGTCAAAAAATAACGACAACATTGAAGCCGTAAAGTCAAAAATTCATAAGGAGTTTGAAGCCCTTACCAAAAGAACTGACATTTCTTATGAAATCCTCGACCTGCTTAGCGTCAAGCCGGTGAAAATGGATCCTCAGATCAGTGCACTTTTCGAGAAAAGTGCCAATAAGAATCAGTTCACATATAAAGCAATGTCCAGCGGTGCCGGCCATGATGCAATGATTATGGGAGCTGTCACTTCTGTCGGTCTGATATTCGTTCCCAGCAAGGACGGAAGAAGTCATTGCCCTGAGGAATGGACCGACTATAAGGATCTGCAGAAAGGCATAGAACTCATTTACCACACAATTTTAGAGTTAGGAGAGGTTGCCATATGAAAGTAAAACAATTAGCAGAAAAATACAATGCATACGCAGTCGAAATGCGACGGGAATTCCACATGAATCCGGAACCCAGCATGAAAGAATACCGGACACAGAAAAGGATAATGGAAGAACTGGACAAAATAGGAATCGAGAATCATGCCGCAGGAGGGACAGGAGTAATAGGTATTCTCACCGGAAAGGCGCCGGGAAAGACAGTAGCTTTACGTGCTGATATAGATGCTCTGGACCTTCAAGAGCTGAATGATGTTCCCTACAAGTCCCAAAACGATGGTTTCATGCACGGCTGTGGTCATGATGGACACGCCGCCGGCCTTTTGACTGCTGCTAAAATTCTTAAGGATATGGAGCAGGAGTTCAGCGGAACGGTAAAATTCCTATTCCAGCCCGGAGAAGAAAACGCCAAGGGAGCCTTCGCAATGATTGATGACGGTGCTCTGGATAATGTTGACGGACTATTCGGCCTTCATATCTGGAATGACTGTGAAGTCGGAAAGATTTCGACCGAAGCAGGCCCCCGCATGGCTTCAGCCGGAATATTCAATATCAAGGTACATGGCAAAGGCGGCCACGGATCCATGCCTCATCAGGGTGTAGATGCCATAGTTGTTGGCGCCGCTATCCTGATGAATCTCCAATCCATCGTCAGCCGTGAAATCAGTCCTTTGGATCCGGCAGTGCTGAGCATCGGAATATTCAACGCCGGAACACGGTTCAATGTCATGGCCGGAGAAGCTTACCTGGAGGGAACCACCCGTTGTTTCAGCCTGGAAGTAAATGACGCCTTCGAAGCTCAGATCAAACGTGTTGTCGAGAGCACTGCAAAGGCCTATAGAGCCGAAGCAGTTTTGGATTACAAGCAGCTGGTCCTTCCGACTATCAACGATCCCGCTCTGTCAAAATTAGCTCAGGCTGCTGCTATTAGCCTTGTGGGAGAAGAGGGAAACATTACCTTTGAAAAGACCACCGGAGGAGAGGATTTTTCTTTCTATTCCAAGCACGTCCCAACGGTCTTTGCTTTTGTCGGTGCACAGAACAAAGAAAAAATTGAGTATTTTCCGCACCACCATCCGAAATTTGATATCGATGAGGATGCATTGAGTATAGCATCTGGTCTCTATGCACAATTTGCGCTCAATTTCCTGGGTGGTGATGGCAATGATTAGCCAGCTTGTAAAAGAATATGAATCCTATATTGTCAGCTTGCGCCGTCACTTTCATATGTATCCCGAACTAAGCTGGAGCGAATTCGAGACTTCGAAAAGAATCAAAGCCGAACTTGACGAAATGGGCATACCCTATCGAAGCCTGGCCGGCACAGGGATACTCGCAACGATTGAGGGCAAGCAGCCCGGAAAAACAGTTGCTCTGAGAGCAGATATAGATGCTCTTAATGTTAAGGAAGAAAATCAACTGGAATACAACTCAAAAAATGAAGGTTTTATGCACGCTTGCGGTCATGATGGTCATACCGCCATGCTCTTGGGAGCAGCAAAGGTACTGAATGCATTGAAGGGTGAATTCAGCGGTACTGTCAAGCTGTTTTTCCAACCTGCTGAAGAGCAGGCTGCAGGAGCAAGAAAAATGATTGAAGAAGGCGCTCTTGAAGAAATCGACGGCATTATGGGCATCCATCTGTGGTCAGGTCTCCCTACCGGTAAAATATCCTGTGAAGCTGGCCCGAGAATGGCATCAGGAGATTACGTAATTGTTGATATCGAAGGGAAAGGCGGCCACGGATCTCTACCCCACCAGACGGTAGACACAGTGTTGGTAACGGCTGCCTTCCTGCTCAACATTCAGTCAATAATCAGCCGTGAGATCAGCCCCCTGGACCCAGCAGTCATAACCTTTGGGGAGGTCAAAACCGGAACCCGTTTTAATGTCATCCCGGAAAAAGCGCATCTTGAGGGCACCTTCCGTTGTTTTGATCCTAAGATACGAGCGCAGCTTCCGAAGATAATCGAAAGGTACGCCAACTATATCGCTGAATCATACAGGGCTTCCGGCAAGTGCACCTTCCATGAAGGGATGCCCCCTACCATAAACGATTCCGGCTGCTCCGAGATTGCAAAACAGTCGGTATTGGATTTCTTAGGGGAGGAAGGCTTGGCTCTGTTCGAGAAGACAACAGGCAGTGAAGACATGGCCTATTATCTGGAAAAGGTCCCCGGAATCATTGCCTTTGTCGGCACACAAAATCCCGGAAAAGGATCGGATTTCCCTCATCATCATCCAAAATTCAATATCGATGAGGATAGCCTGATTATCGGAACAGAGCTTTATGTCCGGTTTGCACTGAACTTTATTAAATAGTGAAAAATGAGGTCTTCGTACTGAAGACCTCATTTTAATTGATTTTCTTGGGGTAGAGCTCCATTATTTCCAGTGCTATCTGGACTTTTAAACGGTCATTGTAGTCCGACAGATCCAGATTTAAGATTTCCTTCAATCGATTGATACGATAGGTCAACGTATTTCCATGGACATGCAGCTGGTCTTTTGCCACTGTCCAGTTGCCACCGGATTTGATGTATGTCTCAAGAGTACTGTAAAGCTCCTGTCGTGATGACATTTTATAATCCAGCAGCGGACCCAGAATTTTTCGGACAAATATTCTCAACTCATTGGGATCATTGTTCAAAAGAAATCTCTTAACCTCAAAATCTTCATAAAAATAGTAGTTAAACCGTCCGTTTTTCTTCAGATCCAGGTTGAAGATTTTCATGGCATTATCATGGATTTCCCTGAAGTTTGAGTTGCGGTCGGCAACCTCACTGATAGCAACTTCAATATCAAAATCATCTTTTGAATAGTCCAGAATCATCAGATAGGACTCCTTCACTTTTTTCATCAGCTCCGATAAGAACAGCTTATTGATGTTCTTATTGTGTTCAAAGATGGTAATAATATAATTCCTCTGCCGCAACGTAATGCTGCTGGGAAATGTCGCCATCATCAAGCGGTTCATTTCCATGTAGAGGTAGCGGAAATTACTGTGCAATGAAGCCTCCAGCTTATTATAGTTGGTCTTCATGATTATAATCTGGTGTCTGCTATTGAAATTGTAATTGTATTTCTTTGCGAATTTGTTCATAAACTCTGTTGATTTATCTGCCAGCAAATTCTCCAGGAAATCTCCCTTGAGTGATTGCTCCATGCTGTTGAGCTCATTGTTTTTTAGCAGCTCCAGGGCAATAATTGTAGAGCATTTGTCTATTGTTATCTTTTCCAGTTCATTGAACTCCGAACTGTCAGAGACAATACCCACCCAACCCAGCACTTCACGGTTCACCCGTATCGGATTGAAATAGATCCATTGGGCCAGGGATTCACAGTAGAATATTGAAATCTGGTGCTGCGGTAATCTCGGCATAAAGCTGGATTTTGACTGCTTGATCTGTTCGTAATTCGTCAGATACTCTGTTGAGTGATGTGGGATTGCATAGAGGAGATCCACAACAAAGACATCCTTCTTAAGAATCGAAGAAACCTCCAGTACGATCTCTCTTATGCTGTTGCCGTTAAGCACCATCTCGGTAAATTTATTGTGAAGAAAGGTTGAATATTCATATTTGTTTTTTTCTTCCTCGACAATCAAACTGTATCTCTCCAAGCTCTTTTGATTTTCAAGTATCTTTTCATAATTGGCAGCATTGGCAATGGCAATGGTCGCATGATGCGAGATCAGCTCAATGAGATACACATCCTCTTCATTGAGGGGATCTTTGCCATAGTAGTTATCTATGACCAGCACGCCGATACACTCATCATTATGCATCAAGGGACAAGCAATCGAACTCTGAATGGTTTCCATCGGCAGATTGATACTTTTTTCAAGGAGCGAATATTTCTCTCTATCCATAGTACCCATTGCTTCCATCATTTCATTCTGATTTCTAAGATGCAGAGTTTTTCGTCTGTTGAAGGCAATGCCTGTGATCGATTCACCCGGCTTCAGACAGATGCTTAAATCTCCGAATCCAATGGCTGTCTCCAGCCTCAATACATCATTCTTCTTATCGTAGAGAAAAATAACGCCGATATCCGCACGATCCATAAAATCCAAAGTTGTATTCATCATTGAATTCAAAATATAACTAACATCATTTGATGAATTCAAAAGCTTTGACATTTCCAGGACTGTCTGCAGTTCAACAATTCTTTTCTCGTCCCTATTCATACGAATCCCTACTTTCAGTACTTTCGGTTATTATAGCATATTTATAAATAGATCTGAATATTTAGGCTATATTGCTATCCCAATAAACCAGATTAAGAATCATATTAACCAGCTTTGCCTGTTCTTCAAGGTCTTCCTTACTTGATACCCCATAGTACTCAGCCGTAATATCCCTTGATTCCAGAGTCCAAAGAAAAGCTTCAAATTTTGGATATTTCTCAATATTATTCTTCATATAATGCAGCAAATCCCTCACTTGCCTGTAAAGCATTGAAGCTTTTGCCTTTTCTGCATTATACATTTCCAGGTCTGCAATCAATTTTAATGGCAGCGCTATTAAGCAGCGATATTCATTCACAGCATCAGCTTGCTCAAATTCCTTAATATAGTTTCTTAAGCTTTCACAAAATATTCTATACATGATAATTCTCCCGGAAAGTCTCCAGATTTTTTACAAACGCATCTTTTTTCCCTTGGTATAAGTCGGTTCTTTCGATCACTTCATCAATTATTTTATTTATTAATTCTGTATCACTATTTTTAATAAGCTGGTCAATATCTTCTATATCTTTTTGGGCTAACCTAATAATTTTGCTGACAATTATGTCCTCTCTAGAAAGTATATATATCTGCAAATACTCGAATTCAGGCAACCGCAAAGCTCGCTCTTTATATTTAGGTGATATGGCTGTACTTTGGTATTCCAAGAAATCATAGTCCTTTAGATGGGCAAATACCTTTCCTAATTTTGCTGAATAATTCAAATCAATAAAATCAAAATCCCTGGTAGCTCTTTCGGTATACCCTCCCAGCAGGCAGGCAGAGCCTCCCAGAAAATAGATAGGAAAAGGATCAATATTGAACAAACGTGCTATTTGCTCCATCTCATGGACTGTATTCATCATTTCATTATATACCGGCATACGTATCACTCCATACCTATATATTTCGCACTAAATCCATTACATAATAGTTCAATAGTACGAAACGTTTTCATTAATGTTATAAATTGCATCTATCTGATGTAATCTTCTTTGTGCAATTTATATAATAGTATTATTTTCATTATAGCATATCTTCTGTTTATTATATCAGATCAGTATCGATACTCACACTCTCTGTTTTTTGCATCATCACACTTAAAGCTGCACTTTATTTCTTTACAGTATTTACAGCAAATATCCCCTTTATCGAAGCAAGAAGATTTTGAACAATGCTCAACACTTTTGCTAACTGCAAAAGTAGCAGGCAAAAAAATATCATCCCTTTCAATTCCAAGGAGCCGGGCAATTCCCGATGCAATTTTCTCCGGTACTTTTCTTTTGCCCTTCTCGTACATATTGTAAGTAGATACTGCAATCCCCAACTCTTCAGCCAAATATGCCTGTGTTATCCCCTTCTCATTTCTGATCTCATTTATACTTTTCTTCACAGCACCGCCTCCAACATTTATCATTATTGCAAATTATATATTTATTATAATTTTGCTATATGTGAATGTCAACACTTTGTTTCACATTTTGTGAAATCGATTTATCTGGTACCATTTATATGATATATTATAGTCAATTCACAAAGTGTGAAAAGAGGGCACATAATGAAAGACAACATATTGGGTAATAGAATTGCCCATCTGCGACGGAATAATAGTCTTACCCAGATTGAATTCTCAAAAATATTAAATATATCAAATACCACTCTATCCCAATACGAATCCGGCAAAAGAATCCCCAGTGACAATATCAAGCTTCAGATTGCGGATTATTTTAACGTTTCCCTGGATTATCTCTTTGGCAGAACCAATATAAAGAATACTGCCGACAGCATAATAACCATTTCCTCCGCTCCTGCCCGCATAGATGGCTGTGAAGATGATAATATCCCCCCGCAAATTGCAGAAGAAGTCAAGAAATTCAAAGATTATTTGATGCACAAGTATAATAAAGCTAAGGATAAGTAATTATTAGACTTACTCCTTAGCTTATATACATTATAAGAAATTTATGAGAAGACAAGGATTTGACGCAAACACAGGTTGCAACATATCTCAATTGCAGCCAAAGAATCTACAGTAATTATGAACGCGGTGATGTTGATATACCCACCGGAATTTTAATCAAACTGGCTGATTTTCATAATACAAGCACGGATTATCTTTTGAACAGAACAAACAGGAAAAAGCCTTATCCGGAAGACTGACAGAGTGAACAGTTTGGGGAATAAGCTACTATTCACATAAATGCATCCGCAGTGAAAGCGGGAATGGTATTTACTTCGTTGAATATGATTTTTTTTCCGGTGTCAGAAACAAATCAACCCTTGCAAACCCTGAGCAATCAAGCACCCGGTAAATAACGGAAACCGGCATTTGCCGGTTTAACAAACAGAGGAAATGTCAGACAGCTAATCTGCTTCGACAGTTCGGCATCGGTAAATCCGGATCGCAGCACAATGGACGGAGGTGTTTTGATACCGGCCATCATCAATAATCCCTGCAATGTTCCGTCCTCACCGTTTTTTCCATGCAGGACGGGAAACGCCACATCAATTCTGGTCGTAACCGTTCTGTCGTCGTGGAATTCGAGCAGTCCGTGAATATTCCGATCAGGAGAAATAATCGCCGGAACACAATCGCTGCTATCCATCCATGTGTTATTCTGAATTTTTTCAAGTGCACCAAAAAATCTCAACCAAGCTCCCTGCCGGGTGATGCCAATCAATATGGCCTCATACTTTTTGGGATTTAGGTTTGTTATTACAGAATAGGCGGATTGGAGAGACACCTCATACTCTGTAGAGCATCCGCCGAATAAAATGGCAACTTTTTTTCTTTTCATATAATCACTCCTTTTCTTCTGCGGTAGCAGTTTCTTCCGGAAGCGGGTACCCGACTTCACATACGTCCGTATAAAGCAGGTTTTCTGAAATAACTTGTTTGGATTTGATTTCATATATACAAAAATGCAAAAACTCTGGAACCTTTGCTTTTGCATTTTTCTTTTCATGTCCGAGACCCCCTTTCAGGAATAAAAAAGCCTGTCCGATTCGGCAATTTCATCTTACCGAAATCAGGCAGGCGATGTTGGAATTTTTGCTTATCAAAATCTTAATAAATTCTTATGAAGAACTTATTATTTTCCTATACTGTTGTATACAGATAATGCATCGGTAATATTATACTGTTCCGAATGGTGATCCCCTTTTGCACCAGCTGAAATCAGAATATATACTTGTTTACCCACTTTGGCGAGACTCGCGAGACATAGACCGGCCTCATCGGTATATCCAGTTTTCCCTCCTAAAATTTCCCTATCAATAATGTTTTGATTGTTGAATTCTTCAAACATGGTATTGTAAAAGGTTATCCCGCCAGGGTGCTTATTCGTAGGTTGTGTGGAATGACGGGATGAAGTAAAAATCTCCCGGAAAGTATCATTTTGCAAAGCATAGCTTAGAAGAATGGACAGATCTTTGACTGTTGTGTAGTGGTTTTCACTGTGAAGACCGGTCGTATTTTCAAAATGGGTATTGTCCATACCAAGACCTGCCGCCTTTTGATTCATTATTTTTACAAAATTCTGCTCTGATCCCGCAATCTGATCAGCAAGTCCAATACAGCACTCCGCACCGCTCGGCAGCATTACTCCGTATAACAGATCGATTGCCCTAACCTGCTCACCCGGTTGGAAACCTGCCATTGATGCATCTGCTTCGTACAGCCCCTGAAACGTAGAATTGGTAAGTTTGATTTTTCCCTTCAGATCAGGTAAATTTTCTATCGCAACAATGGCTGTCATCATTTTAGTTAAAGAAGCAGGATAGATTTTTTCTTCGCTATTTTTTTGCATCAGGATGGTATGATCTTTTAAACGGATCAGAATCGCATTAGGACTGTTCAGCTTGTCGAAAGATATAGAAACAGAGGGATCGGGTTCTATCTTTGACGGAGGAACCGGTGTTGTTCTATCGTCATATTCTTTCTCAAATATATGGTGGTTTCCTAGAGTAATGATGGATTTATAAACAAAAGCAGCAATGACAACCATCAACAGAAGTGCTACAAATATACGTATTCCTGACTTTTTCTTTTTTACTTTTCGTACCATAATAAAACAACTCCTTATTCTATGCTGATATTATTTAAACACAGAAGAAGGAGCTATGTTGGAATTCCATCTTATGAACTTCTTAAGATTTTCTTATAACGAATAGGAAAGTTCAACTTTTTCTTTTATAATATAAAGAACTTTCCGTTTATGAGTTTCAAAAAAGGCTTCATTGATCTAATAAACTTCGATAGAAGCCTTTTTTATAACGGAAGCTTTACTGTAAATGTAGTATTTTCTGTGTTGCTTTCCACAGAGATTGTTCCATCGTGAGCCGTGACAATTTCTTGTGCGATTGCCAAACCTAACCCTGCTCCACCGGTGTTTGTGGAACGTGCAGAATCTAATCGGTAAAATTTTTCAAAAATAGTTTCAAGCTTTGCCTGCGGGATTGGATTTCCCTGATTAGTAAAAGTTGTAACAATATTTTTGTCCTGCTGTTTAGCAGAAATGTCAATGACGCTGTTTTCATAGCTATAGGCTATCGCATTTTTCAGAATGTTATTGAACACACGGGCCAGTTTGTCTGCATCTCCCCACAGAGTGAGTCCGTCAGGTACATTGACGGACACCTGCTTTTCCTGTGGAGTCAGCATTGGATAGAATTCATCTGCCATCTGCTGGAGCATGAACAGTAAATTGATTTTTTCTTTATTCAAAACAATAGTTTGAAGATTAAATCTTGTGATCTCAAAAAACTCATTTATAAGCTGCTCTAATCGATAAGCTTTTTCCAAGGTAATACCGACATATTTTGCCTTCTGTTCAGGAGGCATATCAGGAGCTTCATCCAGAAGACTTAAGTATCCTATAACAGAGGTCAGAGGTGTCTTTATATCATGAGCCAAGTAAACTACCAAATCATTTTTGCGCTGCTCGGCATCAAGTGCAGCTTTCTTTTGTTTTTCCAAGTTGTTTTTTATCTGATTAAGCTTATTTTCCATAAAATCCAATTCCGGTGATAATGTAATTTCATCATCGGATTCCTCAGCAAGTTTATCCATTCCGGCACTGACTTCATCGAAATATTTAGTAAACCAGGAAATCGAAAATTGAAGCAAAATAACTAAGAATATGAGAATCACAATAAGTGTAATAGCTTCTATATTATTAAGAAATAGAATATGAGAAAACGTTACAGCCTCTCTGTCCCGCAAATGTAACGTATTCTTTAAAAATTGTACAATAGTATCTCCAAAACTAAAGTTTTTTTGAATAAAAAAACGCAGGAAGTAAACAGTTGCAGCCGTGGCAAAAATAATTAGGAGCATTCGAAAAAATACTTTTCTTTTTATTTTTGTATAATCATTCCTTCTTTTATCACTTTTACTTTTCAATTTTATAGCCAACCCCCCATACGGTCTTGATATATTTAGGACGCTCTGCATTGTCTTGCATTTTTTCTCTTATATGTCGGATATGAACCATTACAGTATTATTGCTGTTAGTGAAATACTTATCTCCCCATACCTCATGAAACAATTCTTCCGAACTTACCACCCGTCCGCGATTGGAGCAAAGGACCCAAAGAATTGAAAACTCTGTAGGAGTGAGAGATAGCTTTTTTTCATTCAGCGTACATTCATGGGTATCCATGTCCAATACCAAGCCGGAAAAGGCAATCAAGTGTTCTTCCTGGTTTGGCTCCGCAGAATTATATTTGGTAAATCTCCGGAGCTGCGCCTTGACACGGGCAGCAAGCTCCAAAGGCCGAAACGGTTTTGTTATGTAATCATCCGCACCTAGTGTCAATCCGGTAATCTTATCAATTTCTTCTTCTTTAGCAGTCAGCATGATAACAGGGAAATTATGATTTTCCCTAATTTTCTGGCAGAGAGTAAAGCCATCAATATCCGGCAGCATGACATCAAGTATCGCAAGCTCTAACTGTTCCGACTCAACACACCGGAACGCATCTTGACCGTTATAAAATTTGTATATTGTAAAACCTTCATTTTTTAAATAAACTTCAATTAGGTCCGCTATGGACTGCTCATCGTCTACAACCAAAATATTGATACTCATAAGTTCTATCCCTTCTTCCTG
>Ga0209643_1000316_pt1 | contig 104373 bp, 100 predicted proteins | sample AutmiccBRH37_all_FD_187383 | JGI IMG/M metagenome (GOLD analysis project Ga0209643, IMG submission 187383) | Deep subsurface microbial communities from Mt. Terri, Switzerland - Autotrophic microbial communities BRH/37_all (SPAdes) (version 2) | ecosystem: Environmental > Aquatic > Deep...
ACCGTGAATAATGCCGCCCCTGACCCCTGACCCCTGACCCCTGACCCCTGACCCCTGACCCCTGACCCCTGACCCCTATGCCGCTGCTTACCTTTGACCGACTTGAACTCGCCTATGGCCACTGGCCCCTCCTTGACGGCGCCTCGCTGGTGGTCGAGGCGGGCGAGCGCATCGGCCTGATCGGCCGCAACGGCACCGGCAAGTCGAGCCTGCTGAAAATCATTGCGGGCATCAATCCGCCGGATGCCGGGGATGTTTGGCGCAAGCCTTCCCTGAAACTCGCCTATGTGCCGCAGGAGCCGCAGTTTCAGCCCGGACATACGGTGTTCGAGGCGGTGGCGGAAGGCGTCGGTGCGGCGCAGACGCTGTTGGCCCAGTACCATGCGGTGGCGCATGCGATGGCGGAGGGCGACGAGACGGTGTACGCCGACTTCGAGCGGTTGTCGCATGAGCTGGAGTTGGCCGACGGGTGGCGGCTCAATAGCCGGGTGGAGGAAGCCTTGCAGCGCCTGAGCCTGGACGCCGACCGCGCGGTCGACACCCTGTCCGGCGGGCTCAAGAAACGCGTCGCGCTGGCGCGCGCGCTGGTCACCGACCCCGAATTGCTGCTGCTGGACGAGCCCACCAACCACCTCGACTTTTCTGCCATCGAGTGGCTGGAAGACTTGCTCAAGGATTTCAAAGGCGCGCTATTGTTCATCACCCACGACCGGCGCTTCCTGGACAATGTCGCCAACCGCATTGTCGAGCTGGATCGCGGCCAGTTGCGCGAATATCAGGGCAATTTCACAGCATATCAGGCCAAAAAAGCCGAACAGCTGGAAATTGAAGTGGTGCATAACCGCAAGTTTGACAAGTTCTGGAAGCAGGAGGAGGTCTGGATCCGCAAGGGCGTTCAGGCCAGGCGCTGCCGCGACGAAGGCCGGGTGCGGCGGCTTGAGGCCTTGCGCCTTACCCGCGAGGCGCGCATGGGCCGTGCCGGCCAGGTCGGCTTCCAGATCGACGCGGGCGACCGTTCCGGCAAGGTGGTGGCCGAGCTTGAGCACGTCACCTACGGCTACGATGACAGAATTTTGATCCGCGATTTTTCTGGCACCTTGCTGCGCGGCGACAAGCTGGGCTTGCTCGGCCCGAACGGCGCTGGCAAGACCACGCTGATCCGCCTGATCCTGGGTGAACTGCAGCCTCAGTCCGGCAAGATCAGGCAGGGCACCAAGCTCGAGGTGGCCTACTTCGACCAGTTCCGCAACCAGCTGAACGACGACGCGACGCTGATCGACACGATTTCACCCGGCTCCGATTTTGTCGAAATCGGCGGGCAGAAAAAGCACGTCATCAGCTACCTGGAAGACTTCCTGTTCCCCGCCGAGCGGGCGCGCGCCAAGGTGTCGGCACTCTCGGGCGGCGAGCGCAACCGGCTGCTGCTGGCGCGCCTGTTCGCCCGCCCGGCCAACCTGCTGGTGCTGGACGAGCCGACCAACGACCTCGACATCGACACATTGGAGCTGCTGGAGCAATTGCTGCAGGAGTACAGCGGCACCGTCCTCATCGTCTCGCATGACCGCACCTTCCTCGACAACGTCGTCACCCAGTCCATCGTGTTCGAGGGCGGCGGCAAGCTGACCGAAATCGTCGGCGGATATGCCGACTGGCAGATGTGGAAAGCGCAGCAAGCCAAGGCCGCCCAACAGCCCGCCGGCGCCAAGGCCCCAGCGACGACCGTGTCGCCCAAGCCCGCTGCCAAATCCAGTCTCAGCTACAAGGAGACGCGCGAACTCGAGTCCCTGCCGGTGCAGATCCAGGCGCTGGAAGCCGAGCAGGGGGCGCTTGCCGCCCGACTGGCCGACCCCGCGCTGTATCAGGACCAACCGCAGGAGGCGGCAGCGCTGCATGTTCGCACGGAGGCCATCGAGGCCGAATTGCTCGGCGCGCTGGCGCGCTGGGAGGCGTTGGAGGCGAAACAGGCTAGATAGCGCGGATGTTTCACGTGAAACGAAAGCCGGCAGCAGGTAAAATGCGTCCATGAAATTCCCGGAATCCTTTGATGTCATCGTCATCGGCGGTGGTCACGCCGGTACCGAAGCCGCGTTGGCGGCCGCGCGCATGGGCGTGAAGACACTGCTGCTGACGCACAATATCGAAACCTTGGGCGCCATGTCGTGCAACCCGTCGATCGGCGGCATCGGCAAGGGCCATCTGGTCAAGGAGGTCGACGCGCTGGGTGGCGCGATGGCGCTGGCCACCGACGAGGCGGGGATCCAGTTTCGCACGCTCAATTCGTCCAAGGGCCCGGCGGTGCGCGCCACTCGTGCGCAGGCCGACCGCGTGCTGTACAAGGCGGCGATCCGCCAGCGTCTGGAAAACCAGCCCAATCTCACGCTGTTCCAGCAGGCGGTGGATGATCTTCTGCTCGACGGCGACCGCGTCATTGGCGTGAAAACCCAACTCGGTATCGTTTTTGGCGGCCGCACGGTGGTGCTGACCGCCGGCACCTTCCTTGCCGGCCTGGTGCACGTGGGGCTGGAAAACTTCCAGGCCGGACGCATGGGCGATCCGCCATCGGTGTCGCTGGCTGCGCGCCTGCGCGAACTGAACCTGCCGGCCGGCCGCCTGAAAACCGGCACCCCGCCGCGCATCGATGGCCGCAGCATCGATTTCAGCCAGACCCAGGCCCAGCCGGGCGACGATCCGGCGCCGGTGTTTTCCTTCATGGGCGATGCGCTTATGCATCCCGCGCAACGCCCGTGCTGGATCACCCACACCACAGAAAAAACGCACGAGATCATCCGCGGCGGCCTTGATCGCTCGCCGATGTACACCGGCGTGATCGAAGGGGTGGGGCCGCGCTACTGCCCGTCGATCGAGGACAAGATCACCCGCTTTGCCGGCAAGGCGAGCCACCAGGTCTTCCTCGAACCCGAGGGGCTGACCACTCACGAGATCTATCCCAACGGCATTTCGACCTCGCTGCCGTTCGATGTGCAGCTCGATATCGTGCGCTCGATCCCCGGGTTGGAAAACGCCCACATCCTGCGCCCCGGCTACGCCATCGAATACGACTACTACGACCCGCGTAACCTGAGGGCCTCGCTCGAAACCAAATCGATCGCCGGCCTGTTTTTCGCCGGACAGATCAACGGCACAACGGGGTATGAAGAAGCCGCGGCGCAGGGCCTGCTGGCGGGCATCAATGCCGGCTTGCAGGCGCAGGGGCGCGACGCCTGGCGCCCAGGCCGCCACGAGGCCTACCTCGGCGTACTGGTCGACGACCTCATCACGCGCGGCGTCTCCGAGCCCTACCGCATGTTCACCAGCCGCGCCGAATACCGCCTGCAGCTGCGCGAGGACAATGCCGACATGCGGCTGACCGAAGCCGGGCGTGCGCTCGGCGTAGTCGACGATGCGCGCTGGGACGCGTTCAGTCGCAAGCGCGATGCGGTCGCGCGCGAGACCGAGCGGCTGAAGGCGAGCTGGGTCAACCCGACGATCCTGCCGGCCGCGGACGCCACCCGCCTCATCGGCCAGCCGATCGATCACGAATACAACCTGTTTGAGCTGTTGCGACGTCCGAACCTGGATTACGCGCAGGTGCTTGCCTTGCCTGGCGGCGGGGCGGGCGAGCGTGACCCGCGCGTGGCCGAGCAGGTCGAGATCGCCGCCAAATACCAAGGCTACATTGACCGGCAGAACGACGAAATCGGCAGGCAGCACGAACAGGAAACCCTGCGTCTTCCCCCCGACCTCGACTACAGCCGCTTCACCGGCCTGTCGATGGAAGTGCGCCAGCGCCTGCAAACGGCAAGGCCCGAGACCCTGGGCCAGGCGGCGCGACTGCAGGGCGTCACCCCGGCGGCGATTTCAGTGCTGCTGGTGTACGCCAAGCGCGGCTTCAAGCCGGACGAACAAAAGAAAAGCGCATGACGGTCGAGCAACAATTAGCGGCGGGAATCGCCGCCCTGGGGTTGGCCTTGCCCGAGGGCGCCGAGGCGACGCTGCGGGCCTATCTGGCGCTGCTGGATAAATGGAACCGTGTGTATAACCTGACCGCGGTGCGTGAGGTCGAGCGCATGGTCGGCCACCATCTGCTGGATTCGCTGGCGGCGGTCCCTTTCTTTCAGGGCGGCTGTTCTGATTTGATTCGTGTGCTCGACGTCGGCAGCGGCGGCGGTCTGCCGGGCATTCCGCTGGCGATTGCGCGGCCGGAGCTGCGGGTGACGCTGATCGACAGCATCGCCAAGAAAACCGCTTTCCTGCTGCAGGCCAAGGCCGAGCTGGGGCTGGCCAATTTGAATGTGGTGACGGGTCGGGTGGAGGATTATCGACCCGAGACGGGTTTCGATGTCATCACCTCGCGCGCGTTTTCCGACCTCAAGGAGTTTGTCGCTCTGACCCGTCATCTGCTCAGACCGGCAGGCCGCTGGCTGGCGATGAAGGGGCTGATGCCGCACGAAGAGATCGCCTCCTTGCCGGATTGGGTGAGAGTAAGCGCTAACCACTCGCTTGTCGTCCCGGGGTTGGAAGCGAGCCGCCATTTGATTATTCTGGAGCCTGTTTAATGAGCCGAATCCTGGCAATTGCCAATCAAAAGGGCGGCGTCGGCAAGACGACGACGGCGGTGAACCTGGCGGCGTGCCTGGCCGAACTCGGCCAGCGGGTGCTGCTGGCCGACCTCGATCCGCAGGGCAATGCGACCATGGGTGCGGGCATCGAAAAGCGTACCGCGTTGCCAACGGTGTACCAGATCCTGCTCAACCAGGTGAGCGTGCGCGACGCGCGAATGCGTTCCGATGCGGGTCATTTCGACGTCATCCCGGCCAACCGCGAACTCGCGGGCGCGGAAATCGATCTGGTGAACTTGGAGCAGCGCGACCTGCGGCTGAAGGCGGCGCTGGTACAGGTGGCCGACGACTACGACTTCATCCTGATGGATTGCCCGCCGACGCTGAATCTCTTGACCGTCAACGCTTTTGCCGCCGCGGAGGCTGTGCTGATCCCGATGCAGTGCGAGTACTACGCGCTGGAGGGCCTCACCGATCTGGTCGCCACCATCAAGAAGGTCAAGCAACGGCTCAACCCCGGCATCCGCATCGAGGGCCTGCTACGGGTGATGTTCGACCCGCGCAGCACGCTGGCGCAGCAGGTGTCGGACCAGATCAAGCAGCATTTCGGTGACAAGGTGTACGACACCGTCATTCCGCGCAACGTGAGGCTGGCCGAGGCACCCAGCCACGGGCTGCCGGTACTGGCCTACGACCGCCAGTGCAAGGGCGCGAAGGCGTATATAGAACTGGCCGAGGAAACGCTCAGGCGTGCCGGCATCACAACAGGGGAGACAGCATGATGGCCAAACTCAAGGGACTCGGGCGCGGCCTCGATGCGCTGCTGGGCGGCGAAGACAACGCAGCGCCGCCGCAGGGCGACTTGCGCATGATGAATGTGGCGCAGCTGGTGCCCGGCAAATACCAGCCGCGCACCCAGATGGATAGCGAGTCGCTGCAGGAATTGGCTGATTCCATCCGCGCACAGGGGCTGATGCAGCCGATTCTGGTGCGTGAAGTTGCGGGCGGCCATGAAATTATCGCCGGTGAACGCCGCTGGCGCGCCGCGCAAATGGCGGGGCTCGACGAGGTGCCGGTGCTGGTGCGCGAAGTGGCCGACGACGCGGTGGCGGCGATGACGCTGATCGAAAACATCCAGCGCGAAGACCTCAACGCGATTGACGAGGCGCACGGCATGCAGCGCCTGATTCATGAATTCGGCATGACGCACGACGCGGTGGCGCAGGCGCTCGGCAAATCGCGTGCGGCGGTGTCCAACCTGCTGCGCCTGCTCAATCTGTCGCATCCGGTGCAGGACATGCTCACCGCAGGCCTCATCGAAATGGGCCACGCGCGCGCGTTGCTGCCTCTGCATGCGGGTGCGCAACGCGAGCTGGCGCACGAAATCGAAACGCGCGGCCTGTCGGTGCGCGAAGTCGAGCGCCGGGTGGCGCGGCTGAAGGATGCGGTTACCGCACCCGCCAAACAGACCGTTTCGCGTGACGTGATCCGTTTGGAAGAGGCGCTGTCCGATGCGCTGGGAATGACGGCGCACGTGCAAGCCAACAGCAAGGGCGGCGGCAGGTTGACGCTGCATTTCGCCAGCACGGAAGCGTTGCAGGGCTTGCTGCAGCGCTTGGGCATCCAGTTGTAGGCGTGGGGCGCAGCTTGGCGGATCAGCAATTATTGACCATCGAACATCAGTACATGCTGAAATTCCTCATCAAGCTGCTTGATGATTGCATAGGCCTTGCTAATTCTAGTATCATTGCGGGCCAATGTTTACCGGCAACCATACCGGCGTTCAGCGCGTCGCGCTGGCGCAAGCCGGGCTCGCACCGATCGCCGCGCTGGTAAGCGGGGGGCTTGCCGGAGTCGGGGCGGGGCTTGCCGCCTTGTATGGCGTGCTGGCGGCGCTGGCGGTCAGCGCTGTGCTGGTCTGGCACGAGCGGCAGTCGATGCGGCACCCTGAGTGGAACCAGCACCGCTTGTTCAAGCTGTTCATCCGTGCCGGGATTGAGCGGTTGCTGCTGCTGGCGGGGTTATTGATTGTTGGCCTCGGGGTCTTGAAACTGGCGCCCTTGCCCTTGTTGCTGGGGCTGCTGCTGGCCCAGTTTGGCTGGCTGGCCGCAGCGACAGACCGCTAAATAAAACAACTGCTCGTTCAGCGGGTTTTGCCAAGGTTGGTTTTGAATGGGCGCGCAATGTGCGCCCATTCAAAACTTACTTATTGAATTTGATCACTATGGCTTCGGAATACCATTCCTCTGGCGAGTACATCAAGCACCATTTGCAAAACCTGACCTATGGTCAGCATGCCGACGGCACTTGGGGCTTTGCCCACGGCGCCGAAGAGGCCAAGGCCATGGGCTTCTGGGCGATCAACGTCGACAGCATGCTGTTCTCGATCGGCCTCGGCGTCCTGTTCCTGTTTTTTTTCCGGATGGCGGCCAAAAGGGCCACCGTCGGGGTGCCTGCCGGCCTGCAGAACTTTGTCGAGTGGGTCATCGAATTCATCGACAGCACCGTGCGGGGCTCCTTCTCGCATCGGAATGCGCTGGTTGCGCCATTGGCGCTGACCGTGTTCATGTGGGTGTTCCTGATGAACATGATGGATCTCATTCCGGTTGACTGGCTGCCCTATGCCGCATCGATGGCGGGGGTACCCTACCTGAAAGTGGTGCCGTCGACCGACCCCAACGTGACCTTCGGCATGTCGCTGTCGATCTTCGTCCTGGTGCTGTACTACAGCGTCAAGATGAAAGGCGCGGGCGGCTTTTTCTCCGAACTGGCGTTCCAGCCGTTCCCCAAATTCCTGTTCCCGGTCAACTTGCTGCTCGAAGGCGTGGGCCTGATCGCCAAGCCGATCTCGCTCGCCCTGCGTCTATTCGGCAACATGTACGCCGGCGAAATGATCTTCATCCTGATTGCGCTGATGTTCGGCGGCAGCTGGATTCTGGCGCTGTTCGGCGGTGTGCTGCAGTGGGCGTGGGCGGTGTTTCACATCCTCATCATCACCCTGCAGGCCTTTATCTTCATGACCCTGACCATTGTTTATTTGGACATGGCTCACGCAGAGCATCATTGATTTCGATTGTATCCAACCCTTTTCAACTTTAATTTTTTACCTTTAGGAGCAACAAATGGAAATGACTCAAGCCGTGCTGTATATCGCTGGTGCCCTGATGATGGGCCTGGGCGCACTCGGTGCAGCCGTCGGTATCGGCATCCTCGGCGGCCGCTTCCTTGAAGGCGCTGCCCGCCAGCCCGAACTGATCCCGATGCTGCGTACCCAGTTCTTCATCGTCATGGGTCTGGTCGACGCAGTGCCGATGATCGCTGTCGGTCTGGCCATGTATGTTCTGTTTGCCGTTGCCGGTTAATTCGCGGGTTGATACGGAACTTGTTTAACCCCCGTCATGAATAAGGTGCGGATATGAATTTCAACGCAACTTTGATCGGCCAGTCCGTCACGTTCATCTTCTTCGTGTGGTTCTGCATGAAGTTCGTGTGGCCGCCGATCATGAACGCGCTCGAAACGCGCAAGAAACAGATTGCCGACGGCCTCGCCGCGGGCGACCGCGGCAAGCACGAGCTGGAACTGGCTGCCAAAAAGGCCGCTGAAAAGCTGCGTGAAGCCAAGGCGCAGGCTGGCGAAGTGATTGCCCAGGCTGACAAGCGCGCGGCTCAGATCATCGAGGAAGCGAAAACGGCGGCCAAGGAAGAAGGCGACCGACAGCTTGCCGCAGCCCAGGCCAATATTGCGCAGGAGACCAACCGTGCACGCGAAAGCCTGCGTGATCAGGTGGCTGCGCTGGCCGTGGCCGGCGCGGAAAAAATCCTGCGCCGCGAAGTCAACGCGCAAACCCACGCTGAGCTGCTGGGCCAGCTGAAAGCCGAGCTGTAAACCATGAGCGAACTGTCTACCCTGGCACGTCCCTATGCCGAAGCGGTATTCCGCATGGCACAGGGCGAAAACGACCTGGCAGGCTGGTCGTCACGCCTGCAATCGCTGGCGCTCATCGTGTCGGACGCGCAGGTGGCGCGCCTGATCGCCGATCCTGCGGTGTCGGCCGATCGTGTGGCTGGCCTGATTGTCGAGGTGGCAGGTAGCGATCTCGGTGAACGCGGCAGCAACTTCGTCAAGGTGACGGCCGAAAACGACCGTCTGTCGCTGCTGCCGGAAATCGGTGTGCAGTTCGAAGCCCTGAAGGCGAATGCCGAAGGCACGCTCGAGGCCACCATCACCAGCGCGCAGGAACTGACGCAGGCGCAGCTCGACGAGCTGGTTGCGGGACTCAAGGCCAGGTTCAACCGCGCGGTAAACGTGCAGGTGGCGGTCGATCCCGAGCTGATTGGCGGTGCAATCATTGCCGTCGGCGACCAGGTGATCGACGGCTCAGTGAAGGGGCGGCTGCAGCGCATGTCCTTCGCCCTGCAGGCCTAAGGCGCGGCCAGGCTCATCCAACTCATCTTTATCGGAACCTCGCGGTTCGGAGAATATAAATGCAATTGAATCCAAGCGAAATCAGCGAACTGATTAAAGCCAAGATCGAAAACTTCGGCGCCTCGAGCGAACTGCGCACCCAGGGTACGATCGTCTCGGTCACCGACGGCATCGTCCGCATCCATGGTTTGTCCGACGTGATGTCGGGCGAGATGATCGAAATGCCGGGCAACACCTTTGGTGTGGCGCTCAACCTCGAGCGTGACTCGGTCGGCGCGGTGATCCTGGGCGACTACGAACACATCACCGAAGGCGATGTCGCCAAGTGCACCGGCCGCATTCTCGAAGTGCCGGTGGGCCGCGGCCTGCTCGGCCGTGTGGTGAACTCGCTGGGCCAGCCGATCGACGGCAAGGGCCCCATTGCCGCCGACAAAACCATGCCGATCGAGCGCATCGCCCCCGGCGTGATCGAGCGCAAATCGGTCGACCAGCCGGTGCAGACCGGCCTCAAATCGATCGACGCCATGGTGCCGGTCGGCCGCGGCCAGCGTGAGCTCATCATCGGCGACCGCCAGACCGGCAAGACTGCCGTCGCGATCGACGCCATCATCAACCAGAAGGGCACCGGCGTGACATGCATCTACGTCGCCATCGGCCAGAAGGCGTCTTCGGTGGCCAACGTGGTGCGTAAGCTCGAAGAGCACGGTGCGATGGATCACACCATAGTCGTCGCCGCGACCGCGTCCGACGCTGCCGCCATGCAGTACATCGCACCGTATGCCGGCTGCACCATGGGCGAATACTTCCGCGACATTGGCGAAGACGCGCTGATCGTATACGACGACCTGACCAAGCAGGCCTGGGCCTACCGCCAGGTGTCGCTGCTGCTGCGCCGCCCGCCGGGCCGTGAAGCCTATCCGGGCGACGTGTTCTACCTGCACTCGCGCCTGCTCGAGCGTGCCGCGCGCGTCAACGCCGATTACGTCGAGAAGATTACCAACGGCGCCGTCAAAGGCAAGACCGGCTCGCTGACCGCGCTGCCGATCATCGAAACCCAGGCCGGCGACGTCTCCGCCTTCGTGCCGACCAACGTGATCTCGATCACCGACGGCCAGATCTTCCTGGAAACCGACCTCTTCAACGCCGGCATCCGCCCTGCGATCAACGCCGGTCTGTCGGTGTCCCGCGTCGGTGGCGCCGCGCAGACCAAGGTGATCAAGAAGCTCGGCGGCGGTATCCGCCTGGCGCTGGCGCAGTACCGCGAACTCGCGGCCTTCGCCCAGTTCGCTTCCGACCTCGACGAAGCCACCCGCAAGCAACTGGAGCGCGGTCGTCGCGTCACCGAACTGATGAAGCAGGCGCAGTACTCGCCGATGTCGGTTTCGCAGATGGCGTTGACCCTGTTCGCGGTCAACAAGGGCTACATGGACGACGTCGAGGTCGGCAAGATCCTGTCCTTCGAATCCGCGCTGATGGCCTTCATGAAGTCCAAATACGCCGGCATTATGGACAGCATCGAAACCAGCGGCAATCTGGATGACGCGACCGAAAAGGCGCTCACCGCCGCGGTCGACGAATTCAAGAAAACCGGCGTCTATTGATCGGCCACGCTGATTTGCAGCCGCTGGTTTAAGGAGGCTGGTTTTAAGGAGCAAGTATGGCAGCCGGAAAAGAGATACGGACCAAGATCAAGAGCGTGGAAAACACGTGCAAGATCACCAAGGCCATGGAAATGGTAGCGGCGTCCAAGATGCGCAAGGCGCAGGAGCGGATGAAGGCCGCGCGCCCGTACGCCGAGAAAATTGCCCGCGTGGCAACCCACTTGGCCTACGCCCACACGGAATACCAGCATCCATTCGTGATCGCGCGCGACACCGTCAAGCGCGTCGGCCTCATCGTCATCACCTCCGACAAAGGTTTGTGCGGCGGCCTCAACACCAACGCTCTGCGCGTGGTGGTGAGCCAGATGAAGCAGTGGGAAGCCGCCGGCATCGGCATCGACGTCACCGCGCTCGGCAATAAGGGGCTGGGCTTCATGCAGCGTCTCGGCGCCAATGTGGCGTCGCAGCTCACCGGCCTGGGTGACACCCCACACATGGACAAGCTGATCGGCCCGGTCAAGGTGATGCTGGACGCCTATCTGGCGGGCAGGATCGACGCGCTCTACATTGTCTACAACCGCTTCGTCAACACGATGAAACAGGAGCCGACGCTAACCCAGCTGCTGCCGCTGGTGCAAATGGAAGACGCCGAGGAGGCCACCCTGAAAACGCATTGGGACTACATCTACGAGCCCGATGCCAAACCGGTGGTCGACGAGATGCTGATGCGCTATATCGAGTCGCTGGTGTATCAGGGCGTGGCCGAGAACATCGCGTGCGAGCAATCGGCGCGGATGGTGGCGATGAAGGCCGCTTCCGACAACGCCAAGGACGTCATCGGCGAGCTGAAGCTGATCTACAACAAGACCCGCCAGGCTGCGATCACCAAGGAACTGTCGGAGATCGTCGCCGGTGCGGCCGCGGTTTGAACGTGTGGCATACAGAATTTAATTCTTTTAGGAAACAAGCATGAGCAACGGAAAAATTGTTCAGATCATCGGCGCCGTGGTGGACGTGGAGTTTTCGCGTGATGCCTTGCCCAGGGTCTTTGAAGCGCTGAAAATGGAGTCCCCCGAACTCACGCTCGAAGTCCAGCAGCAGCTGGGCGACGGCGTGGTACGCACCATCGCGATGGGCTCGACCGACGGCTTGCGCCGCGGCATGGACGTGCTCGCAACCGGCAACCCGATCATGGTTCCGGTCGGCCAGGCGACGCTCGGCCGCATCATGAACGTGCTCGGCACCCCCATCGACGAAATGGGCCCGGTTGCGGCCGAGACGCACATGCCAATTCACCGCAAAGCCCCGGCCTATGCCGACCAGGCGGCCTCGGTGGAAATTCTCGAAACCGGCATCAAGGTGATCGACCTGATCATGCCGATCGCCAAGGGCGGCAAGGTCGGCTTGTTCGGCGGCGCCGGCGTGGGCAAGACCGTCACCCTGATGGAGTTGATCCGCAACATCGCCGTGGCCCACTCGGGCTTCTCGGTGTTCGCCGGCGTGGGCGAGCGGACCCGTGAGGGCAACGATTTCTATCACGAGATGAAAGAAGGCGGCGTGCTGGACAAGGTCGCCCTGGTCTACGGCCAGATGAATGAGCCACCCGGCAACCGTCTGCGCGTCGCGCTGACCGGCCTGACCATGGCCGAATACTTCCGTGACGAAGGCCGCGACGTGCTGCTGTTCGTCGACAACATCTACCGCTACACCCTGGCCGGCACCGAAGTGTCCGCACTGCTGGGCCGGATGCCGTCCGCGGTGGGCTACCAGCCGACGTTGGCCGACGAAATGGGCCGCCTGCAGGAGCGCATCACCTCCACCCGCACCGGCTCGATCACCTCGTTCCAGGCCGTGTACGTGCCGGCGGACGACTTGACCGACCCATCGCCCGCCACTACCTTCGCCCACTTGGACGCGACCTTGGTGCTGTCCCGCCAGATCGCCGAGCTGGGCATCTACCCGGCAGTGGATCCGCTCGATTCGACTTCGCGTATTCTCGATCCGCAGGTTGTCGGCGAAGAGCACTACAACGTCGCCCGTGCAGTTCAGGGGACTTTGCAGCGCTACAAGGAACTGCGCGACATTATCGCGATTCTGGGCATGGACGAACTGTCTCCCGAGGACAAGCTGTCGGTGGCCCGTGCGCGGAAAATTCAGCGCTTCCTGTCGCAGCCGTTCTTCGTCGCCGAAGTGTTCACCGGCGCGCCGGGTAAATATTGCACGCTGAAAGAGACCGTTGCCGGCTTCAAGGCGATTGTCGAAGGCGAATATGACCATTTGCCCGAGCAGGCCTTCTACATGGTCGGCCCGATCGAAGAAGCGGTCGAAAAGGCGAAGACGATTCAATAAGCAAGGGATCAGGGGTCGGGATTCAGGATTCAGGGAAAAGCGCGGCATAGCCGCACCACCCCTGATCCCTGACCCCAGATCCCTGACACCTAACGAGGTTACATCATGGCCATGACCCTGCACGTTGACATCGTCAGCGCAGAAAAATTACTCTACTCCGGCACTGCCGAAGTCGTGATCGCTCCCGGCATGCGGGGTGAGCTCGGTATCTACCCGCGCCACACCCCGCTGCTGACTACGCTCAAGCCTGGGTCGGTACGCATCAAGGTGCCCGATCAGGCTGAAGAAGAGCTGGTCTATGTCTCCGGTGGCATTCTCGAGGTGCAGCCGAACGTCGTCACCATCCTGTCCGACTCCGCGGTTCGCGGGGCCGACCTCGACGAGGCCAAGGCGCTCGAAGCCAAACGCGCCGCCGAAGAAGTGATGAAAGACAAGGTCGCCGCCATCGACTACGCGCAAGCGCAGGTCGAGCTGGCTCAGGCCGTGGCTCAGCTGGCCGCGATCAAGAAGCTGCGCAAGCTGACCTGATACACGGCAGGCGCTAACAAAAAAGCAACCTTCGGGTTGCTTTTTTTATGGGCCACCGAATGCGTGTTTCGCAGGCATTGGTTGACTAAACCATTTCATGGACTAGTTATTAAACAAGAGCGTGTTTCAATTTGAATAGGTATGACACTGCATAACCCATTTTCTCTGAATCTTTAAATTGGAGCCTGATCATGCGTACAACCCCCTTTCTTTTCGGCCTTGTCGGTGCGACCCTGGTTTCTGCTGGAGTTGTAACCGCGCATGCGGCTGAAGCCCCTTTTTACAACCCGACCAATGCCGCCAGTTCGACAGGGTATACGACCGGTTACGAGCTTTTCCGGACGATCGGCTGTCCTGGGCGGGAGCTTCTTGGCGTTCCCTGCCCGGTGCCTGCCCCCGCGCCGCTCGATGCGGAACCTGAACCTGCCCCCGCGCCGCTTGCGGCCGCACCCGAACCGGCGCCCGCGCCGCTCGCTGCGGTGCCTGCCCCCGCGCCGCTTGCCGCGGTGACTGAACCCGCTCCCGTGATGACACTCGTGCTGGAGGGCGTGAATTTTGATTTCGACAAGGCTGTCATCCGGCCGCAGGACTATGCCAAACTCGACCAGGACGTCGATGCCTTGAAATCTTGGGGCGATGTGGATGTGGAGGTTGCGGGCCACACGTGCAGCATCGGCACCGAAGAATACAATCTGGGCCTGTCACAGCGCCGCGCCGAGGCCGTTCGTAACTATCTGGTCAGCAAGGGCGTCTCGGCAGATCGTCTGACCGCACGGGGCTACGGGGAGTCCCGACCGGTTGCCAGCAACGCTACGCGTGAGGGTCGCGCCCAGAACCGCCGTGTCGAACTTGTCCGGCAAAAGTAATTGCGCTTCCACTCAAAACCAAATATGGGGACCGAAGTCCCCATATTTAATTGCGGAATAGAATAGGAAAAGAAGAGACTTCGTCCTTTTTGATACAAAAATCGTGTTGCGGATGCGGTGTTTTTTGCCCCCATCACAGATAAAGGCCGCGTTGTGTTCGTTAGCGCACAGAAACCCTATATGCTTTACCTTACTCTCGAAGAATCGTTCTGACGAAAACTTCCTTGGAAGCGAATGCTTCCCAGAATGCCCATCAAACTTGCTTAGTCTTTAATAGGAGCTTTAAACATGCGTACAACCCCTTTTCTTTTCAGCATCCTTGGCGCGACCCTGATTTCTGTCGGGGCGATCAGCGCTCACGCGGCCGAAGGTGTTTTTTACGATCCCTCTAACGCAGCCAGCGCGGATGGAAAAACGATCGGTCATGAACTTTACAAGACCATCGGCTGCCCTGGCCGCGAACTTCTCACTACTCCTTGCCCGGTGCCCGCGCCGGCCGTGCCGGTTGCGGCAGCGCCTGAGGCTGAGCCCGTCCCTGCACCCGCACCCGCGCCGGCTTATGTAGCGCCCGCGCCCGCACCTGCACCCGCGCCGGCTTATGTCGCGCCCGAACCCGCAGCTCCGCAAAAACTGGTGCTCGAAGGCGTGAACTTTGATTTCGACAAAGCCACTCTGCGTCAGGAAGATATCGGCAGCCTCGGTGACGACGTTGAGGCTTTGAAGGCATGGGGCGATGTGAACATCGAAGTTGCAGGTCACACGGACAGCATGGGCAGCGATGCATACAACATGAAGTTGTCGCAGCGGCGCGCAGAAGCGGTCCGTAATTTCCTGATCAGCCGCGGTGTCGCTGCAGATCGTCTGACCGCCAAGGGCTATGGTGAAGCGCAACCGGTTGCGGATAACGCGACGGAAGAGGGTCGCTTCAAGAACCGTCGGGTCGAACTGATCCCGCTGAAGTAATCGTTTTTCCATTCAAGCCAATTACGGGGACTTCGGTCCCCGTAATTATTTGTGAGTGCCGAAGCGTGCGCGCATGAGGGGCAAACTGCCACGCACAAGCTTTATACTTGGCGCGCGTTTTGCTAATTCATTTTGCCGATGCGGCTCACCACCAGACACACGAATGGAATCCAAGCTTGAAATCCTGATACTTGCGGCGGGCAAAGGCACCCGTATGCGCTCCGACCTACCCAAGGTGCTGCACAAGCTGGCGGGCAAGCCCCTGCTCGGCCACGTGGTGGATACGGCCCATGAACTCGGCGCCGCGCAGGTTTGCGTGGTGTACGGTTTTGGCGGAGAGGCCGTGCCGCAGTCGATGCCTGACGACAAGCTGACGTTTGTGCTTCAGGCCGAACAGCACGGCACCGGCCATGCAGTAAAACAGGCGCTGCCCCAGTTGGCGGACGGTAGCGTTACCCTGGTGCTGTATGGCGATGTGCCGCTGACCCACACCGCGACCCTGCAGCCGCTGGTGACCGCGGCGCAGGCCGGAAAGCTGGGGCTGTTGACGGTGAACCTGGCGCACCCGGACGGCTATGGCCGCATCGTGCGCGAAAACGGCAAGGTCACGCGCATCGTCGAGCACAAGGACGCGATGCCCGCCGAGCGCGCAATTCATGAAGTCAACACCGGCATCCTCGCCGTGGCGACACGCCAGTTGAAGCGGTGGATTGCCGAATTGAAGAACGACAACGCGCAGGGCGAGTACTACCTCACCGACATCATCGCGCTGGCGGTGCGCGACGGGATAGACGTGGAAACCCATCAACCGGCGTACGAGTGGGAAGTTCTGGGGATCAACAGCAAGGCGCAGCTTGCCGCGCTCGAGCGCATCCACCAGAACGAGATCGCGCAGGCGCTGCTCGACGCCGGCGTGACCCTGATGGATCCGGCGCGGCTCGACGTGCGCGGCACCCTGACATGCGGGCGCGACGTGGTGCTCGACGTCAACTGCGTGTTCGAAGGCCGCGTGAAACTGGGCGACGACGTGCAAGTGGGCGCCAACTGCGTACTGCGCAACGTAACGGTGGCGGCGGGCACGCGCATCGACGCCTTCACCCTGATCGACGATGCCGAAATCGGCGAAGCCAACCGGCTGGGGCCGTTCTCGCGCATCCGCCCCGGAACCATGCTGGCACGCGACGTGCACATCGGCAACTTCGTCGAGATCAAGAACAGCCAGATCGATGACGGCTCCAAGATCAATCATCTGTCCTACGTCGGTGACACCACCATGGGCAAGCGGGTCAACATTGGCGCCGGCACCATCACCTGCAATTACGACGGTGCCAACAAGCACCGCACGGTGATCGAGGACGACGTCTTTGTCGGCTCGGATACCCAGCTGGTGGCGCCGGTCACGGTCGGCCGCGGCGCAACCCTTGGCGCCGGCACCACGCTGACGAAAGACGCGCCCGCCGGCGAACTCACCTTGGCACGGGCGAAACAGCTCACCCTCAGCGGCTGGACACGCCCGATCAAAAAGAAAAAGGAAGGCTAATCATGTGCGGAATTGTCGGCGCGGTTGCGCAACGTAACGTCGTTCCCATCCTGCTCGAAGGCCTGCGGCGGCTGGAATATCGCGGCTACGACTCGGCCGGGCTGGTTATCGTCGACGGCGGGCTGAAGCGGGTCCGCAGTATCGGCCGCGTCGCCTCGCTGGTCGAGGAATGCGCGGCGCAAAAGGTGCACGGCCATCTCGGCATCGCGCACACGCGCTGGGCCACCCACGGCGCGCCGTCGGAGGCCAATGCGCACCCGCATGTCAGCGGCCGCCTGGCGGTGGTGCACAACGGCATCATCGAAAACCACGAGGCGCTGCGCACCCGGCTGAAGGGGCTGGGATTCGTCTTCACTTCGGAAACCGACACCGAGGTCATCGCGCACCTGATCGAACTGTATTACCGCCAGTCGAAAGACCTGCTTGCCGCCACCCGTGCGGCGGTTGCCGAACTCGAAGGCGCCTATGCCATCGGCGTAGTAAGCGAGGACTCACCCAACCGGCTGGTCTGCGCCCGCAAGGGGAGCCCGCTTCTGATCGGCCTGGGCATCGAGGAAAACTTCATTGCGTCGGACGTCTCGGCCCTGCTGCCGGTGACCCAGCGCGTGATGTACCTGGAAGAGGGCGATGCCGCCGACGTCGGCCTGTTGTCGGTGACGGTGTATGACGCGGCGGGCAAGCCAGTCGACCGCAGCGTGCACATTTCCGAACTGTCGGCCGACATGGCCGAGCTCGGCAATTACCGCCACTTCATGCAGAAGGAAATCCACGAGCAGCCGCGCGCGCTGACCGATACGCTGTTGATCGCGGTGGCGCAGGATCATGTCCAGCCCGAATGGTTCGGCTTCGACGCCGCCGAGGTGCTGGGCAAGGTGAACGCAGTGACCTTCCTTGCCTGCGGCACCAGCTATCATGCGGCGAAAGTGGCCACGTACTGGCTGGAAGCGATTGCCGGCATCCCGGCACGCGCCGAAATTGCCAGCGAATACCGCTACCGCACGTCGGTGCCCAACCCCGATGCGCTCATCGTCACCATATCGCAGTCGGGCGAAACCGCCGACACGCTGGCGGCGCTCAACCATGCCAAGGCCCTGGGCCAGGACAAGACGCTGACCATTTGCAACGTGCCGGAGTCCGCACTCACCCGCGCCTCACGCCTCAAATTTTTGACCCGGGCCGGGCCGGAAATCGGCGTTGCCTCGACCAAGGCCTTCACCACCCAGCTGGCCGGCCTATTCCTGCTGACGCTGGTGCTGGCCAAGCTGCGCGGCCGGCTCAGTGCGGAACAGGAAGCCGCGTATCTGGCCGAACTGCGTAGCCTGCCGAATAAAGTGCAGCAAGTGCTGGCGCTGGAGCCGCTGGTGGAAGCCTGGTCGCAGCGTTTTGCCAACAAGCATCACGCCCTGTTCCTCGGACGCGGCGTGCACTATCCGATTGCGCTCGAAGGCGCGCTGAAGCTGAAGGAGATTTCCTACATCCACGCCGAGGCCTATCCAGCGGGTGAACTCAAGCACGGCCCGCTGGCGCTGGTGGACGAGGACATGCCGGTGATCACCATCGCGCCCAACGACCTGCTGATCGAAAAGCTGAAGTCGAACATGCAGGAAGTGCGGGCGCGCGGCGGCGAACTGTATGTGTTTGCGGACGGCGACGTGCACATCGAGGAATCGGCTTTCGTGCATGTCATTAAACTGCCCGGGGGCAGCAACGGCGCACTGTCGCCGATCCTGCATACCGTGACGCTGCAGATGCTGTCGTATCACGCCGCCCTGCAGAAGGGGACCGACGTCGACAAGCCGCGCAATCTGGCGAAAAGTGTCACGGTTGAATAAGCGGGGTTGACGTTAAGGTTTGGCCATGATCGCCATGGCTGCAGTCGGCCAATAAGGAGTTCATGCCGATAGCGGAGACTGGCTCTTTTTCGGCCAAAGGCGACATCGGCCTTTTGATTGAATGCGTCCGCTGTACTCGCAAGAACGGCCGTTGGTTCGTCTCTCGCTCCTGAACGACCGCCTTCCTTCGTCTGGACGGCAGAACTCGACCCGCCGCCGCCGTTCATGTCTTGATCACCGTCCGTCCGTTCCTCAGCGGATAGCAGCCACTTTTGCATCCGTCTGCCCTGCAAGCACCAGTAGACCTCGCAAACCGGGTATCTGCTCATAAGAGTGTCGACGGTATGAACGAACCCTTGGTGGATACGATCATTTCTGTAGAATGCGCGCCATGCGTCGCTTCATCGTTCTGATCATCATGCTCATCGTTCCGCTCCAGTTTGCCTGGGCGGCGGCGGCGGGGCTGCATGGGTACGTGGAGAAGGACGTGGCCACCTCAGGCTTTCATACCCATGATCACGATCATCATGAAAGCGCTGATCCAGATCACGACTCTTCTGGCAACACGAATAATCAGGATCACAACGAGGACGGACATCATGGCCATTACCATCCTGTCTTCTCCCCCATCCTGCTGGCATCCGGCCTCACGCTGGATATAGCCTTGTCCGGCGGGCCGATTCTCTACCCGCCTGCGGCCTTTTTGTCCCACACCCCCCCGCTTCTCGACCGTCCCCCTCTAGCGCGCGCCTGAACCGGCGAGCGCTTGCTCTAACGCGGCTTTTGGCCGTGTTCTCCTGTCGCACGCTGGTGTTCTTCGTCACGGGGAAAACCAGGCGATCACGCTATCCGTGTTCTTGCTTGCGCTGTCCCTGGCAGCGAGGGCGCATGCACCCAAACCGCTTTGACCAAGACCAATGCAGGCTGCCTGGGGCAATTCCACATAGCGCACGGTAGTTCAGCAAACTTTTTCCGCGTCGCCTTGAGCGATGTACTCACGTTTATGTGCGCCGTCAGGCGTCAATTGAGGTTCACTATGAAAAAAACACACTCCCGCATCCCGCTCAGTGCATGGGCAGTGGCGACGCTATGTATTTTCGCGTCCATCGCTCAGGCAGCACCTGATTTTGGAATTGGATCATGACTAAAACGTTTGCAATGACTTTCACGCAGCAAGGGATCGGGGACGCGTTGCGTTCCCGCTGGCTGGCTTTCATCGGCATTTTGTTGCTCAGCTTGATGGCGAGCAGCGCGTTCGCTCACGCAGTCACCGCGGGTGACAAGGGCTACATCCAGGAAATTTCAGGGGTCAACCTGCTGCCCTTCATGTACCTGGGCGCCAAGCACATGATGACGGGTTACGACCACATCCTGTTTCTCTTCGGTGTGATCTTCTTCCTCTACCGACCCTCACACATCGGTATCTATGTCAGCCTCTTCGCGCTGGGTCACTCCACCACGATGATTCTGGGCGTCTACTTCAACGTCGGGATCAATAGCTACCTGATCGACGCGATCATTGGCCTGTCGGTTGTGTACAAGGCGCTGGACAACCTCGGTGCCTTCCAGCGCTGGCTGGGCTTCCAGCCAAACACCCGAATTGCAACCCTGGTGTTTGGCCTGTTCCACGGCTTTGGCCTGGCGACCAAGATTCTTGAATATGAGATCTCGCCCACCGGCCTGGTACCCAACCTGCTCGCCTTCAACGTGGGCGTGGAGATCGGCCAGCTGCTGGCATTGGCCGTCATCCTGATCGGCATGAGCTACTGGCGGCGAACGGCCAGCTTTGTCCGCAACGCCTACACCGCCAACGTCGCGATGATGTCCGCCGGCTTTGTGCTGGTGGGCCTCCAACTGACCGGCTATTTTGTGGCCTGAACGAACAACCATAGGAATATTCAACATGTACAACAGTGATACCCCCCTGCGCGCAGAATTGCCCTCTTCCAAGCAGCTCTTGCGCTCCACCATCCTGGCCGCCATTGCGGCGCTGGTCCTCCTGGTTGTCGTCGTTCTTCCGGCTGAATACGGCATCGATCCCACCGGGGCCGGTCGGGCCCTGCGTCTGACTGAAATGGGTGACATCAAGCAGCAGCTGGCGGCAGAGGCCGCGGCCGATGCCGCCGCCGCGCCGGCAGCGCAGTCGCCCGCAGCCGGAACGCTTGGTATGGCTACAGCCAGTGCGGCAGAACCACCGGCAAGGGCCGCTGTGGCTGCCCCGAAGGCGTCGGCTCAGGCTGCTGCGCCCAAGATTGCATGGCGCGACGAGATGCCTGTCACTCTGACTCCGGGCGAAGGGACGGAAATCAAGCTCAAGATGGCTCAAGGCGCAAAGGTCCAATACGCTTGGGTGGTCGAGGGTGGTGCGGTCAACTTCGATACCCATGGTGATGCACCAGGCAAATCGATCAGCTACGAAAAGGGCCGCGGGGTTTCCTCCGATGCAGGCGTGCTGGAGGCAGCGTTCACGGGTAATCATGGCTGGTACTGGCGCAACCGTGGCCAGTCAAGCGTGAAGGTCATCCTGCGCACCCGCGGTGACTACACCGAAATCAAAAAAATGCTGTGAATGAAGGGCGCTGCGATGAGTATCGCAGCGCTCTTCACTGCACTCGATCTGCTAAACCTCCTGAAAGAATATCCAAATGAAAACGCTCAAAACGCTCGCCAGCACTTTTTTGATAGTCTGTTTCGCGGCTACGCTCGCTGGATGTGAACAATCCGTATCCAATGAAAATGGCGGCCAAGCTGGCCACGGGCACAGCCATGAATGAGGACGTAACCGTGCTTCTCCGGGGTGGCGCGCTCAAAAACAAGTGCGGCATTTTCTCCCAGAGGCGAGTGGCTCATTCAAATGAATCCGTGTGAATATCCATGCATAAAGGGGTGATCTATGCCTTGCTGGCCGCCGCGCTGTTTGGCGCCAGCACGCCGTTTGCCAAAGCACTGATTGGGCAAGCGGCGCCGGTCATGCTCGCCGGCTTGCTCTACCTGGGCAGCGGCCTCGGCTTGCTGATTTGGTACACGCTGCGTGCGCTGGCAGCCCGCGGCCAGCAGCCGACGAACGCCCGCCTGACCCGGCAGGATCTGCCGTGGCTGGGCGGCGCCATTCTGACCGGAGGCATCGCAGGGCCGGTGTTGCTGATGTTCGGTTTAACGCTGACCCCGGCATCGTCCGCCTCGCTGCTGCTGAATATGGAAGGCGTGTTGACAGCGCTATTGGCCTGGTTCGTCTTCAAGGAGAACTTCGACCGGCGTATTTTTCTGGGAATGGTGTTGATCGTGGCTGCCGGCGTCCTCTTGTCGTGGCAGCAACGTCCCGCGCTCGGCGTGCCATGGGGAGCGCTTGCCATTGTCGCGGCGTGTCTGTGCTGGGCCATCGACAACAATCTCACCCGCAAGGTATCGGCCAGCGATGCGGTACAAATCGCGGGGATCAAGGGACTGGTGGCGGGCTCGGTCAACCTGTCGATTGCGCTGGCGCTGGGTTCGCCGTGGCCTGAAGCGAGCACGGCATTGATCGCCGGCGTGGTCGGCTTTAGCGGATACGGTCTTAGCCTGGTGTTGTTCGTGTTGGCGCTGCGCCATCTCGGAACCGCCCGGACTGGCGCCTACTTTTCGGTCGCACCCTTTGCCGGCGCCGCCATTGCGCTAGTGATGCTGGGCGAAACGCCGGCCCCGGTGTTTTGGGTGGCGGCAGCACTGATGGGCGCCGGCATATGGCTGCATCTGACGGAGACGCACGCGCATGCGCATACCCATGTGCTGATGTCACATGCGCATGGACACAGCCACGATGCACACCACCAGCATAGCCATGACTTTCCGTGGGATGGCAAGGAGCCGCATAGCCATCCGCATCAACACGAACCGCTCACGCACAGCCACCCGCATTTCCCAGATATTCATCACCGGCATCGGCATTGATCTCGTAACAATGGGCTATTGTTGCCATTTAAAAGTGTCCGGAGAACCTGGGTTAGCTCAAGCGGCAGCAATGGCCGAGAAACGGAAGTTTCGGAGTTTCATTTGAGCGCCAGCACAGGGCAGGCCTGAGTCTTTCGACCGGCGCAAATTTGACCAGCAGCCCCAGGCCAAAGCCGGCGGCTTAATGCCGCTTGTGGTCTTCTTTTAGCGCCAGGGTGGCGACCTGGACGCGGTTGCGCAGGCCGAGCTTTTCCATGATGTTGCGCAGGTGGTTACGCACGGTGTTTTCCGACAGCGTCATCTGGTAGGCGATGGCCTTGTTGGACAGGCCTTCCTTCACGTGGTTGACGATTTCCATTTCGCGTGCGGTCAGTGCCGACAGTGCGCTGTTGTTGAGCTCGCCGCGCGCCATCTTCTGCATGATGTTGAGCGGGAAACTGCTCTGGCCGTCGCACACGCTGCGGATGGCGGCGAGCACCTGGTCGGGCTCGCTGGACTTGATGACATAGCCGTCGACGCCGGACGAGATCGCTTCGGAGATCTCCTCGTCGGAGTCGGCAATGGTGAGCATGATGACCTTGATGCCGAGGTCGCGCAGGTCGGAGACGAGGTCGAGGCCGTCGGCGTCGGGCAGCGAGCGGTCGAGCAGCGCGGCATCGGCGCGGTTGCCCGCCGCCAGCCAGGCGCGCAGCTCGGCGGCGTTGGCCAGCTGCGCGGTGAGCGTCAGGTCCGGCTCCTGCTGGATGTAGCCCGCCACGCCCATGCGCAGCAGGGGATGATCGTCGATGAGAATGATGTTCAAGGGGGTTGGCATTGGGTCTCCGTTGAAGGTGAAGCGACACGCTATTATGCCGGCAGCCCGCGCGGCAGGCGCGGTGCTTTTTCGAATACCGCATGATAGACCGGAATGGGCAGCCATTTCGCCGATCGGGACCTCCCGATCGGCGTGACAAACACGTGGCGTTCCGAGCGCACTGCGAACGTTGACGGCTTCCAGCGACCGTGAGGTTTGATGTTGCCGGATGTGCCAACCTCAAACAGCCCAACGATTTCCCGCCGTAGCACGGCGCACTCGCCGTCGGCGCATCCTTTAGCCTTGGCGGCTCTCTGCAATCTGCACGCAATATTGCTGCAAATGCTCCGGCACGCCAGGCGGGCAGGCGCCGCATTCGCGGTTTCCGGGCACGGCATAGTCGATGAACTTGGGGTAGGCGAGCTTCAGTTCGCCCATCAACTTCACGAAGTCGTCCAGCGTACGGTCGCCGCCGAGCCTGGGGTTGCGTGCCTTTTCCTGGCCGATGGTGCTGATATGGCGCTGCTCGTAGTCGTGCGCCGGGTAGACCAGGGTGTCGTCGTCGAGCGCGAACAGCTTGCCGCGCACCGAGTGGTACAGCGCGGCGGCGTCGCCGTTCTGGAAGTCGGTGCGGCCGCAGGCTTCGATCAGCAGCGCATCGCCGCTATAGAGCCGGCCGTCGTGCAGGTAGGCAAAGTGGTTGTCGGTGTGGCCGGGGGTGTGGATCGGCGTCAGCTCGACCGAGCCTATCCGGAACGGCGTGCCTTCGACGATGCCGGAGTCGGTGCAGGGCAGCTGGTCGAGTGCGGGGCCGGCAATCTTGCTGCCGGCGACTTCCTTCAGCTTTTTCGCCGAGGTGATGTGGTCGGCGTGGATGTGGGTCTCGACCGTGAACGCCAGCTTGAGCCCGAGCCGGTTCACTTCGGCAAGGTCGCGCTCCCAGGTCGGCAGCACCGGGTCGATCAGCAGCGCCTGGCCGGTTTCCTCGCAGCCGAGGAGATAGGTGTAGGTGCTGGAAACGGGCTCGAACAGCTGCTTGAAAATCATTGGGGTCTCCTGGGGACGTGATCAATGTGCGGCCAGCGCATCGTCCAGAAGTTCCACCCAGTGTCGCACCGGGATCGTGGTGCCCGATTGCAGGTGGGTGAGGCAGCCGATGTTGGCGGTGACGATCATTTCCGGCGCACCGGCCTGCAGATGACCGAGCTTGCGCGTTTTGAGCGCGTCCGCGATTTCGGGCTGCAGGATCGAATAAGTGCCGGCCGAGCCGCAGCACAGGTGTTTTTCCGCCACCGCGGTGAGCTCGAATCCGGCGTCGGCCAGCAGCATTTCGACGCCGCCGGTGAGCTTCTGCCCGTGCTGCAGGGTGCACGGCGGGTGGTAGGCGATTTTCCTGCTGGCGCGCGACGAGCTGGGAGCGGAGAGCCGTGACAGGGATTCGCGCCCGGCGACGAGCACCTCGGAAATGTCCTTCGTTGCGGCGGACACCCGCGCCGCCTTTTCCGCATAGGAGGGATCATTGCGCAGCAGCCAGCCGTAGTCCTTCACCATCACGCCGCAGCCCGAGGCGGTCATCACGATCGCCTCCACCCCTGCGTCGAGGTGCGGTAGCCAGGCGTCGATGTTGCGGCGCGCGGCGGCTAGGCCGTCCTCGGTGTCGTTGAGGTGGTGCGCCAGCGCGCCGCAACAGCCGGCTTCGCTGGCTGCGATCAGCGAGATGCCGATACGGTCGAGCACGCGTGCGGTGGCGCTGTTGATGTTGGGCTTGATGCAGGGCTGCACACAGCCCTGCAGGACCAGCATGCGGCGGGCATGAACCGGCCGCGGCCAGTCACCCGCGGCTTCGGCTGCGGGAATGCGCGACTTGATGAAGCCGGGCATCAGGCCGCGCACGCTCTGGCCGAGCTTCAGCGCGCTGTGGAACAGCAGTTGCGTTCCGAGGCCGGTTTTCAGCGCGGCGCGCGCGGCGGTGTCGCGTACGCCGCGTCCGACTTTTTCCTCGACGAGGTGGCGCCCGATGTCGAGCAGCTTGCCGTATTCCACGCCCGACGGACAGGTGGTTTCGCAGTTGCGGCAAGTCAGACAGCGGTCGAGGTGAAGCTGGGTCTTCGCGGTTGGCGTCGCGCCCTCGAAGACTTGTTTGATCAGGTAGATGCGGCCGCGTGGCGAATCGAGTTCATTGCCCAGTAGCTGATAGGTCGGGCAGGTGGCGAGACAAAACCCGCAATGGACGCAAGTGCGCAGGATGTCTTCGGCGACCTCGCCCTCGGGGGTGTTGCGGAAGGATTCGGCGAGGGTGGTCTGCATGTCAGAAGTCCGGGTACAGGCGCCCGCGGTTGAATATGCCCTCGGGGTCGAAGCGCTGCTTGAGATTGCGGTGCAGCGTCGCCAGCGCCGGCGCGAGCGGGGCGAACACACCGTCGACCGGTGCATTGCCGCGGAACAGGGTGGCGTGGCCGCCGGCTGTCTTGGCCGCTTCGCGCAACGTGGCGGCAGGCAGGTCGCTGGCCAGCCAGCGGACCGCGCCGCCCCACTCGATCCATTGCGCGTCGCCGAGTTGCAACGGTGGCGTGGTGGACTTCACAGCCAGCCGCCACAGCGGGCGCTTGTCGAAGAAGGGCGTCGCCTGGTCGCGCAGGCGCTGCCAGAAGGCGGCGGCATCCGTCAGCGTTTCGCCGCCGAGTTTGGCCTGCGCCGCCTGCACCGCGGACGCCGCGCCGGACAGCCGCAGCGTCAGCAGGCCGGCGTGCCATGAAGTCGCCGACAGCGGCAGCGGCTGCCCCGCCCACTGGTTCATTTTCAGGATGGCGGCAGCTTCGTCCAGTTCGTATTGCAGCGTGGTTTCCGCCTTCGGCCGGGGCAGCACCTTGAGCGAAACTTCGGTGAGCAGGCCGAGCGTGCCGAGCGCGCCGACCATCAGCCGTGACACATCGTAGCCAGCGACGTTCTTGATCACCTGGCCGCCAAAACGCAGCGGCTGCCCGGTGCCGTCGATCAGTCGCACGCCGAGAACGAAGTCGCGCGCCGCGCCGGCATAGGGGCGGCGCGGGCCGGACAGGCCGGTGGCGATGCTGCCGCCCAGCGTGGCGGGTCCATTGAAGTGCGGCGGCTCGAACGCCAGTATTTGCTGGTGCTCGCCAAGCAGCGCCTCGATTTCGGCCAGCGGGGTGCCGGCGCGCGCAGTCAGCACCAGCTCCTTCGGCTGGTAGTCGACCACACCCGTGAGCACGCGTGTGTTGAGGACTTCACCTTCATCGGCATTGCCGTAGAAGGTTTTGCTGCCGCCGCCCTGGATGATCAGCGGCGTGCTGTTGGCGTGGGCGGCGCGGATGCGCTCGATGGTGGCGTCCAGCATCAGAATCTCGGCAACTCGGGATGCGGCAGCTTGCCGCCGTGGATGTGCATCGCGCCCCACTCGGCGCAGCGATGCAGCTCGGGCACGGCCTTGCCGGGATTAAGCAGTTTGTTGGGGTCGAACGCGGCCTTCACCTCGTGAAAGCGCGTCAGCTCCGGCGTGGCGAACTGCGCGCACATCTGCTTGATCTTCTCCAGCCCGACGCCGTGCTCGCCGGTGATGGTGCCGCCGACCTCGACGCACAGCTCGAGGATTTTGCCGCCGAAGCTTTCGGCCTTGTGCAATTCACCCGGCGTGTTGGCGTCGAACAGGATCAACGGGTGCAGGTTGCCGTCGCCGGCGTGGAACACGTTGGCCACGGCAAGCCCGTACTCCGCGCTCATTTCGCTGATTCGTTGCAGCACATGCGGCAGCTGGCCACGCGGGATGGTGCCGTCCATGCAGTAGTAATCCGGCGCCAGCCGGCCCACCGCGGGGAAGGCCGCCTTGCGCCCGGCCCAGAATTTGAGGCGCTGTTCCTCGCTCTCGGCGGTGCGGATCTCGGTGGCGCCGGCGGCTTCGAGCACTTCGCGCACGGTGTAGATGTCGGCCGACACCTCCTCGTTGACGCCGTCGACTTCGCACAGCAGCAGCGCCTCGCAGTCGAGCGGATAGCCGGCGTGGACGAAGGCCTCGGCGGCCTCGATGGCGAGGCGGTCCATCATCTCCAGACCGGCGGGAATCACGCCGGCGGCGATGATGTTGCCGACCGCGGCGCCGGCTTTCGCCACGTCGTCGAACGCCGCCAGCACCACCTGTGCGCGCTCGGGGCGCGGCAACAGCTTGACCGTGACTTCGGTGATCACCGCCAGCATGCCCTCCGATCCGGTCAGGAGCGCGAGCAGGTCGTAGCCCGGCGCATCCAGCGCTTCGCTGCCGATTTCGAGCAGTTGGCCGTCGATAGTCCAGGCGCGCAGCTTGAGAATGTTGTGCACGGTAAGGCCGTATTTGAGGCAGTGCACGCCGCCCGAGTTTTCCGCCACGTTGCCGCCGATCGAGCAGGCGATCTGCGACGACGGGTCGGGCGCGTAGTAAAGATTGTGCTCGGCGACGGCTTCGGAAATCGCCAGGTTGCGCACGCCGGGCTCGACCACCGCGGTGCGCGCCAGCGGGTCGATGGCCTTGATGTGATTGAGCTTGGCCAGCACCAGCAGCACCGCGCCGTCGACCGGCAGCGCGCCGGCGGAAAGCCCGGTGCCGGCGCCGCGCGCCACCACGGCCACCTTGTGCTGATGGCACAGCTGCAGGATCGCCGCCACCTGCGCTTCGTTCTCCGGCAGCACCACCACGTCGGGCGTGTTGCGGTACGCCGCCAGGCCGTCGGACTCGAACGGCAGCAGGTCCTCGCGCTCGTTGAGCACGCAGTGCGGCGGCAACAGCTTGCGCAATTTGGACAGGAAGGCGGGACTGAGCATGAAGGCGGTGAGGCGTCGGATCAGGCTGCGAGTTTAGCCGGGCTCGCCTGCGCATGCGAGGGGGCGAGACGCCGGTAGGCTTCCGCCAGCGCACCGTCGCCGCCTACGTTGCCGGGGAAGATCACCACCGGCAGCTGCGGCAGGCGGTGCCAGGGCGGCGTCTGCACCACGGTGACGCCGGGCAGGATCTGTCCCAGCACGCGCGACGCGGTCAGCGCCAGCCCGGTCGACAGCACGTCGTTGGAGGTGATGCCGCCCTTGCTGATGAGGAAGCCGAGCGTTTCCGGCAGTCTTTTCACCACATCCATCAGTGTTGCGGACACAGCCTCGCCGAAGGCCAGCCGTTCCGCCACGCTGGCGAACTGCAATTCCGCGCGGCTGGTGAACACCACCGGGGTAAGGCCGCGCGCATGCGCGTGGGCGATGCTTGCCGTCAGTTCGTCGACCACTGCCGCGCGCGCAGCCGGCAGGCGGGCGACGTCGAGCGGTAGGCCGATCACGCCGCGTTGCTTCAGGAGAGCAGTCAGCTGCGCGGTGGTCTTGGCCACGTGCGAGCCGACGACGATGGCGCCGGGCTGGCCGTCGCGCACCAGGGTGGCAAACGATTCAGCGGCGACCGGCTGCGGCGGCAGCTTCGCCAGCGCGGTGAGCAGCGAGGCTGCGCTGCGGAACAAGAGTCGTTTGCCATCGGCGGCAGCGGCCAGCACGGCATCGGCGAACAAGCGGTAATCGTCGGCCGATTCGCCGTCGATCACGCCCACCGTGTTGTCGTGCAGTGCGGCGAGCCATTCGCCTGCCGCGCCGGCACGCAGGTCGGCCAGCGTCAGGCGCGCCACGTCTTTGGCGGCGACGCGGCCAGCGGTTTTTTCCGCCACGTAGTCGGGCAGATACGCCGTGCGGTAGCCAAACACCGAGTCGCGTGCGAATTCGGTTTCATGCGTCGGCACCGGCTTGCCGTCGACCATCAGGTAGTGCGTGCTGTCGCGCGTGATGCGGCCGCCCTCGAAGAACGCCGGGGTCAGCAGCGTGGCGTCGAATGGCCCGAGCACGGCGTTCATCACGTCGGTTTCCACCGGATAGTGGCCACGCAAGGTCGAGTCCGAGCGGGACACGAACAGCACCGGCCCGGCATGGTCGGCCAGCGCAGCCTTGAGGTTGACGCACACCTTGCGGGTGACGGCGGCGGCGCGTTCCGCGTCCATCCCGCGTGTGTTGGTCAGGATGAAGAACAGCGGCGCGACGTCCGCCAGCGCCGTCTTCAGCGTGGCGACGTCCCAATGCGTCAGCAGCAGGCAGGAATGCACCGTCTGCGAACCGGTGGGGTCGTCGTCGAGAACGATTATTTTCGGGATCATGGTGAAAACCTTTTTTGTCCGCGAAGGGCGCGAAGGGCGCGAAGAAAACCTACGTTTTTCCCTTCGCGTTTCTTCGTGTCCTTCGCGGATATGTTTTATGCCGCAGCCTGTTCCAGCATCGCCAGCGCACGCTCGTGCATCGCCTGTGCATTCATGCCGTTGAAGTCGAACAGCTGCTGCGTGCTGGCGGTGGTTTCGCCGCGCTTCCAGCAGAAGACGTCGCGTTGCGCGGCCTGACTGCGCAGCAGCACCGGTTCCAGCGGCCCTGACGGGCCGCCGCTGACGGCGATCAGCACGTCGCCATGGAACATCGTGCGGAAGGCGGCGTCGTCCATGAAGCGGCCGTCGGGTTCCGACACGCTGTTCCATAGCACATCGCTGGGGCGATACAGCCGGCGCGAGTTGACCACGGCGACGATGCGCGAGCCGATGCCGGCTTCGGCCAGCTTCCCGGCGGCGGCGAACACCGGCTGCAGCACCATGTCGCCGGTCACCGCGAACACCACGGTGCGGGAGCCCGCCGCTTTGCTGGAAGGCAGCTCCTGCAGCACCATCGCGCCGTCTTCGATCGCCTGATAGCTCTGCGCCATCGTGGCGTGGATCGGCAGCGGCGACTTCGAGGCGGTGATGACGATGCCCTTGTTGTGCTGGCGCAAGGCCCAGTCGTAGCTCGCCTGGATCATGTTGGCGTCGACCGGGAACAGCGGGTAGACGTTGCCGTTGCGCATCATCGCGGCGAAGTAGCTTTCGATCTCGGGGCGCTGGTGGGTCCAGCCGTTGCGGCCCTGCTCCAGCGCGCCGGCGGTGAACAGGCATACCGTGGCCGGCGTGGGGCGGCGCAGTTCGGCCATCGCCTGCGTCACCGTCTGCCAGATCGGCAGGCCGTTGATGGCGAAGGATTCGTAGCTGCACCACAGGCTGCGGCCGCCGAACAGGGCGACGCCCACCGCGAGGCCGGCGCAGGCGTCCTCGTTGAGCGGCTCGTAGACCTGGCCGGCCGGTCCCTGGAAGTAGAGGTCGTCGGCAGTCGGGTGGCGGATCGTCAGCGCCTTGTTGATGTTGGCCATGGCGGACGCTTCGTTGCCGTCGGCGTTGGTGACGACGAAAAGCGGGTCGCGCTTGCCCACTTCGCCTACCACCTGGCCGAAGGCGGTGGTGGGGACGTGGTTTTCGCCGACGGCGAATTCGGTCAGCGGCAGCCCGTCGAGGCTGGGCAGTTCGCGCGCGGTTTCGGTCACCGCCACGCGCGCCGCCGGACCGCCGCCGGCGTGGCGGAAGTTCTCGCGGGTGATCTGCCAGGCCTTGATCGGCAGCGCGCGGCGCTGCAGTCCGGCTTTCACGTCATCGGAGTCGAGCGTGTGGTGCGCGTAGAGGTTGTGCGACTTGGCGCCGGTGGCGTGCACGCCCGCGCCCTTCAGTTGCTTGACGATGAGGCAGGCGCGGCGGCCGGACAGCGCGCTTTTCGCGGCGGCATCGGCGGCCTTCAGGATCGCGCCGGTGAAGGCCATGCGTGCGGCGAAGCCGAAGGTCGTGCTGTCCGTGTACACCGGCGCGTCGGGCGTGTCGGCGTAGTCGCGGGCGTCGATCAGGAGCACTTCGTCGAAGCCGTGGGCGCGCCAGTAGTCGGTCATGCGCGTGTTGTCCCACAGCGACACCATGCTGTGGTGCTCCTGCGAATAGCCGTTCCACACCAGCACCGGCAGGTAGTTGGTGATGTCCGGATAGGCGGTGGCGAAGTGCTGGAACGCGCTCATGATGTAGGGCTCGCCGAGACCGCCGTCGCCGATGGTGACGGGGAACAGCTTGTCGCGATGGAGATAGGCGCCGGCCATGGCGAAGTGCTGGCCCTGGCCCAAGGGACCCGCGGGCGCCAAAAGGCCGGGGATCGCGCCCGACAGATGGCCCAGCAGGCCGTGGCGCTCACGGTAGCGCGCGCGCATGTCGGAAACCGTATGGATGCCCATGTCTTCCAGCGAGGTGTCGAGGAACATCGCCGAGTAGAAGCCGGGCGCGTGGTGGCCGACCTCGGTCACCATGTTGCGGTGGCCCAGCAGATGCAGCGCGGCGACCGCGTCGGCGCTGGAAGCGAAGCCGCCCGGGTGGCCGGACGACTTGCTGCCGGTGACCTGCAGGGTCAGGTAGCGCAGCGCGTCGGCGGCGAGCAGGGTCTGATAGATCGCCGCCTCGCTGCTTGCGTCCGGCAGCGCGGGCTGGTTTGGCCCCAGCAGCGGCGCGGCGCCGAGGCGGTCGATTTCCGGGAAGCTGTCGGCGAAATACTGGATGCCTTCGCAGAAGGCGGGGAAGGTCTCGGGGGTGGACTGCGTCAGTGCGTTCATGGCCGTTCCTTTTTCACAATATGAAAATGTCTCACATGATGTGAAACGATGAGCGTATTGAAGCAGATCAGGCGACAGATTTCACATTGCGTGATAAATTTTCACTTCATGAAAAAAATAAGCTCTTCCATTCAGGTGCTCGACCGTGCCATGGCGCTGGTCGGGATCCTTTCCCGTGCGCCGGGCCCGGTCGGTCTCACCAAGCTGGCCGGCGAGGCCGAACTCCACACCGCCAGCGCGCACCGCATCCTCGGCTCACTGATGGCGCATGGCCTGGTCGAGAAAACCGGCGCCGGCGAATACGATCTGGGGGTGCGCTGGCTGGAAGTGGGCAATCGCCTGCGTGCTCGTCTCAATATACGTCAGGTGGCGATGCCTTTCATGCAGCGACTTGCTGAATTGACAGGCGAAACGGTCAATCTGATTGTTCGCCGCGGCGACGAAGCGGTCTACGTCGAGCGCGTGACGGGCGGGCAGACGCTGATCCAGGTGGTGCAGGTGGTGGGCGCGCATGCGCCGCTGCACGTGACCGCCGTCGGCAAGATCTTTCTTGCCGAGGACAGCGCCAGCGGCGTGATGGGCTATGCCGAGCGCACCGGCCTGCCGGCGTACACCACCAACACCCTGACATCCCTGGACAGACTGCAGGCCCAACTTGCAACCATCCGCTTTGAACAGCTTGCACACGACCGCGAGGAAGCCGAGATGGGCGTCGCGTGCATCGGCGCGCCGATCCGTGACGCCGAAGGGAAGCTGGTTGCCGGATTGTCGATTTCCGCCCCGGCCGATCGTCACAAACCGGGCTGGGACGAAGCGTTGAAAAAAGCTGCCGCGCAGACCGGTGCAGCACTGGGTTACCTGGTCAATGGCTGAACGTTACGTTGCAAGCGCTGTATTCCCTTGCCCCGCAGGGGCTTTCTTGGCAATGTGGCGGCCATGACCATCGCCACGCTCGTCCCCGCTACCCGTTATCAGATTGCTGCCTGGCTGATGACGGCCAGCGGCTTGCTGCTTATCCTCTACCTGCGGCTGTTGCCGGCCCTGCTTGCCGGCCTGCTGGTGGTGCAGCTGGTGCACCTGCTGGCGCCGCGGTTTTTCATCGGCAGGCTTGGCCATACCTGGTCCAAGGTGCTGGTGGTGTCCTTGATCACGCTGGTTGTGCTGGGTGCGCTGGGCGGCGTCACCGCGGGCGCCATCCTCTATCTGCGCACCGAGGGCGGACTCACCGGCCTGCTCACCAAAATGGCCGAGGTGATCGAAAATTCGCGCGAACTGTTGCCGCCATGGGCTCGAGAGTGGCTGCCGCAGGGCGACGGGTCGGTGATTCGCGCCGGCCTGGTCGAATGGCTGCGCATCCATGCGCAGGACCTGCGCAAACTGGGTGGCGACGCCGGCCGCGTGCTGTTGCTGATCCTGGTCGGCTTCATCATCGGCAGCTTTGTCGCGCTGCGCGAAGCCTCGCCGCACCAAATGATGGCGCCCCTGGCGCAAGCCCTATGCGAACGCGTCCACCGCCTGGCCGAAGCGTTCCGACGCGTGGTGTTCGCGCAGGTGCGGATCTCCGCGCTCAATGCCCTGCTGACCTGGGCCTATCTTGTCCTGGTCCTGCCTGCGTTCGGCGTCGAGCTGCCTTTCGTCAAGACCATGGTGCTGGTCACCTTTGTCGTCGGCCTGCTGCCGGTGCTGGGCAATCTCATTTCCAACACCATCATCGTCATCATTTCGCTGTCGCATTCGCTCTACGTCGCCGCCGGCTCGCTCGCATTCCTGGTCGTCATCCACAAGCTCGAATATTTCGTGAATGCCCGTATCATTGGGGGTCAGATCAAGGCGCGCGCGTGGGAGCTGCTCATCGCCATGCTGGTGATGGAAGCGGCCTTCGGCGTGCCGGGCGTGATTGCCGCACCCGTGTATTACGCGTATATCAAAAAAGAACTGTCCGATAGGGAATTAATCTAATGGCAAGCGACACCGAATCCCTCGTCATCACCGCCAGCGGCGAAGACAAAATTGGCCTGGTGGAAGGGTTCACCCGCCGCATCAGCGAATCTGCCTGCAACATCGAGGAATCACGCATGGCTTCGCTCGGCGGGCGTTTTGCGCTGCTGATGCGCGTATCCGGCAGCTGGGACGGGCTGGCCAAGCTGGAAGCCCGCCTGCCGGCAGTGGGCGAGGAACTCGGCCTGGCGCTCACCCAGCAGCGCACCCGCCCCACCCGTCCGGAAAAGCCGTTGATCCCGTACACCGTTGAAGTCGCCGCGCTCGACCAGCCCGGCATCGTCAACAGCCTCGCCAATTTCTTCGCGCGCCTGCACATCAACATCGAGGCGCTCGACACCGAGACCTATCCTGCGCCGCACACCGGTGCGCCGATGTTCGCCGTCCACATGACGCTCGGCATTCCCGCCGACGCCCACATCGCCACCCTGCGCGGCGACTTTCTCGATTACTGCGACGACCAGAATCTCGATGCGACCTTCGAGCCGGTGCGGATGTGAGGAACTTTGGCCACCGGCAGTACTCGGTTCTGGTCTCTTCTACGCAAGGAATCCATCATGCCCAGCCTGCTCATCATTGCCCACGGCAGCCGCCGTGCGGCGTCCAACGACGAAGTCCGCGCACTTGCAGATGCCGTGCGCGCGCAGCCCGACCAAGCCTACGATCACGTTGAAACCGCGTTTCTGGAGTTGGCCGAGCCGAGCATTCCTGCCGGTTTGGCCGCGCTGGCGTCGAATGGCGCCACCGACATCGTGGCGTTTCCCTATTTCCTTGCTGCCGGCACGCACGTGGCGCAGGACATCCCCGAGGCCATCGCCGAATTCTCGGCCGCCCATCCCACGGTGAAGGTGCGGATGACGCCGCATCTGGGGGCATCCGCCACGCTGCCGGCTGCGATTCTGGGCGTGGCGGCGTGAAACGGCGGATCAGCCGCTTTCGGTGCTGTTTGGCACAATGTGAAACATCGGCCCCACTTAATCTTCTTTTTGTGGGCGCGGCTGGCTGCGCAACAGTAACCGTAGGGTGCGCAGTTCACCCTGCGGCGGATGAAAACGGCGGCTTGTGGCCGCCGCGAGGATGTAAGGAATATCGACAGAGGGCGAATCAGGCCTTGCGACGGCGTATGGCACCCAGACCGGCGAGGCCGATGCCGAGCAGGGCCAGCGAGGCGGGTTCGGGCACCTGACCGTTGGGCGGAGGTGGCGGTGCAAACTCTTCGGTGAATCCTTGGTACCGGACATTTGTTTGGGAGAAATTGTAGAAGCCGAAGGTGCCAGAAGGGTTGTCGTTGGCCGGATTCGAGATGTCGAAAATGGTTGTTTTCGACGAAAACTGGCCTTCTGCAAGCTCGATAAGGATTCGACACTGGCGGCTATGTTGTCATATATCGAGTAGGCGCCGTCCACCCCCAAATCGGCTGTTTTGCCGAGAATTGAAATAAGGGTGCGTCAACCACTCTCGGTGCTGTTGAGTTCGATGTAAAACATGGGCATTACATCGTCCGGTTTTTGTGGGCGTGGCTGGCTGCGCACCAGAGCGGCCTCAACGCGCGCGGCCTGCAGCGCCACACGGTCGATCACAATGGGATACAGCCGGCAGTGTTTTTCGATCAGCTCGGCCTGCTGGCAGGCGCAGGCCTCGAGCGCGCTGCGGGTGGCGGACCCGAGATGCGGCAACAGCAGCAGCCACGGCGCCTGCCAGGCGTGGTAGTCGCGCACCAGCCGGGCGTGCGCCGCATCCATGCCGGCGGTGGCGATGAACAGCGGCGGGAAGGCTTCGGCGTCGAGCACGCGCCCGCGCAATTCGTCGCCCCCCTTGAGCGTGTGCAGCCCCAGCCCGTCGCCGTCGTCGGAACGGCGAAACCATTGCGCCACGCCGCTGGCGAGACTGTTCACATAACGCGTCAGATACACCCCGGCGGGCTCGGTCGGATCAGCGATGGCCGCGCTGCGGAATTGTTCCTGCGCGGTCATGCCGGCGCGCCAGTCGAGCGGCGGCCGGGTATCGGTTTCGCTGTCGGCGCGCACGCTGTGCAGCAGCGCCAGCGGCTGGTCGTTGCGGTCGAGCAGCCACAGCTCGAATGGGTCGCGGAATCTGAATGGCACGTCGCGATGCATGCGGAGCAAGTGCTCGTACACCACCGCGCCCATCTCCTCCAGCCGCCGGAAATCGTCAGACGGATACAGCGGCCCGCGCTTGAGGCCTTTTTCCGCCGACCAGTGGCCGTAGCGGATGTCGGAGATCAGTGCGCGCTTGCCGGCGCGTCCGAGGCCGTCGAGCAGTGCGTCGTTGGCCACATAAATATCCCATTCGATGCCGTCGGTCGTCACCGCTTCGGCCGAGGCGAAACGAATCGTGTGCACCACCCCGCGAAACGGATTGAGCAGGCGCTGGGCGAAGCATTCGATCTGCATGGGAACTGGCTACTTCAGCGGTTGGCGCGACCGGATCATGGCTGCCTGCGATCGAGCGAATCGTCGCTGGGGGCCGAGCTCATCCAGGCGAACAGCGCCGAGCGCATCGCTTCTTCCACCGACATGTCGATCGGCTGCACCCAGTCGCGCGGCACGAAAACCGTGTAACCGCCGATCATGTAACCCATCGGCAGATAAACCGCCACGCGGTCGCCCTGCAGGAAGCCGGCGGGCAGGTCGCCGACACTCTGGCGGGTGACTAGTCCCACCAGTTCGAGCGCCTGCCCAGGCAGCCTGAGCGCCACCACCGTCTGGTGCGTGGTCTGATTGCGCTGGGGTGAGAAATAATCGGCAAAGCTCTTGAGCGAAGAATAAATGCTTTTCACCACTGGCAGATTGGTGAAGGGCAGCTCCACCAGCGACAGCAGCTTGCCCATGCCGCGCTGCGACATCAGCATGCCGAGCAGGATGATGCCGGTAATGCCCAGCAGCAGGCCCATGCCCGGCACGTAAAGCCTGCCGATGAATGGCCGGATCAGTTGCATCGCCACGGACTCGCTCCAGCTCAGGAAGACATAGAGCAGGTAGACCGTCAGCCCGAGCGGCAGGGCGGTGATCAAGCCGCGAAAAAAATACTGGGAAAGATTCTTGGTCAATTTCGAGTCCCGCGACTGTGTCTGGAAATATTTCATGTTGTATCGTTAGCATAACAGCGGCGCGTTGCTAGAATTACCGCTCCTTATCCATATTCGGAGGACGCCCCATGAAAGCCCCTGCTTTGATTGCCCTTGCCCTGCCCGTCATGCTTGCCGCTTGCGCCAGCGGCCCCAGCGCCGAAGAACAGGCCGCCATGGCGGCCGATGCGCGCAAGGCCAGCGGTGCGCTGATCCAGAAACTCGGCGGCGAGCTGAAAGCTGCGATCAATGAAAAAGGCCCGGAGGGCGCGATCGGCGTATGCAAGGAACGCGCACCGCAGATTGCCGCCGACATGTCGAAGCAGTTCAGCTTTGATGTCAAGCGCGTCAGCCCGAAAAACCGCAACCCCGCCGGCGTGCCCGACGCGTGGGAAGTCGAAGCCCAGGCCGGGCTGGAAAAGCGTCTGGCCGCCGGCGAAAAGCCGGAAACGCTCGACACCTGGCAGATCGTGTCCACGCCCGGCGGCAAACAGTTCCGCTATGCCAAGGCGCTGCCGGTGCAGTCCGTGTGCCTGACCTGTCACGGCGGTCCGGCGGATATTCCCGAAGGCGTGAAGGCGCGGCTCGCTGCCGAATACCCGCTGGACAAGGCCACCGGTTATGCGCCCGGCATGGTGCGCGGCATCGTCTCAATCAAGCGTTCACTGTAAGTCATGTAAATAAACATTCCGCGGGAAGGCTTCAGTCCCGCTCAGCGCTGCCGATTACGCTACCGATACGCCCAAGTTTGTCGTGGAGGAATGAAGCGTGCTGAATCGTCTTGTCGGAATGTTGTCGGGTAATAACAAGGAGGCAGCCGCCGCGCCGCCCCGCGCGGCGGCTGCGGCTGCGGTGGAACCGCGGGCCAAACCGGCCGCCAAGTCGGCCTCGGTGATGCGGCGCGAGGCCATGTTGGGCCGCGACCAGAAAGTGGCCGCCTATACCTTTATGCTGCGCCGCGCGCTGGACGACCAGCGCGATTCAAATCTGCCCGATGTGCAGCGCCTCTACGATGAAACCCTGCTCGGCAACCTTGAGCGTATGGATATTGCGCGTCTGCTGGGCCAGCGTCTGGCATTCGTGCCGATTGCGCCTGCCAGCCTGGATCTTCCGCTGATCGATGGCTGGCCTGCTGCCGGCACGGTGCTGATTCTGAATGTCGTCGCCCAGCCCACTGTCGACGCGCCATTGCTGACCCGCATGGGTGAACTGAAGTCACGCGGGTTCAGCTTCGCCGTCCATGCTGACGAGGTGGCGCGGCCCGAGAGTCATGCGCTGTTGCAGCATGCGGATTACGTGCTGATGGATGTCAACAGTGAGGACATTCCCGCTATAACCGCGCAAATTGCAGCCGTGTCCAAAGTGGCGGCGGGCAAGCGCTTTGTCGCGACCGGCGTGCAAACGCTGGAAGCGTTCCACATGTGCCACAAGCTGCAGTTTGCCTTGTTCATGGGGCCCTTCATCACCCGTCGGGAAAACCTCGGCAATCCCACCATGGGCCCGTCGCGCGCCAAAGTGCTGGATCTGATGAACCGGGTGCGCACTGGCGCCGAGCAGCCGGAACTGGCGGCACAGTTCCGGCACGATCCGGCGCTGTCGGTGCGCCTGCTGCGCTACGTCAATTCGCCCGGCATGGGCCTGATGAACAAGATCGGTGGCATTGAGCAGGCGCTGATGGTGATGGGGCAGGACAAGCTCTATCGCTGGCTGACGCTGATTTTGTTTACTGGTGGCCAGGCCCAGGAACTCGATCAGGCTGTGCTGGAAAACGCCCTGGTGCGCGGCCGGGTGGCCGAGCAGCTGGCCGGCCGCGCGTTGTTCGCCAAGGCGCGCGACGAAATTTTTGTCGCCGGCCTGTTTTCTCTGCTCGACGTGGTGATGGGCATGCCGATGGAACAAGTGCTGAAGCAGATCAGCCTGCCCGCCGAAATCACCGAGGCCATTACCGCGCAACGCGGACCCTACGCACCCTACCTGGCGCTGGCGATTGCCTGCGAGCAGGACGACCAGAGCAGCATCGAGACCCTGGCCAAACAGATCGGGCGCGAGGTGGACGACATCAACGCCGTGCACATGGATGCGCTGCTGTGGGCGCAACAACTGTCCGACGACGTGTGATCTGATGGCGGCCGCTTGTGCCAGCGCCGCAGCATGGTGTGTCTACATGCTGCGCTGCGCCGACGGCTCGCTCTACACCGGCATTACCACCGATATCGTTCGCCGTGTCGCGGAACACAACGGCGACGGCCCGCTGGGCGCCCGCTACACCCGAACCCGCCGTCCGGTGCAACTGGTCCATGCCGAAGCCGCAGCCAGCCGCGCGGAAGCCACGCGGCGCGAGGCGGCGATCAAGCGGCTGGATCGCGCGCGCAAGCTGGCGCTGTGCGGGCACGTGTCATGATTTTCCTTTCCGTTTCAGTCTGAGCCATCCAGCCGCGCCTGCAGCTGCGGCATGACGGCCTCGGCGGCACGCCGGCCGGCATCGATGGCGACGCCGGCGCGGTGAAACTCCATCAATCCCAGATCCGCGAGGCGCGGCGCCATCGTTACGTCGGGCGGATCGCCTGCGAGCCGGCTGCGAGTGATCAGCACCTGCATGATGTTGATGCTGCTCGCCACCACATCAAGCATGGCGGGAATTTTGGGTCCCGCTTCGTGGTTGATGCCGAGGGCGAGGCCGATGCGGGTTTTGCCGAGATGGGCGGGGGGCACTTTCATTCACTGGCCTAATCGGCCTCGCGTTCCAGACCGCAGCAGTGTACCTGTTCGCCTTCCGACGGCTGGCTGAGAATGGCGCCGGTGACGGGGTTGGGACGGAAAACGGTGCAGCCCTTGAGGCCGAGCGCATGCGCCTGCCAGTAAAGCGCCTCGAAGCGCTCGAACGGATAGTCGGCGGCGACATTGATGGTCTTGGAAATGGCGTTGTCGACGAACGGCTGCAGCGCGGCCTGCATCTGCAGGTGGGCCAGCGGATCGATCTGGCGTGCCTCGACCAGGGTCGGCGGCGTGCCGTTTCCACCCTGTTGCCGCCACAGGTGGCAGGCGTGGTCGACCACGCGATGGGTGCGGTAGCTGCCGTCCGTTCCCAGCACGAGGCGTTCGGCCTCGGCGGCGAAGACCGGCTCGATGCCGCTGGAAAGATTGTTCGCCAGCAGGCTGATGGTGCCGGCCGGGGCGATGGCCAGAAGATGGCTGTTGCGGATGCCATGCGCGGCGATGGCGTCGCGAATACCTTCCGGCAGCCGGGAGGTGAATCCGCCTGCCAGGAAGGCTTCACGCGCGAACCCGGGAAACGGCCCCTTCTCGCGGGCGAGCTCGACGGACGCGCGATAGGCCGCGTCGCGCAGGGTCTGCATCGCGTGCGTGGCCAGCGCGCGCGCGGCCTCGCTGTCGTAGTCGAGGCCGAGCAGCACCAGCGCGTCGGCCAGCCCGGTGATGCCCAGCCCGAGGCGCCGCGTGCGGTGCGCCTGTTCGGCCTGCGCCGGCAGCGGATAGCGGGAGACGTCGACGACGTTGTCGAGAAAGCGCACCGCGAGCCGCGCCGAGTCGGCCAGCGCGTCGAGGTCGAGGCGGGCGTTGGCAGTGAAAGGCGCGGCCACGAAGGCGACCAGATTGAGCGAGCCGAGGTCGCAGGCGCCGTAGGGCGGCAGGGGAATTTCGCCACAGGGATTGGTGGCGCTGATCATTTCGCGGTCGTGCAGGTTGTTCTCGCGATTGATCTGGTCGACGAACAGCACCCCCGGTTCGGCGGTGTCGTAGGCCGCGCGCAGGATGCGCTGCCACAGCTCGCGCGCCTTCACCGTGCGCAGCACGCGGCAGGGGCCCGGCGCGGCCGTCCCGGTCCAGCGGCGCTGCACCAGGGGACCGTCGGCCGGCTCGCCCTCGTGCACCGGGAAAACCAGCGGCCAGTCGCGGTTGCCCGCCACCGCCGCCATGAAATCGTCGCTGACCTGCACCGACAGGTTGAAATGCCGCAGCGCCGCAGCATCGCGCTTGGCGTCGACGAAGGTTTCGATGTCGGGGTGGTCGCAGCGCAGTGTCGCCATCATCGCGCCACGCCGCGCCCCGGTCGACAGCATGGTGGCGCACATGGCGTCCCAGATGCGCATGAAGGACACCGGGCCGGAGGCGACGCTGCCGGTCGCCTGCGCCGTCATGCCGGCCGGGCGCAGGGTGGAAAAATCGTAGCCCACGCCGCCGCCCTGCTGCATGGTGAGCGCACCTTCCTTCAGCGCCTCGAAAATGCTCACCAGATCGTCGGCGATCTCGCCCATGACGAAGCAGTTGAACAGCGTCACCCGGTGCCCGGTGCCGGCGCCGGCGAGGATGCGCCCGCCGGGCAGAAAGCGGAAATGGTCGAGCAGGCGGTAAAAGCGTCCGGCCCACTGCTCGCGCTCCCGGTCTTCCGCCGCCGCAATCGCCTGCGCCACCCGCTGCCAGCTGGCGCCGATGTCGGTCTCGCCCGGCGCACGGTAGCGGGTCTCCCAGATATGGCGGGAGATTTCCATACCGAAGAGGTCGGCTGACGTCATGGCGCGGCGATAGGGCCAAGGAGATGAGGCATTATTCGTTTATAGCCTTTTACCCTCACCCTGTTTTTATGATGAATTCGTCCCACCCCTATTCCACGCTGACCCCCGACTGCGCATTGGATGCGCTCGACGCGACCGGCCTCAAGGCCGACGGCCGCCTGCTGGCGCTCAACAGCTACGAAAACCGTGTCTACCAGATGGGCGTGGAGGATGCGGCAGCGCAGGTGGTGGTCAAGTTCTACCGCCCCGAACGCTGGAGCGACGCCGCCATCCTCGAAGAACACGCGTTCACCGCCGAGCTGGCCGCGCGCGAGATCCCGGTGGTTGCCCCGCTGGAATTGAACGGCGCCACCCTCCACACGCACGCCGGTTTCCGCTTCGCCGTCTACCCCAAGCAGGGCGGGCGCATGCCCGAGTTCGAGCGCGCCGACACCTTGCGCCGGATGGGGCGCTTTCTCGGCCGCATCCATGCGGTGGGCGCCCAGGCGGATTTTGCGCATCGCCCGACGCTTGATATCGAGACCTTCGGCACCGCCTCGCGCGATTTTTTGCGCGACGGCAACTGGCTGCCGCCCGATCTGGTCGCCGCGTGGGACAGCGTGGTCGAGTATGCGCTCGCCGGCGTCGCGCATTGCTACGAACGCGCCGGCAACGTGCGCGCCATCCGCCTGCACGGCGACTGCCACGCCGGCAACGTGCTGTGGACCGACGACGGCCCGCATTTTGTCGACTTCGACGACAGCCGCATGGGGCCGGCAGTGCAGGATCTGTGGATGCTGCTGTCGGGCGAGCGCGACGAGCAGCAGGCGCAGATGGCCGAGATCCTGACCGGCTACGAGGACTTCGCCGAATTCGACCCGCGCGAACTGCATCTGGTCGAGGCACTCAGAACCCTGAGGCTGATCCACTACGCCGCCTGGCTCGCCCGCCGCTGGGACGACCCGGCTTTCCCCGCCGCGTTTCCATGGTTCAATACGCAGCAGTACTGGCAGGCGCGGATCCTCGAATTGCGCGAGCAGATCGCGTTGATGGACGAGCCGCCGCTGGTGGCGTGAAAATATTTATCCGCGAAGGACGCGAAGAAACGCGAAGGGAGTCCGCAATGTTTTTTCTTGGCGACCCTTTGCGTCCTTCGCGGATAACAGGGGTTAAAAAATGTGCGGCATAGCAGGTGAATTCCGGTTCGACAACAAGGCACCCGATGCGGCGACGATGGATCGCATGCTGGCGAAGCTGGCGCGGCGCGGGCCCGATGCCGAGGGCCAGCACGTCGATGGCACGATACGGCTGGGCCACCGGCGGCTGGCGATCATCGATCTGTCGGAACACTCGAAGCAGCCGATGCTCGACGCTGCCAGCGGCACCGCGCTGGTGTTCAACGGCACCATTTACAACTATCCGGAACTGCGCACCGAGCTGATCGGGTGCGGCCACGTCTTTCATTCCGACGGCGATACCGAAGTCATCCTGCGCGCGTATCTGCAGTGGGGCGAGGCCTGTGTCGAGCGCCTGCACGGCATGTTCGCGTTCGCCATCTGGAACCGCGAGACGCTGTTCCTGGCGCGCGATCGCCTCGGCATCAAGCCTTTGTACTATAGCGAAAACCTGGGGTGCTTCCGCTTCGCCTCGACCCCACAGGCGCTGCAGGCGGCGGGCGGGGTCGACACCGGCATCGACGCGGTGGCGCTGCATCACCTGTTCACCCTGCATGCGGTGGTGCCGGCGCCACGCACGATTTTCAACGGTGTGCGCAAGCTCGCACCCGGCACCACCATGACCGTGAATGCGCGCGGCGAGCTCAGCCACAAAAAATACTGGTCGCTGAAAGCGCAACGGCCGGTCGTACCGAAGACCGAGGCCGAGTGGACCGAGGCGATTCACGAAAGCCTCAGGCAGGCGGTGAAGAAACGCATCGAGATCGCCGACGTCAAGGTCGGCGTGCTGCTCTCCGGCGGGCTCGATTCGAGCCTCCTGGTGGCACTCTTGGCCGAGCAGGGCGTGCCCGACCTGATGACGTTCTCGGTCGGCTTCGAGGACCAGCCGGAAGAGCGCGGCAACGAGTTCGAGTACTCCGATCCGGTGGCGGCGATGTATGGCACGCGCCACCACAAGTACCTGATCCCCAATTCGGAGGTGCTGCGCCGCCTGCCCGAGGCGGTGGACCAGATGTCCGAGCCGATGTTCGCGCAGGACGCGGTGGCGTTCTACCTGCTGGCCGAACAGGTCAGCAAGACGGTCAAGGTGGTGCAGAGCGGGCAGGGCGCCGACGAGGTGTTCGGCGGCTATTTCTGGTATCCGCGGATGGCGGCGGATACCTCGGGCAGCCCGTTGGCGCGCTTTCGCCGCCACTATTTCGATCGCGACCATGACGAGTTTCTCGAGATGGCCATGCCGGCGTATCACGGCGCCGACTACACGGCGGAAATGATCGCGGGCCATCTGGCGGAACCTTTTGCCGACGAATTCATCGATCAGGTGTTGCGCATGGACACGACCATGCTGATCACCGACGATCCGGTGAAGCGGGTCGACAACATGACGATGGCGTGGGGGCTGGAAGCGCGCGTGCCTTTTCTCGATCACCAGTTGGTCGAACTGGCGGCGTCGATGCCGGCCGAACTGAAGCTGGCCTCCGGCGGCAAGCACGTGCTGAAAAGCATCGCGCGCGGACGGGTGCCGGACGCTGTGATCGACCGCAAGAAAGGCTATTTCCCGGTGCCCGCACTCAAATTCGTACGCGGAGAATTTTTGAACTTCATGCAGGACATTTTGAATTCACAGGCCTGCCGCGAGCGCGGTCTGTACCACCGCGCCTACGTGGACAAATTGCTGGATGCCCCGGAGCAGCACCACACCCGTATTCAGGGCAGCAAGCTGTGGCATCTGGCGTTACTGGAATACTGGCTGCAAAAACATGCGTAAAACTTTCTTTCTGCTGGCTGTGCTGGGTGGCGGCTGTGCGCCGCCCCAGGCCTTTGACACACCGCCCGGCCACATCAGCGAGCCCCAGCCTGCGCAACCTGCGCAACCTGCGCAACCTGCGCAACCTGCGCAACCTGCGCAACCTGCGCAATCCGCCGATCCCGCTTTCGACAACTGGCTCGCCGCCTTCCGTCAGGATGCCGCAGCGCAGGGCATTTCTGCCGCCACGCTGGATGCCGCGCTGACCGGCATCACGCCGGTCGAGCGCGTGGTCGAGCTCGACCGCCGCCAGCCTGAATTCCTGCAGACATTTTCCGATTACCTGAGGCTGCGCGTCACCTCGATCCGGGTCGCGCGCGGCCAGGAATTGATGGCCGAACATGCTGCGCTGCTCGATGCGGTCGAGCAGCAGTACGGCGTTCCGAAAGCCGTGCTGGTGTCGTTCTGGGGACTGGAAACCAACTACGGCGCTACCCTCGGCAGCCACAACATTCCGGCCAGCCTCGCGACGCTCGCCTTCGACGGTCGTCGCAGCGCGTTCTTTCGCAGCCAACTGCTCGATGCGTTGCGCATCATCGATGCCGGACACGTCAATGCGATCGACATGAACGGTTCGTGGGCCGGCGCGATGGGGCACATGCAGTTCATGCCGTCGACCTTTCGCGCCTATGCGGTCGACGGCGACGGCGATGCCCGCATCGACCTGTGGCAATCGCTGCCCGACGCCCTGCACTCGGCCGCGAACTATCTCAAACGCGCCGGCTGGCGTACGGGCGAACCGGTGGCCATCGAGGTGAGGTTGCCGGAAGATTTCGACTGGCAGAGCGCGAGCATCGCCAACCCTCTGTCGGTGGCGCAATGGGCGGCGCTCGGCGTGAAGCCGGTGGACGGCGGCCCGCTGCCGAGCGTGGCCAGGCGTGCGGCAATCGTGGTGCCGCAGGGCTGGCAGGGTCCGGCCTTCATGGTGTTCGACAACTTCGGCGTGGTGATGCGCTGGAACCGCTCGGTCAATTACGCGCTGGCGGTGGCGCAACTGGCGCAACAGGTGGCGGGCGGCGGCGGCCTGAGCGTGGAGTCGGGCGAGGCGGGTGCGCTGAGCACGGCGCAACTGCAAGCGCTGCAGCAGGCATTGAACGAATTGGGATTCGACGCCGGCGAGGCGGATGGCCTGCTCGGCCCGCGCACGCAAATCGCCATCCGGCAATATCAGTTCATGCACCGGCTGCCGGTCGACGGCTATCCCGCGCCGAGCCTGCTGGCGCACGTCGAGCAAAGCCACGCCGCCGCAGCGGCAGCGGGCAGGCTGGCGCCAGCCCCCACTTTTGCCGATCCGGCCGCAGATTCAGGAGAATGACGTGAGCGACGCGCGCAACGTATTGGGCCGGCAACATGATGTCCGGTCGACATCATGAGCCTGCAATGCTGGAAATGCGGCGCCAGCCTGGCCGGCATGCTGCTGCCGCTCTCGCGCCGCGAGACCTGTCCCAGCTGCCGTGCCGACCTGCATGTATGCAAGCTGTGCCGCCACTATGACGCGCACCGTGCCGGCCAGTGCCGCGAAATGGCGGCCGAACGCGTCGCCGACAAGGTGCGCGTCAACGATTGCGGCTGGTTCGTGCCGCGCCCGGAAGCCTACAAGGGCGGCGGCGCGGCGATGGCGCAGGCCAGCCGCGGCGCGCTCGATGCGCTGTTCGCGAGCCGGTCTGGCGCGGATCAGGCCGGCGGCGGCCAAACCGCCGAGCCTGCGCCACCTTCTTTGCTCGACGACCTGTTCAAGAAATAGCCGGCCGGCGCAACTGCCGCAGCGCGTGCCATTCGTACAGCAGCAGTCCCGCGCCGATCAGCGCGATGCCGGCCCAGCCGCTGGCCGGGATGAATTCGGCGTTCAGCGTCTGTCCCAGCAGCAGCGCGGAAACGGGCGTGACCAGCATGATCAGTGCGACGCGCCCGGCATCCAGATGCTTGATCACGTAGTAATACAGCGTGAAGCCCACCACCGACCCCAGCACCCCCAGGTAGACGATGGCCGCGCCGGCGCGCAGCGTGGTGCCGGGCGGCAGCTGCGCGGAGTCGGCGATCAGCCAGGCCAGCACGAACAGCGGCGTCGCCACGCCGAGCGAGCCAGTGGTGATGGCGAGCGCCGAGGCGCGCACGTTTAGGCGCTTGATCCACACCACCCCCAGCGCCTGCACGGCCATCCCGATCACCACCGCCACGGTGCCGAGCGTGGCCTGGCTGTCGCCCGGCCACGGCTGGCCGAAGATAATCCAAAGGCCGGTCAGCGCCAGCCCGAGGCCCGCCAAGCGGAGCGGCGTAAGCGTGCGCTCACTCAGCCACAGCGCGGCGAATACGCCGGTGACCAGCGGCGACAGCCCGAAGATGACCGAAATCAGCCCCGACGGAATATGCAGCGCCCCCCAGTAGGTGAGCAGCATGGCCACGAAAATCGACAGGCCGTTGATGGCGTACAGGCGCTTTGCGGCCGGAGTGAACGGAAGCGCCGTGCGGGTGGCGAAGAGCAGCAGCAAGCAGATCGCCAGCCCGAGAAGCATCCGCGCCATCACCGCGAAGCTGAAACCCGCCCCCTGCGCGCTCCATTGAATGGCGAGCGGCGTGGTCGACCAGATGAGGATGACGCCCAGATAGGCGGCGGGAACGGACATGCAGCGCAGGGTCAGTGGTACGGGTGCTCCGGGAGGCGGTTCCTGTCCGGCTTTACAGGGTGTAATCACCCGCACGTTCGGGCTGGTAGGTGACCTCGACGATGCGTGCGCGCACGGTCTGCCCGTTGGGCGCCGTCCACTCGATCTGCTGGCCGACCGTGAGACCCAGTACCGCGATGCCCGCGGGCATGGTCACGGCGAGTTGATCTGGCGCACCGGTGAAATCGCGCGGATACACGAGGACCATTTCCATCTCCTTGCCCGCCGGTTCGACGACGAAGCGGATGCGCGAATTCATCGTCACCACATCGGCAGGCATCTGCTCGGAGGGCAGGATCTGCGCGCGATCGAGTTCCTCGCGCAGGGCGTCCACGCCAGGCTGGTCGTCCGGCAGACTGGCGAGCATGCCTTCGAGGCGCTCCAGGTCGCGCTCGGATACGGTGATGGCGGGACGGGTCGTGATTTCCATGGGGTGCTCCTGCATCAATGCGCAAAATGAAAACCGCCCGGGCTGAAGCCCGGGCGGTGTTGCCCAAAACTATAGCACCGAAGATGGACCGGAGCCACCCTGCGGTGAAGGGTCGCCCCCCCTAGAAAGTGATCTCCGCTTCCATGACGGTGACCGCGGAGCCTGAAAGCAGCACGCGGTCGCCCTTCAACTCGCAGGTGAGGCTGCCGCCACGCTTCGAAACCTGCCGCGCGGACATGAGACGCTTGCCCAAGCGGCCCGCCCAGTATGGCGCAAGCGCACAATGCGCGGAGCCTGTGACAGGATCTTCGGGGATGCCGAATTTAGGGGCGAAGAATCGACTGACAAAATCAACGTCCGTGCCGGGCGCGGTAATGATGACACCGCGCAGATCAAGCTGGCCTAGCAGGGCCATGTCGGGGGTGATGGCACGGACGGCAGCCTCGCTGTCGAAAACGGCCAGGTAATCGTCGGCGACCAATACCTCGAGAGGTTGCTGTCCAAGCCCTTTGGACAGGATTTCGGAAGGCTCGCATGGTGTCGGCGGACAAGCTGGAAAGTTCATTTCCAGCCACTCGCCCTTCCTTTCCACGATGAGCTCGCCACTGCGTGTTTCAAAGGTGATGGACGGCCCGGCGTAGCCGAGAATGTCGAAAAGGACATGGGCTGTCGCAAGGGTTGCGTGGCCGCACAGGTCAACCTCCTTGACCGGGGTGAACCAGCGCAAGTCGAAGCCTATTTCAGAGGGCACAAAGAAAGCCGTCTCGGACAGATTGTTTTCCTCCGCGATGGCTTGAAGCAGGCCATCGTCCAGCCAGCTTTCCAGCGGGCACACGGCGGCGGGGTTGCCTTCGAATGTGCGGGTTGCGAAGGCGTCTACTTGGTATTGTTTGATTTTCATATCCGGTCTCGATAGAAAGTGGTTGCCCTACACGTTCAGCAAAGTTTAAGGGTTCGCGTTTTGCCGTAGCACCTTTAACAGGCTTTCCAGGTCAGGCGCTGCTTGATACTGAACCCCACTTGAGCCGACAGCATCCCAGGAAGCCTTTGATCCAACATGCAAATGGGCAGCTATTTTCAAGCTTGCATTGTCTTCGAGTAAGCCAACGGGTATCCAATACTCGGCCCTGCCATTAAGCGGATTGGGTAACGGGCTTCCGCATTTTGAACAGAAGTCCGAGCGGTAACCGGTATCTTTTACATATGAGGTAATGTGCTCCTCGCCGCACACCCATTGAAAATTTTCACTTGGGACAATGAGCGCAGCGTTTGCGACGGAGCCCGTTGCTTTTCGGCATAAAGAACAGTGGCACTGATAGATGTTCGGCAGCGTGCCAGACACTACGAACCCGACTTCTCCGCAAAGACATTTACCTCGCATGCAACGCCCCCACGAGCATCTAACCTGAAATATTCTGCAAACTTTCTGCCGCGATCTCGCGCACGTCTGCATCTTCATCGGCAACCCGCGCGTCCAGCCACGGGCGCGCGGCAGCATCCCCGGTCAGCCCAAGATAGTGACAGGCATCCGCCCGCACCCGCGCGTCGGCGTGCTGCGACAGTTCGCCCAGCCGCGGCAGCAGCGCGCGCAGGGTATCGCTGCCGGCGAATTCTTCCAGCAGCACGCCGGCACCCAGCCGCACGTTGAGGCTGGCGTCGACATTGCCGACGATGGGCAGCACCGCCGCCAGCAGGGCGGGGTCGGCCTCGATCAGCGCCTGCGCGCGGGGCAGCTGGCCTTCCTTCAGCAGCGCATGAAACCAGTCGGCCAGGCCCGCCTCGCTGTCGGCCTTGGCCGCCCACTCGGCGAGCTCGGCCTTGCCGTGCACCCCGGCGAGTTCGATGCGGCCAATGCGCAGCCACGGCACCGAGCGCACCCCGAGCGCTTGACCGACTTCGGGGCGCTGCTCCAGGTTGACCGCCTCCAGGCGGCCGATCGTGCCCTGTTTCACCAGGTCGGCGAGCGCCGCCAGCATCGCCGGGCAGTGCGGGCAGTGGGTGGAAATCAGCAGCAGGGCGTCGGGTGCGGGCATGAGCGATGGGTCGAATACGATTGGTTGAATGGTGGCGTGGCGGGATAATGGCTGCATGGAATTTACCATTCTCCCCGTCACCCCGTATCAACAGAACTGCTCCCTGGTGTGGGACGCCGATGGCCGCGCCGCGCTGATCGATCCCGGCGGCGAGGCGCAGCGCCTGCTGGCGGAAGTGGCTGCGCGCGGGCTCACGCTGGAAAAAATCCTGCTCACCCACGGCCATCTCGACCACGTCGGCGCGGCGGTGGAACTGCGCGACGCGCTCGGCATCCCCATCGTCGGACCGCAACACGAAGAGCAGTTCTGGCTCGACATCCTGCCGCAGCAGGCCGAGTTGTTCGGGTTTCCGCCGATGCTGGCGTTCATGCCCGACCAGTGGCTGGAGGACGGCGACCGAGTCGAGGTGGGGTCGATCCGTTTCGACGTGCTGCACTGCCCCGGCCACACCCCCGGCCATGTGGTGTTCTTTCAGCCGGAGACGCGGCTCGCCTTTGTCGGGGACGTGCTGTTCAAGGGTTCGATCGGCCGCACCGATTTTCCGCGCGGTGACCATGCCGCCTTGCTGGCCGCCATCCGCGACAAGCTGTTCCCGCTCGGCGACGACGTGCGCTTCGTCCCGGGGCACGGCGCGATGTCCACGTTCGGACACGAGCGCCGCGAGAATCCCTTCGTCGGCCTCGCTGCGGACTGAGGATGATTACCCGTCGCGCGGCAGCGGCGTGACGGCATCGAGCAGCGCACCCGCGGCGTCAGCCGTGGCCCGTCCTCGATCGCGGCGCGGGTTGTACTCGACGATTTCCATCGCCACGAAGGCCGGGTCGCCGCGCAGGTGCGACAAGGCGGCGGCGAGTTCGTCGCAGCCCAGGCCGCCCGTGACAGGTGTGCCCACGCCCGGCCCCTCCGCGGGATCGAGCGCATCCAGATCCACGCTTACGCCGAAACCGGCGGTGCCGTGCCGCACAATGGCGAGCGCCGCGTCGAACACGGCGGCAAGACCGCGTCGGCGGACTTCATCCATGTCGAACACTCGCACGCCCAGCCGGTGCAGCAGCGCGGCCTCGCCCGCCTCGTAGCTGCGCACGCCGATCAGGCACACGTGCTCGGGAAGCAGCTTGGCTTCCGGGCCGTCGATGGCGGTGAGCGCCGCCTCGCCGTGGCCGAGCAGGGCAGCGAGAGGCATGCCGTGGATCTGCCCGCTCGGCGTGGTGGCGAAGGTGTGGCTGTCCATGTGGGCGTCGATCCAGATCAGGCCGAGCGGACCGCGGTCGGCCAGCGCGCGGTGCACGCCGCTCCAGGTGCCGATGGCGCAAGAATGGTCGCCGCCCACCACCAGTGGAAAATTTCCCGCTTTCAGCACGGCCTCCACTTCAGCGGCCAGCCGAATGCCGAGCGCAACCACCGCGTGCAGCGGCGTGTCCTCTGCCTCGCGCGGCACGCGCAGGATCGCGCCCCACTCCACATGCTGTAGCGGCGTGTCGTGGAACACCCGGTAGCGGCGCAGTGCATCCGGCCCCTCGGCGGTGGCTGGATCGGGTGCGCCAGCGCCGCTGGCGGCGCCGATGATCATGATGTTGCGCGCGGGGGAAACGGGGGCCGGCTTCATGCGTTTGGCCAGGCTGCGGCTTATCCCAGCCCGCCCAGGTTGACGTATTTGCTTCCCAGGTATTCGTCGAAGCCGCTGCGCCCGCCTTCGCGTCCCAGTCCCGACTGCTTGACGCCGCTGAACGCCGCCTTTGCGGTGGAGGTGTGGCGTCGGGGCGTTTCATGGTGAGTGCCTTCTGTCACAGCGCATTCACTCGCATTCACTCGTAGTGCGTCCACATGCGTAGCACACGCACTGTGCGGGCTTCGATGTGGACTTCGTACACCAGGCGGTGCTGGATATTGATGCGGCGGCAATACGTACCCGCGAGATCCCCGACCAGCTTTTCATAAGGAGGGGGATTCCGAAAAGGGTCGAGTTCGAGAATTGCCAATAGTTCGAGTGCTTTAGGTTTGAGGCCGCTTGCAGCAAGCTTCTTGGCGTCCTTGAGCGCGTGTTTGGCAAAAACAACCTGCCAGTTCACCAGTCAAGTTTCCTGGCGCTTTTGTCGAGGGGCTGCGCCATGCCTTCCTTGATGGACTCGCGCATGCCGGGTACCGAGAGAAGATGGAGCGTTTCCTGGATCGCCTTCCAATCTTCCTCGGATACCAGCACTGCGCTGCTGCGTTTTCCTGAAATCAGGATGGCCTCATGCGACTCGGCCGCCTGGTCGATCAGGCGGTAGAGATTCGCGCGTGCCTCGCTGGCGGTGAGGGTGGACATGATGGGCTCCCGGTGCTGTGTCGTACGTCAAAGAGTACGACATGTTGGCACGGAAAGGAAGTCCGGATTCTGCCAGGGGAGGCGCTAAATGACAGGCCGCTTGAACGTGTATTGCGTCATGGTATTCGCTCCAGTTGTGATCGAAGCTCGGGATCGGCAGCTCGTCCGCGGTGAAGGCGGCGCGATCGAGAAAGACGACACGCTCCTTGCCGCTCACTTGCCGTTGCCGAGGTTCTCGCCGGTCAGCCGCTCGAGCGCGCGCATGATGGCCGACGAGTCGAGTTCGCTGTCGCCGGCGCCCATCAGCGCGTTCATCTGCTGCGCGATCAGCGCGGCGCCGGGCAGCGGCGTGGCGGTTTCCTGCGCGTTGTCCATGACGATGGCCATGTCCTTGTGGTGCAGCTTGACCTTGAAGCCGGCCTTGTAGTTGGAGTCGAGCATGCGCTGGCCGTGGACATCGAGGATGCGGCTGCCGGCGAAACCGCCCAGCAGCGCTTCGCGCATCTTCACCGGGTCGACGCCGTTGCGACGCGCCAGCAGGATGGCTTCGGCAACGCCTTCGAAAGTGAGGCCGACGACGATCTGGTTGCAGCATTTGACGACCTGGCCGGCGCCGTGGCCGCCGACGTGGACGATGTTCTTGCCGAGGATTTCGAACAGCGGGCGGATCTTTTCGAAAATCGGCGCTTCGCCGCCGACCATGATCGACAGCGTGCCCTCGCGCGCGGCGACTTCGCCCCCCGACACCGGGGCGTCGAGCATGTGGACGCCGCGCTCGGCGAGCGCCGCGGCGATGCGGCGGGTGGCGGAGGGCGAGACGGTGCTCATGTCGACGATGGTGTGGCCGGGGCGGGCGCCGTGTACCAGCCCGCGGTCGCCGAGGATGATCTGTTCGACGTCGGTGGTGTCGGAGACGACGGTGAAGGTAATGTCCGATTCCGCGGCGACTTCGGAGGGGGTGCCCTTGCCGAGCGCGCCGGCGACCAGCATCGGTTCGAGGCGGTCGAAGCGGCGGCCGTAGACGAACAGTTGGTGCCCGGCGCGCAGCAGGTTTTCCGCCATGGGGCGGCCCATGATGCCGCTGCCGATGAATCCGATTTTCATGATGCAATGCCTTTCACGACAACAAGCCAGAATGGCAGCGTAACCAATCCAACCAGCGTTGACCAGCCCATGATGAGGCCCGCCAGGCGGGTGTCGAGGCCGAAGCGGTCGGCCAGCGCGATGACCATCACCATGGTCGGCATGGCGGCTTCCAGGATCGCCGCTTCGCCCGGCTCGGTGAGCGTACCGGGCCACGCCAGCGCAATCCCCAGCGCCAAGAGCGGCATCAGCGCCAGCTTGATGGCCATGGCGATAAAAACGGCCTTGTGCGGGCGCAGGTCGTGCCAGGGAATGGTCAGGCCCAGCACGAACAGCATCAGCGGAATGGTCGGGCTGCCGGCCCAGCGCGCGGCTTCCACCAGCGGTTCGAGTGCCACCCCCGAGAGGTTGACCGCGATGCCCGCCGCGAAGCCCCACACCGGCGGCAGCTTCAGCCACATCGACAGGAACGAGGCATGCTCGGCGTGCTTGCCGCAGCGAAAGGCGATCCACACGCCGACCGACCACAGCAGCGGCGTGGCGGCGAGCATGTCGGCGAAGAAGGGGTAGCGCGCGCCCGATTCGCCGTACACCGTGGTGAGGAAAGGGTAGCCGAAGAACAGCACGTTGCCGAAGCCGGAGGCCAGCATGACGGCGCCGCGCTGCGGCCGCGTGAGGCCGCGCCCGAGCGGAGTGGCGAACAGCGCCAGCGCGGCCAGCGCAAGGCCGAACAGGGTGGCGGCGCCGAGAATCAGCGGCACCTGCAGGATGGCGAGGTCAACCGTGGCGGACGCGCCGGCCGCGAAAAACAGCATCGGCGCGAAAAAGTTCAGTACCAGCCGGTTGATTTCGCCGCGCAGGCCGACGATGGAAATACCGGATTGCCAGCGTGGCCAGATGGCGCCCGCGGCGATCAGCAGCGACAAGGGCAGCAGCGTTTTAAGCAGCAGTTGCTGGGCGAGCTCGGCAGACATGTGGCGGGATGCAGACGGGTGGGGCGCTCATCATAACGCCGCCATCGGACAGCTGGCACGCGGGAAGCGCGCCAGCGCAGGAGGTGGTCAGGTGCGAGAGGCGGGGGTGTGACGGTTGTCGGTGCGGTGTGACAGGCTGCCGGATTCCAGCCATTGCTTGATGCGGGTGACGTCGCCGGCGCGGCGGCTGGTGCCTTGTGCATCGAGCAGCACGATGATGACATCGCGGTCGGCAACCTGCGCCTGCATTACCAGGCAATGCCCCGCTTCGTTGATGAAGCCGGTTTTGGACAGGCCGATCTGCCAGTCTTCCGCGCGGGTGAAACGATTGGTGTTGTTGAATGCCACGGTGCGGTAGTGCACCTGGGGCTTTTGCCGTTTTTTCTGGGTTACCACGCGCTGGGTGCCCAGGGTGTAATTGCCGGCGGTGCTGATGTCGCGGATTTCGGGGTAATTTTCATAGGCGTAATTGACGAGTTTGGCGAGATCGATCGCGGTCGAACGGTTGCCGCTCGACAGTCCGGTCGGCTCGACGTACACCGTGTTGTGCATGTCCAGTGCGCGCGCCATGCGGTTCATAGTGGCGACAAAGCGCTCCAGCCCGCCCGGGTGGCTGCGCCCGAGCGCATGCGCCGCGCGGTTGTCGGATGCAATCAACGCCAGATGCAGCAGCTGGCCGCGCGTGTAATGGCTGCCGATGGCCAGGCGCGAGCCGGTGCCCTTGAGGGTGTCGCGGTCCTCGTCGGTGATGGCGATGCGCTCATCCAGCGGTTGTGCGGCGTCGATCACCAGCATTGCCGTCATCAGCTTGGTGATCGAGGCGATCGGCGTCTGCAGGCTGGCATTCTTCGACAGCAGCGCTTGCCCGCTCGCCTGGTCGAGCACCAGCACCGAATGCGCGCTCAATTCCGGCATCGATGCAAAGTCGGGCGCCGGCTGCGGGGCGGACAGCGTCGTGTCGAACGGGTCGCTCCATTGCAGGGAGGTGCGGCCATCGAGCGCGGCGGCGCTGGTGTGAACGCACAACAAGATCAATCCGGTCAGTACAGCTTTCATATGTGTTTGCTTCAATGAAGGGCGGCAGGATTACAACACCATAGACAACACTATACGGACATGCCGACCATAACTTGAAAACAACAGTTCTTGGCAATGGCCGGAATTTTTTAAAGCCTTGATTGACGGTGTAGCAAATTTAGTTATATATAGCAATGAGATGCAAGAACTTTCGAATAATTTACTAAAGAAGTCGGCGCTAACGGCCTGCCTGTGTGCCCCGGGTGTGGTGGCCGAGTCGCTCGAGCTTCTGATGCAAGGCGCTGCCGCGCAGGCGGAGCTTGCCGCCTGCGTACGCTGCGACCCCGTGCTGGCGCTGCGTCTGCGGCTGCACCCCATCGATTTCGGCACGCAGCAGGATCTGCTGCGTGCGCTGTTGCTGGCCGCGCCGGTCGCGTCCGGTGCGGCGCAGGTGACCCATGCGGCGCGCTGGCGCCAGTCGGTTGGCGTCGCGCATCTGGCGCAGACGCTAGCGGTGCGCGCTGGCGTGACCGATGCCGAGGCGGCCTGGACCGCGGGCCTTGCCCACAATCTGGCGGACTATCTCGACACCGGCCCCACACCGCCGGCGCATGCCGCCGACTGGCTGGCCGAACTTGACCCCGACGGCTGGCTGGCCGACGCCGTGCGCTACCATGCCGAGCCGCTGGTGCGCGGGCGCGCAGCCCATCCGCTGGTGCGCATCGTCCAGCTTGCCTATCAACTCGTGACCCGTGCCGATGCGGTGGACAGCGTCGACGTGCGCGCCGCGCTTGCCGCCCTGCAGCTGGGTGCGGGCGAAGCCGCCCAGTTGCTGGGCGACTCCCAGGCGCAGGCGCGCCAGCTGGCGCAGCGCTTCGGGCTGAGCGACGCGGCGCCGACGCATGGCGGCGGGTTCGAGCGGCTCGCCCGCCTGTATGCGGTGCAGGCGGCGCAATCGGCGCTGCACGGTCATTTCCGTCAGGCACGCGGGGCCGGCCGGGTGTTTGTGCTGCTGCAGGACGCGATGCGTGCGCTGTTTTGCATCGAACGCACCTGCCTGTTCGCTCCGGCCGGCGATGGCACCCTGCAGGTGACGCAGCTGATCCCCGCGGCCGCCGGCCTCTCCGCGCTGGCGATTCCGCCCGATGACGCCCATTCGGCGCTGCCGCGCGCGCTGGCGCGCAACGCCCCCCAGCAATTCGAGCGCGGCGAAGCGGATGCGGCGCTGGTCGACGAACAGATCGCCCGCCTGCTCGGCGTGTCGCGCTTTGTTTGTCAGCCGCTGGCTTTGAGCGATGGCCGCACGGGCGTGCTGGTGGCGGGCGATGCGTTGCCCGGCCTCGGCACGTTGCCGCTGTGGCGGTTCGCTCTGGCCGAATGTGCCGAGGCCTTGATGCCTCCTCTTTCGGCAGTGCCATCGCCAGCACACGCGGCGGCGCCGGCGCCTGGCGACGACATTCCGCGCGACCGGGTGCGGCGCGCCATTCATGAAGTGGCCAACCCTCTCACCATCATGCGCAATTACGTCAAGTTGCTGTCCGACAAGCTGGACGCGGATTCGGCGGTGCAGCGCGACCTCGGCATCATCGGCGACGAAATCGAGCGGGTGGCGCGCATCGTGCGCGGCATCACCGCGGTCGAGGAAAACGCGCCACCCGCCGAGGCGCTCGAACTGGTGTCGGTCAACAGCGTGATCTCCGAACTGGTCAGGATGGCGCTCGGCACCCTGCTCATGCCGAACAAGGTCAACGTGCAGATCGACCTCAATCCGGACGTGCCGCCGCTGCCGCTGCAGAAAGACCTGCTGAAGCAGGTGCTGTTCAACCTGGCCAAGAACGCGGTCGAGGCCATGCACGCCGGCGGCCATCTCAAGTTCACCACGCGGCTAATCGATGTGGCGGGCCAGCGCCAGGTCGAGATTGAAGTGGCCGACACCGGCCCCGGCCTGCCGGCAACAGTTGCGGCGCACCTGTTCGAACCGGTGGTCAGCGAGAAGGGCGGCGATCACGCCGGACTCGGGCTGACCATCAGCCGCAGCCTGGTCGAGCGCATGCGTGGCCATCTCAGCTGCACCAGCACGCCGCAAGGCACCCATTTTCTGATCCGCCTGCCGGCCATGCAAGGCCACCAAACTTCACTCACGACAACACGCTACGGGTCGATGTAACCCGGGCCCAGGAGAACAACCGTGTCAGATGCCCCCATTGCACTTTCGCCGCAGAACAGTACGGTCAGCAGCTTTCCGACGCGCCAGCGCCTTCTGGTGGTGGATGACGAACCGCTGATTCTGGAAGGCCTCACGCGCCTGCTCGCCGCCCGCGATTACGAGGTGGTGGCGGCCAACGGCGGCTGCGAGGCGCTGATCGCCATCGGCAAGCAGCAGTTCGATGCGATCCTGCTCGACCTCGGGATGCCGGACCTGGACGGCAACGAGGTGCTGCGCTTCGTCGCCGACCGTGCCGTCGACATCCCGGTGATTGTGGTGTCCGGCGATAGCACCATCGATGCGGCGATCCGCGCGCTACGCGGCGGCGCCGCCGACTTCGTGCGTAAGCCGTACGAACCCGAAGAACTGCTGCGCCGCATCGAGAACACGCTGACGCGACGGCGGCTGGAAAAGGAAAACAACCACATCCTGTTGCGCCTGCAGCAGTCGGAAAAGTGGCATCGTTTTCTGGTCAACAGTTCGCCCGATTTCATCTACACCCTGGACTGCGACGGCCGCTTCACCTTCGTCAACGACCGCGTCGAAAGCCTGCTCGGCTACCGTAACGAAGACCTGCTGGGGCAGCATTACAGCCTGGTGATTCACGAAGACGACATCGCCCGTGCCGAACACGTCTTCAACGAGCGCCGCGCCGGCGACCGCAGCGCGCGCAACATCGAAATCCGCCTCAAGTGCAACCCGGGGATGCGCCGTCCGCGCCTGATGAACGGGCGCTGCAAGTCGGTCGAACTGACCGCCACCGGCATGTACGACGAGGACGCCAGCCCGTTCGAGCAGCGCTTCATCGGCAGCTACGGCGTCGCCAAGGACGTCACCGAGCGCAAGCAGGCCGAGGAAACCGTCCACTACCAGGCCTACCACGACCTGCTCACCGGGCTGCCCAATCGCGCGCTGTTCCGCGACCATCTCGGCCTCATGCTGGCGCAGACCAAGCGCACCCAGAAACCGCTGGCGGTGCTGAGCCTCGATCTCGATCATTTCAAGGTGATCAACGATTCGCTCGGCCACACCATCGGCGACGAAATGCTGTTGGCGGTCGGCGCGCGGCTGCGCCAGTGCCTGCGTGAAGGCGACACCCTGGCGCGCCTGGGCGGCGACGAATTCGCCGTACTGCTGCCCACCCTGGTGACGCGCAGCGACGTCGACCACATTTGCCGCAAGATCATCCAGGCGCTGTCGAAGCCGATGTACGTCAAGGGCCATGAAATCTACATCACGGTCAGCATCGGCGCCTGCGTCGCGCCGGAAGACGGCGACATGATCGACAGCCTCATCCGTCAGGCCGAAATCGCCATGTACCAGGCCAAGTCTCAGGGCCGCTGCCGGCTGCAGTTCTGGGAAGCCGGCATGCAGGCGCCCTATTCCGAACGCATGCAGATCGAAGCCGACCTGCGCCGCGCGTTGGCGCGCAACGAATTCGTGCTGTTCTATCAGCCGCAGGTCGACACCGTCAGCGGCGAAGTACGCGGGTTCGAAGCCCTGCTGCGCTGGTGGCACCCGCAGCGCGGCCTGCTGACTCCCGCCGATTTCATTCCTGTGGCCGAGGAATCCGGCGTCATCGTTCCCATCGGCGACTGGGTATTGCGCCAGGCCTGTGCGCAAGTGGCCGAATGGCGCCATGCCGGACTGCCGCCGGTGCGGCTGTCGGTCAACATTTCCGCCCGCCAGCTGGAAAGCGCCGACTTTGTCGACAGCGTCATGCGCGCGGTGCAGGTGCATTCGCTGGACGGCAATCTGCTGGAATTGGAAATCACCGAAACGCTCCTGATGCGGGACTTCGAAGCCAATGCGATCAAGCTCGGGCGCCTGTCGGCGGCCGGCATCCGGCTTGCCATCGACGATTTCGGGACCGGCTACAGCTCGTTCAAGTACCTGTCGCGCTTCCCCATCCACACCCTCAAGATCGACCAGTCCTTCGTACAGGAGCTCGACCGCGAAGAGAACATGTCCATCGTCAACGCCATGATCGCCATGGGGCGAGGCATGAACCTCAACGTCGTCGCAGAAGGCGTCGAAACCGAATCCCAGCGCGCGCGCCTGCAGCAGATGCAGTGCCATGAGGTGCAGGGCTATTACTACAGCCCTCCGCTTTCCTACCATGAAGCCACCGCTCTGCTGGGCCGGCATACGCGCGGCTTCGACCAGAGTGACCGCGACCAGCGGGTGGCAGGCTAAGGGGAATCGGGGCAAATCCGCCTGGCCGGTTCATCGTTCACCGCTTTCCCGGGCGATCGAACGGAATAAGCCGCCCGTACATGGTTAGGGAAGCGCTGAACAATTCAATATGGCCGTCATTGCGAGCGCAGCGAAGCAATCCAGCGTATTGATCAAGCAGGATTTTCTGGATTGCCGTATCGCTGCGCTTCTCGCAATGACGAATTAATCAGCGATTCCTTAGCGTGAAATCCGCGCGGCGGCGTTCGCCCCGCTCTCGCCTGCCATGCTCACCGCAGCACCACCCGCTCCACCACATAAACCAGCGCCACGACCAGGCCGACGACCAGCGCGAAGCGCAGCACGCGGCCGAGGGTGCGCAGGTATTTGCGGTTGCCGGTGAACAGCCACGCCAGCCCCAGCGCCACCACAGCGATCAGCAGGGCGACGATTAGCAAGCGGACGGCAATCATGCGGTGAGGGGGTGCAGACGCAGGAAGGCGAGGGGGACGTCCTCGTTGTGCTCGAAGCGGACGAATTCCCAGGATTCCTGGTGCTGCAGCAGTTCGCGCAGCAGCGCATTGTTCAGCGCGTGGCCGGATTTATAGGCCTCGAAGGCGCCGATGATGGGGTGGCCCAGCAGGTACAGGTCGCCGATGGCATCGAGCACCTTGTGTTTGACGAATTCGTCGTCGTAGCGAAGGCCATCCTGGTTCAGCACGCGGAATTCGTCCATGACGATGGCGTTGTCGAGCGAGCCGCCGAGCGCGAGGCCCTGGTTGCGCAGGTATTCGACCTCGTGCATGAAGCCGAAAGTGCGCGCGCGCGCGACTTCCTTGGTATAGGCGGTATCGGCGAAGTCGATGCTGACGGTCTTGCCGCTCCGGTCGAACACGGGGTGCTTGAAGTCGATGGTGAACTCGACCTTGAAGCCGTTGTGCGGGACGAAGCGCGCCCACTTGTCGCCGTCGCGCACTTCGATCGGCTGCTTGATGCGCACGTAGCGCTTCGCCGCATCCTGCTCGACGATGCCGGCGGACTGCAGCAGGAACACGAACGGCGCCGAGGAGCCGTCCATGATGGGAATTTCGGGACCGGTGAGGTCGACCAGCAGGTTGTCGATGCCCAGCCCCGCGAGAGCGGACATCAGGTGTTCAACGGTGGAAACCTTGGCGGCCCCCGATTCAAGCATCGAGCACAGCCGGGTGTCGGTCACCAGATAGGGGTCGGCCTTGAGCTCGGCGGGCGGGTCAAGGTCCATCCGCCGGAACACGATGCCGGTATCGGGGCCGGCCGGGCGCAGGGTCATCTCGACCTTGACGCCGGAATGCAGGCCGACGCCGGTCGCCTTGACCGGCGTTTTCAGGGTTCGTTGCTTGATCATCCGCGCATTTTACCGGTCACGGGGACAGGCCGCCATTCACCCGGGAGCCGAAGCTGACCGGCTCCCGGGCGAACGCTTCACCCAGCCTCAATCCGCCTGGCGACGCAGGAAGGCCGGAATGTCCAGGGTGTCGATACCGGAATCGGTCATCGCCTGGATGGTCCGCGAGCGGCGGCTGGTCATCACGTTGGGGACTTCGTCGCTGCCGCTCATCATCGGCGCATCATCGGTGCCGGTGCGGATGATCTGCATCGGCTTGACCTGCTGGCGGGCAATCGGGCTGCCGAGGCCGGTGGCGACCATGGTGACGCGCAGGGCGCCTTCCATGCTGTCGTCGAGCACCTGGCCGACGATGACGGTGGCTTCCTCGGCGGTAAATTCTTTGATGGTGTTCATCACCTCATGGATTTCACGCATCTTGACGGTGCTTGATGCGGTGATGTTGACCAGCACGCCGCGCGCACCGGCCAGGTTGACGTCTTCCAGCAAGGGGCTGGCGACGGCCTGTTCGGCGGCGATGCGGGCGCGGTTTTCGCCGCTGGCCTGCGCCGAGCCCATCATGGCCATGCCCATCTCAGACATTACGGTGCGCACGTCGGCAAAGTCGACGTTGACCAGGCCCGGGCAGTTGATGACTTCGGCGATGCCGCCGACGGCGCCATGCAGCACTTCGTTGGCGGCCTTGAAGGCATCGAGCATCGAGATGTCGTCGCCCAGCACCTGCATCAGCTTTTCGTTGGGGATGATGATCAGCGAATCGACGTGGCGCGCCAGCGCTTCAATGCCGGCGTTGGCCGCGCGCACCCGCTTGCCTTCGAACATGAAGGGCTTGGTGACCACCGCAACCGTCAGGATGCCGAGCTCCTTGGCCACTTCGGCCACCACCGGCGCCGCTCCGGTGCCGGTGCCGCCGCCCATGCCGGCGGTGATGAACAGCATGTCGGCGCCGTCGATCAATTCGGCGATGCGCTCGCGGTCTTCCAGCGCGGCTTCGCGGCCGATGTCGGGGTTGGCGCCGGCGCCCAGGCCCTTGGTCACGCCATTGCCCAGCTGCAGCTGCAGCTTGGCCTGGTTGCGCTTCAAGGCCTGCGCATCAGTGTTGATGGCGATGAATTCCACGCCGGTCAAGCCCGAGCTGATCATGTGATCGACCGCGTTGCCGCCGCAGCCGCCCACGCCGATGACCTTGATCACTGCATCCTGGGTGTCTACATCCATCAGTTCAAACATATTGCTCTCCTTTTTTGCCCAAAACAAAACCACACTTACAAATCCTTTGGCGTGTTTGCCGCGATGTTTTTTGCATCCGGTACCACCGCCAAATCCCGTTTCGACGTCGCTCGCTCAAACCCGCGGGCGGCGTCAGAAATTTCCTTTGAACCAGCTTTTCATGCGTTCCAGCACGTCCTTGAAGCTGCTGCCGGACAGCTTCGGCGCATCGCGTCCGCGTGCTTCCAGCCCGGCCATCAGCAAGCCTATGCAGGTGGCGTAGCGCGGGTTGCGCATCACGTCCGCCAGTCCGCCCTCGTAGCGCGGCCAGCCCATTCGCACCGGCATGTGGAAGACCTCTTCGCCGAGTTCGACCATGCCCTGCATCCCCGCCGAGCCGCCGGTGATGACGATGCCCGACGACAGCAGCTCCTCGAAGCCGCTGCGGCGCAATTCGGCCTGCACCAGCGAATAGAGTTCCTCCATGCGCGGCTCGATGAATTCGGCCAGCGTCTGCCTTGAGAGCGTGCGCGACGGGCGGTCGCCGATGCCGGGCACTTCGATCATGTCGCGTGCGTCGGCCAGCTGGCGCAACGCGCAGCCGAAGCGGATCTTGATGTCCTCGGCCTCCTTCGGCGGGGTGCGCAGCGCCACCGCGATGTCGTTGTTGACCTGATCGCCGGCCACCGGAATCACCGCGGTATGGCGGATGGCGCCATTGGTGAACACGGCGATGTCGGTGGTGCCGCCGCCGATGTCGACCAGGCAGACGCCGAGCTCCCGCTCGTCCTCGGTCAGCACCGCCATCGCCGAGGCCAGCGGCTGCAGCACCAGATCGGAAACTTCCAGCCCGCAGCGGCGCACGCACTTGATGATGTTCTGCGCCGCCGACACCGCGCCGGTGACGATGTGCACCTTCACTTCGAGGCGCATCGCGCTCATGCCGAGCGGGTCGCGCACGTCTTCCTGGCCGTCGACGATGAATTCCTGCGGAATGGTGTGGAGGATCTGCTGGTCGGTCGGGATGTTGACCGCGCGCGCGGTTTCCACCACGCGGTCGACGTCCATCTGGCTGATTTCCTTATCCTTGATGGCGAACATGCCGTGCGAGTTGAAGCTCTTGATGTGGCTGCCGGCAATCCCCGTATAGACCTCGCGGATCTTGCAGTCGGCCATCAGTTCGGCTTCTTCCAGCGCGCGCTGGATGGCATTGACGGTGGCTTCGATGTTGACCACCACGCCGCGCCGCAGGCCGCGCGACGGACTTGTGCCCATGCCGATGATCTCGAGTTCGTCCTCGTCGTTGATTTCCGCAACGATGCAGACGATCTTGGAGGTGCCGATGTCGAGGCCGACGACCAGGTTTTTGGAGTCTCTTGGCTTGCTCATGTTTCACTCGGTTTGAAAGGGGATGCGCCGTCCGGCATCCGCACGGCGAAGCCGTCCGGGTAGCGCAGATCGACCGTGGCGGGTGTATTCGGGGCGCTCGGTGCGGCCCCTGGCGCAGCCGAAGCCAGGTCTTGCGTCGCCGGCTGCGCGCCGAACAGGCGCGGATACACAGCGATGAAACGCGCCAGCCGCGCGTCGGCCTGCTCGCGCCCAAGCGCCAACTGCATGCCGTTGCCAAGCCGTAGCCGCCAGGCCCGGCGCGGAGACAGGCGCAATTCGTCGATTGTCATGCCGAGCGGGGCGAGCGCGGCCTGATGGCGGCGATAGGCCGCCGCCACTTCGGCGCTGCTGTCCTCGGGGCCTGACAGTCGCGGCAGGTGCGTGTCCGCTGCCGCGACAAACACCTCGCCCGCTTCGTTAATGAGCGCATTGTCGTTCCAGCGCGCCAGCGGCACATGTTCGGTCAGCGACACCACCAGGGTGTCGGGCCAGCGGCGCTCCACCCGTGCTTCGCGCACCCAGGGCAGTTTCTCCAGGCTGTTGCGCACGCCTTCCAGGTCGACGGTGAAGAAGGTGCCGCGCACCTGGCGCTCGGCCACCAGCCGGATTTGCGCTTCGGTGACATGCGCCACCGGGGTTTTCACCTCGATGCTGCGCAATGCAAACCACGGCTGTGCCACCACCCAGCTGGCGGCGCCATAGCCCAGCAGGCCGAGCGCACCCCAGGTCAGCACGCGGGCGACCTGCGACAGTGGATGGGCGGCGGGCTCGGGAGAAGTCACAGCGTCTGCTCCAGAATCTTGATGCACAGGGCGTCGAAAGCCATCCCGGCCACCCGCGCGGCCATCGGGACCAGGCTGTGGTCGGTCATGCCGGGCGAGGTGTTCACCTCCAGCAGGTAAGGATTGCCGAGGTTGTCGAGCATCAGGTCGACGCGGCCCCAGCCGCGCCCGTCGACCAGGCGGAAGGCATCGAGCGCCAGTTGCCGCAACGCCATTTCCTGCGCCTCGGGCAAACCCGCCGGGCAGTGGTACTGGGTGTCGTTGCGGATATATTTGGCGTCGAAGTCGTAGAAAGCCTTGTCCTTGGCCGGTTCCAGCCGAATCAGCGGCAGCGCGCGGTCGCCGAGGATGCCGACGGTGAACTCGGCGCCGTTGATGAACTTTTCCGCCAGCACCAGCGCATCGTGTTCGGCGGCGGTTTCATACGCGGCCGCGAGCGTGCCGGCCTCGGTCACCTTGCTCATGCCGATGCTGGAGCCTTCGCGCGCGGGCTTGACGAAAATCGGCAGGCCGAGCTTCTTCTCCAACGCCGCGAAATCGCTGGCGGCGTCGAGGATCGCCCAGTCGGCGGTGGGCAGGCCAGCGGCGCGCCACAAGAGCTTGGTGCGCCATTTGTCCATACCGATGGCCGACGCCATCACGCCGCTGCCGGTATAGGGGATGGCCAGCAGTTCGAGCGCGCCCTGCATGCAGCCGTCTTCGCCGAAGCGCCCGTGCAGCGCGATGAACACGCGGTCGAATTCCCCGCCGATCAAATCGCCGAGATTGCGGTTGGCCGGATCGAAGGCGTGCGCATCGACCCCCTGCCGGGTCAGCGCCGCCAGCACCGCCGCGCCGCTGTTCAACGACACCGGCCGCTCGGCCGAGGTGCCGCCCAGCATGACTGCGACTTTTCCGAACCGTTTCGCGGAATCCAATTCACTCACTGCCGCTCTCCAATAATTCGCACTTCGCGGATCAGCTGCACGTTGGTGCGCGCTTCCACGATGTCTTCAATGTGTTCGATCAGGCGCTCGATGTCGGTCGCCGTGGCGCTTCCCAGGTTCACGATGAAGTTGGCGTGCTTCTCCGACACCTGCGCGTCGCCGATGCGATAGCCCTTGAGTCCGCAGGACTCGATCAGCCGTGCGGCAAAATTGCCGGGCGGATTGCGGAAAACCGATCCGGCGTTGGGCAGGTTCAGCGGCTGCGAAGCGATACGTTTTTTCAGCAATTCCCGGATCGTCGCGCGCGCGACCGCGCCATCGCCGCGGGCCAGACGGAACCAGCCGCCGATGAACCATTCCTGCTGCGGGTGCTTCAGCGCCACGTGCCGGTAGCCCGTCACGTATTCGTCCGGCCGCCGCTCGTTCAGTCGCCCCTGGCGATCGAGCGTGTGCACCTGCACCAGCTTGTCCCAGGTTTCGCTTCCGTAGCAGCCGGCGTTCATCGCGATCGCGCCGCCGACGGTGCCGGGAATGCCGGCCCAGAACTCGCCACCGACCAGATCGTGATTGGCGGCAAAGCGCGCCAGTTTGGGCGCGGCGACCCCTGCCTGGGCATATACCAGGGCGGTTTCGATATCCTCCGGCGCGGGCAGCAGTCCGTGCGTGCGGCTTTCGATCGCCAGCTTTTTCAGCACGCCGTGCAGCAGGATCACGACCCCCTTCACGCCGCCGTCGCGCACCAGCAAATTGCTGCCCAGCCCCACCATGTGAATGGCTTCATGGGCGGGCACCGAACGCACCAGCCAGCCCAGGTCTTCCAGATTGGCCGGGATGTAGACGCGCTGCGCGGCGCCGCCGGCGCGCCACGACACATGCCTTTTCATCGGCTCGTTGTAGAGGAAGCGCCCGCGCAGCACCGCTCCGGTGCCATCTGCCACGTCCATCTCGCTCATGCGGCTGTCATGCTGCATGGGGCGCTCCCAGGGTCGGCGCCACCTGGCCGATGCTGCCGGCGCCCATCACCAGCACGACGTCGCCCGCCCGGGCCAGATCGTGCACCGTAGCGGGCACCTCGGCGACGTTTTCCACGAACACCGGCTCGACCTTGCCCGCCACCCGCACCGCACGGGCGAGCGCACGGCCATCCGCCGCCACGATGGGCGCTTCACCGGCCGGATAGACCTCGGTCAGCACCAGCATGTCGGTTTCCGACAGCACCTTCACGAAGTCCTCGAAGCAGTCGCGGGTGCGGGTGTAGCGGTGCGGCTGGAACACCAGCACCAGTCGGCGCCCGGGAAAGGCGCCGCGCACGGCGGCCAGGGTGGCCGCCATTTCCACCGGGTGGTGGCCGTAGTCGTCGACCAGGGTGTAATGCCCGCCATCCTTCGCCGCGATCTCCCCATAGCGCTGGAAGCGGCGGCCGACGCCATGGAATTCGGCCAGCGCCTTGACGATGGCGGTGTCGCTGGCGTCGACCTCGGTCGCCACCGCGATGGCGGCAAGCGCGTTCAGCACGTTGTGCATGCCGGGGTGGTTCAGCACCACGTCGAGGTCGGGCATGCCTTCGCGCCTGACGCCGAAATGCATCCGCCCGTGCTCGAAGCGCGCATCGACTGCGCGCACCTGGGCCGCCTCGTCGAAGCCGTAGGTGGTGATCGGCTTGGTGATGCGCGGCAGGATTTCACGCACGTTCGGGTCATCGAGGCACAGCACCGCCATCCCGTAAAAAGGAAGCCGCTGGCAGAAGTCGACGAAGGCCAGCTTCAGCCGCTCGAAGTCATGGCCGTAGGTCTCCATATGATCGGCGTCGATGTTGGTGACGATCGCGATCACCGGCGTCAGATAGAGGAAGGAGGCGTCGGATTCATCGGCCTCGGCCACCAGGAAGTCGCCCTGCCCCAGCCGCGCGTTGGTGCCCGCTGCGGTCAGCTTGCCGCCAATCACATAGGTCGGGTCCATCCCCGCCTCGCCGAGAATGCTGGCGACCAGGCTGGTGGTGGTGGTCTTGCCGTGGGTACCGGCCACCGCGATGCCCTGCTTGAGCCGCATCAGCTCGGCGAGCATCAGCGCGCGCGGCACGATGGGGATCTTGTCCTCGCGCGCCGCGGTCACTTCGGGATTGGATTCCTGCACCGCCGTCGACGTCACCACCACGTCGGCGCCGGCGATATGGCCGGCGGCGTGGCCGCGATAAATACGCGCGCCGAGCGCGGCCAGCCGCTGCGTCACCGCACTGTCGGCCAGATCGGAGCCTGACACCGCGTAGCCCAGATTCAGCAGCACCTCGGCGATGCCGCTCATGCCGACGCCGCCGATGCCGACGAAGTGGATGTGTTTGACGGCGTGTTTCATTTCGCCAGTGCCTCGCAAATATCGGCTACCTGCCGGGTCGCATCGGGTTTCGCCAGCGCGCGCGCCTTGTCCGACATGGCGGCGAGCGTGGTGCGGTCGAGTCCGCCGATCAGCGCCGCCAGTTTTTCCGCGCTCAGGTTTTTCTGCTGAATCAGCCAGGCCGCGCCGGCGTCGGCGAGGAATTCGGCGTTGCCCGTCTGATGGTCGTCCACCGCGAACGGGAAAGGCACCAGCACCGCCGGCACGCCGGCACACGCCAGTTCGGCTACCGTCATCGCGCCGGCGCGGCAGATGGCAAAGTCGCACGCCTGGTACTCGGCGGCCATGTCCTCGATGTAGTCGCGCACCTCGGCCTCTACCCCGGCGGCGGCATAGTTGGCCCGCAGGGCATCGAGATGCTGGCGGCCGGACTGATGCACCACCTGCGGGCGATGCCCGGCCGGCAGCAGCGCCAGCGCCTGCGGCACCCGTTCGTTCAAGGCCTGCGCGCCGAGGCTGCCGCCCACCACCAGCAGGCGCAACGGGCCGCTGCGGTCGGCGCGATGCGCCGCAGGCAGCGCTGCAATGTCCGCGCGGACCGGGTTGCCCACCCATTCGGTCGCCACGCGGCGGCACGGTAGGGGCCGGTCCCGGACGCCGCTGAATGCCTGCGGGAACGCAACCAGCACGCGATCAGCCAGGCAGGCCAGCACACGGTTGGTGAGGCCGCCGACCGAGTTCTGTTCGTGGATCACCAGCGGCCGGTTGAGCAGGCTCGCCATCATGCCGCCGGGAAAGGCGGTGTAGCCACCCATGCCGAGCACGACGTCGGGCCGGTGCAGCAGGAGGCCGCGCAGACTTTGCCAGAAGGCGACCAGCAGCGTCAGCGGCAGCAGCAGTTTCTTCAGCAGACCCTTGCCGCGCACGCCGCCCATCGACACCCACACCATGTCAATCCCGGCTGCCGGCACCACACGCGCTTCAAGGCCGCTGCGGGTGCCGAGCCAGAATACGTCCCAGCCGCGCGCACGCATCTCGTCCGCCACCGCCAGCGCCGGGTAGACGTGACCGCCGGTGCCGCCGGCCATGACCATGAGGGTGCGATTTGCGGTGTTCATCAGAACGTCTTCCCCCGCATCATCTGCCGGTGTTCCCAGTCGATGCGCAGCAGCACGGCAATCGCCAGACAGTTGGCGACGATGCCGCTGCCGCCAAACGACAGGAAGGGCAGGGTCAGACCCTTGGTCGGCAGCAGGCCGACGTTCACCCCCATGTTGATGAGCGCCTGCACGCCGAGCCAGATGCCGATGCCCTGCGCCACCAGCGCGCAGAAGTTGCGCTCGAGCTGGGCGGCGCGATGGCCGATCAGAAAGGCCTTGACGATGAGCCAGGCGAACAGCCCGATCACCACTGCCACGCCGATGAAGCCGAATTCCTCGGCGATGACGGCGAGCAGGAAGTCGGTGTGCGCCTCGGGCAGGTAGAACAGCTTTTCGACGCTGCCGCCCAGCCCCAGCCCCAGCCATTCGCCGCGCCCGAAGGCGATCAGCGCGTGCGACAGCTGATAGCCCTTGCCGTAGGGGTCGGCGAACGGATCCAGGAAGCCGAGGATGCGCTGCATCCGGTATTCCGAGGTGAAGATCAGCAGCGCGAACCCGATCATCAGCACCACCACCAGGCCGGCAAACACCTTCCAGTTGAGTCCGCCCAGAAACAGGATGCCCATGGCGATCGAAACAATCACCACGAAGGCGCCGAAGTCCGGCTCGCTCAGCAACAGGGCGCCCGCCAGCATCATCACCGCAGCCATCGGCAAAAAGCTCTTTTTGAAGTCGTGCATGAAGGCGGCCTTGCGCGTGGTGTAGTCGGCGGCGTACAGGACGGCGAGAAACTTCATCAGTTCGGACGGCTGCAGGTTGGCAAAGCCGAGCGGAATCCAGCGGCGGCTGCCGTTGACCTCGCGTCCGATGCCGGGAATCAGCACCACCACCAGCAGCAGCAGGCCGGCGAGAAACAGATAGGGCGCGGCCTGTTGCCACGCCCGCATCGGCACCTGGAAGGCGGCAATGCCAGCGCCGACGCCAAGGGCGATGAACAGGCCCTGCCGCAGCAGATAGAATTCGCCGTTATGGCCGGTGTAGCGGGACGCTTCGGCAATCGCGAGCGAGGCGGAATACACCATCACCAAGCCGAGCCCCAGCAGGCCGAGCGCCAGCCACAGCAGGCTGAAATCGAACTCGGCACGGGGTTGCGGGGGGCGCGCGGCGTAAAGCATCGTCAACCTGCCTTTTCCGCTGCCAGCTTGTTTACGGCGTCGACAAACACTTCGGCGCGGTGGATGTAGTTGCGGAACATGTCGAAGCTGGCGCACGCGGGCGACAGCAGCACCGCATCGCCGGGTTGCGCCAGGCGATGCGCCTGCTCGACGGCTTCCTGCAGGCTGGCCGCGCGATGGCTGTCCACGCCGCTTTCCGCGATGGCGGCGGCGATCAAGGGTGCATCGCGCCCGATCAGCACCACCGCGCGGGCGTTGGTTTCGACCGCGGCCTTGAGCGGACCAAAGTCCTGCCCCTTGCCGTCGCCGCCCAGGATCACCACCGCCTTGCGTCTGCCCATGCCGTAGAGGGCGGCCTCGGTGGCGCCGACGTTGGTGCCCTTGGAGTCGTCGTACCAGGTCACGCCATCGATCTCGGCGACCTTCTCCACCCGGTGCGGCAGGCCCTTGAAATGCAGCAGCCCGCGCAACAGTGCTTCCATCGGTAGGCCCAGCGCACGGGTTAGCGCCAGCGCCGCCAGCGCATTGGCCGCGTTATGCAGCCCGGCCACCGGCAGCGCGGACAGCGGCATCAGCATGTCGCCGCCGAAGCAGAGTTCATCCTCGCACAGGCCGAAGTTCTCGTCCTTCGGGCTGCGGTCGAGGCCGAAGCTGACCACATGCCGGCCCGGCAGCGCCATTGCCAGGGTGCGCGCATCATCGCGGTTCAACACCTGCACGCCGTTGCCGCTGAAAATCCGTGCCTTGGCTGCCGCGTAGGCATCCATGTCGGGGTAGCGATCCATGTGGTCTTCCGACAGGTTGAGCACGGTGGCGGCATCGGCGTTGAGGCTGGAGGTCGTTTCGAGCTGGAAGCTGGACAGTTCCAGCACCCATGCCTGCGGCGCGGGCGCGATGCCCTGCTCGATTTCAGACAGCGCATCCAGCACCGGCAGGCCGATGTTGCCGGCCACGCAGGTGACGAGGCCCGCCATGCGGCACATGTCGCCGCACATCGCGGTGACGGTGCTCTTGCCGTTGCTGCCGGTGATGGCGATCACCCGCATCGGGTGCTCGCGCCGGGCGTTGAGTGCACGGATGGCGCGGGCGAACAGCTCGATGTCGCCCACCACCTCGATGCCTGCCGCAATCGCGCGGGCCACCGCAGGGTCGGCCAGCGGCACGCCGGGGCTGACCACCAGCAATTCGGTCGACTGCAGCAGCGCATCGTCGAAGGGGCCGGTGTGAAGTGGCACCTCGGGCAGCCATTCGGCCAGCCGGGTCGCGTGCGGCGGCGCTGCGCGGGTGTCAGCCACGCTCACCTGCGCGCCGCGCGCCGCCAGCCAGCGCGCGCACGACAAGCCGGTGTCGCCCAGGCCGAGCACCAGGACCTGCTTGCCGGAAAGGTTCAGGCTATCGTAGTTCATCTCAGCTTCAGGCTCGACAGGCCGATCAGCACCAGCATCATGCTGATGATCCAGAACCGCACCACAACCTGGTTTTCCTTCCAGCCCTTGAGTTCGTAATGGTGATGGATCGGCGCCATGCGGAACACGCGCTTGCCGGTGAGTTTGAACGAGGCGACTTGCACGATCACCGACAGGGTTTCCACCACGAACACGCCGCACATGATGAAGAGCACGATTTCCTGGCGCACGATGACGGCGACCACGCCGAGCGCCGCGCCCAGCGCCAGCGCGCCGACGTCGCCCATGAAGACTTCCGCCGGATAGGCGTTGAACCACAGGAAGGCCAGCCCGGCGCCCGCCATCGCGGCGCAGAAGATCGCCAGTTCGCCGGCGCCTGGGACGAACGGCACGCCGAGGTATTTGGAGAACACCGCGTTGCCGGCGACGTAGGCGAAGATTGCAAGCGCGCCGGCTACCATTACGGTCGGCAGGATCGCCAGGCCATCGAGGCCGTCGGTGAGATTGACCGCGTTGCTGGAACCGACGATGACGAAGTAGGCGAGCGTGATGAACGCCACCGCCGACAGGCTCAGGGTGGCGTACTTGAGGAAGGGAATGATGAGTTCGGTGTGCGCGGGCAACGTGGCGCTTTGCCACAGGTAGGCCGCGACCGTCAGGCCGATCACCGACTGCCAGAAGTATTTCCAGCGCGAAGCCAGGCCGCGTGAGTTTTTCTCGACCACCTTGCGCCAGTCGTCGACCCAGCCGATGACGCCGAAGCCGATCAGCGTGAGCAACGCGACCCAGACGTAGTCGTTTGACAGGTCCGCCCACAGCAGCGTGGTGACCACGACCGACACCAGGATCAGCGCGCCGCCCATGGTCGGCGTGCCGGCCTTGATCAGGTGGGTCTGCGGGCCGTCGCTGCGTACCGACTGGCCGATCTTCAGTGCGGTGAGCTTGCGGATGACGGCTGGGCCGACGATGAAAGAAATCGTCAGCGCGGTGAGCGTGGCCATCACCGCGCGCAGCGTCAGGTAGTTGAAGACATTGAATGCGCGGATGTCCTGGCCCAGATATTGAAACAGCCACAGGAGCATGTCAGAGCCCCTCTTGCCCGGGCGCCGAGGCCGCCGGGTCTTCCATGAAGCTCTGCACCACGCGCTCCATCTGCATGAAGCGCGAGCCTTTCACCAGCACGGTAGTGCCGGGCGCGAGTTCATTTTCGAGTTCGGCGAGAAGCTCCTGGATGCGCTCGAAGTGCATCGCGCCGGCGCCGAACGCGGCTACGGTTTCCTTCGACAAATCACCCAGCGCAAGCAGGCGGTCGACGCCCGCCGCGCGCGCGGCCTGTCCGATCTGGGCGTGCATGGCGACCGCATCCGCGCCCAGTTCGCCCATGTCGCCCAGCACCAGCACCTTCCTGCCGGGTTGCTGCGCCAGCACCGCCAGCGCGGCTTTCACAGAATCGGGATTGGCGTTGTAGGTGTCGTCGAGGAAGGTGCTGCCGTGCAGCGCGGGCTTCCTTTGCAGGCGCCCCTTGACGCCGGTAAAACCGGACAATCCCACGTCGATGCTGCGGAGGCTGACGTCGAGCGCGAAGGCGGCGGCGGCGGCGGCGAGCGCGTTCATCGCGTTGTGCTCGCCCGGCACCTGCAGAGCGATCTCAAGGCAGGCATGGGGCAGGGTGATGGCCAGCGCCGAGCCAAAATCGCGGGGCTGGTATTGCCCGCGCACCGAGGCCGGCTGCCCGATACCGAAATCAACGACGCAGCGCCGCGCGTTGGATTCGCGCCACAACCCGGCATGCGGGTCGTCGGCGTTGAACACCGCAATGCCGGCGTCCGTCAGGCCGTGGAAGATTTCGCCCTTGGCGCGGGCGATATTTTCGATCGAGCCGAGAAAGCCGATGTGTGCGGTCATTGCATTGTTGACCAGCGCCACATCCGGCCGCGCCAGCCGCGTCAGGGTGTCGATTTCGCCCGCGTGGTTCATGCCCATTTCCAGCACCGCAAACTGATGTGTCCCGCGCAGACGCAGCAGCATCAGCGGCAGTCCGATGTCGTTGTTGAGGTTGCCTTCGGTCTTCAGCACGGCCGCGTCGGAGCCGGTTTCCACCTGCAGGATGGCCGCCAGCATTTCCTTCACCGTGGTCTTGCCGTTGCTGCCGGTGATGGCGACGACCGGAATCGCAAAGCGTCGGCGCCAGGCGGCGGCCAGCCTGCCGAGCGCGAGGCGGGTGTCGTCGACGCGGATGGCCGCGGCAAGTTCGGGCGCCTGCGCCGCGTCCAGCACTACGCCGGCCGCGCCCTGCTGCAAGGCCTGGGCGGCGAAAGCGCCGCCGTCGAACTTTTCGCCGCGTAGCGCAATGAAGAGATCGCCCGGCTGGATGCTGCGGCTGTCGGTGCAGACGCGCAGCACCTCGACATCGGTACCAGCAAACGGCACGCCGAGCATGGCGGCGGCTTCGGAAAGTTGCATCATGGCCATCAGGTCCACGCCTCCAGGGCTTTTCTGGCAACCGCCACGTCGGAGAATGGCAACCGCGCGCCGGCGACTTCCTGGTACTCCTCGTGGCCCTTGCCGGCAATCACCACCACGTCGCCGTGATGCGCGCCGCCGATGGCCTCGAAAATTGCGCGCGCGCGATCCGGTTCGACGCGCGGCTTGCTGCCTGCCCCCGCCAGGATGTCGTCGATGATGTGGCGCGGGTCTTCATTGCGCGGGTTGTCGCTGGTGATCCAGACTTCATCGGCGCCCGCGGTGGCAGCCTGCCCCATCAGCGGGCGTTTGCCCTTGTCGCGGTTGCCGCCGCAGCCGAAGACGCAGATCAGCCGCCCGCCGCCGGCGATTTCACGCAGGGTGGCGAGCACTTTCTCCAGCGCGTCGGGGGTGTGGGCGTAGTCCACCACCACCAGCGGATGCGCATTGCCGCCAAGGGTCTGCATCCGCCCCGGCGGCGGCGCGATGTGCGCCAGCGCCCGGCAGGCGTCGTCCAGCTCCACGCCGGAGACCAGCAGGGTGGCGAGCACGGCGAGCAGGTTGGTGGCGTTGAAACGCCCCAGCAGCGGCGCGTCGATCTCCGCATTGCCCCAGTCGGTGCGCACCGCGAGGTGCAGGCCCGCCTGCGACAGGCGCAGCTTTTCGCCCACCACGGCACCGCGCTGGAAGCCATAGCCGGCGACGCGCGCCGGCCGGGTCTCACTTTCCAGCCGCTGGCCGAAAGCATCGTCGACGTTGACCACCACCCACTCCAGCCCCGGCCAGCTGAACAGCCGCGCCTTGGCATCGGCATAGCTGTCCATGTCACCGTGGTAGTCGAGATGGTCGCGCGACAGGTTGGTCAGTACCGCGACGTTGAAGGTCGTGCCGTTGAGCCGTCCCTGCGCCAGGCCGTGCGACGACACTTCCATCGCGCACGCGGCCGCGCCCTGCCGCCGGTAGAGCGCGAGGCGCTGCTGCAGGTCGATGGCGTCGGGCGTGGTGTTGAGTGCGGGCGTGAGCGCGTCGGAGAAGCCGTTGCCGACGGTGCCGATGATGGCGGTTTTGCGCCCCAGCTGCGTGAACGCCTGCGCCACCCAGTGCGCCACCGAGGTCTTGCCGTTGGTGCCGGTGACGCCGACCATGTGCAGCGCGCGCGAAGGCTCGCCGTAGATGTGGGCGGCGATTTCACCGATGCGGGTTTTCAGGCCGAGCACCCCGGCGTTGGGCACATCAAGGGCGGGGTCCCACTGGTAGTGGTCGGCGTCCCACAGCACGCCGTCGACGCGCTGCGCCACCGCTTGCGCGATGAAGTCGCGGCCATCGCGCGTCTCCCCGGGATAGGCGGCGAACACCGTGCCCGGCATGGCCTTGCGGCTGTTGTTGACGAGTTCGGCAACGTCGATGCCGAGCCGCTCCAGAATGTGCGGCACGGATTCCCGGATCGCCTGCGATGCGGTCAGGCCGGAACGTGTGCCATTTTGGATATTCGCCATTACGCACCCCCTCCCGCGCGCGCCATCGCGGGCTGTGCGTTTTGCGTGATCCGGGTCGCGGTTTCCGGCGCATCCGGCGGTACCGCGAGCTGACGCAGGCTGGCGGCCATTACCTGCGCAAACACCGGGCCGGCCGTGCTGCCGCCGAAATACACCCCGCCGGACGGCTCGTCGATCACCACGCCGATGATGAGACGCGGGTTGGACGCCGGCGCCATGCCGACGAAGGAAGACAGATAGCGGTCGGACGCGTAGCGGCCGTCGACCAGCTTGTGCGCGGTGCCGGTCTTGCCGGCCACCCGATAGCCCGGCACCTGGGTGCGCGTGCCGGTTCCGCCTTCCTGTGTCACCGTTTCCAGCATGGCGCGCACTTTGCGCGCCACGCCCGGGGAGAACACCCGCTCGCCGACGATTTCCTGCGGCTCGCGCTTGAGAAATGACAGCGGCATCACTTCGCCGTCGTTGGCAAAGGCCATATAGGCACGGGTCAGCTGCAACAGGCTGACCGACAGGCCGTAGCCATACGCCATGGTGGCTTGCTCGACCGGCTTCCAGGTGGCGGCATCGCGCAGACGCCCGGCGGTCTCGCCGGGAAAGCCCGAGCCCGGCAACTGGCCGAAGCCGGAACGGTGCAGCACCTCCCAGTGTTGCTGCGGGGTCAGCGACATGGCCAGCTTCACCGCGCCGACGTTGCTCGATTTCTGGATGATTTCGCTCACCGTCAACTGGGGATGCGGGTGCGTGTCGCGCACCAGTTTGGCGCCGACACGCCAGGTTTCCGGCGTATCGATCACGCTGTCGGGGCGAAACAGGCCGCGCTCCAGCACCGCCGCCGCGACGAAAGGCTTGATGGTGGAGCCCGGCTCGAAGGTGTCGATCACCGCGCGGTTGCGCATCGGCCCCGGCTGGTAGTTGCGGCGGTTGTTGGGGTTAAAGATCGGCTGGTTGGCCAGCGCGAGAATCTCGCCGGTCTTGGCGTCGAGCACCACCACGCTGCCGCCCTTGGCCTTGAGCGCAACAATCGCCGCCGCCAGTTCCCGGTGCGCCAGATATTGGATGTTCAGATCGAGCGACAGCGCCAGGTTGCCGCCCATCTGCGCAGTCTGGATCGGCGCCAGGTCGCGGATGGTGTTGCCGCGGCGATCGCGCTGAATGTGGCGCTGGCCCTCGCGGCCGGCCAGCCAGTCCTGATAGGCGCGCTCGACGCCTTCCTGGCCGAGATCGTCCACATTGGTGAAGCCGACCACGTGCGCCGCCACTTCGCCCGCCGGGTAATAGCGGCGGAATTCGCGCCGCAGGTGCAGGCCCGGCACCCCCATGGCGGCGATTTTGACCGCCTGCTCCGGCGTCACCGGGCGCCGCACGCTGAATTCGCCACGCGTCTTGCGCGATAGCTTCTTCGACAGTTCGGACGCCGGCATGCCGAGTACCCTGGCCAGCTGCGCGCGCGCGCCGTCGGACAGATTGAGCTCGGCCGGGCGCGCCCACAGGGATTCGACCGGCGTGCTGATCGCCAGCAGCTGGCCGTGGCGGTCGGACACCTGGCCGCGGTGTGCGGGCAGCGTGAGGTTGCGGTTGGCCACTGCGTCGCCCTTGCCCTGCAGATAGTCGGTATTGAGGCCCTGCAGATAAAACGCCCGCCCGGCCACCACCGCCAGCCCGGTCAGCAGCAAGCCACCCATCGCCGCCATGCGCCAGGGCGCAAGATTGAGCTTGAGGAGTTTCCTCGAGTGGTAATTCATGGCGCACTCACCAGCGTTTCTACACGCACGCGGTCATGCGGCGGCGCAATCAGGCCGAGCCGGGTGCGTGCGAGCGTATCGATCCGCGCCGGGTTGGCCCAGGTGCTTTGCTCCAGCTGCAGTTTTCCCCATTGCTCGTCCAGCCCGTGCGCCTGCTTCTTCAGGCGTTCCAGTTCCACAAAATACGTGCGCGAGCGGTGCTGCGATTGAATCACCGCCAGCGCGCAGACCACCAGCGCCAACGCCAGAATGGCATTGATTCGACTCATGCCTCACCCACCCGTTCCGCCACCCTCAATACGGCGCTGCGCGCACGCGGGTTGGCCGCCACTTCGGCGCCGGTCGCGCGCTGGGCGCGGCCCACCAGCTTCAAGCGCCCCGGTTTCAGCATGGCGGCCTGAATCGGCAGGCGCCGCGGCGCCTGCTCGCCCATCGCCTCGTCGCGCATGAAGCGCTTGACGATGCGGTCTTCCAGCGAATGAAAGCTGATGACCGCGAGCCGGCCGCCGGGTTTCAGTTTGACCACGCATTGCGGCAGCACGGCACTCAGTTCTTCCAGTTCGCGGTTGATGTAAATCCGTATAGCCTGGAAGCTGCGGGTCGCCGGGTGTTGCCCCGGTTCGCGCTTTTTGATCGTCGCGGCGATGAGGTTCGCCAGTTGCCCGGTGCTGCGGATGGCTGCTTCCTGGCGTGCCGCAACAATCGCGCGCGCAATCGATTTAGCAAACCGCTCTTCCCCGTAGGTGCGGATGACTTCACTGATCTCCCCCTCTTCCGCCGTCGCCAGCCAGTCCGCCGCCGATAGCCCGCTTCCCGGATCCATGCGCATGTCGAGCGGCGCATCGAAGCGGAAGCTGAATCCGCGTGTCGCGTCATCGAGCTGCGGCGACGACACCCCGATATCCAGCAAAATTCCGTCCACCTGCGTCAAACCCATTTCGTCAAGCACCGCGCCCAGCCGCGAAAACGCGCTTTGCACCAGCGTCAGCCGCGCATCCTGCAGCGCCGCGCCCGCGCGGATGGCATCCGGGTCGCGATCCAGCGCGATCAGGCGTCCGGCCGGCCCCAGCTGCGCCAGGATCAACCGGCTATGGCCGCCGCGCCCGAACGTGGCGTCGACATACATGCCATCAGGCCTGATCGTCAGCGCCGCCACCGCCTCCTGTGCCAGCACCGGCACATGGGCGGTCTCCATCACAACGTAAAGCCTTCCAGTTCAGGCGGCAGCGCGTCGTCGCTGAAGGTCAGCGCCTGCGCCACCTGCGCCTCCCAGCGCGCCTCGTTCCACAACTCCACCTTGCTGCCCTGTCCCACCATCACCACGTTTTTATCCAGATCGGCGAACTTGCGCAGCATCGGCGGCAGCAGCACGCGACCGGCGCTGTCCATATCCATGTCGTGCGCATAGCCGACGAGCAATTGTTTGAGACTGCGGGTGCGGGGATTGAAGTCGGACAGCCCGTTGAGCTTTTTCTCGATCGGCTCCCACTCGGGCAGGGGATAGAGCAGCAGGCACTGGCTGGGGTCGGCGGTGATCACCACGCGCCCGCCGCCATTCACCAGGAGGGCGTCGCGGTAGCGCGCCGGCACCACGAGCCGGTTCTTGCTGTCCAGACTGACCGTTGCGACCCCCCGAAACATGCGCTTCCCCCATTATTGAAATTAGATTTGGCCGTGTTTGGCTGGGCGCATTCTCCCACAACCTCCCACCAATCACCACTTGCACCCACTATAGGGGATAGTTTTGTGAGGGTCAAGCCGACAGACGTAAAAAAACCCCTATGTCTCAAGGACTTAGGGGTGGTTTTGGGTTGTGGATAAGTTTCTGGAAAAACCGTAGCTTAGCGGTGAATTCTGCCTATTTTTTTAGGTAAAAGCGCTAAGTATTTGAATTGCATGAAAAGTGGGAAAGCCAGTCGATAAGCCGGGTTCTGTCGTGGACAACCATTCCTCTAGGCCGGCCATTGCTGACCGGCTCCAGCCACCTACCCGCAGACTCAGCGAGCCGCTTCATCGCCTGCCTATTTGGTGTTGCTCCGGATGGAGGTTACCGCGTTTCACCGTAACTTAATACGCTCGTCTCTGTGGCCCTATTCCTCGCCTCACGGCGTCCGGCCGTTAGCCGGCATCCTGCTCTATGGAGCCCGGACTTTCCTCTCCCACTTGCGTGGCAGCGGTTGTCTGATCGGCTTTCCCAGCTGGATTATAAGGCTTTTACTCGGCCAACGCGGGAACCGACCCTGGCGCACACTCTGGCGATCCTGGGCGGGCCACATGATTTTGTAGCCCCAGAACCGCAATAGCTCTCCGACCCGAAGCCGGCAGCGGGGAACTAGTGGGTGCGGCGTTTCCTTACGAAGGCTGCGCCGAGCAGACCAATAGCCAGGAGCGCGGTGGTGGCGGGTTCAGGGACCTGACTGAAGACAAGATCAACCGTCCAAGTTGAGGCAATTGCTGGATTTGCCATCAAGTCTTGAATTTCAAAAGAAATCATCCCATTGCCGACGCCGGGGGTATCAAAAAATGTGAGATTCGACGCAGTCACCCCATTAGAGAGAATGGAAGACGCGAATGTGGCACCAATGAGTTGGCTCGATATAGGGAGAGCATCTATTCCAGAAATTTTAAAGATGTCACCCCCAGGGGCACCGACAAATAACCAGGCGGGCACTCCTGCTGGAGCCATGACTGTGAACACCAGGGAGGTCGCGAAAATATCAATTGTGTCCGTTTCCCCGTTTTGTGCAGTAAATGTGAACTCGACACCAGGGTCTGTTACGACTGCCGAGCCGCTGCCGCCAAACGCTGAAGCGCTGACTGTGTCACCGATTAGGTTTGCCATTGATGGTTGTGCGAACAGGAGGGAAAAAAGCACGCACCCCTGGAGTAATTTATTATTCATTTCAATAAACCATTGAATTATAACGATTTTAGTATCACCATCTTCGTCAAATTCCAAATTAACCTTTAAAGATTCGTATTAAATATTTTTAGGTTTGTAGCTTTACGAAACGGGAAGTAAATGGGGTCAGCACGATTTCACGCATCATCAATGTCTTGGCCCAAATTCCCGAGGTGAAACCGAGCATGAGTCGTGCCAGAGCCAAGGATATTATAAAATATGTATTTATAACATAGCGTTGCATCCTATGCAGATGTTGCCATGGTAAGTATTATTGCTTAAATGTAAATTATTTCGACATTCGGCTTTGACATGCGACCCGGGAAAAACGCCGCATCAATTCTATAGGCCCCGTGCTTATCGCTGGATGTCAGTTTCAACGTAAACCAGACTGTCGCGGTTGCTCTCATGACAGCCGCTATGGCCGATAAGCGGGCGCTTAGCATAACTGCCAGGGAGGTCGACTGATCGGCAGCTTCATTGGCCGACTGCGGGCATTGCCCCTACAACGACCAACGCCTACTCGCTGGGCAACAGGCGTCCTCCAAAAATCAGTTCGTCGAATACCGCTTTAAGCGACGACGCGCCAGCGAATGGCTTCGCCCGCGCGCAGCGGTACCAAAGCTTCCTCGCCCATTTTGAGGTTGGCCGGCGCATCCCAGCTTTCGCGTTTGAGCGTGATGGTGTCAGCGTGGCGCGGCAGGCCGTAGAAATCGGCGCCGTAGAAACTGGCGAAGGCTTCAAGCTTGTCGAGCGCGCCCGCGTCTTCGAAGGCTTCGGCGTACAACTCGATCGCAGCATGCGCGGTATAGATGCCAGCGCAGCCGCAGGCGGTTTCCTTGGCGCCTACCGCATGCGGCGCGGAATCGGTGCCGAGAAAGAACTTGGGATTGCCGGAGATGGCCGCGGCCACCAGCGCCTGGCGGTGCTGTTCGCGCTTCAATATCGGCAGGCAGTACATGTGCGGGCGGATGCCGCCCTTGAACATGGCGTTGCGGTTGTACAGCAGGTGATGCACGGTGACGGTGGCGGCGACGTTGGCCGGCGCGGTGGCGACGAACTCGGCGGCCTGGCGCGTGGTGATGTGTTCGAGCACGATTTTGAGTTTTGGGAAATCGCGCAGCAGCGGGATCAGGTGGCGCTCGATGAACACCGCTTCGCGGTCGAATACGTCGACCTCGGGATCGACCACTTCGCCGTGCAGCAAGAGTGGCATGCCGGCTTCTTCCATCGCCGCAATGGCCTGGTAGGCCTTGGCGAGTTCGGTGATGCCGGAATCCGAATTGGTGGTCGCCCCTGCCGGGTAATACTTCACCGCATGGATGAAGCCGCTTGCCCGTGCGCGTTGGATTTCCTTGGGCGTCGTGTTGTCGGTGAGGTAGAGCGTCATCAGCGGCTCGAACGCGGTGCCGCGCGCGGCCGCCAGCAGGCGCTCGCGGTACGCTGCCGCATCGGCCACGTTGACCACCGGCGGCCGCAGGTTGGGCATGGCGATGGCGCGGCCGAACACGCGTGCGGTGTCGGGCAGAACGCTCCGCATCGCGGCACCGTCGCGGAAGTGGATGTGCCAGTCGTCGGGGCGGATGAGGGTGAGGGTGTCGGTCATGCGTCGTCTTGAGCCTGCGGCTTGAGCGCCAAAGTCATTTTATAGAGTTCGGCCTTGCTGCGGCCGGTGATTTTCGCCGTCAGTTTGGCCGCCAGCGTCGGCGGCAGCTCGCCCAGCAGCACGTCGAGCACGCGCATCGCTTCGGTATCGACCATCGCGGCGGCGGCGGCCGGCGGATGCACGATGACGACGAATTCGCCGCGCACGTGGTTGGGGTCGGCGGCGAGCCAGGCGGGCACCTCGGCGAGCGGCAGGGTGACGATGTTCTCGAAGCGCTTGGTGAGTTCGCGCGCCAGCGTCACCGGTCGGGCGCCGTCCAGCACCGCCGCCATATCGGCCAGTGTCTCCTCGATGCGGTGCGGCGCCTCGTAAAAAACCAGCGCCGCCGGCAGCGCCGCCAGGGTTTGCAGTTGCGCACGGCGCGCGCCGGATTTGGGCGGCAGGAAACCGTGGAACAGCCACTGCCCGGACTCGAAGCCGGCAACCGACAGCGCTGTGGTTACCGCCGCCGCGCCCGGAATTGGCACCACTGTCAGGCCCGCCGCACGCACCGCCGCCACCAGCCGCGCGCCGGGATCGGACACCGCGGGCGTGCCGGCGTCCGACACGTAGGCCACCGCCTCGCCGGCGATGATCCATGCGATTACCTTGTCGGCGGCGGCGCGCTCGTTGTGTTCGCGAATGGAAACCAGCGGCTTTCTGATATCGAAATGCGCCAGCAGTTGCCCCGACACGCGGGTGTCTTCCGCCGCCACGCGATCCACGCATTTCAGCGTGTCGAGTGCACGCAACGTGATGTCGCCGAGATTGCCGATGGGCGTAGCGACGACGTAGAGCGCGGGCGGCAGGCGGGTATGATGGGTCGCTTCATTCATGGGCCGTCATTGTCGCAGATGTTCAACCTTGGGCAATCCGCCGAAGCGCGCGCCGAAGCCTTCCTGCAAACGCACGGCCTGAAGCTCGTCACACGCAACTGGCGCTGCCGCTTTGGCGAGATCGACCTCATCATGCAGGACGGCCCCACCCGGGTGTTCGTCGAGGTGCGGCTGCGCAGCCGCAGCGATTTCGGCGGCGCCGCCGCCAGCGTGACGCCGGCCAAGCAGAAGAAGCTGCTGGCCGCCGCGTGCCAGTATCTGACCACGCTGAAAACGCCGCCGCCGTGCCGCTTCGACGTGGTGGCGCTGTCCGGCGATGGCGTGCCGGACTGGATCAAGAACGCTTTCGACGATGTGGGATAATCCCGGCTCGTATGCTTCATAATTCACGCGCGCCCTCATGCCCCTACACGACAGAATTTTCGGCCATTTCCAGGCATCGGCGCAGACCAAGCTGGATGCTGCCGGGGCGCTTGTTCCGGCGATTGAGCAGGCCGCGCGCAATATGGTGCATTGCCTCGCGCAGGGCGGAAAAATTCTGGCCTGCGGCAACGGCGGTTCGGCAACGGATGCGCAGCATTTCGCTTCCCACATGATCAACCGCTTCGAGCAGGAACGCCCCGGCCTGGCGGCGATTGCCCTGACCGCCGATACGTCCACCCTGACTTCGATCGCCAACGACGCCTCCTTTGATCAGGTGTTTGCGCGCCAGGTGAAGGCGCTGGGTCAGCCGGGCGACCTGCTGCTGGCGATTTCCAGCAGTGGCAACTCGCCCAGCGTGCTGCAGGCGGTGGCTGCCGCCCACGCGCGCAGCATGCCGGTAATCGCCCTGACAGGGAATGGCGGCGGCGCGTTGGGGGAACAAATGCAGGAAGACGACGTCTGCCTCAGCGTGCCCGCCGAATCCGCGGCGCGCATTCATGAAGTCCATATGCTGGCCATCCATTGCCTGTGCGATGCGGTGGACAGCGTTTTACTGGGAGTAGAGGAATGAACAAACTGATTTACATCGCGCTGGCGGGTGTGGCGCTGTCGCAATTGCACGGATGTGCCGCGGTCGTCGCCGGTGGCGCTGCCACGGGGACCGCGGTTGCGCTCGACCGCCGCACCGCCGGCGTGTATGTCGGCGACCAGGAAATCGAATTGCGCGCGAGGAACCGCCTGCGCGAAGCCTTCCAGGAAAAAATCGGCAACATCTCCGTGACCAGCTACAACCGCCAGGTGCTGCTGACCGGCCAGGTGCCGGACGAGTCCACCCGCGCGCGCGCCGCCGACGTCGTCAAGGGTGTTCCCGACGTGCGCACGGTGTTCAACGAACTCGGCGTCTCGGGCGTCACTTCGTTCACCTCCCGGGCCAACGACACCACCATTACCGGCAACGTCAAGACACGCCTGCTGCGTGACGAACGCGTGCCCGGCACCAAGATCAAGGTGGTGACCGAGGCCAGTGTGGTCTACCTGATGGGGCTGGTGACGCAGCCCGAAGCCAGGGTCGCCGCCGACATTGCGCGCACCAGCTCAGGCGTGACCAAGGTCGTCACCCTGTTCGAAGTCATCGACTGATGCCGCAACCCACCTGCGCGTGCTCCCGCCCATGATCTACCGCGACCTGCGCGATTTCATCGCACAACTTGAAAAAATGGGCGAGCTCAAACGCATCGTCATCGAAGTCGATCCCAAGCTGGAAATGACCGAAATCGCCGATCGCGTGCTGCGCGCCGGTGGCCCGGCGCTGCTGTTCGAGAATCCAAAGGGCAGCACCATTCCGGTGCTGGCGAACCTGTTCGGCACGGTCAAGCGGGTGGCGCTGGGCATGGGCGAGGACGACCCGAGCCGGCTGCGCGAAGTCGGCAAGTTGCTGGCCTACCTGAAAGAGCCCGAGCCGCCGAAGGGTCTGCGCGACGCCTGGGACAAGTGGCCGGTGCTGAAGCAGGTTTTGAACATGGCGCCGAAGGAAGTTCGGAGCGCGCCGTGCCAGGAGATTGTGTGGGAAGGCGCCGACGTGGATTTGAACCGCCTGCCGATTCAGCACTGCTGGCCGGGCGACGTCGCGCCGCTCATCACCTGGGGGCTGACCGTTACGAAAGGTCCGCACAAGAAACGGCAGAACCTTGGCATCTACCGCCAGCAGGTGCTCGCACCGAATAAGCTCATCATGCGCTGGCTGGCGCACCGCGGCGGCGCGCTGGATTTTCGTGAGCACACGCTGGCGCATCCGGGCGAGCCGTTTCCGCTCGCGGTGGCGCTCGGCGCCGACCCGGCGACCATCCTCGGTGCGGTCACCCCTGTGCCGGATTCGCTTTCCGAATACCAGTTCGCCGGCCTCTTGCGCGGCGCCAAGACCGAAGTGGTGAAGTGCCTCGGCAGCGAGCTGCAGGTGCCGGCCTCGGCGGAAATCGTGCTCGAAGGGGTGATCCATCCCGGTGAGACCGCACTCGAAGGCCCGTACGGTGACCATACCGGCTACTACAACGAGCAGGAAACTTTTCCGGTGTTCACCGTCGAGCGCATCACGATGCGGCGCGACCCGATCTACCACAGCACCTACACCGGCAAGCCGCCGGACGAGCCGGCGATTCTCGGCGTGGCGCTGAACGAAGTATTCGTGCCGCTGTTGCAGAAGCAGTTCCCCGAGATTTCCGACTTCTACCTGCCGCCCGAGGGCTGCTCCTACCGCATGGCGGTGGTCTCCATGAAGAAGGCCTATCCCGGACACGCCAAGCGGGTGATGTTCGGCGTGTGGAGCTTCCTGCGCCAGTTCATGTACACCAAGTTCATTATCGTCACCGACGACGACGTCGACGTGCGCGACTGGAAGGAAGTCATGTGGGCGCTCACCACCCGCGTCGACCCGGCGCGCGACACCCTGCTGGTAGAGAACACGCCGATCGACTATCTCGACTTCGCCAGCCCGGTGTCGGGGCTGGGCAGCAAGATGGGCATCGACGCCACCAACAAATGGCCGGGCGAGACGACGCGCGAATGGGGCACGCCGATCGTGATGGACGCGGCGGTCAAAGCGCGCGTCGACGCGCTATGGCAGGACCTGGGCCTGTAGGCATGGACATGGAGACCCGGGATATTTTCCTCGGCCGCCAGCCGATCCTCGACCGCGATCAGCGCGTCGTCGCCTACGAGCTGCTGTTCCGTTCCGCCAACACGGCCAGCGCGTCCATTAGCGACGACATGCAGGCGACGGCCAGCGTGATGCATCACGCGTTCAGCGAGATGGGCGTGCAGACCGTGCTCGGCACGCAACTGGGATTCATCAACGTCAGCGCCGACATGCTGCTGTCCGATCTGGTGGAACTGCTGCCCCGGGAACAGGTGGTGCTGGAGCTGCTCGAAACCATCATCGTTACCGAGGCCGTGATTGAACGCTGCCGTGCGCTCAAGCTGCTTGGCTTCACGCTGGCGTTGGACGATTTTGTGTACGACGACACGTACCTTCCGCTGCTGGCGCTGGTCGACATCGTCAAGGTGGATTTGTTGCTGCATACCCAGGACGAACTGCGGACGGCGGTCAGCCAGCTCAAGCAATGGCCGGTGAAGCTGCTGGCCGAAAAGGTCGACAGCGCCGAGCAGGCCGCCTATTGCCAGGCGCTCGGCTTCGACCTGTTCCAGGGCTATTACTTCGCGCGGCCCTCGGTGCTTTCCGCCCGGCGCGCCGATCCCGCCCAGGTGGCGCTCACCCAATTGCTGGGGATGGTGCTGCGCGATGCCGACACGCAGCAGGTCGAACAGGTATTCAAACAGCACCCCAGCCTGACCTACAACCTGATGCGGTTGGTGAACTCGGTGGCCGGCGGCGCCCGGCACAGCATCACCTCGGTCTCGCAGGCGATCATGGTGCTCGGTCGCAAACAGCTGCAGCGCTGGCTGCAGTTGTTGTTGTTCACCCTGCAGGCCGGCGCGCCGTATCCCAGCCCGTTGCTGTTGCTGGCCGCCACGCGCGGCAGGATGATGGAACTGCTGGCCGGAAAACAGCAGTGCAGTGCCGAGTACTGCGACGAGGGGTTCATGGCCGGGATTCTGTCGCTGATCGACGTCCTGATCGACAGGCCGCTGGCCGACATCGTCGGCGAGCTGGGCCTGGGCGAGCGCCTGGCCGCCGCCCTGCTGCGGCGCGAAGGCGAAATGGGCGCCTTGCTGCAACTGGTCGAAAGCGTCGAGCATCATGACCTCAGCCGCACGCTTTCGCTGCTGGCGCAATGCGGCGGCTTGTCGCTGTCGGATTTGACCATGGCAGAAATCGAGGCCATGTGCTGGGCCAACCAGGTCGCCGAGGCGACTGCATGATCAGCCCCGAATCCGGCAGGCGGGCGTGGCCATGACAGACAAGCCCCAAGGCCGGCGCACCTGCCTCTACACCCCCTCGCAGCTTGATGCCATCGTCACCGACATGGCGCGCCAGGCGGCCGGCCTGCTGACCGGGCGCACGCGGGTTGCGATTGTCGGCATCCTGCGGCGCGGCGCGCCCCTGGCCGACCGGCTGCAGGCTCGCCTGGCCGAGACCTACGGCCTCGCGGACTGCGTGCGGCTGGACCTGCAGATCAAGCGCTATGCCGACGACCTCACGCTGCTCTATCCCGAAACCCGGCTGACCGAAAACCCCACCCACGCCACGCTCGATCTCGCGGATCACACCGTGCTGGTGGTCGACGACGTGATGTATCACGGACATTCCATGCTGCGCGCGGTGGAATACCTGGCGTGCCGGCAGCCGGCCGAAATCCGTACAGTGGTGCTGGTGGACCGCGGCGCGGCGAAACTGCCGGTGCGCACCGACATCGTCGGCGTCCGCCTCGATGTCGCCCCCACGGACGTCATCGAATGCAATGTTCCGCCCTACGAGGACAGCTTCAGGATCGACCTGCTGCAGCCCGAATAGCGCTGCCTACGTTTTATCGTCGTCCCCGCACTGGCGGCAGCCGAGGATGCTGAAGTAGCGCAGATACAGCCACAGCGCGCCCGGCAGCAGCGCCAGCCGCAGCCATTCCGATAGGGTGTCCGGCCACTGCTGCGCTTGCCAGGCGTCCACCGCCACCGGCAGCGCCTGAAACAAGGCCAGCAGCACCAGAAACAGCGCCATCACGCGGCAGCCGGGATTCATGGCACCGCCCCTCCAGCCTGCCCTAAAGGATTCTTTTCAATATCCCCTTGTGGGCTGCTCCGATCCACTATGGGCTGAAGCCCATGTGGAGTCGTATGCACCCACTCCAGCAGGGCGCGCTGCGCCGCCTCGCTGCGGCGCGCGTTGGCGTGGTTGACCAGCATGACGAAGCTGACGCGCTGGCCGTTCAAAGTGTACACATAGCCGGCCAGCGCGCTGACGCCGCGCAGGGAGCCGGTTTTGAGGTGCGCGCTGCCGCTGAATGCGCTGCCGTTGAAACGTCGCTTCAGGGTGCCGTCGCTGGCGACGATCGGCAGTGCCGACTGGAACTCGGCGTGCAGCGGGCTGTTGTAGGCGGCCCGCAGCAACTGGTTCAGCGCGTCCGCACTGATGCGCTCGATGCGCGACAGCCCGGAGCCGTTTTCCAGCACCAGCTTGCGGGTCGGCACGCCGCGCTGCACCAGCATCTCGCGCACCGCCTGTGCGCCTTTTTCCAGCGTCGCCGGTGCGCCGTATCTTTCTGCGCCGAGCGTCAGGAACAGGTTGCGCGTCATCAGGTTGTTGGAGTGTTTGTTGAGGCGGGTGAGCGCATTGGCCAGCGGCTCCGAGGCGAATTTCAGCAGCGGCTCGGCGTCGGGCGCCATTCCCGGCAGCGTCGCGCCGGTCAGCGTGCCGCCCGACTCCGCCCACAGCCCGCGAAAAATGAAATCGAAGGTCGCGGCCGGCTCGAACAGGTTCAGCGCCCAGGCCTGCTCGCCGCAGCCGCGCGGATAGCGCCCGCTCACCACCAGTTCAAGGCGTTCGGGGTCGGGAATGGCGGGCGCGAGCGCATCCTTCCAGCCGTTGCATTCCGCGCCGTCGGTCAGCACCAGGCGCGAGGTCAGCGTCACCCCCGGCAGCACGATGTCCGGCACGATCAGCACCTGTTCTCCGTCCGGCTTCAGGCGCAGCGTCGTCGCGTTGAAGTTGGCCACCAGCGGTCCCGGCGCGGCGTTGTACAAGGCCAGCGGCTCGCCGTCGAAGGCGCCGGGGTCGGTTGCCGGCAGCTCGAAATGGCTGAGGTCGAGCACCAGATTGCCGTGGATGTGGCGCACCCCGCGGGCGCGCAGTTCGCGCTGCAACAGCCACATCCGCTCCAGCGTCAGGGTGGGATCGCCATGGCCCTTGATGACGAGGTCGCCGTTCAGCACGCCGTCCGAGATGACGCCGTCCGCCCAGACATCGGTCGACCACGCGTAGCCGGGGCCGAGCTGGTTCAACGCCGCGAAGCTGGTCGCCAGCTTCATCACCGAGGCCGGATTCAGCGCCGCTTCGGCATTGTGGCTGAGCACGGGCGCCGCTGCGTCCAGCGGCTGCACCACCACCGCCACATGATCGAGCGGGATGCCGGCCTGCTTCAGCGCATCGGTGAAGGCCGCGGGAAGCCCGACGGCATGGGCGGACGCGACAAGGCATGCAAGCAGCAGGCCGGCGAGAAGATGGCGGGCGATTCGGGAAGGCATCATCGCGTCATTATGCCGAATTCCGCTGCGCGGGTTTCGCGCAGCGGCGTTCGATGATTACAAAGACTGCCTGATCGCCAACACGGCCTGGTTGCGCAGCGATTTGAGCAGGGAAAGCTCTTTCTCGGGAATCGCGATGTCGCCGGGCTGCGGGCGGTCGGCGTAGATCAGGCCGATCGGCTTGCCTTTGACGATGATCGGGAACAGCACGAAGGTGCGCGCCGGAACATGCTGCCGATACCACGCCGGAATCCGCGTCGCGATTTTCGGATCGTCGATGTCGGTGATGAGGATGTCGGCGTTGTTCTGCAGCGCGACCAGGAACACATCCGGCTGCGCCGCCAGAGGGAAATCAAAGGACTGGATCAGGCCCTGCACGCCGTCGCCGAAACCGAATTTGCCGCACATCGTGTTGTGGCGGCCGTCCTTGATGCATAGCACCACGTGGGCGAAACCCATGCCGGTGTACATGGCTTCGAGGATCATGCGCAAGATATCGTTGACGGACATGTTGTCGTCGATCAGCGAGTTGCTGACATCCTGCAGTCCGGCAGTGAGGACGGACTGGATCGCCTCGGTGGTGCGTGGCGAGGGGCCGCCGGCTTCGCCGGGTTCCGCGTCGAAGATGGCCGCGTGCTCATGCAGTGCGGCCGCTTCCAGTATGGCTGGGGCATCGGAATCCGTTCCCGCCAATGCGTCCGCCGCAGGCGCCGTGCCCGGTGCCGCGGCCATGCCCGCCCATTTCGACGCCTGTTGCGCAAAGGCGCTTTGCTTCAGGTTCACATTCACCGCCATGGCGAACGGCGCGATGTCTTGCATCGACCTTTCCAATAGACCTGCGATCTGCTCTACCGTCACCGGTACGCTATCGCTGTAACGCACCGTGAGCGCGACCAGCGCCTTGTCACGATCCGCATCCGGCGTGCCGAGAACGATGTCGCATAATTCGTTGGAAAACCCCGCCAGCGCGCACAGCCGTTCAGAATTGCTCGCACATTTTCTGATTTTCCCGGCCGGCAGTTGCTTCATGCTCAGCACCAGCTGATCCGGGAATCCCCAGTTCCGGGCGACGCTCATCCCCAGGTTCTCGTACGACAGTCCCAGGATCCGGGCCGATGCCTTGGCATCGCTCAACCCTTCGGTCTCGATAAGCTGCCCGATCGCTTCGGTTTCGGCGGGGAAATAAAACATGGTCAGCATGCGTCCCAGGTTGCGCAGCATGGCGCTGATGAACGCCTCCTCCACATCCCTCAGCTGCGCCTTGCCCGCCATCTCGCGCGCCAGCATCCCGGCGTACAGCACCTTGACGAATTCTTCCTTCAAGTGCTGCGCGTGCGCCTTGTTTTCCAGGTTTTCGAACAGGATCAGGCTCAGGGCAATCGACCGCACCGCATCGAAACCGAGAATCACCACCGCGCGCGAAATGGTGCTGATCGAGCCGCCGCCGACCTGATTGTAGAACGCGACGTTGGCCAGCTTCAGCAGCTTGTTGGTCAGCGCGAAGTCCTTGAGGATGTTGTTGGAGAGTTCGTTGACGCCCTCGCGGTCGGAGGAGGCGATGCGGTTGATGTCGCCGATGGCCTCGGACAGGGCGGGGAAATCGCTCTCGGTCCGCATGCGCCGCAGCAGGACATCCAGCGCGCCCTGATTGGTCTCGACGGACGGATCGAGTGGTATGTGTTCGTTCAAAATCTGCCCTCGTCCCGTCGGCAATCGCTTCGATTCTTCAAGTCAGGCGGACCGCTCGCCCAGATCCCGCACGTACCAGTCCATCGCCTCGGCCAGACCTTCGCCGATGCGATGGGTGGGTTCGTATCCCAGCCGCGTGCGGGCCTTGGAAATGTCGGCCAGTGAATGGCGCACGTCGCCGGCGCGGAAGTCGCGGTAGACCGGCTTGACGTCGGCCAGATGGGGATACTTCGGCGCCAGCAGGGAACGGATGGCCTCGAACAGCTGGTTGAGCGTGGTGCGCTCGCCGACGGCGACGTTGTAGACCTGATTGGCGGCGTCCGCGTGCTGGCTGGTGGCGGCGAGCAGGTTGGCCTGGATGACGTTGTCGATGTAGCAGAAGTCGCGGCTGGTTTCGCCGTCGCCGTTGATGTACATCGGTTCGTTGTGGATCATGCTGGCAACCCACTTCGGCACCACGGCGGCGTAGGCGCCGTCGGGGTCCTGGCGGCGACCAAAGATGTTGAAATACCTGAGTCCGATGCTTTCCATGCCGTAGCAGCGGCCGAACACGTCGGCATACAGTTCGTTCACCAGCTTGGTCACCGCGTACGGCGACAGCGGCTTGCCGATGACGTCCTCGATCTTGGGCAGGCCGGGGTGGTCGCCGTAGGTGGAAGAGGACGCCGCGTAGACGAAGCGCTTCACCCTGGCGTCGCGCGCCGCCACCAGCATGTTGAGGAAGCCGGTGTTGTTGGCGGCGTGGGTCGCCAGCGGGTCTTCGAGCGAGCGCGGCACCGAGCCGAGCGCAGCCTGGTGCAGCACGTAATCGACGCCCTTGCAGGCGGCGTGGCAGTCGGCAAGTTCGCGGATGTCACCGCGCTGGAAGTTGAAGTTTTTCCAGCGCGCGGGGCCGACGCTAACCTGCACCTGGGTCAGGTTTTTTTCAAAGCCGGTGGCAAAGTTGTCGAGGCCGACAACGCGCTGGTCGAGCAACAGCAGGGCTTCGACCAGGTTGCAGCCGATGAAGCCGGCGGCGCCGGTGACGAGCCAGGTCCGGGGCGCGGTCTGAAGCTCTTTTTTCAGCGCATCGAACGCGCCCATCACAGCCTCCACAGCGCGAAGCCGGCGGCCTCCACCACGGCCGGATCGTAGGCCGATTTGACATCGGTGAAGGCGCCGCCCTTTTTCAGTTTGGCGGTGAGTTCGGCAAAGCTCTTTTCCAGATAGGCGCTGTGCGACACGGCGGCGATGACAGCGTCGCACTCGGGCAGGTCGTCCCACGCGGTGAGACTGATGCCGTATTCGTGCTCGGCTTCCTTCGATTCGCCGAGCGGATCGTTCACATGCACGTCGCAGCCGAAGGACTGCAGTTCGCGGATGACGTCGACCACCTTGGAGTTGCGCAGGTCCGGGCAGTTTTCCTTGAAGGTGAGGCCGAGCACGTTGACCTTGGCGCCCTTCACCTGCACGCCGTTGGCGATCATGTTCTTTACCGTTTCCTGCGCCACGTAGGCGCCCATGCCGTCGTTGATGCGGCGGCCGGCGAGGATGACCTGCGGGTGGTAGCCCAGCATGTCGGCCTTGTGGGTGAGGTAATAGGGATCGACGCCGATGCAGTGGCCGCCGACCAGGCCCGGGCGGAAGGGCAGGAAGTTCCACTTGGTGCCGGCGGCCTTCAGCACTTCCAGCGTGTCGATGCCGAGGCGGTGGAAGATCAGCGAGAGCTCGTTCATCAGTGCGATGTTGAGGTCGCGCTGGGTGTTCTCGATCACCTTGGCGGCTTCGGCCACCTTGATTGAGCTGGCGCGGTGCACGCCGGCGGTGATCACGCTGCCGTACAGATCGGCCACCTTGTCCAGCGTGGCCGCATCGTCGCCCGACACCACTTTAACAATCTTGGTGATGGTGCGTTCCTTGTCGCCGGGGTTGACGCGCTCGGGCGAGTAGCCGACATGGAAATCCTGCAGCCATTTCATGCCGGACTGTTTTTCCAGGATCGGGATGCAGACCTCTTCGGTGGCGCCGGGGTAGACTGTGGATTCGTAAATGACGGTCGCCCCCTTTTTCATGTACTTGCCTACAGTGGTGGATGAACCCACCAGCGGCGAGAAATCCGGGATATGCGCCGCATCGACCGGGGTCGGCACGGCGACGATGATGAAGTCGGCTTTCGCCAGCTCGGCGGGATCGCTGGTGACCGTCAGCTGCGTCGCCGCCTTGAGGTCGTCCGCCGAAACCTCGCCGGTCGGGTCGCAAAATCGGCGGTAAGCCTCTATTTTCTCAAGCGAAAGGTCATATCCGATGGTGGTCATTTTCTTGCCGAATTCCACCGCCAACGGCAGGCCCACGTAGCCCAGCCCGACAACCGCAACAACGCTCATACCTGGATTCCCTTATGAATAGAAAGTCTTTGCTCAGGCCCGGATTGTATCGAATTTGCGTGACGCTTCCCGATCGTGTCCTGCGGCTGGCAGGGTCATGGTTCAGCAAGCGGCGTACCCGCTGGACGCTGATCCTCCTCATGGCAGCCCTTCCCGCCCACGCCGACGTCGCCGACACGCTGGAATCCGTGAAGCCGGGCGTGGTCGGTGTGGGTGTCTTCAACCCCACAGGCAGCCCGCGCGCCAACCTGCAGGGCACCGGCTTTGCCGTGCTGGACGGCACCTACGTCGTGTCGTGCGCGCACATCTTCGCCAAACTACTGGACAACGAAAAAATGGAAACCCACGCCGTCTTCGTCGGGCGCGACCGCCAGATGACGGTGCGACGCGCCAAGCTTGTCGCCACCGATAAGGCACGCGATCTGGCACTGCTGAAAATCGAGGGCGACCCACTTCCCGCGCTGACGCTGGGCGACTCGAGCCGCGCGCGCGAAGGCTGGCAGCTGTATTTCACTGGCTATCCCATCGGCTCGGTGCTCGGGCTCAACCCATCCACCCATCGCGCCGGCCTCGCCGCCATCATTCCCATTTTCACCCCGCTCCCCAGCGCCGCGCAGCTGAACGTGCGCACCCTGAAGCAGGCGAAAGATGCGTATGAAGTGTTCGGGCTCGACGCCATCGCCTACCCTGGCAACAGCGGCAGCCCTGTGTGGCATCCCGACACCGGCGAAGTTCTGGGTGTGCTCAACTCGGTGTATGTGAAAGGCGCCAAGGAAGCCGCGCTCTCCGCGCCGAGCGGGATCAGCTACGCCATCCCGGTGAAGTACGTGCACCGACTGCTGGAGCAGGCGCTGTCGGATACAAAATAAACGGGCATCTGGATCAACTGTTGAAACCAGGATTTTCCCATTGGGAATTGGGGCAGGATATGGGGTCGAACACGATATTCCCGCTATTTAAGGCAGCGGTCACCCAGGCAAACCGCGCTTAGATGCCTTCGGTCAGGCTGACGCCGAGGCCGAACGACTGCTGGCTGTGGTTGTAGTCGATCAGCGATTCGCCGTAGCCGTTGAAATATTGCACATAGCCCTTCAGCCGGCCGTACAGGGGAAAGCTCCAGTTGAGCTTTACCGCGCCGTGGTTGTCCGTGGACTTGAAGTTGTTGCGCAGCAGCAGCGAGTAGGCGTTGCGGCCTTTGCGATACACCACCTGCAGGTCGCCATGCCCCAGGTAATCCTCGATGTCGGGGTTGTCGTCGTCATCGGCGCCTTCGGGGATGCGGTACCAGGGCCGGATCAGCAGTGCCAGATTGTCGCGCTCGAAGCCGAACTGCGCATAAACCCGGTTCCAGCTGCGCGACAGCCCTTCGCTGCGGCCATTCGACTGGTGCAGCATTCCCAGGTTGATGAAGCGGCCGCGAAAACCGGCAATCTCGTAATCCGTGCGGTACGCCAGAATCATTTCCGGCTCGTAGTTGGTCTCGCGAAACGGCGAGGAAATGGTGTCGTTGTAGGCCTGCCAGAACGAGGTGATGGTGTAGCCGAACCACAGGTCGGCGTTGTCGTGACCGAACATGCCTTCCATCCCCTTGACCTTGAAGCTCAGCTGCAGCTCGGTCTCGAGTTTGTCGAGGCCCAGGTCGGGCTGGATAAGTGCGCCCTGGAAGGGGGTGTTGTTGGGCGAATTGCTGTATTTGATCGGCAGGAAATAATTCGGGCGATGCGGCCTGAACAGGAAGGCGCCCTGTTTGGCTTCGTCGTCGAGCTCCCAGTGGCGCGACAGCGCCGACAGCAGCCCGGAGTCCGGCGACTCGTCTTGCGCCACGGCAGGTGACGGGGCCGGCGGTGAAGCGCTTTGAGAATCGGCCGGCGGAACCGGCGCGGCCTCAGGCTGCGCACGTCCGGACACACGGTCGTAGCACCCGAGGCGATCGACATCCGTCGGGATCGAACTGCAGCCTTCCCAATCGGCGATCGAGGCGGCCTGCGCATGGCCCAGCAGGCCGGCCAGCAGGGCCAGCAGGATGCGTCCAGGCGTATCGTATTTGTTAGCCATTGCTGTCTACTAGTCCAGGGTGACGCGGTGGCCTGGCGCCGGGGCCATCGCGTCCCAGCCGAATTGTTTGTGCAGGTCGGCGGCGAAGCCGGTCGCCACCGTTTCCTCGCCGTGCACCACGAAAACCTGGCGCGGCTTGTTGCGGAAGTGGCCCAGCCAGGCGAGCAGCGCGCTGCGGTCGGCATGTGCCGACAGGCCGCCCAGGGTGTAGAGGTCGGCGCGCACCGGGATGTCCTCGCCGAGCAGGCGCATGCGCTTGGCGCCGTCGACCAGGCGGCGGCCGAAGGTGCCGGCGGCCTGGAATCCGGTGATGAGGATGGTTGATTCACGGCGTGCCAGATTGGCGCGCAGGTGGAACTTGATGCGCCCGGCCTCGCACATGCCGCTGGCCGAAATGATCACGGCGCCGCCGGTGATGCGGTCGAGCGACTTCGATTCCTCGACGTCCTCGACGAAACTAAGCTTGCGGAAATGCGCCGCACCGCCGTGGCGGCCCATCAGTTCATGGGTCTCGTCATCGAGCAGCGCCATGTGCTTGTAGGTGATTTCGGTGGCGGCGGTGGCCATCGGCGAATCGACGAACACCGTCAGTTTGGGAATGCGCCCCTGCCGGGCGAGGTCGGCCAGCAGATAGAGCATGTCCTGGGTGCGGCCCACCGCGAAGGCGGGAATGATGACGTTGCCGCCCTTGCGCTCGATGGTGTCGTTGATCGCTTCCACCAACTCGTCCTGCGTCGCTTCCATGCTCTTGTGGTCGCGGTTGCCATAGGTCGACTCGACCACCAGGTAGTCGGCGTCGTGGATGTGCGTGGGGTCCTGCAGCAGCGGCCGCGCGGGCTGGCCGAGGTCGCCGGAAAAAACAATCTTGCGGCGACGCTCGCCTTCGCCCACCCATACCTCGACGATCGCCGAGCCGAGGATGTGGCCGGCGTCGCGGAAGGTGCAGCGCACCTGCGGGTGCGGCGCGATTTCCAGGTCGTAGTCGACCGGATTCAGTTGTTTCAGCGAGGCCTGCGCTTGTGCCACGGTGTAGAGTGGCGCGAGGTCGCGCGGCGGCAAGCCCCGTTTTTTGTCGCGCCGGTCCATGTCCTTGCGGAAGCGGTTGAGGTTGGCGTACTCGGCTTCCTTTTCCTGGATGTGCGCCGAGTCCGGCAGCATCACCGCGAGCAGGTCGCAGGTGGCGCGGGTGGTGTAGATCCTGCCCTTGAAGCCGAGTGCGACCAGACGCGGCAGCAGGCCGGAATGGTCGATGTGGGCGTGGGTGAGGATGACGAAATCGATCGTGCGCGGATCGAAGGCAAAGGCGCGCTGGTTCTTGGCACGCGCCTCACGGCCGCCCTGGAACATGCCGCAATCGACCAGGAAGCGCACGTCGTCGGCCTCCACCAGATAGCTGGAGCCGGTCACTTCGCGCGCCGCGCCGAGAAAAGTCAGTTTCATGATGTCACACCGGGTTTTGCAGCAGTTTGCGGAAGGCAAGTCCAGCGATCGTCGCCCATACCAGCGTGCGCAGGCTCATGGCGATCACCGTGCGCTGCTCATAGGCGCCAGCGGAAAGAATGTGCGCGCCGAAGGCCGCAAACGTGAGCGCGGTCGCCGCGGCGATGGCGACGGCCAGCTACGCGGCCCAGCGCTGCTGCCGCCACAGCCCGATGCCGGCGATGACATAGGCGAAGCCCGCCAGAAAATTGAACCACAGCACGAACGGCACGTAATTCCCGGCCGCGGCGCGCGCTGCCGCGTCGCCGAACAAAATCGTGCCGCCTTCCTTGATGGTCAGCAGGCCGAACCCGACGGCGACCAGGGAAATCGCCCAGATCGAGATACCGCGTTTTGTGTGTGAGGGCATGTTTGTTGACTCCCGGTAAGCCTTCTCGCCTAATTTTGTAAAGGCGGGCGCGAGGCCGGATAGGCATTTGATGTGATTGCAATTATTGGGATCCCGTTTGAAAAAAATGCCTGTCGGAACTCACCTTGCCGTTGATTTTACACCGGAGCAACTGCAGTCCGCCCACTCTGGACTTCACGGTTCGCACCAATTTCACCAGCTAGAAATCCCAGACGTTTAATCCTGTTTCGCACCGTACACACGCGTGCTGCCGATACCGTGAAGAAAAATGGGAAAAACCAGTTTCCCCTCGGCAATCAGTGATTTTCGTGCTTCTATAATGGAAACGCGTATCACCAGACCTTGAATGATGCCGGTGAACATGACCGCGGCGCTGTGCTCGTCCAGGTCCGGGCGAACAAGGTTCTGCGCCTTGGCCTGGGTAATGAGACCGGTCACCTTGGCCTCGTAATCCGCCAGAATGCTGCGAATCAGTTCCTTGATCTTGGGGTTTTTCTTCAGCAGTTGATCGGTAAATATCAGCTTGGGGATCGCTGGCACCTTGTCGACGAAGCCCAGGTGGGCGAAAAACATCTTCTCCAGGGAATCGAGCGGATCGCTGCCCTGATCGGCCGCCATATCCACCACGCTCATCAGCCGCCCCCGCACCCAGTGGACGACCGCCAGCCAGATCATGTCCTTGGTGGGGAAATGGCGGAAAATTGCACCCTGCGTGATGCCCACGGCGTTTGCCATGTCCTGCGTCGTCACGTCATCCACGCCCTGCTCGCCGGCAAGCTCCACGGCAGCTTTGATGATTTCTTCCTGGCGCTCTTCCGCCGGTAGTCGTTGTCTGTGTTCGCTCATCGCTGTTTTCCTTGTTCCCGTGTTTCACGTGATTTCAAAATTTCCAGGCTGGCGGGCCGGTAATGCTTTTCGTTGCGCGTGCCGGCACATTTCCATGAGGTGGCGAGTTGTCAGTTACGCTGCAGATCAAGCAGCAGCCTTTGATAATCGTTCGACTCCTTGATCAATCTGGGTCCCAGTGCGCGCAACCGATCCACGGTGTCCGCGGGCAATGTGTACGAAGTCGGGATCCCGCGGAATGAATTGCGCTCGGCAGGATCCTTGATCGCGTCGAATGTCACTTCGACCAGATAGAAATCAAATTCTGCCTCCGTCCCATCGGCCTGTTCCCCCCCGGATTTTTGGCTGCGCATCTGCCTGGCCCAGCCCTCGAAGTTTGCCTTGAGGAGTTCGATGGTTTCAAACGAATAGCGGTTGATGGGAATGTCCTTGATGGCCCTGAATACCTGGGTGACCGTCGGCACATCTTCCCTGCGGTCGAGAGACAGATCCGGGGCCGTCTCGGCATTGACGATGATCAGAACCGCCTTGTGAAACCGTTCGAGTCTCATGGCGCGGGCGAGATTCAGGGGGTTGTCGTGAGCGGACACCCGGTCCAGCATCCCGCGCAGACCGATATTGTCGGTGATTCCACCATCCAGCAGGTGAATGTATGGCCTGGCTTCGGAATCGAGATAGGAGCGCACCTCGGCGGCCTTGTAGACCTGCCGGGATGACGCGCCGCGGTTTTCTTCGTTAACGTGCTTTGCAGCGGGTTCCTGGTAGCCACATTTGCCGCTGTAGTTCCGGACGGTAAGTGGGCTGAACACGATGGGCACAGCGCTGGAAGCCGCCACGGCGCGCGCCAGCGGAAACGACGAAAGATCGGAGCAGAGCAGATCGAATTGATCCTGGGTGAATTCGAAACGCGTGCCCAGCGACATATCGCTGGCATTGATTGTCACCAAGGGGCGCTGCCCCCGCGTGACCAGATCGCCATAGGTGCCATGATGAAAAATCTCGTCGTCGAGATATTCCGCCACCAGATCAATCCTGCCGAATTTCGGCGACGAGACGCGCGCCAGGTTGACCGGGGCGAGCATCTTGCGAGTGAGTTCTCCCTGAACATCCCGTTTCAGAAACCGGCTTTCGAAATCGCTGAAAATTCGCTCGCCGTAGAGGGCGTAATAGGCGGAAGTGAAACTGCCGCCGGACACGGAGGAAATAATGTCGACTTCGTCGAGCAGGCGCCTGGGCTTTCCTTTTCGGGCGACTTCAGTTTTGGCAAGGTGCTCAAGGACGCCATAGGCCATGGCGGCGGCACGGGTGCCGCCGCCCGAGAAGGTCACGACAACCAGCATGTCGTTGGCCTCGTCCGGGCTGGCAAGATTCGTGAAACGATAGCCATAGGCCGGGTCATGCCGATCCAGCGGCATGTTCGGCGGGTAATGCGCGCAGCCGGCAGACAACAGGACAGCTGCCAGAACCAGCAACTGGACGAAGCGTCCTGTCAGTTCGGATTTTGATGGCTGGTTGGTCATTTTCTGGTTCACCCATGCAATCGGTGCACTGATCATCTTCTTCTGGGACGGGTGCGAGCCTTTACGCGCAACGGCCACCAATTCCGCTCTTTCACACGCCAGCAGCGTCACTTTGTAAAGTTTCATTGAGAAACCCACGGCGCCTTGAAAAAGATGGCGAGTCTAGCGCTACATCATGCGAAATAACACGCGTGATATGACACTGGACCAAGCCGTCGGTTCAGAGAAAGTCCGTCCCCTTCTTTCTTATTCCGCATGCCGTAACAAACTGTCACCAAACCGTTTCGCCCGGGAAATTTTCCGGGTGATGGCCATGCCTTATCTTTGCGACACGTTCAAACAAGAGCCGAGAAATCGCCGGTTGTCCTAATAAGGCCCCCAGCTTTACTTACCCAACAATAAGGAGGATGGAGCAATGAAGACCAATACATTAGTCGCAATCTTCGCCGGCATGCTGGTTTCGGGAGCCGTTTTTGCAAACAACGCAGATCAGGTGGTGGGGTTAAGCGCCTTATCCAATGCCATGGGTGGCGCGGTAGTTGCCACGCCGCAGGACGTGACTACCGCGCTTACCAATCCGGCTGGGCTGTCCTTCCTCAACATGGGTGAACAGAAGTCCCGTTTTGATATGAACCTGTCGGTTCTTAACCCGATGCGAAGCATGAATGGGGTGGATAGCGATGGCGAGGCCTATGTCATGGCAACCGGTGGATTCGCCTTTCAAAGTGAATTGCTTGGCCCGGATTACACCATCAGCGTCGGCGCTTATCCGATATCCGGTGGTGGGGTGGACTTCCCGGCCGAGGCTTTCAAGTTAGGCAATACCTATGCCGCAATCGTGTCCAGCCGGATGTCTCTGCGCATCGGCCCCAGCATTGCCTATAAAGCCAGCGACAAACTTTCGATCGGCGCCGGCCTGAGCCTGGTGGTGAATCAAATGTCCGCCAAGGGTTTCGATAAAACCGCTGCGACGCCGACCACGCCGCCCAAGTCCCTGAACTTCCCGACCGATGTCGCTTATGGCGGATCTTTCGTACTGGGAACGACCTACAAGATCAACGACCGCACGAACTTCGGCGCCGCTTACACCAGTCGGTCCTACACAGAGGATCTGCAGTGGAATATGGATGACGGCAAATGGGGGCTTTTGTTCGAGGATCCTCAGACCGTCGCGATCGGCATTTCCCACCGGCCAAGCGAAAAACTGCAACTGGAAGCCGACCTGAAGTGGGTCGATTACAGCGGCGTACGAACTTCCGCCGTGCTGCACGGCCCGACGGCGGCGAAGGACATAACCATTGCCTACGGCTGGGACGACCAATACGTGCTGGCCCTGGGGGCCAAATACCGGTTGTCCGACAGGTTCACCCTGATGGCCGGTTACAACTTCGGCAACTCGCCGCTCGACGAAGCGGACATCAACAACAATACCGGCGTCACCGCCATCATTGAACATCATCTGTCGGCGGGTGTGACGGCCAATGTAACCAAGCATTCATCACTAAGCTTTTCTGTTATCCACGGCTTCCAGAGCGAAATGACTGCCAGCGTAGGCGCGCCGACCACGGTGAGCTTCGAGACCAACCTGGCGACACTGCAGTTTACCTACCAGCATTAAAGCCAGAACCAACCGTATTTATCGTCAGAGGATGGAGATCGAAATGGAACATCGCGGATTCTTACGCAAGGCTTTTTTGACTGTGGCGCTAGGCAGTGCGATTACGCTCACAGCGACAGGCTGCATGGGACCGGCCATGGGGCCGGCCGTGCCCGATACGGACTGGGAAACTGAATATTACGACGCCTTGAGTCCCCACACACAACTGGCGCTGGGTGTAATGAAGGCGCTGAAGGAGACGCCTGAACTGGTGCCTTCCGGGAGTCGCGCCGAGATCGCGCGCCGCTGGCAGAAGCTTGCCGACCTGATCGGGGCCAAGGCGCCGCCCGCAGAAATCAATAGCGCCCGGCGCGAGGTGGAGAACGCACTTGGCCGTGAATTGGTCGCCATGATCAAGACCGAGAAACCGACTACAGGCGATCTGATGGGATTCATGATGTCGAGCGGCACACGGATACCAAAAGGGGGCATGAAGAGCCTCAATCCGGACCATGTCGCCGCACTCAAGGTAGTGGAGGTGCTAAATAAAACAGTCATTAAATAATTGATGAATTGATCGCCATCGGTCGGTAGCGCGCGCAAGGCTGCTTACCCGAAACCGATCACCCAGACCAATCGAATAGTCACTCAATCAAGATCGAATAGTTACTCAATCTAAGGAGACCGAAATGAAAAAAACCTATGTCCTTACCACTCTTGCCGCAATTCTGTTGCAGGCCCCGGCCTGGGCAGCAGATGCACAGCCGGCGGCAATAAAAATGGCAAGCGCCGCGAAAACGGCATCCCACGCCGAAGCGCTATCCCCGGTGGAAAACCTGGCGCTGGGTGCGGCGATGTTGCTCGCCAATGAACGTGACCAGCTCGAAATGCAGCAGGTGTTTCGCCTGGCACTTTATTTCCGTCCGCTGCGCCGTGCATACGACCCCAATCCGATGGTGTTGAGGGTCGGTGAAGACCCGAACATCGAGACGGTATATATGGACCGGATCAAGAAGACGCTCGGCCCGGCTCTTCTCACGCGCATCGATAAAATGAACCTTACGCACAAGGACATGGAAAGCTATCTGCAAAAGCATGGCGGGCTGTTTGGCGTGAACTGGAATAAGACGCCCACTTTCGCCTTGCTTGAGTTTGTCGTGAACGATTTTCATGAGCAAATCGCTCCGCCGAATACGATTGCGGCAAAGGATAAGCCGGATTATTTCATCGCCAGCAGCATAAAGAGCATCAGTGGCAAGAATCCTGGCGACGGCAAGAAGCTGTTTGAGGGGGCTTGCGCAGCATGCCACGGCATGGATGGCCAGGGACGCTTTCCTCCGATCGTGATGAAATCCTACCTGTCGCTGCACAGCGACCACGAGCACTTCGAGATCGTCAAGGGCGGACCGCCACAAAAACCCGGCTCCCCCATCGTGATGCCGACCTTCGAAGACAAGCTCAGCAAAGATCAGATTTGGTCGATCGTCCAATACCTGCGTACCTGGGAAAAAGTATGGACAGATCCCAAAAACATACGTCGCGGCGAGGTCGAAGCCCGATCTGCCGGCGTGAAATTCTACAGCACGCCCGAAATCAGAGCGATATGGGAAGCCAAGAAGCCGGATGTTCTCCTGCTGGACCTGCAGAGCGACATCGCCTTCCGCATCATGGGTCACGTTCCGGGCGCCACGCATATCCGTCCGGAGGAAATCGACGCAAAGATGAAGCAGCTGCCGAAAGACAAGGAGATTATCGTCATCGACATGTTCGGCTCGCAGGGTCTGGCACCGGCGAAGGCGCTGGCCGAAGCAGGTTACAAAGTCGGCTACATGGCGGATGGCATGATGGACTGGCATATCGCGCGCAACTACCCGACCGCTTATTAATGTGAAGTTGGGCCGCCCCATCCGGGGCGGCCTGCAAACCTGAAATCAAGGAGAAGCATTATGAAACCCTTTGTACTGACAGCGATTGTGGCAGTCTTGTTTCATACCTCTGCCTGGAGTGCTGAAGCCCCACCACTGGACAGCATCAAGGCTGTCGCTGGCGGCTATGCCAAGCAGTTGAAATCCGGCCTGTTGGAACAGATGAGCAAGAATGGTCCCGAAGGTGGCATCGTTGCCTGTTCAGCCACGGCAGCTCAATTGGGTGCCGAAACTTCGGCGCAAACGGGTTGGTCGATCAAGCGGGTGTCTTCAAAGGCCAGGAATCCCCTGGCCATGCCGGATGCTTACGAGCAGGAAGTGCTCACTGGATTCGAGAAAAAACTCGCTAGTGGCAAGGAAGACGCCAGCCACTACGAAGTAGTCCGCGAGGGAGGGGTGCGATACGCGCGCTTCATGAAAGCCATTCAAATCGAACCGTTGTGCCTGACCTGTCATGGCGGCAGCGAAGTGCCATCGAACGTCGTGCAGAAGCTATCCGAAAAATATCCGCACGATATCGCCCGCGGCTACCAAGTGGGCGACTTGCGCGGCGCACTGTCTGTCAAGGTCAAGCTGGATTAACCAAGCTAGAAAGGTAATTAATGAAAATCACGAACAGTAAACGCATGGCTGTATATGCGGCAGCCTTGACCATCATGGCGGGTGCCGCACTCGAGGTCGTGGCTGCGGAAGGCCCCCAGCCAATCGGGCCGCAGCTGACGCCCCGTCTGAAACAGATGCTTTCCGATGAAATGTTGTCGGTGAGGCAGGCCGCCAAGCAGATCCTCGATGGGCTGATCGTCGGTGATCACTCCCTGGTGGCCACCCAGGCGCAACAGATTCACGACAGTTTCATCCTGGCGCGCGCCTTGACCGAGCAGGACAAGAAAGACCTGATGAAGGCGGCACCGCCGGAATTCCTCGCGCTGGACGGCGCATTCCACTTGACTGCAAAAAAACTGGCCGACGCGGCATTGCGTAAAGATTATGAACTGCAACGCTTCTACTACTCACGCTTGGTGGATAGCTGCCAGACCTGCCATAGCCAGTTCGCCACGGATAAGTTTCCGTCCTTTTCCGGCGCTCAGCCGGAAGGCCATGCACATTGAGTCGAAAGGATATTCAGCATGACCGTTGACAAAATCGTACGTGTTGTCGTGGGGCTCGTAGTAACAATCAGCGTACTACTGATGCATTATTTAAACCCCGCCTGGGGATGGGTGGCCGGAATTGTAGGGCTGAGCCTGGCCCAAAGCGGCTTTACCAACGTCTGTCCCTTGAGTTTCACACTACGCAAGCTGGGCTTCAAGGAAGGCGGCTGCAACCAATAACGAGCCCTCCTGCCGCCACCGTTCATGCTTGTGAAAGATCACGTCCCGGTGGTCGGCTGGCGTCGAGCCTAGACGCAAATCATGGCATATCCATTTACCTTGGAGACCAAGGAAGCCGATACCCAGAAATGCATATGAAAACAGTCCACACTTGGCCCCGTCAATTTAGGGACGATGCCGTCCTCAAGGCGTTAATCGACAGCGCTAAAAGGATCGCTGTCCTTTTTGCCGGCACACTACTCGTGGTTCCCGCTTGCGCGATGGGCGCCGAAGCCGCAATCGAGGCACAACAAACGTCTGCCGCCGACAACGGCATCTCTTTCGGATTTCTGTACAGGGCCGATGTTTTTTCCAATATTTCCGGTGGCCTGGAACAGGGAACCACCGCGCTGGGCAATCTCGATGTCAAATTTGATTTCAATCTGGGTACGCTGATTGGCTGGGA